>JABUBN010000093.1_pt1 | contig 21960 bp, 21 predicted proteins | sample 7240341 | NCBI WGS metagenome assembly JABUBN01 (sample SAMN07256345, study PRJNA390944) | subsurface metagenome | isolation source: Methane hydrate marine sediment | place: Pacific Ocean: Eastern North Pacific, ODP site | reverse complement strand
TTATAAGAGAAGACCACACTAGGTCCAGTCTTTGCATATGCCAGAGCAGGCAGAATAAATAATCCCGAACTAATCATTGCTCCCGAAGCAATAGCGAAGACATCAAGTAGACCGAGTTTCCTTTCTAATTTTTCTTCCATCTTTATTAAATAACTCCTCTTATAATTCTTCCAAAACAACAATATTATACTACTTCAAAAAATAAAATAAAGCAACTTTTTTCTTTATAATGTTCTCATTTTAAAGTAATAACGTCAACTTCAAATTTATATTTGACATAATGGGTTTTATATAATATTATTATTTAAGGCAAAAGGCCCAGCCTAATTGTACTATAGGGGAACCTGCTGAATAAAATGTGGTAAGGAAAGAAAAAGAAAAGGGTCTATTTTTCCATAGGACTTATGGTACCAATTATCGAGCATATCAATCTTTGGGAAGGAGGGTCGCTGTTCCGACGAATAAGGAGGAACGGGTTAGCGACGTCCCGATGAATAAATCGGGACCGGTCACCGACTGAAGCGAAGCAAAAGGAGGTGAAAAAGGTTTAGTAAAAACTCTAATTTTAAAAAGGGGGAGTAAATGAAAATTCATTGGAAAGTATGTTTTGCCAGTCTTCTTTTGTTTGCTTTTTTAATTCCTGCCTTGGCACAAGACCTTGAAGAAAGAGTGGAGACCTTAGAAATGTGGATGAAGGAACCTCCCCAGTATATCAAATCCTACGAAGGTGACAAGATAAAGATTGGGGGAGAATTAGAGTTTGAGTTTGTGAAAACTCAAGATGATGAAAAGTTCCCTGCTGACGACCCCCTGTGCCGTTTTCAAATGGACAAAGTTAGGTTTAAAGCTAAGGTGAAAGCTCGAGATGACATTGAATTTAAATTTAAACTGGATTTTGAAGATATTGACGAAGTAGAACTTGACGAAGCTTATTTGACTATTGTGGACATCGCTCCTTTTGACCAGGAGATTTCCTTGGGTCTTCAAGACAGATTCATTTCAGATTCCATTGAGAAATTGACAGAAGGCTCTCCAATGGCAAGGACTGCTTTCTGGAAAGACCCTGATTTAGGTATTCAGTATAAAGGGAGGTACAATACTGGTTATTGGTGTGTATCTTTTACCAATGGTCTACAATTGAAAGAGAAAGAGATTGGCGAAGATAAGAAAGGGAGAGATGAAATTATCCAAGATGATGATAAAAATTCAGATGAGAACAACAGCAAACAAGTGGGAATAGGTTTAGGTCTTGCTCCAAATCTTGCAGATCTGGGATTCCTCGATGTTTTAGTTTTTGGATATATTAGTAAACTATCCGATGATGACCTCGACTTTTTAGATGATGAACTTCCTGGTGCTCCTGCTGACAATGAGGACAAAACCCAGTTAAGGTTTGGTGCTAACCTTGCCTATACCAAAGACGCTTTGGAGGTTTATGGTCAGTATGTTAAAGCAGAGGACAGTTTTCTTCTTCGCCATTGTTGGTTTGTTCAGGCAAGTTATAAATTAGATTTGGACTTGCGTTACCTTAAGGCTATTCAGCCATTATTCCGTTATGGGGAGTATCGCACAAATCAGACTCTAACAGATAATAAGCCTCTCACCTGGGACAGGAAGAGAACTACTATTGCTTTACTCAACCATATTGAAGAACGGGTAATTTTAAAACTTGAGTATGCCCTTAATGATGAAATAACGGGTGGAGATAAACCTAAAAACGACGAATTCTTAGCTCAACTGGAATACAAGTTTTGATTTAGAGGAAATGTTATTTCATTAATTAACCTCCTTATAGGTAGAGAAAAATCTGTAGGGATTAAAAGAGATTTTTCTCTGTCTTAGTCAGGGGGTTAATTATGTTCAACCAAATATGAATACAAGTAAAGCTAAGATTTTTGTTTTTCTTTTTCTCCTTTTTTGTCTCGTTCTTTTCTTCTTATTCAACCTTTTAGCAAAAGAAAAGAAAAGTAAGGGTTCTCCTGTAGAAGAAAAGAAGAAACAAACTACATTTTTAAATGAACCAATTTTAATAATTGACTTGAAGGAAATCTGGTCTGATGAGACAGGAGTGCCTTATCGACCACGAGCAGTCAGATTTGATCATCTGGGAAGGATTATTGTAAATGATATGGGAAAAAAAGAAATATTGATTTTTGATAAGGAAGGAGATTTCATAAAGGCTTTTGGAAAAGAAGGGAAGGAAAAAGGAGAATTTTTGGGACATCTGGGAGGAATAGCTATTGATTCTGAAAATAGAATTTTTGTTGTAGATACTTACAATTATCGAATTCAGGTTTTTGATAAGGATGGTAATTTTCTATTTTGGTTTGGTGAGTTCGGCTCTGAAAAAGAGAAATTTTCTGAGCCCAGAGGAATTGTTGTTGATACTGATGGCAAGATATATGTTAGTGATACAATACAAAATAGCATAAAAACTTTTGACAATAACGGCCAGTTCCTTGAAATTTTAGGAGAAAATGGAGAACTCATTAAACCTGAATGGATTGCCCTTGGGAAAACAGGGAATATCTATGTTACTCATCGTAGTTCCTCTTGTGTTAATGTGTATGAACCAACAGGGGATTTTATTTTAAGCTTTGCCAGGCAGGGGGAAAATCCTGGAGATATAGAAGATGATGCCGAAGGGATTGTTGCTGATAAGGAAGGTCATATATTTGTTATAGACGAGGACGAAGCGAAGATTGAAGTGTACGATGAAACAGGTAAATATTTGCTTTCTCTTGGCAAAGGGTTGGGTTATGGTCCGGGAGAGTTTTTATCTCCCAAGGGAATCGATTTTGACAAAACAGATAAAAGATTGGCAATAGCAGATACTTGGAATAGTCGTATACAGATTTTCGATGTAAAAGATTTATTTAATAATAAAGGAGGCGAGGAAAAATGAAGTCGAGAAAAAAAACCATAGTTATTTTATCGCTGTTTCTATTTTTTTTGGTTTGTATGAATTTACAAGCTGAACAAAATACGATAACTGTTAGCCGGGTTTCAGACCATCCTAAAAAACACTACAAGAAGCTTAAGCCATTTATTGATTACATAGCAGAAAACCTTGAACATATGGGCATAAAAAAGGGAAGAGTTCTTTTAGCAAAAGATAATCATCGATTAATTAAATATCTGAGAGAAGGCAAAGTAGATATAGTGACCGAAACGCCTTTCTCTTCAATAATCTATATGGAAAAAGCAGGCGCAAAACCTCTTTTAAGAAGGTGGAAAAAAAGTGTTCCCATATATAACTCATATATATTTGTTAGAAAAGATAGTGGGATAAATTCTTTAAAGGACCTTAAAGGAAAAGTCATTGCTTTTGAGGACCCGGGTTCAACCACTGGCTATTTTCTACCAAAGGTAACAATTATAAAAGAAGGATTAGAAATGGTAGAGTTAAAAAATTATAAACAAAAACCACCTTCGGACAAGGTAGGATATTGCTTTGCTCATGGGGAACCAAATATTGCCCATTGGGTTCATAAAAGTTTAGTAGATGCTGGCGCTTTGAGCAATATAGAATACCAGGAGGCAGATGAAGTTCCTCCGCGTTTTCTTCCAGATTTTAAAGTTATTTATAAAAGTGAGTCGGTTCCACGCAATTTAATCTTGGTTCGTGGTGATATGAATCCAGAAATGCAGACAGCAGTAAAAGATATTCTTATTAATATGAGACTTAATAAAGAAGGTAGAAAGATTATGTGGAAATTATCAAAGACTCTTCACTTTGATGAATTTCCAGAAGGTGTGGAAGAAATTATTGAAAAATTTAAAGAAAAATATGAGTTAATTAAAGAAGAAATAGAAAGAGAGTATCCAGAATAAATATAAAAAATCAACAGCAATAGCAATAGAAGACAGCTAACCAACCAAAATGGTAGTAAATTTATAACTTAAGGAGAAGAAAATGTCTCGCAAAAAAATTCCTATTTTAATTGTATTATTTATTTTTCTATTCTGTATTAATTTACAAGCAGGTCAGAATACTATCACTATAAGTAAAGTGACTTCCCATTTTCAGAAACAATATCAACAACTCAAGCCTTTAATTAAGTATGTAGCTAAGCAACTCAAACATATGGGAATAAAAAAGGGCAAAGTCCTTTTAGCCAGAAATAATCAGGAGTTGATTAAGTTTGTTAAGCAAGGCAAAATCGATATAGTTACAGAAACACCTTTTTCTTCAATGCTTTTTATCAAGAAAGCAGGAATGAAAATTCTCCTGAGAAGCTGGAAAAAAGGAGTCTCCAGTTACCATTCGGTCATATTTGTTAGGAAAGACAGTAAAATAAACTCATTAAAGGGCCTTAAAGGAAAGGTTATTGCTTTTGAGGACCCGGGTTCTACCACAGGATATTTCTTACCAAAAGCAGAGATTATAAAAAAAGGATTCCCATTGGTTGAACTTAATAATTACAGGGAAAAGCCACCCTCTGACAAAATAGGATATTGCTTTGCAAATGGTGAAGTGAATATAGTCCATTGGGTTCATAAAGGGGTTGTGGCTGCCGGTGTATTGGATAATTTAGAATACCAAAATCCAGAAAAAGTTCCAGAAAAGTTTATGCCAGATTTCAAGATTATTTATACCACTGAAGAAGTGCCCCGTGCATTAATGCTAATTCGTGGAAATATGGATCTCCAGTTACAAAGAGAGATAAAAAAAATCCTTGTTAATATGAAATTTTCCAAAGAAGGCAGAAAGGCTATGTGGAAGATGTCCAAGACAGTAAATTTCGATGAATTTCCAGAAGGTCCTGAAGAAACAATGAAAAAATTTAAGGAAAAATATACTTTAATTATAGAGGAAATTGAGAGACTCGACATTAAATAAATTTTTCAATTAACATTGTATTAAAAAATGGAACTTAGAAAAAAGTTAAAAGACCTGTTTAAGGTTAAACATATACATACTAAGTATAGTATACAGATTCTTTTTATAATTTTTTTGGTCACTATTTTACTTACTCTTTTTAGTTTAATCCGATTTCGTAAGGGAATGAAAATGGTATCAGCTTCTGTGGAACAACTTACGGATGAAGCGCTTTACGAGCAGATGGAGAGAAAGGCGGAGGTAGTAATTACAACGCTTGCTAAAGATTTAATAGACCCTGTTTACTATTTGGATATAGAGACTATTACTGACTTATTTACTACTATTAGAGATCAAAGGGATACAATATATGTCTATCTATACGATGTGGATGGCAAAATTATTAGTGATGGAACAGAAGAAACCCCTTTACTTCATAAAGTTTTGACTGATGAGGTAAGTAAAAAGGCTGTGGCAAGTGAAAAATTTCTTTTACAGAGGAAGGGAGATGTTCTGGACGCATCTATGCCCATCTATATAGAAGATGAAAAGTTAGGAGGGGCAAGGATAGGATTTTCCCTGGAGAAGATAAAGGCCGATATTTTAAGACAGAAAAAAGCAATAGGTTCTATAACAAAAAAGAATATGAAAAGCACCCTTGTCACTTCCATGATAATAAGTGGAATTTTTATTCTTTTAGGTATAATTTTTGCTTTAAAGATTGCTCAATTGTTAGTTCGACCTATTCTTAAATTAATTAATGTAACCAGAAAAGTTGGTAAAGGCGATTTAACTGCTAAGGTAGAGATAAAAAGTGGTGATGAGTTGGAAGAAATGGCGAATTCCTTTAATCAGATGACCGAAGATTTGTATAATCTCCACCAGGAAGAAAAGGAAATGGCTAAAAAGATTGCTGTAGCAGAGGAAAGGGCAAGGTATGCAACTATCCTTGAAGAGAAGAATCAACAATTAGAAACAGCTTATCAAGAACTGAAATCTGCCCAGCGCCAGCTCATCCAATCTGAAAAGATGGCCACTGTGGGCACTTTAGCAGGAGGAATGGCTCATGAAATAAATACCCCTTTAGGGACAATACTCACCAATACCGAGATGTTACTCAGGGAAGTCAAAAATAAAGAGCAAGGGGCGAGTCTGAAACTCATTGAGGGAGCAACCAATCGCTGCCGAGACATAGTCCGGTTCCTGTTAAAATATTCTCGACAGGCACCTGTAGAATTCCAGCCAGTGGAGCTAAATAAAGTAATTGACGATGTCTGCTTTCTGTTAGAATATCAGCTTTCAAACGACGGCATAACCATAAATAAAAAATATGGCGTGCTGCCTAAAATAGAAGGAAATGTGAACGAACTGGAACAAGTTATAACCAATGTAATCTTGAATTCTAAAGATGCCATTATCAAGACCTATAATGAGAAAAAAGGTGAAGGAAATATCCAAATCAGGGCCTATCAAAAGGAGAATTCCTTATTCATAGAGAGCCAGGATGACGGTTGCGGAATTCCCCAGAAAGATATAGACAAAATATTCGACCCATTCTTTACTACCAAGGACATAGGGAAAGGGACAGGATTGGGATTATCGGTAAGCCAGAGAATCATCGAACGACATAATGGGAAGATAAAAGTAGAATCAGAGCCTGGACAGGGAACTACAGTCAGAATAGAGTTACCAATAAAGGAAGATTAAAGGAAAAAGGAGAACAAAATGAAAGAACAAATCTTAATCATAGAAGATGATGAGGCTTTCCGCAAGACGCTGACTAACCTCTTAAAAAAAGAAGGCTATTCTGTCACAGGTGTTAGCGATGGTTTTCAGGCAATTGAGTTAGCGAAAAAGAGTCTTTTTGAGCTCATCATTGCAGATGTGAGACTACCTAAGGGTATGGACGGTATAGAAGCAGTAAGTATAATAAAAGGGATTAGACCTGAAATAAAGGTTATAGTAATCATAATAACCGGCTATACGGATGAGAACGCTCCCGTAAGGGCTCTAAGGATGGGGGTAGATGATTACCTCTACAAACCATTTAAGATGGAGGTGTTCTTGCATAGCGTAGAGCGAAATATAAAGATGTATAGGTTAGAGGAAGAGAAAAAGGAGCATCTGGAGATGTTAGAGAAGATGAACGAGGAGTTAAACGTAGCACAGCATGAATTAATCCAGTCAAAAAAGGAACTCGAGGATTATAGTAAGAGATTAGAGCAGAAGGTTGAAGAGAGGACAAAACAATTAAAAGAGACCCAGTCCCAGTTAGTGCAATCAGCAAAGATGTCCACCATCGGTCAGCTCGGCTCTGCCGTTGCTCACGAGTTAAACAACCCCATCGGTGGCATCCTGGGGTACGCACAATTTATCCTCCAGAAGTTATCAAAGCCTGATGTTGTTCCTAAGGATTTTAAGACTTGTAAGCAATATATTGCATACATCGAAGAAGAAGCGAAGCGTTGCAAGTCGATTGTGGAGAATTTACTTTCATTTTCCCGCAAGCCCTTGATAGCTCTTGAGTCTGTAGACATAAAACAGTTAATCGAAAACACCCTTTCAATTATAAGACACCAGCTGGAGTTACAGAATATCAAACTTACTACTAATTATGAACCAAAGTTACCTTCTATATCTGGCAATGTCAACCAATTGCAGCAGGTCTTTACCAACATTATCATTAATGCCCAACATGCCATGCCCAAAGGTGGAAAATTGAATATTCGGGTAAGCACCAAGATGAAGGACGGAAAGAAACATCTACAGATTAGCTTCAAAGACACTGGCTGTGGAATCCCTAAGAAGAACTTAGAAAAGGTGTTCGAGCCATTCTTTACCACTAAGGAAGATTGGCAATCAATAGGGTTAGGACTATCTATAACTTACCAAATTATTAAGGAGCTTAAGGGCATAATAACTGCACAGAGCAAGGTGGGTAAGGAAACGACGTTTACGATTACCTTGCCGGTCAGTTCCAGTTAGTAAATTAAAAAGGGGCCTCAAGGATGAAAAATAAAAGTAAGAAAATATGTGTGCTCGTTGTTGATGATGAAGATGTGATGCGTAATCTATTCACTGACCTGCTCACTGAACGAGGATATGAGGTCATCGCCGTTAAGAATGGTCTGGAGGCAGTAGAAAAAGTCAAAGAGATAAATTTTGCCATCGCCTTCATTGATGTCCATATGCCGCTGATGAATGGAGTTGAAACTCTAATGACAATTAAGAAAATCAAACCTCAAACGAGAATTGTGATGATGGATAGCTTTCCCAATGCCTTAATAGAAGAGGCGAGGAGAGAAGGGGCGATAACCTGCATTCACAAGCCATTTGAGATAAATGAAGTAACAGATATAATGGAAGAGATTGTGGAACAAAAGGAGAGGATATGAGTGAAGGTAATATCTTAGTCATTGATGACGAAAAGACGATGTGTAATCTCTTAAAAGATAGTTTGTCTGAGCAAGGTTACAACGTTACTACTACCCAAAAGGCAAAAGATGGTTTACAGCATGCACGAAATAGTTTATTTGACCTGGTAATTACGGATTTAAAGATGCCCAAGATCGATGGCATAGGAATAATAAGGCGAATTAAGGAATTTGACACAGATAATATGGTAATCGTCATTACCGGCTACCCTTCTTTCGAAACCGTTCGGGAAGCACTCAGATTGGGTGCTTATGATTATATCACTAAGCCGTTTAACTTAGAAGAGATATTCTTTATAGTAAAAAGAGCGGTAGAATTTCGTCGCCTCCAGTTAGCCAATAAGAAATTAATGAAAGAATTGGAGGAAGAGAATATTATCTTAGAGAAAAAGGTCGAGGAAAGGACCGGGGATTTAAAAAAACTTTATCACAATATGCAATCTGCATATATGGCTACAGTTAAAGCCCTGGCTCAGACGATTGACGCCAAGGACCATTACACCCATAGTCATTCACAAAATGTAACTAAATATGCGGTAGCCATTGCTAAAGAAATGGGATTTTCTCAACGGGAAGTACACACTCTTAGAGAAGCCTGCCAGTTGCACGATTTAGGGAAGATAGGCATTCATGACTATATCTTAAATAAATCCGAGAAACTTACCCAAGAGGAGTGGGAGAAGATAAGGTCACATTCCTTGCGAGGAGCAGAAATCTTAGAACCTTTGACTTTCTTGGATAAGGTGATTATATTGATAAGACAGCATCATGAGAGATATGACGGAACAGGTTATCCGAATGGACTGAAAGGAGAAGAAATAAAATTAGGTGCCCGGATAATAGCTGTGGCTGACGCCTTCGATGCCATGACATCTGAAAGGCCATACCGTAAGGCCTATTCTAAGGAATACACTATTTCCAAACTTAAGGAGACCAGCGGTACTCAATTTGACCCCCAAATAGTAAAGGCCTTCCTGGAGGTTTTAAAGAAAGAACCCGGGATTGTATAGCAGGCGACGCTGCTTTAGCGGGATAAGTGGTTTCGCCTACCAGAACAGATTTATTTGATTTTAGCAGAAGAATTTTTTATCCGTTGAGAAATTAAGTTTTGTTTTATTTATCTTATGTTTTATCTGCGCAAAGACGCTTTAGAAAAAATATATTCAGGTATTTTAACATCGAATTCAATATAATCGATGATGAATTCTGTTCCTGCTCCTTTTTTTAATACATCTTTAAATACCATTTTCTTGGGATACCACCGCTTCCCTACCTTAAATACTTCATTAATAACAAGTCTTTTCAAAAGTTTGCCACTCTTTGCAAAAAGCTCTTCTTTCAGGGGCAGAAATCTTTCCTTATCAACCCACATTTTCCGCCGGTAGTAAGCTATACCTTCCTTCTTCGCCGAAAGCTCAAGAACGTAGCAATCGCGGCCATTTATATTCTCTTCCCTTGCCAACTCCGCATTATACATATTACTCAGTTTCGGGTCTTCCATGTAATCTTCATAGGATAAGTCAGAACCCATCACAGAACGCTTTAACATATGGCCGGCTATTTTAATTATACGATCCGTTGAAGGTGAGTAAATCCATAATTTATCACCAAGTTTAAGCATTTTTGTGCCCTTCTCCCGGGCGGGTGAAAGGTACTCGGTAAAAGCTTTGTTAATACCCCTTATCCAGGATTGTGCCTGTAAGGTACGCGTGGACCTCCGCCCCTTTATAACCATAGTAGAGATAACCTTTCGGTTTTCAGCGATATAATTAGCGTCAACTTTTTCCAGGATGGTTTTGCCCGAAGGCTCCTGTCCATAAAGAAAACTGCAGCTTATTAACAAAATAAAAAGAACCAATTTTCTCATACTTCTAACTCCTTAAATAATTGTGAAGTCTGTCTTTTATAAATTCCAATTCCCGCAAACATCGTGCCCACCACCGAGGCAACAAGACCAGGCACAAATCCAATAACATAACTCCATCCCGTTACCCGCGCCCGCATAACATTAGATATAAGCATAGTAGATTTTTGCATCATAGCTGCAAAATCGATTCCTGTATATTGCAGGTAATAGGAAATGGCTAACCCGAGCACTGTTCCCAGGATAGAACCGATAAAACCAATGATGATTGATTCATAAATCATCCAGCGGTAGAGACTCCCCTTAGGTTCTCCCATAGCAAGACGAACACCTATTTCACCATAACGACGCAGACCATTTATCAAACCGGAATTCCACAGAACGATTGACATCACCACTACGAAAATGAGAACTATTAGCCCTCCAAAAACATCCACCAAATCCAGATACTCTCTGAGCCCACTTTGTTGACTCAAACTAAACATTATAGGAGAAAATTCATCGTCATCTCTTAAAAATTTATCATTAAATCTCTGTGTTAATGCCAACATAGCGTCATCATTATACACCATATTTTCAGAATAACCCACAATCTCACCTGCACCATCCTCCATATCAAGGGCATACTGAACATCTTTGATATCGGCGATAATAGTGCCTCTATCCATTGCTGTTATACCAAAACGCACAGTCCCGGAAACTTTGAAATTATATATAGCCATAGCGCCGTTCATAGTGGAACCAATTAAAGTAGCTACCTCACCTATTTTAACACCCAGTTTTTGGGCAAATTCTTCACTGATTAATATTTCATTTTTCTTTTGGGGCAGTCTTCCGCGCACCACCGCATTCTTTAGATTCAATATATCTTTCTCCTGAGATTCCGGGCTGAACAAATCTACCCCTAATCCCATTACCGGACCTTGCGCGCGCGTCTCGCCCCGCTCATCCGGGATATCCAGCAACCCTCCAAAACGGGTCCGCGGTGTCCATACCATATTTTTTTCACTACTTCGTAATCGTTCCAGTAGACTATTAACCCCTAAAAGAGCCAAATCATTAGGCGTCTGGTCAGCCATTTCTTCATAAGCCCGGGTCGTGATTTTTACATGACCTGTATCAAATTTAGCATTGGAATTAACCAGGTCATCCATTGTGCCTTTCATAAAACTATAAAGAAATACAGTCAAAAAAGCACCTGCACTCACCATCAATACAGGAAACAGACTCCGGGAACGGTCTCTCAATAAACCTTTTATTAAGAATCTAATCATGATATTTTCCCTTTCAAAGCCTCTGTTGGCTTCATTTTTGAAATTTTTCTAGTGGGTAAGTAACTTACGATTGTTACAGTTGCCATAACAATAAGTACCGTACCTAAAACAAGGCCCACAGAATATGATGGATACAACCTGCCTGCCAGGGCAAAACCGTACTCCTCTGTAGCTTGGGGTATCTTCATACCTCTTTTACTATAAAAGATTATCCAGGGGATTCCATAAATTGCTGCTACACCAACGGCAAGAATTCCATGCATTGCTCCTTCAAGGGTAAATAGAGATATCACTTGACGTCGGGTCATACCCAGAGCAATGAGAGTGCCTATCTCCTTTCTGCGCTTGAAGATAGAGAGCACCTGCGTATCAAAAATTGCCAGCATTGCCAGAAAGAGCAATATAACATACAAGATACCTGCGCTAATTCTTTTTGACCTTACCATTTCATTAATATCAGTCAGTAAAAAATTTTGATCCTTGAATTTCCAATCGGATACATCCCCACACCAAAAACTTTGGTGTGGGGATACATCTCCTTGACCTTGAACATTTTGACCTACTACAATTATGGTCGCCTCATCTTTCATACCAGTCATTTTCTGCAACTCTTCAAGTGGCACCCATAACTGCCCTTTATCCATAGTCGGTACCTTTGTATTCATAATTTCCACTATCTTGCCTTCAACAGCATCAAAAGTTCCCTGGACATCTCTCCAGCGTATTGTTAAATAATCACCGATACCAAGAGAAGTGCTTTTTGCCATGCGTCTTCCGATTAAGACAGGTAATGCATCTTCTTCTTTATCCAGACCCGCTGAGGGTATTCCAAGAATTGTCTGCCCGGGCTCAATCCCTTTCAGGAGCACCGTTTGAATTCTTCCTTCAGGATAGATTGCTGCCTGCCTGATTAAAATCGGCGTGGCTTTTTTATCTTTTATCAAACCGGCAAGCTCTGCGGGTATCGGGCCGTGACTCTCATCATAAGAGAGAGGGTCAAAGGGGTCATAGTTCTTGTGCCAGTATTGACCGCCGGCGATCTCATCTTCAATCACTGCCTGAGAGCCATGTTTCAGCATTCCCGTAAAAATACCCTGATGCCAGATAATAAGAACATAAGCAAGCGAAAGGACGGCAACATTGAGCCAGGTCCTAAGACCAGCTCCCTTGATATTTCGATATGCTAATTTTAACGCTAACATTTTTTCTCTCCCTTTTGTTCCCTCTCCCCCTGTGGGAGAGGGTTAAGGTGAGGGGATTTACCTAATGTATAACTTCATCTTTGGCAACCCGGCCATCAACTAAATAAATTTTTCTTTTTAAATAGCGGATTACCTTCTCATCATGCGTGGCAAAAATAAAAGTAGTTTTCAATTCCTTATTCAATTTAACCATTCTTTCTAATATATTATATGAATTTTCAGCATCCAGATTAGCAGTAGGTTCATCAGCAAGAACCAGCTCCGGTTGTTTCACAATAGCACGGGCAACTGCTACGCGCTGAGACTCCCCTCCGGAAAGCTGTGCGGGTCTGTAGTCAATCTTATCGGTCATTCCCAGCCATTCCAGTGCATCCAGCACTTTCTTCTTTCTTTCTTTTTCAGACATCTTCATGATGAGCAGGGGAAATTCGACATTTTCAAAGACTGTATATACCGGCAACAAATTATACGTCTGAAAAATAAACCCCATATGCCTGCATCGCAGCCGGGCAGCTTCCTTATGAGACAGCACCTCTATCTTTTTACCCAATACAGTAGCACTTCCCTCGGAGGGGATATCGAGCGAACCGATAATATTTAGGAGAGTTGTTTTCCCCGAACCACTGGGACCAATAATACCGCAGAATTCTCCTTTTTCAAATTGAAGATTAATATCTCTTAGCGCGGTAAATTGACTCTTTCCCATAGGATAACGTTTTACTAAACTTTCTACTTTTATCAATGGCATTGTCCTTCCTCCTCTCATATCTGTTCATCAGTGGTTATAAGTAAACATACACTGCACACCTGTACCGCCATACATACCTGTTTCATCTTTCCTGCTGGAAAAAATGGACAAATTAACCATCCAGTTATCATAAGTCCTCTGCCAGTCAAAATATGTATATATTCTCTCCGCTCTCCAGTCATAATACCATATGGCGTTAACACTATCCAGTAACGTTACACTGAAATCTATTGACAAAGCTGAAAACCTGTTAACATTCTCCTGCTCAAATACTTCTGGCCCTGATGACTCGATAAAATGTTCAAATAAAGTATGGATACCGGGTCCTATTGCAAAAGTGTAATCAGTACCAACAGTCAAAAACTCCTCCCAGAGATTTTCCTTTCTATTTATCTTTATTTTCCCCACAACCGCTTCAAACCATAAGCCCACGCCTATATCCCAGTTACCATCAATACCGTACCTGTTCTCAGAACCCTTCGCCAGCTCGGGCCTAGGAGCCATCTTCCTCTTCCAGTCCTCAGAGTCGAGATACCTTCGGTGAAAACTGAATGCTATTTCTCCCCGGGGCACAGGGTGTTGAAAACGGCCTCCGAATTCCAATCTATCTTCGTCTGTCTTAAATGTCTCCAGTCCTTTAAGTTCATCGTTACCATACAAGCCCCAGACCCAGATGTTCGCATTGTTCAGGAAATAGTACCGGCCAAGCAAACCATAAACCCCATCGGTTAACCCTAACGGGTCGCGAACATCAACCTGGTCGAACCACATCAATGAGCGGAGAACTTTCGCCGGCCCGAAATTTATCTTTTGCAAGCCAAGCCGCATCTCCAGCTGTGAAGTCGCATAACGTGCCCACAAGCGGTAGAGCTTCAGGTCATTATCCTCATCAAAAATATATGCATTCAATGAAATATCACCATCAATATCGCTTCCCTCAGTCAGGCGATGGGAAACCATCAATTCAGGAATATACCTTATACCTCCATGCAAGTCTTCACTATAGCCAACCCAGGCTGAAGCCTGTCCGTTCACCATAATCTCTTCAGCCCTCAAACAGTTACTGCATAGTGACGACAATATAAAGATTGACAATAATAAATATATTTTTTCCATATTTATTTCTTCAAAACTCCATAATAGAAGAAATTAAATGCATCTTTCATCAGTGAAGCAAAATCCGGATACAGCTTTTGCAGATTCTCGTCTTTAAAAACCTCTTTCATTACATTCATCATATAAATAACGAAGTCAACTTTGATATCGGAACGGATTTCCCCATTTTTCTGTGCCTCCAAAAATATTCTCCTAATCTCGTTAAGGGATTTCTTATTTTCTTCTTCAATATATTTCTTCAATTCCGGCTCAGTGCCCATCATAAGGTCTTTTATGAATTCCCTGCTATATTTATCAGCATACTCCATTTTCGTCACCAGCACTTTCTTGAGTCTTTCTTCAAAAGGCGCCTCCATTGCCAGAATACTATTTATGCGCTCTCTTCCTTCACCATATATACTTTCCAAAACATGCTTCGCTATAGCAGTCTTATTAGGGAAATATCTATAAAAAGTCATTTTGCTGACCCCTGACTGTTGACATATCTCCTCAATACTAACCCGCTTAATCCCATAACGGAAAAATAACTCCTTCGCCGTTTCCACCAAATGGACCATTTTTGGACTTAATTCTTTACTTTTTATTTCCTTCATATTACATTTCCTCCATCAAAATACGAAAATAGTAACATATTACTATTCCCGTAATTACTATAACACGGTTACTTGAATCTGTCAAGTACATTTTTGGAAAGAATTCCAGGAAGGATTTTTACAAAGATTTAAAGAGGGGGATATTTCAGAGAAGGTACTTAAAAGACATAAGAAAAGATGGAACCTATCTTTCCTCTTTGACAAGATTTTCGATCTTCTTCTTCAATATCTTAAAATCAAATGGTTTAGATATAAAATCTCGGGCTCCAGAAAGCAGTGAATCTTCCTGTGCAATTTCATCGGTCAGAGCGCTCATATGAATTACCGGAATGTTTTTAAGATCTTCTTGGGAATTTAACCATTGGCAGAGTTCTATCCCTGTAGCGTCAGGTAACATAATATCTATTAACATCAGGATAGGTCGATTTGAGGAAAGCCACTCTTTGGCTCTTATTGCATTTGTTCTTGTTTCAGCCCGATAGCCAAGCTTTTTTATAAATACTGAGAGTAGCTTTTGTATTTCCTCATCATCATCTACTATCAAAACTGTTTTATTTTCCATTATCTTTCTCTTTTTCAAAAAGTGGGGTTGATAATCTAAAATGGGAATTTACTGTAACCAGTAAGCTTCTAATCAACAAAAGCTTTTTTTGAACTTCTTCAAGTTCTTTGATTGAATGTTTTTTCTTAAGTATCCCATGACATTGACTCAACTGTTCTAAAACCCCATTAATAATTTTTTGGTCGCGATGAATTAATTTATTTAATACAAGCATTGTTTCATTGAATTCTTTAACAAAATCTTTGAGCATACTTCCGCGACGTAATTGAATATTGCAGAAGTTACCTTTTCTTATTTCCTGCAACGCTTTACGGACTCGAAATAGAGGGCCAGCTACCTTGTGGGACAAATATATACCTAATAGGAAATTGCCGCCTATAAAAAGCAATAAAATCAAAATTAACGTCTTAAAAAAATCCATAACCATATTACTTTGCTTCCAATCAGAGACAATAGTCGAAAGACGAGATATTCCCCAGCTAATAAAAATTCCCTCTATCAAAACAATAAAAATTATTATCAAAACAAACCAAAACTGTAATTCAGGCTCAACAATATATTGTTGTCTGAATTGTTTCTCTCTCATATTTTTAACGATTGTTAACAATAATTTCTACTCTTTCCAATGATTCTTCAGAAATCTCCCCCTGACAAAATATCTCTACCTCTGAGCGAACAAGCATTCTAGCCAATTCTCCAGAAATCTCTTTGGCAGTTATTTCCGCAATTGTTTTATTTCTACAATAGACAATTACATTAATGGGAAAGGTAAAAAAATGTTTTTTAATCCAATCGGAAGTTTCCTGTAAAAGTTCCCCGCCAAAATCGCTGAACTCATGTTTTTCCAAAAGAATCGGCGGGGATCGATAAAGCATCTTAAAATCTAGACTAATAAAAAATCCTTCCGGCTCCTGATGAGCAAACCCCGAAATAGTAAAAGGGTTACGGACGAATGTATGTAAACTCCCTGTGGCATCATAATAACGTAGGATAGTAGAATAGGGATATCCAACTTTAAGCACTTTACCGTTTTTGTCTCGGCCATCAAAAAGAATAGTTTCCGGGGGTAAACCTCGCCCAGAATATTTCCGAAAAGTCTCACCTGACTCATCGGCAACTATTAGCTCCCAGCGGGCTAATTCTTTAGCCTTCTTAGGATCTGGTTCTTTAAAAGTCGCTTGTAAATCCCTAAGAGGATAAAAAATGTACACTTTTTCATCACGAATGTGGTGAGTGAATGGAATAATTACTTGAGTGCTTTTCACTAGTTCAGGCAAGGAATCCTGTGGTTGTTTTTCCCAGCCAGAAGGTTTCTTTAATAGAATCTCTTCTTCCGTTTTAAGACTCTCAAGAATTTCGCGATTCTGTTCTATGGGTATCTCCAGGTGGGGTTTTGTGCTTTTGAGTTCTAAGACCTCTTCCCCTTCTATAATTACTTCGGGCAACTCACCTTTCTCTCTAGACCCGGCAAGTGTAGTAATCCCTACTAGAGCAATACATATGCCAACTGCTAACAATTTTAAGGGATTTATTTTAGTAAATATCTGAAAGTTATAATTCCCCATTGGTCTCCTCCATTAGTTTCTAAAGGTTCGAAAACCCATCTTTTAATTGCCTCCATTGCTAACCGGTCCAATTTACTATAACCCGACGTACGCTCAAGATATAGTTTCTCCCTAATCTTCCCCTCAGGAGAAACATAAAATTTTATAACAACATCAGCCTCAATATGCTCAGCCCTTGCCCAATCAGGATAAACCGGTATATATGAAGTAAGAATCTTTCTTCCTACCACGGGCCCCATAATTTCTACTGACTTCTTCTCTGGCTTTGCTTCTCTAATCAAGCCGACTTCTGTTTTCTCAACCTTTTCAGCAACGGGTTTGGCTATTTTTTTTAAATCTTCAGAAGTTTTTATTCTTTGTTTTGCTAACAAAACCCTCTTGCCATATCCCAACGAAGTTCCTTTTCTATATCCTAAAGTTGGTCTAGTGACGGTAGGTCTTCTTTTTTTGATAGACACAGTGGCTTCTTTGAGTGTCGGTGGTTTATATGTATATTTTACTTGCTTAATCTCTACTTCTTTAATGTCTTTCAATGGAGAATGTGAAGTTTTTTTCTCTAAGTCGATGGGCTGGCTGTATGATATCTTCCCTACCGCAACCTTGCCAACTTCTTCAATTTTAATATCTGGCTCATGAGGAGAAAGCATGTCCAATTTTTCTTCACTATAGACTTCTCCATCTGGAATAATTTCAGAAAGTTTCTCTCTTTTTACATATTTATCCTGAGTAAGAGATATTTGTGGTCCAGGACGGACCTCTATGGTTCTGTCAAAATCTATCTTTTCCGAAACTTCCTTTAATGTTTTTTCCCTATCTATTTCCGGTTCAGTTATCTCTTGAAATTTTGGTTTCTTAAAAACAGGAAGAGACATTTTGAAAAATTCAATGATATTTTTTGGAGGAACTTGTCCGGGCATTTCTTGAATAACAAGAATATCTGGTTCAATTTCTATCAATTCAATATTTTCTAAAAAAGTCGCCTCTACCTCTTTTGCCTTAAGTAAATATGAATAATAAGACATAAATAGCAGGCTATGAGCTAAAATTGAAATCATAAAAGAGATATGAACGCACCTTTTCTCGAGCATTTATCTTTTACCTCTTTTGTTTCCGTTCTACCTTGATAGAAACCGTCCTTGCTCCACATTCTTTACTGATACTCATAGCCTCGAGGAGCCATTTATGAAGTGCCTGCTGATCGGCCCTGATTATAACATACTTATCCCTGGTTTCCTCTATTTTTCTACTGAGAAGCAAATGAACATTTTCAAAGGGAAGCTCTTCTTCATTAACTGCCCATTTGCCATATTGGGAGATGCTGATTGTAACGTTCTCCCTTTCCTCTGCCTCGCCTGTAATAGCCTTAGGTAAGACAATCTTCATCGCAGGTTGTAGAAAAAGAGGGGCTGTCACCATAAATATTATCACTAAAACTAGTGCTACAGCCACCAGAGGAGTTATCTCAAGTGTTGTAATGTTTTCTTCTTCAACATTGGATAAATCTGACTCAGCCATATATTATCTCCCTTGTATTTGGCTCTTTCATCGCTCCTTTAAAATTGCCAACTTCACCGCCCCTTGCTGCCGTGCACAGTCTAGTATATCTACTATTTGTTTTACATGATTCTTTGGCGAAGCAAGAAGTATTACCATGCGATCTTTACTTTTTGGAATAGCTACTCTTAAAGTAACTGCTAGTTGTTCCCATGAGACAGGCTGTCCATTTACTTTAATTTTTCCATCAGCACTCAGATAAATGTTTACATTTTCAGATTGGACAACTTTACCTTTAGCAGCTCCCATTTTCGATGAAGTAACCTTTATGCCAGTCTGCATTACAAAAGGAGCAGCCACCATAAATATGATTACAAGAGTCAGAGAAACATCTACCAAGGAAGTTAAATTTATTTTATTTATGGAGGTCCCTTCTTCCATTCTGAAACTCCTTTTAATCGACATTCAGATAGTTCACTACTCGCATCTGATTGGCTTCCAACACAATTGAAAGATTTCTGACTTTCCTCATAAAATAGTTGAATATTACCACAGAAGGAATAGCTATGGCCAGTCCTGTAGCTGTGGTTAGTAAGGCTTCTGAAATCCCCGCTGCGACAACCGATGGCCCGCCAGAGCCAGAAATTGCCAAATCGTGAAAAGCCTTAATAATACCTATCACTGTACCAAACAAGCCAATAAATGGACAAATGGTCCCCAGTGTGCCCAACACTATTGTAAATCGTTCCATTTTCAACCGTTCTTCCAAACGTGTTGCATTCATTAATTCTATTAATTGTGATTTCGTTTTTTGATGATTCATTATGCCAACCTCCACGAGCCTTGCCAATGGATTTTGAGTTGACTTACAGCGATCTAATGCCTCATTGAATTTTCTTTCTTCAATATATTTTTTCACGATAGTCATAAAGTTTCCTACATCCAGTTTGATTCTATGGAAAAACCACCATCGTTCTATAGTAAAAGACAGAGCTAAAACAGAACAAAAAACAAGAATAACCATAGTAAAACTTCTACGAATAACCTCTATTAAATCAACAGTAATCATGTAACTTATCCTCCTATTTTACTAATATAATCTCCACTCTCCGATTTTTTCTTCTTCCTTCCTCAGTAGCATTGGAGGTAATGGGCTTTGTATCACCAAAACCTTTGGTAGTGAATCGGTCAGGAGAAAGTTTTAATTCTTCTACAAAATATCTTAGTACAGATTTTGTCCTTTCTTCAGAAAGTATCTGATTGTTAGGGAACCGGGGAGTATGAATGGGTAAATCACAAGTATGACCTTCCATGCTTATCTTGCGATCAGGATATTTTTTAATAATATGGGCAACCTTATTTAGTATCACCTTAGCTTCGGGCTTTAACTCTTCTTCCCCTAAAGCAAAAAGGAGCTCTGCAGCCAGAGATATTACCATACCGCGATCGGTTTCCTTGTTAATAGAAATCATAGGAATAAGAGCATTAACAGGCTCTTCCTCAGTTACCACAGACACCAGGGGTTTGAAAGTATCAATCTTTATCTGAATTGAGGGGCTTTTACCTTCATTTCCTACCTCATCTTTAATGCTTAAGACTGCATTGTAAACCCCGTCAGGAAGAATATTGTCTCTATTGTTTTTCCCATCCCAGGATATAATTTGCGATGGTCTTCCTATCCCTTTAAATGTTTTCACCGCCGGCTCAGGTCCTGTAATTTTGAGAATCCATTCAGCTATATCACTGGCATCTCTATAATCAAGATAAAAAGTTGTAGTATCTTTTACACCATCATTATTTGGTGAAAAGAGAGTCGGTTCGACAGAAAGTTGCACGTGTGGTGGGGTATTATCGATTTTAAGAATTTTCCTGGTGGTGTTTATTGAATTACCCACTATATCTTGAACCCTTAACAAATAGTTATAAATGCCATCTTTTAAGATGTTACCATCTTTATCCTTACCCTCCCAAACAATTGTAAAAGGAGGATTACCTTTGTCAGAAAATTTCCTACAAATTTTATTTTCATAATTTTCTATTTCTAAGTCCCACTGCTCAGCAGAACTTTCATCTCTATACTCTAAAACAAAACTAACCTTGTCTTTGAATTCATCACCATTTGGAGAAAATATAGCTGGCTGGACGCTTACACTTACCTGGGGCTTAGTGTTATCGATAACAATAGATTCCAAAGGTGTAGCAACATAATTACCTACTTCATCAGTGACTTCAAAGATATAACTATATTTACCATCAGGAAGGGGTTTCTTATTATCTTTCTCTCCAAGCCAGGAAACCGCTGGTGGTGGATTCCCCAGCCCTGTATATGTCCGTTCTACCTCATCTTTATCTTTCATAATCTTCAATTTCCACTCTTTTATCCTGTTAAAGGCACTAACTTCAAGACTAAATTTCACAGAATCTTTAAAACCATCTGCATTGGGTGAAAATATATCCAAATCTGGTTTAACCGAGATAGTGGGTCTGGTAGCTCCAATAACAATCTTCTGCGGAGATATTTTAGAACTATTCCCAACCATATCAACAGCCTCTACTGTCCAACTATATGTACCATCAGGTAAGGTTCTCTTACTGTCACCTTTTCCGTCCCATTGAATGCTTCCCTCAATATTTATCTTATCCTTAAACACCTTAACAGTCTCTCCAGAGGAATCTTTTATTTCTAACTTCCAGTAATCTAAAGGGCTTGCATCACGAATTTTAAAAATGAAGCTCGTCTCATCCATTATTCCATCCTTATTTGGAGAGAAAAGCATAGGAGATGCTTCTGCGTTTATAACTGGAGGTGTCCTGTCTATTTGAATAGATCCTGGGGAGGTACGATATTTGTTGCCAGCTATATCAGTTGCCTCGAGTAAATATGTAAAATTACCATCAATAACATCCCTTTTATTATCATCCTTACCATCCCATACCAGACTTTCTTCCGGATTTTCCCCCTTGCCAGCAAATATTTTCACCAATTTGCCAACATCGTCTAATATAGATAGTTTCCATTCTAGATAATGAGCATCTGTAATCTTCAAGGAGATTGTGGCATCATCTAAGACGTTATCGTCGTTCGGAGAAAAGAGCTTATTATCCAATCCAATCCGACAAGTCGGTGGGCTATTATCTACTTCAACAGACACCGGTACTGAAGATACAGTATTTCCTGCCTTATCTGTCTCTGCTAAAACCAGGTGATATATTCCATCTTTGACAGTCTTTTTCTTTTTATTTTTTCCATCCCAAGTAATCTTATGATATGGCTCGCCCTCGCCTT
>JABUBN010000092.1_pt1 | contig 21979 bp, 11 predicted proteins | sample 7240341 | NCBI WGS metagenome assembly JABUBN01 (sample SAMN07256345, study PRJNA390944) | subsurface metagenome | isolation source: Methane hydrate marine sediment | place: Pacific Ocean: Eastern North Pacific, ODP site | reverse complement strand
CCTTGTCCAAGAGCACCACTATATGACACAATTGCGCCTTTTATTGTTCCTCCAAAATCTAAATCATATAATACGACTTTTATTGTTACTGCATCTCCGGGATGAACCGATATTTTTGAGATTCCATCCTCCGTGGTAATATTCGTATAAATTCGTCTGATGTCGATTCTGAGATCGTTAGTTTGAAGTATGTAATTTTCTTTTTCTGCAGAAATTGCTATGATTCTTATCCCAATATCTAAAATGCTTGAATTGAATGTATAAGAATATTGTTTTAATGTTTTATCTTCGGTTAAACTATTTGATATCGCTCCAAATAAAGTAACTGTGGCATTTTCAATGTGATTACCACCTAAGTCAATATATCTTACAGTTATGTTTAAGAGCTTACCGATAGCAATATCAGTAGATGGATCAATAGTCATATTTATGCCATTTAGGTAAATTTCTAATAGAGTTCTCCTTTCAGTCACCTCCGTAATAAAGCGAATCGATTTAGGGTTATAATTAGTCAAATTAGCAAAAATTGATAAATAATCAATCCCTAAACCTAATTCAGAAGCATTCAACAAAAAACTATATTGACCAAGGATGGGTTTTTCTACGAACGACTCGGAAAGTCCCCCTCCAGCTAACTTTATTGTCGCTCCACCTAAATGATTAGAAGAGGCATCTTTATAAGTGACTGTAATATTTAATTTTTGCCAAAATTCAATTGAAACTACATCGTCTTCATATTTTTCAGTACCATTTATAAATAATTCTAAAAATGACGCTTTTTCAGTTATAAAAATCCTAATTGGAATAGATTGCGGTTGATACATGTTAGCTTTAACTGTAATTATCATTGAATATAGCTTATCTGGCTGGTATCCTGGACCAGAAGCATTACAAGTGAGCGTATACACTCCTTGAGTAACCATAACAAAGTGATGTTCACCTGCCCAATTTGTCGAAAGATTATTTGTTTCAATTCCCATACCACTATATATTTCAGTATAATTAAATTGAATTGTAAAGTTCTGCTCGAAAGGAACATCAGTAAAATAGTCATTATCAACTGAAAGAATTGTATTTTTGATGATGCTAATTGTAATGTTTGCTTCACTACTTACAAATGCAGGCGAACTTGCATAGATCGTCAATGTATTATTGCCCGCATTTGGAGCTCCAGTAACATTAAATTCAAGAAAGTAATAACCGGGACTTATTTCATTAAAATATTGGATTATTGAAGGGTGAGTAAAATTATGAGTGTAAATAATCGCATTTTCGATTGCATCAAAGTTTTCTAAATCGTTAAATGATACTCTTAAGTTTAATACCGAACCATCAATTATATCATCATAAAAACTTATGTCTGGTATAAGCTCAGAATCGTGCCTAACGCTAAATTTTTTATAAATAATCCCTGTTTCGTTCAAACCATAAAGTGAGTAAGAATTATTCCATGTTATAATTGCTTCGTATTCTCCAACTTCATAATTAGGTGGTACCGAGGGAATTTGAAACACGTTGAATTGAACATAACCACTAGAGTCAACTGAAGCAAATTGACTTTGACCAGACCATAAAGTGCCATTCGGAAACCTAATTTGGAGAAATGCTTTTGTATTTTGAATGTAGCTTGAAACCTCTAGAGAATTTGTAATTTTTGCTGTAATATTTATATAATCGCCGCTTAAGAAGTTGTCATTTCGAACCCAGGTTCCCGTCGCGTTATTAAAGATCGTTAAATCTTCGCAATAGTTAGGTGAAATCGCTTCAAACTTCCAAAATCCGTCTGGATTAGTAGAAATTATATCTACTGGTATCACTAATCTTCCGGGTATAGAGTTATCGCATAAGATTAATATATTGAAAGAAGGATTTTCAGGTTCAAAAACAGCGGTAATAACAACATCAGTAGGGAATTCAAGTAGCATTTCTGATTCTGAATATCCCGTTGGAATAGCAATAAATCCATAACTCTCCCAATTCACAGAACTTACATTATTTACAGAAAAGATAGTTCCTAAAGAATCAGCATAAGTTTCGTAATTTGTTTCGGGCGTATTCTTTATTCCGTATAGATTTAAATTACTCCTCAAGTTGATGTCGTAATTTCCTAATTCTCCTACATCAGTACTGCTGAAATTTGCAAAGACTTTAGTAGATTCCCAATCTCCTTCAATTTCAACAGTTCCGCGACCCCAGTCAATATCTTGTACAATTGTCTGGTTCATATTTAACTCAATATACGATGGAAGAACTTCAGCTTTGGTGATTAATTCTACATTATCAACATATATCCTTTGGAACTCTCTAAAAGCAAAACCAGAAAAATTTCCTCCTCCTACACATTCTAGAACAAGTTTAATATCAATTAATGAATTATTTATAGGATTATTCGGAAAAATATTTGTAGTATTAGTCCATATATTTTGAGGAATATTAAAGCTGTGCCACGCATTTACGCCATACTGCTTTAATGTATAAGTACCTATAGAATAAACCTTTTTATTATTTAAATATATAGCAAATGCCCATGAATTAAAATGTGCTAAATTATTTGGATATAAATCAAATTTCAAACTACTATCAATTATTTTTCCACGTGGTATTTGTATGGAGCTGCTCCACCAACATTTATCATCAGGATCATATGTCCACCATTCAAGTGGACCAGATACAACTGTGTTATTACCATCCATTCTTAATTCTAAACAATCATGTCCTCCGACACTTGACTTATAATTACCGCTCATATAATTATTACCGAGACCTGTATCATTTTTCGCAAATGTCCAATTTTGATAAATATTTGTTATATCATTAGTATCATTTTCTCCGGCAGCATCAGTTCCATCATCATCACCAAAATTAAAAGTACCATTATTCCAATTCCGCTCGTCAACCAATCCCTCTATTTCTGAGCTCATTTTATACCCTTTCCAACCACTACCTAAAGGTATATCAACCATGCCATAATCCCCTTCAGTAAAGCTTACCAGTAGGTCGTAATCCGTTCTGTTTGCCAAGTGAGTTAAGTTCCAAGGTGCACCAATCCCACTATGTATGTTATCAAAAGATAGATCTTGTCCATTTAACATGTTTTCAAGATTAAAATCGTCTTTTTGAATATTCTTAGCATCAGTATGAATCAGCGAATCAAAAGAAAGATTAGAAAAGTCAAGAATTGAAAGTAGAATTATCATTGATCCAATTACAACCAAGCGATGATACTTTTTCTGAGTTTTTCTCTTCATCTTTATGCATTACCTCCTTCTGTAGGTGTTTTATCAGATTCAATAAATAATTTTTTCTTGGTAAATTTATCCGTTTGAATGATGCTTTCTGAGGGTTTCCCTTTTAAAAATTTAGAACTTTTACCAATCTCAACTTTAAACCGATTATCGAAAGCTTTTTTGCGAGGAATGACGCTTATATTTGGCTGTTTCTTTTTTCTTAAAGTTCTCCGATATTTTCTAACCTTTCTTATTGGTTTTGGGTATTGTAATACTCTTTTATATAATATCAGATAACTAACTAATGAAATTACTGTAGTGATAGCTGCGATTAATAGAATTAGAAAGAGTAAAAATTCAAATGGAGGATTAATTACCGTAATTGTCACTTCATACCTCTCAAACTCATAATCATCACCCTTAGTGGCAGTGATAGTAATTACATATGATCCAACAGGTACATTCGTCAAATCTATCTCATATATTCCATTTGAGTTAAGATCAATAAGCTCTCCCTCTCCAAATTGCCATCTATATGTTACATCTGCATATTTAATAGTTCCTCCAAAAACCTCATCAATCAAAACTACTCGAAGGGGAATTTTACTTCCAAATTGAGCCGTTATTATTGATTCACCAGTGACAGTTGAAATATTTGTCTTAATTCTTTGAATATTTAATCTTAGATCGTCAGTTTGAAGCTGAAAGTTTGCTCTTGTCGCTGCAAGAGTGATTAGTCTAACTCCTATATTTAATTGGTTTGTGTTTAAAACATACGAATATTGTTCAAATAATAGGTTTTCACTTAATATTCCACTAAAATCGCCAGATAGTTGTAATAAAGCCCCTTGCACGTGTTTGTTATCAGCGTCCATGTATTTTACAGTGATATTTAATATTTGACCAATAGTAAGATCCTGTGTTGGATCATCAGTTACATTTATTCCATCAAATAAAATTTGAATGTTAGTCGGTTTTTCTATAATCTCTGCTATAAATTGTATGGATTGTGGTTCATAATTGACCAATTGAGCAAAAATAATAAGATTATCTATTCCTTGTCCTAAATCAGTAGCGTCTAAAATAATATCATATTGATTAAAAGAAGGATTTTCGTTTAATTGGTATGAGACAGACTCACCTGTTATACTAATATTTGCTCCACTCAAAGGATTTCCAAGAATATCTTTATAAAAAACTGTAATATTAAGTTTTTCCCATACATCAACTGTATATATATCATTAGGTTGTATTGCAGTATTATTAATAAATAATTCCAAAGACGATTTAAGTTCAGTAATAAAAACCTTTATCGCTATAGATTTAGCTTCGTATTCGTAATCATCTACATAAAGATTTAGAGTGTAAAGCTGACCTGCAATATATCCGATCGTGCTACAAGTTAAGTTATATCTCCCTTGGGCAATTGTGACGAAAGAATAATTTCCTAACCAATCCGTCGAGAGAGAATCAGCATCTACTCCTATACTAGATGATTTTTCAGTATAATTGAATTGTATAGTAAAATTCTGTTCAAAGGGAACATTATTTAAAAAATCGTTATCAACTGTAAGCTCTGTCTCTCTGATAATTCCAATTTTAATAATTACTTGTTTATTCACGTAATTAGATGAATTAGCGTATATAGTTAAGGAATTATTACCTAATACCCCCCCACCTACATTAAATTCGAGAAAATAATAACCAGGACTTATTTCGCTAAAATATTGTACTACCGAAGGATGAGTAAAATTAAACACATATACATGAGCATTTATTATTGGTTCGTCATTTATTATATCGTAGAAGGATACTTTTAAATTAAAGATAGAATCCTCTATTATATCCCCATAAAAATATTCGTCTGGTATAAGCTCGGAATCGTGACTAACGCTAAATTCTTTATAAATAATTCCTGTTTCGTTCAAACCATAAAAAGAATAAGAGTTATTCCATATTATAATTACTTCGTATTCTCCAACTTCATAATTCGGTGGAATTGAGGGTATTTGGAATGGGTTGAAATAAACATTGCCACTAGAATCAACTGAAGCAAATTGACTATGGTCAACCCATAAAGTACCATTAGGAAATCTAATTTGGAGAAAAGCTTTTGTATGTTGAATGTAACTAGATACTTCTGGAGAATTTGTAATTTTCGCTGTAATGTTAATATAATCGCCGCTTAAAAAGTTTTTACTTTGAATCCATGCTCCCGTTGCATTGTTATAGATTGTTAAATCTTCGCAATAATTAGGTGAAATAGCTTCGAACTTCCAAAACCCATCTGGAGTAGCGGAAATATCTTTTACAGGTAGGAATAATACACCTGAAGTCGAGTTATCACACTGGCTAAGAACGTTCAAAGAAGGGTTTTGAGGATCAAAAACGCCAGTAATAACAATATCAGTAGGAAAATTAATTTTCATTTCTGTTTCCTCATACCTCGTAGGTACCTTAACTCGACCATAACATAACCAATTAACTGAACTTTCATTATTTACCGAAAACTTAGTTCCAAGAGACCCTTCATTAGTTTCATAATTACTTTCAGGCGTATGCTTTATTGTATAAAAGTTTAAATCTGTTAGTAGATCAATAGAAAAAGTTCCTAATTCACCAATATCATCGCTGCTAAAATTTGCATATACTTTTTCTGTAACACTCTGCCACTCACCCTCAATTTCTGCTTTTCCTTTGCCCCAATTAATATCATCTACTATAGTATTATTAATTTTTAATTGAATATCGGAAGGCTGAGCTTCAGCTTTAGTTTCTAATTCTATGTTATCAATAAGAACTTGTTGATAATCTCTATTTTCACCATCTTCATACCCATAACCCGCACTCGTTGCTGTATATTCTAAAGCAATTTCGATACTAATATTTGAATCATTTAAATAGTTTGTTGAATAAACATCTGATGTGTTTATCCAAAGTCCCTGAGGAATTGTAAAATTCTGCCATGTATTTTGTCCTCGCTGTTTTAATGTAAACAAGCCATCAGAATAAACTTGAATACCATTTAAAAATATTCTAAACTCCCAAGAGTTAAAACTTATTATATGGATTGGATTTACTTGAAATTTTAACCAACTATCAATAACCCTTCCTCTTGGAATATGAAATGAACTTGACCATGAACATTTATCTCCGGTATCATACCAATACCTATACCAATATGGATCCCCAGAATCATTGTATCTATTTCCCGCCATTCTTAATTCTAAACAGTCATGATTTTGGGTATTAACTGGTGTTATAGCATTTTCATCTAGATAATTTCCAGACATAACATTTGAAGAACCAACAACATTTTCATGAAAAGTCCAATTTTGATAACTATTTGCTATGTATAGAGAATCATCTGCCCCAGTAGCATATGTATTATTATCACCAAAATTAAAAGTTCCATTATTCCAGTTTCTTGAATCGTATAGATTATTAATTGAAGCATTTAATTTATAACCAACCCAATCGGTACCTAAAGGCATTTCCACCATATCATATGAATTCTCTTCAAAACTTGCGGGGAGATTATAATCCGTACGATTTGCCCAATGAGTAATATTCCATGCATCTCCTATACCATCATACTTATTATCAGAAGTAAGATTGTTATTTTTAGGAATATCTATAATGTTTTCAATTGTTTTTCCATTTAAATTATTTGGGATGTAGTTAATATTTATTATAGCTGCGTTTACTACGAAAATACTTAACAGAGTCAATAACGCGTACAACTTCTTCTTTCTATTTGTTGCTAAATTCATATTCTTTATACCTTTTTTAATTTTAAGTATGATTATAAATTCATAATAAAAGATGTCAATATTAATAATTAGTAAAATTATTCTTTTAAATTAATATACTAATGTTTATTCGAAATAATAAGAATAATGCAAAAAATAGGGTGAAATTAAAAAAAAAAAATTATTTTGGTATTTTTCCTTCTTTTTTATCGAGTAGTTTGTCTCTCATTATTTTTCCATTCATCGGAGCGCCTTTTAAAAGCTTATCAGTCTTTTTTAACTCCTGATGATAATACTTACTGAATGAAGTCTTTTGACTAACAATACCAACTCCTGGTGTTTTATTACTAGATAATGTTTTTCTGTATTTTCTTACTTTTCTTACGGGGACAGGATATTTTAAGTATGTTTGATATGCAATAAGATAACCTGCTAAAACTGTAGCACCAATTACTGAGATAATGAATAATCCCGCAAATACCCAAGGTTCTGAAAAAATATCTGGAAAAGTTTCAGTATAAGATATGTACAGATAAACATCAGTTATAGAAATAGTTCTATTACTATCTAATTCAAAATCTTCAGCTAGGAAAACCTGGATTGAAAGTGTAAAATTTTCATAAGGTAACAATATTTCCGCAATATCAAATCCTCCAGATCTAGCTTCTTGAAAAGAGGATGAGTAGATATAGTCGATTAAACTAATAGTTTGTAAAAATTTCCTATCGTTAATAAAAATCCTAATTTGAGAATTTTGGGATGAATCTGTCCAATTTTTATCTATTTTATATTTAAAATTAAGATTAGCATCAGTTATATGAATATTAGAACCACTTATTTCGTCTAGATCTTGAGCCCATGAGCCGAAAGTAAATTGATTTATCTTTTTTTCATATGAAAATGTTAAGTTAAGAAATTTAAAGCGTAAATCATCCCAGTGATCACGATCCGTACCAGAATTATTATCTTCGCAATACATATAAATTCCTAAAACTATAGTAAAATTATTATGACCGGGATCTACTGCTAAAACATTGTTTACTGCGTCAATTATTGCTTGCTCATCATAAGCTCCAATTAATCCTTCTATATCATATAATAGAAGACTTTCATTACCTAACAAACGCGTTTGATTAAAAGCAATTCTGTAAGTATTCAACTCATCAATATCCAATGTGCTAATTTCAACATAGAATTGAGCGTAATCATAAGTTTCGAATTGATTTATTGTTACACCTGGTCTAGCCCATACATCATTTGGAGTATCGATGTCTGGATCGACGCTTGCATTAATTATTGCGTTAAACGATAGCGATGTAATGATATAATCAGCCATATCAACTGGTAAGCTCACATTTGTTTTCCAATGCATACGAGGAGTATTTTTTGGTTGTCCACCAGCTTCTCCTTCCCACCACCAATGACTACACCATGCTCCATCATCATCTATTCCGTAATATGGAACAGAAGCACGTTGAGGCACAATTTCCAAGTCACTCTTTAAAAAAGCTATCCAATTTGATTGAGTTGCTGTATTGAGGAGAACTTTTTTTGTTCGCGAATCTCCTACTATAATTATATTTGCTTGATTTAGACTTGTACTAGTATCAACATCTGACTCATCTCCCTCAATATCAGGAAACCAAATAGGTTCAATCGGATCTTCGAATGTTGGATTATCAACCCAAAGAACATCTGTATAATAAGTTTCACCCGATGGTTTAATTATTAACTGCTCATTATTACTTGTAAAATTGATAGGTAATAAAAGGGGTAGCACAATAAAAATAATAATCGTTGTAATTAGAAGTATTACTCCAAATCTTTTTTTTATTATAGGCCTTAGTAGCAAATTTTTTCACCAAATTATTTTTTTACTAATTTATAATTTTAAATTCATTATATTTCTAATCTTCCCTATTTAAGTATTAAAAAAATTATCGTATAAAAAATTACCCTCTTTTTTTGTTAATATAATGAATTTTATATATTTTAATTGATTAAATTTAAGTTAATAAATTACTTAAGACATAATTATATATATTTTAATTTAATTAATTTACTTATAAAAAATTAGAGGCAAATCAAATTGATACAATCGATTTGTACATTTCAATTTAAATTGAATCAGAATGAAACTACAGGGGAGATAGATCCCGAATTTAGCCCAATTCAATTAGTGTTTAAGAATGACAAATTTAAAGAAGACGACTTTTCAGAACTAATCATAGAGAACGATATCTTTGCCATGTTCTATCAACATACAACAGGTATTTTTGGCATGAAATACGGATTCAGTAACTTCTATACTGGCCGCTTAAAAGAAACGCCATATCAAGTTTTGTCGTATTTCAAGCAGTTAGCCGATGGAACTCAATATCTTGCGATGTCTATATTTGAATTAGACGACGAAATAGAATTGTTTGAGGATTTAATTAAAGATATGGCAAAAAGATTAGACACTATTTTTGAAAAATTAACTAAAGCTGTAAATATGAGGCAATTGGATTTAGTTTCCAACGTAAATGTCCGTTTAATGAACGAATTAAAGTATACCATATTTCAAGTTGAGCGTTTAAGTCAATTAGACAAACTTCAAAAAGTAGCTCTAATCTATAATAGCGATGAACGGTTAAAAATCTTAGCAATTTTAAGAGAACAACCCATTTCAAAAAGCGAAATGAAAAAAATAGTTGAAAAAATGAAACCTACTGCTAATATTGATATTTTACTTAGACCCTTTATAGAATTGAACTTAGTAAGGCGTGATTGGGTAAAAGGTGAGAAAGACAAAAAGACTGGAGTGATAACAAGTCAAGGAGAGTATCTATTTTTAGTCAAAGATATAATTTTTGCCCGTGTTCCCAACGAAAGTCTCTTAAAGCATTTTAAGGAAACAAACAACGAGTTATTACCTTTATTTAGGCAAAAATCTACAGACTATTTCACAAATTACGATCCCTATGCAGAACCTTTTGAAAATACCAAAAAACTGGCTTCAATATTACTTAACCCTGATGTTTATGATTTCTTCGTCTTAATGCGTTCGAACCATTATCCACTAGATAAAATACCAAAAATCTTTTCAGAGTTCGCCGTCACAGAAATTTTGCTTGACAATTTAAAGAAATTAAATGTGATTACTGAAATTAAAGACGAAAATAAAAGAAGTTGGATTTGTTTGCTTACGGACATCAAACCACTAACAATTTTTCCAGAATATTTACTACCAAAAATCAGAGAAGCTTATAGAAAGGAAGAAACGGATGGAAAAATTACTTACGAAATCGCTAAAAAAGCCTTAAACTTATTGGAAATATCCTTTCCAGAAAAAGTTACTTTTTAAATCACCAATTAACTAGAACGAGAGGAGTAAAAAATTGTATTTATTTAAAGATAAGGAAGAATTAGAGATACCATATACCTGTAAATTATGTTTGAAAGAAATATCTTTTAAAATAACTAAGAAGGAATACCAAGATGTTTCTAAATTTCCGATTAAAAAAGAGTTTTTACACGGACCTCCTGAACATAATTTAATTGTTTATTTTAATCAATATTTAGAAATCGAGAATTTTGAAATAAAGGAAATGCTCAAAAAAGAAGAAGTTTCCTATTCAAAAGAACTTACAAAACAAGTTTTGAGCGAAATTGATCTCTCTGACGACGAGATTGAATTGTATTTCAGAATCACGGGTCGTGAAGCCGTTAGCATCGGCGAAATGGCAATTTTAACGGGAAAACCTAAAGCTGAATGCCAAGAGATGGCGACTAAATTTGTTAAAAAGGGACTTTTTAAGGAAATCATTGGAGCAAAACCGCATTATAGCGCTCTACCTCCATACGCAGCCTTAGTTAGTCAGTTGCAAAAATTTCACAAATATATCTCAGATATTAAAGTCAACATACCTACCCAACTAGAAAAATCATTTGCACAGTTAGAATCAGAGCCTGGAAAGGTTGAAGTTAAAGTTGAAAGAAAACCCATACCTACGGAGTTAATAAAAGAATTAAAAGAAAATATGCTAACACAGATTAAATCACAGAAGAAAGAGTTTGACGACACATTAGTAGTAATGGATCAAATTAGAGGAATCTCAGATGAAATCTCAGGCCTCGAAGGATATACTGATTTGGTTATGGAATCGCCTCAAATCGCCGATCTTAAAAAAAGATTTGATGATATTAACACAAAGACATCTCAAATCATTAAAGGACAGGTTAGCGATTTGAAGAACGAATTTGAGAACATTAAATCAACTGTCTCTCAAAATCTGCAGAAGTTACGTCTTGGAGTAATTTCCCAAACTGTTGAACAAGTGATTGATAAGGTTGTAAACGCAAAATTAAAAGATATCTCTGATAATATCAATGTGCAACTATCCGTAAGCCAAGTCGCATTCTCTGACGAGCTTAAAAAAGCGACTCAAGGCGTTGATTCTGAATTAATATCAAAATTGAAAGAATCATTAAAAAGTACCCTTGAAAATATTGATGGTATTACCTCAAAGGTAGAAGAAGATAAAGAAAAAGTATACGCTGATATTACTGAAAATTTTAATAGAGCAATAAAAATGGCTGAAGAAAAAATAGAAGGAATCTCTGGTACGACATTTCAATCGCTTGGCAATTTAAAAGATGTTTTTTACGATCAAATTGTCGCGACTTTAGATAATACGCTTGAAGATATATTGAATAAACTCGAGAGATCCGAAAAAGTCACAAGTGAATTCTGGGAGCAAGCGAAAACCGGGAGATCAATTACAATGAAAGATATTTGGTTCATTCGCTCACCTGAAGCCGCTAAGGCACACATTAGCGACGAAATTTCAAAAGCAAAAATGAGAATATTACTCGTTGCCCCTCAAATCAGCGATATAGATCTTAACGCAATAATGGAGCGACCTTCAAGGATAAATTTCAGAATAGCCGCAAATATTGATTTCAATAATCCCGAACACGCAGCTGTAATCCAACAGTTGGATAAAATGGATAATGTTGATTATAGACATCGCTCTTTGCAAAATTTATGGGGTATAAATCGAGATTACGAAGAAGTAATCGTATGCGTGCTTTCAAAAGCAGAAGTAAGAGGGGAGTCTATAACTGAGATTGCCGGAATAGGAAGTATTATAGAAGAACATATCAAAATTTTTGTCCCCATTCTTGAGGAATCCTGGATGGGCGCAAGAAAGGAAGTTATGCATGCTATTAAGTCATCAATTGTACAAGAAACTCCACCACCCGTTAAGATCGCTGAAGAACCAGAAAAAGAACACATAAAATTAAAACCAATAGTTCAGATACCAAAAGTAATTGCTCCACCTGAAAAAGAGGTTCCTGTTCCAAAAACAACGCCATCCGGGGAAAAATCTTTGTTGACAAAACAATTTGACTTAATCTTTGATAATGTTGACTCTTTGATGGGTATTGAACTCTCTTCGGCTCTTGAAAAGTTTCAGAGCGAATACATAAAAGAAACTGGATATAACAGCGTGTTAAAGAACATTCATAATACCAGTACAACTCTAAGGAATAAAACATACGTACTAAGTCAACCAGAGAAAGAAGACCTCAGAATGAAAATGAATTTTTGGCGCCAAAAATTAAATATTTAATCAATTTTTTAAAATCTTTTTAAATTATTTTATTTCAAATAAAATACATCTTATTCGATTTTTCATTATCTATTCTATGGTAAAAGAGTTAATCACCATTGAAACCGGGAAGATTAGCGAGTATTTATATCACATTGATGTTCATGCTTATGGAGCACCCCGAATGCTTTCCGTTTATGTTGCTCAATTTGACGACTCAAGCTTATTGATTGACTGTGGATCCTCTTTAGACACGAAAAAGCTCGTTAGATTTTTAAAAAAATTGAACATCGATTTAGCTTCTTTTAAATATCTTACTACCACTCATGCGCATTTTGATCATAATGGAGGATTATGGCAACTTTACGAGATTTTAAAGGATTACAACCCCGAAGTTAAAATCCTTACAAACCAAAAAACTAAAGAATTACTTAACAATTACGAAGAGCATTTGGCTCGCGGAAAGCGAACTTATGGAAATTTAATAGGTTCGATGAAACCTATTGAGGAAAGTGCATTTCAAATAGTAGATCCTAGCACAAACTTCAATTCAGAAGCAAATAAACTCGATATTATAGATTCATTTACGATTAATGGTTCAGAAGTTAAATTGGGTATTTTAAAAACTCCAGGACACACTCCAGACCACCAATGTCCTATATTTGTTAAGGATAATTTAATTGACTTTATACAACTTGGAGAAAGCGTGGGGACAATTTACCACTCTTCAGAATTAATAACTATACCAACATCTATGCCTACTTATTATAATCACGAAGAATATATGGCGACCCTAAGAAGCTTTAAGAACTTAAATCCCACCAAAGCTGGTTTCGGCCATTTTGGAGTTATTAATGGAAAAGAAAACTTTCGGAAAATATTATTAGAGCATGAAGCTTTTATGAAAGAATTTAGAGAAGCGATAATTAAATTTTACAGTAAAAAACCAGAAACGAGATATGTACTCGAGCAAATCATGCCAATGTTAATCTCAAGAACCGAATTATCAATTGTGGATAATCACATTTTTAACGGTATTGCGTTAGGCATAGTATACGGCATGATGATGGATCTAGGATATCGCAATGAATGATTTTATTGTTTTTCAAAAAATTCTAATTTGTAATAAACATAACATCACATAATGGAAGAAAGAAATTTCGAAAATTTTGATGTATGCGTTGTTGGTGCAAGTATTGCCGGAAATTATTTAGCTTATTTATTGTCTAAATCAAGCATAAAAATTGTTGTTATCGAGGAACACAAAGATATTGGCTTACCGTTTCAATGTGCTGGAATTATTTCTCAAAAATTAAGCCAATTAATAGAACTGCCTGAAGAGATCGTATTAAATCGAGTTAATACGGCAAAAATCATTAATCCCTCGGGAAATTTCATTAAACTTTCTGGTAACGAACAACCTTATGTTATCGATAGAATTGCTCTAGATCGCTTATATTACGATAAGAATAAAAAAGACACAAATATCACTTACTTTCTTGGCGAAAGATTTAAATCGTTTAAATACAGCGTAGAAAATGGCCAAAAATGTGTGTTAATTGAAACATCTAAAAGATTGATTAAATCTAAGATGCTAATCGGGTGTGACGGGCCGTTAACTTCGGTAGGAAAACATTTGAAAGTGGAGAATAAGGTTCTTTATGCTGCTCAAATTAGAATTAAAGGCAATTTTCATGAAAACGAAGCAGTTATGTACTTTCACCCTCTATGGAAACAATTATTTGGGTGGATTGTACCCGAGGGTAATAAAATTTACCGAATCGGCATAGCATCTTCTAAAAATGTAAAAGAATGTTTCCATATTTATTTAAAGAAGCTAGGCATAGATATCAACAAAAAGATAGATCAGCAAGGAGGGATTATCCCGTACGGAATTATGAATAAAAGTGCTTTTAAGAACGTTTTATTGTTAGGAGACGCAGCAGGGCAAGTTAAAGCTACAACAGGAGGGGGTATCGTCATGTTATTGACTGCTGCGAAGCACGCTTCAAATTGCGTTAAACTTAGTTTCAAACAGAATAATTTTTCAAAAAGATTTATTAAAAAGCATTATGAAAAACCTTGCTTGAGAACAATCGGCAAAGAATTAAAGCTTCATTACGTTATACGGCTTATTTTAGAAAGATTAACGAATAAAGATTTCGAAATTTTCTTTAAAATAGTAAAAGAAAATAAAATTGAGCATATTATTTCTCTCTATGGCGATATGGATTTCCCAAAAGATTTAATTTTCAAACTATTAAAAAATCCCTTAGTTTTTACTTTTTTAATCAAATTTTCATTAAAAAACCCTAATATTTTTATCAAATTATTGAAGATATTAACTAAGTGAAATTTAAGCGATTAAATTTAAAGGAGAATTATTATGAATAGTAGAGAAAGAATACGTACGGTTTTAAATTTTGAAGAACCAGATAAAGTACCTTCTTTTGAGATGTCAATAGATAATTTCAAAATATGTGAACATTTTAACGAGGATTATGTATTTCAAGGAATGGTAAAAAGTTATAATGACACATACGATTTATGTCAAGGAGATACAGACGCTTTAACTAAAACTATTCTAATGGCTACGGAAACGAGATCGTATATGAAAACTACTATGAATAAGCATGTGAATTTGTATAATAAGCTTGGAATCGACCTAGCAATTGTTCCACTTACAGGCTATGTTCTTTTCCCTATAAGCTGTGATAGAACGAGTTTTACTGACGAACATGGAAGAGTTTTCGATGTAAGAAAAAACCCTTCAGATGGTATGGATATGGCATATTATAGGGGTGGCGCATTTAAAAGTTTTGAAGAATTTGAATCGTTTCCGCCCTTAGAAGTTAACACTCCCCGAAGAGAAAAATATTTTAAAGCTATGAGAAAAACAGAAAAAGAGTCTCAAGGAAAAATCTCCATTATTCCTGCTGTATGGGGTTTATTTGAACCTACTTGGCAAGTTTTTGGGTTTTCAACTTTTAGTAGGCTATTAACCGAACCAAAAAAGATCAAAGTTGTTTTTGATAGATTTGGTAAATTTATGGTAGAATTAGTTAAAACTTTTATAGAATGGGGGGAAACCGATGAGATCATGATAATGGATGATTATGGATATAAATCGGGTTTATTGATGAGTCCTAAAAACTATAGAACTTATGTGCTTCCTTGGTTAAAAGAAAGTTGTAAAGTTGCACATAAAGGAGGTTTAAAAGTGTTGTTACACAGCTGTGGAGACGTTATAGAATTATTTGAAGATCTTGTTAATATTGGAATTGATGCATTTCATCCTTTCGAACCGACAACTGCAAATCCTGAATATGACATTTTTAAACTCAATGAAAAATATTCTGGTAAAGTTACATTTATCGGAAATGTTTCTCCACAAGATCTCGCTGATAAAGAGCAAACTTATATAGAGAATTACACTAAAAACCTTATCAAAAAGCTTGCTCCAGGAGGTGGCTTTATCCTAAGTTCTGGACATAGCATTAATCCTTCTGTCAAATTAGATAATTATTTAGCGATGCACGATACATTAAAGAAACATGGAACTTATCCTATTTCTATTAACTAATTATTCTTTATTTGCCACAAAGTATTAGTATTTCTAAATTTCTAATTAAATTTTTAAAAAAAGAATCCAATTATCTTATTTATTACATAATATAAAAAAACAATTTAATGAGAAAAATGGATTGTAGAGAAAGAGTTCTTGCTGCGTTAGATATAGAAGAACCAGATAGAGTTCCGTGCCATACTATTTTTATCGATGCGAATAATGTTGATATTATCCTTGGAAAGCCGCAAATTACCGATTTTGATACCGTAGCCCAGTTACAAAGAGATAATCCAGATGGCTGGAGAGAAGAATTAAGTGGTTTAATTGAGAGTGTTGAAACTTCAGTCTTTTCAAGATGTGTGGAAGCAGCTGTGGCAATAGGACTTGATTGCATGCAAGTAGGAATCATACCTCTTCAAGCTGTTGATGTCCCTGGTGATGACCGCCTTTTGATGGAGGATTGCTTCGGTAGAATATGGCATATTCGATCTAACGAGGGCAATTTCAATCCTTACTATTTATATGGTACTATGAATTCTCCTGAGAAATGGGAAGAGACTAAAGAAAATATAGAAGGTCCTATGACTGAGAAATACACCAAGATGGCTAAAAAGTTCTACCGCCGAATAAATAAGAAGCATAAAGATAAAATATTTGTTGCCGTCACCAACGACTTAGCGGGTGTATTTGAAAGCGCTTCGCAAGGCATGGGTTTTACTTATTATTCGCGAATGCTTCATAAAAACCCTAAATTTATCAAAGAAGTTCATGAAGTTATAGCTGAGTTTACTGCTTCCTGTTATAACGCGTATATGGATGTTGGAGCTGAATTATTTATAGAATCGGGTGATTTAGCTTACAAAACCGGTCCGATGATGAGTCCAAAAAAGTTTAACGAATTATTACTTCCGGCATATAAAACGATTACTGATGCTGTTCACGACCGGGGGAAAAAAATAGTGTTACATACTGACGGTCAGGTTACCCCGCTTTTAGATTTCGTCGTAGATTGCGGTTTCGATGGCTTGCATAGTCTTGAACCCACAGCAGGTGTGGATTTAGCTCTCGTGAAAAAAAAAGTTGGTGATAAATTATGTCTTATGGGAAACATAGATATTGCCCACGATCTTACTTATGGAACTAAGGACGAGGTCTTTGCCGCAGTTAAACACGCAATTAAAACTGCTGGACCCGGTGGCGGTTATATAGTCAGCGCAGCTAACATGCACCCTACTGTAAAAGTTGATAACTTGCGTTGGATGGTTGAAGCAACGAAAGAGTTTGGAGACTATCCAATAAACCTGTAAACGCCTTTAATTGAAATTGAAAATTTTAATATAACTCCTTCTTTTTATGGCGGTATCATTGAGAAAAACGCAACTTGATTAAAAAGCAAGTACCATACTACCATAAAAACAATAACAACAATAGTCGAAACAAGCCCAAAACCTTTCACACCTTTAGGAATGCCTAAATCTTCGCTTTTTCTTTGGATAATTGCGCGAATCATGGCCACAATATAAATTAGAGTAACGAGCAGAGAAACGATCCATAAAAATAATACAAATAAAGAAAGAGTATAAATAGGTTCTCCATCAAATCGTAGTGCGTTCAACCATTCCCAATAAGAAACTGTGACATAAGTCGGAATTGAACCGTAAATCCCAAAAGTTAACAAAAAGACAAAACTCCATAAAAATCCTTTGATAGACGACATACAACTCAACGATTTTTTCTTTATTAATACAACATTTACTTTCCAGTTTTATTAATTATATTATATAACAATAATTTATAAGATTTTTAGCTTTATAATTCATTTTTAATCAAAAATCTAGGTTAACAACTTTATAGTATTTTAGATAAGAAATAAAAAAAAGATAGTTTATTAAAAATTAAAAGAAGCCTGTCAAGAACTCAAAGCCACTTTGTGGTGTAGACATAGTTACAATCAGAAAAGTCAGTATAACTGCGTTTATTATAGCCCCTGTAATGATATTTCCGGTTTTTCTATAGGTTATTATGGATACCGCAGATGTTAGAGTAAACATCACTAATGAGATTGGGATAAAAGTTCCAAAGTAAAATAAGCTTCTCATAACCACACCGATAAGTAACAGATATACAAAATAATACAGAAATGGAATGATAAAACCCAAAAATAGTATTTTAATAGTATTACTAATAGAGTCAGCGAACTTGTTTTGAATTATCACTTGAGTTATTAAATTAAGAATAAGGATTACGAAAAAACTGATGACGAAGTAGATTGGCATTGTCCAGATTTTAGTTACGGAAGGAACCAATCCTAAATAGTTTAACCCAATTGATAAATATGAGATAAGGTATAATACCGTTCCTAAGATTGTTCCTAATGCTAATTGCCTGAGGAATCTATTTCTTCCTTTAAAAGGTTCTTTAAGTATATCTTTAAAAGTTAAATCATCTTTCTTCCCTATTCTCCATAATAAAACCATTAATCCAAATGCTTGACCATATAACAAAGCAACAACGAACCCGGCTATGGCTAAAGGTAAAATTAGTAAAATTGGTATAAAAATTATTACGCCTGGAATACCAAGTAGCAGTGAATATAATATTGGCTTAACCGTTAAGCTTTTGATTGAATAATCTGATGCATCAATTCTATAGGGTTTTATTTCTGCTCCGTTTTCTCTCTCGTTTTTAGACTGTAAAATCAAATTAGATAATGGGTCAACAATTAATAAGAAAAATCCAATGCCACCAATCACTTGCACTAGTAAAATCAAAGTTCTTACATTTACATAAAAGGTTTCATCTACTACATCGATGTCAAACGAATTTATAGCCCAATCTCTTGCTTCACGAATGAAGTCTTCGTCCCAGGCGACTGTAAGGTGATTACTATTATCATCTAAGTAAATCATTGTTGCGTTTCCTTGTTGGAATGATCCGTATATTTTGTTTGAATCCACGGTTGAATTAGGAATGTCCGCGCGCGTTGCCAAACTCTCTTTTAGATATGGAAGCTCAACGGCTTCATCAAATAAAGCTTGGATCATTAGTACATTTAATGGATTGGTTGAATTACCTCTTCTTAGATCAGGATATAACCAAGTTCCAATTCCGATAAAACACTTAAATGCCGTATCGCTGTGAATTAACTCTTGTCCTAAACCACCCATGCTATAACCGATATATCCTAATGAGTTCATGTCTATATCTCCCCTAGTTTGTAGATATTCTTTAATAGCAATAATATCGTTAATCCTTGCGCTAGGATCACCCGTAGTACTTTGACCATGCCCTCTGAAATCAAAGGCTACAGCAACAAAACCTACTGCTGCCAGTTCTAAGGCGTAGCCCTTTACCATTTCTTTATTCACCATAGAGCCATGTCCAATTATAAAAGCTGGCTTGTTCAATCCCCCGTCCAAAGGTTCAAAAACATTAAAGGAAATAGTTACGCCATCGTCTGTTTGAGTCGATAATCCATATGTGCTTTTGATGCTTAAAGGTACTACAAAAATGAAAATAGTTCCGATTACGAAAATAAACAGAAAGATACAAATTAATGCAATTCTTTTTTTTGGTAGATTAAATTTATTCATGTTTTAATACTCTGATTCACAATTATATAAAAACTCCTTTTTAGCCATTGTTAATTTTATAAAAGTGACATGCAAAATTTGATTATTATTTTGCAAACTACTTGGAAATTCATCAATATTTTATTAATGAAAGGTTTTTATTCTTCACATAATTTTTAGACTTAATAAAATACATAATTTTGAAGAAAATGTCAACTGAACAAAAAGTTAGAAATCGATGGATTGTTGTAATAGGAGCTATTCTTATTCAGTTAGCGTTAGGCACGATATACTCTTGGGGAACTCTCACCATCTTCCTCAGCCCATATTTAGGCGAAATCAGGGAGCTTACAGTATACATTTTTGGAGTAGGTTTATTATCCTTTGCGATTACAATGATTTTTGCGGGTAAATTGCAGCAAAAATACGGTCCGAAAAAGATCGCGATCTTAGGCGGGATTTTGATTGGAATTGGTTTGATATCGAGTGCTTTTATGACTACTTTTATAGGATTTTTAATTACTTATGGTATTATATTTGGTGCTGGTATTGGTTTCGGTTATGTGTGTCCAATCGCTTCAGCTGGTAAATGGTTTCCAGATAAAAAAGGATTTATTAACGGAATCGCGGTCGCTGGATTTGGAGCAGGCGCCTTCGTTTTCAATTATGTAATTAAAGCATTAGTAAACCCAACAGGGTTAGAAACTATCGATGCAGACTTTGTGGCTACAGTTTCGCAAAATATCCCAATGATGTTTATTGTTTTAGGAATAATATACATCGTTCTTGTTATTGGAGGAGCAATGACCTTGAGCAATCCTCCTGAAGGATGGAAGCCTGTAGGGTGGATACCTCCACCTCCTTCCGAAGAGAGTGGAATTTCAGGGTTAGAATTCGAGCGGGGTCAAACTGTAAAATTACCCCAATTTTGGATGCTTTGGACAGCCTTTGCGTTAAGCGCGATGTCTGGTTTAATGGTAATTGGATCGTATGCTGCTTTTGCTAAATCTGTTGATGTTGGAGATAATTTCATTTATGCGATTGGAACCAGTGATTTCGTATTAATTGGGAGTTTAGCAGCTTTATTCAACGGATTAGGTAGAATAGTTTGGGGGAAACTAGCAGATATGATAACCTATAAAAAATCTATGCTGGTAATGTTTACGATTCAAGCGATCCTCATGTTTATCTACTTTACAACGAATGTCAGCGAGATATATTTCTTAATAATAACATGTGCAATATATTTCAGCTTCGGAGGCAATTTCAGTTTATTCCCTACTGCTACTGCTGATTTGTTTGGCTCAAAGAATTTAGGTCCTAATTATGGAATTGTATTTACCGCTTATGGTGTCGCAGGATTTATTGGTGCTGTTGGTGTGAACTTATTTGTTACTATTTTTGGGGGCTATTTGATATTATTTATTGTAATGGGAATAATGTCAGTTGGATCAGCAATCCTAGCGTACTTAGTTAAACCACCAAAATAAAGATAAAAATTATTAAATTTTTTATATTCTTTTTATTTACTTTTTTACTCTAAATATTAGCAGAATTTCGAATAAATGCATCAATTAGACGAATTGTATTAAGAATATCCTCTAATTTAAGCAAAGAAGTGGGAGAATGGATATATCTACAAGGAACAGATACTACTGAACTTGGAACACCTTCTCGAGAAATATGAATCTTACCTGCATCAGTCCCGCCATACATAGGTTTCTTAATTTGATAAGGAATTTTGTCGAGTTCAGCATTTTTAACGAGTCTTTCGTTAACTTTAGAACTACAAATTATTGATTTATCTGCTACTGTAATTGCTGGTCCTTTCCCTATGTAAGCTGGAACTTCTGCTTCTTTGATACCCGGAACATCGGCGGCAGTTGTGTTTTCGATAGCAATGGCAACTGTTGGTTTAAGATTAAACGCTCCTGTAATCGCACCTCTACCGCCTATTTCTTCTTGCACTGCAAAATTAAAAAGCAAAGTATCTTTAACAGGCGCTCCTTCTTTCAACAATTTCATGATGTGGAGGAGTACATTACAACCAGTGCGATCGTCGAATGCTTTACCACGAACCATATTATTGGGGAACTCTGCAAAAGGAGAAAAAAGCGTACCGGTGGTTCCTATAACAATATTATTTTTAACTACTTCCTCTTTTGAATCCATCCCGACATCAATATACATATCTGAAATTTCAACAATCTTTTTTCTCTCGTTTAAAGAGGTAAGGTGTGGTGGTTTCGATCCAATAATGCCA
>JABUBN010000091.1_pt1 | contig 22057 bp, 19 predicted proteins | sample 7240341 | NCBI WGS metagenome assembly JABUBN01 (sample SAMN07256345, study PRJNA390944) | subsurface metagenome | isolation source: Methane hydrate marine sediment | place: Pacific Ocean: Eastern North Pacific, ODP site | reverse complement strand
TGAGCTGTTGGATCAAGGGGACTCCCCTTAGCATTGGGTATGACAAATACATTTTCCCTAGGTATTAACCTAGTTGAAATAGCTCTTATAACTGCTTCCTCATCAAAGATATTCACATCTTCATCCACGACAACAATATATTTGACGAAGGGATCAGCTGCTATAACTGCAGCTATTACATTTTTCGCCTCTCCTTCATGTCTTTTTTTAATTTTAACATAACAAATCATCCTGCAACAACCAGAAATCGGCATAAAGACATCAATAACTGTAGAACATGTAGCTTGAATTGTTTTGTAGATAGTACTTAAACGAGGAGTACCTCCTAATAACATGAGGTCTCTATGTCCGGAAAAACAATCTAGATAAATTGCATCTTTTCTCCTCATAATAGTTTCCACGGTAACAACTGGATTGAGTAAGGCTTTTCCATAGAGAGTAGTATAGTCCCCAAAAGGTCCTTCCAGACATTTTTCTCCCGGCTGAACATAGCCTTCTAAAACAATTTCAGCTTCAGCAGGAACCTCTAGATCAACTGTCTGACATTTTACTAATTCTAGTGGTTGACCAGTAATTCCACCAACTACTTCATATTCATCTACGCCTAAGGGGACAAAACTTAAAATGCCCAGATAAAATGCTGGATGATGACCTAAGGTTATTGCTACCGGCATCCGTTCACCGCGTTGGCAATACTTTTCGAAAATATAATTAATGTGACTGACTTCTGCCATATGGACTCCTAATTTATTTTTTCCGTGTAACATATTACGGTATATTCCTATATTACGAATTCCGGTATCAGGATCCTTAATAACCATTGCACCCATGGTAATATAGGGACCTGCATCCTTTTCATTATGTGTAATCAAAGGGAAATCATAAAGATTAATCTCTTCTTTATTTATAATCATTTCCTGAACCGGTCCTTTGGGTATCAATGCTGGCTTGGTCAGATTATCTTCTCCTTTTCGGTAGACTTCGTTTAATGAGTTTTCGTCACAATTTAAAGCCAGGGCAAGCCGCCTGCGAGTCGCAAAAAGATTGGATAATACAGGTATATCACTACCTTCTACATTTTTAAAAAGTAGAGCAGGATAATGATTAGCCCTTTCCAATTTTTCAATTACCGCTGATACTTCAAACCTGGGGTTTAAGGGTTTTTTTACCTGCTTTATCTCACCTAACTTACTGGCTTCTTCGATAAATGAACGTAAATTAATTTTTGACACTCTAATTTCCTCCTTCTTTGGAAATTTTGTAAGTAAAAGCTATCCTATTTTTATAAAAAATCAGTCAAGCCAGTTAATGACTTCTTAAGCAATTTAAATACGACATACAGGTTATATTTTATTCTTTGCTTTTTTGAAATAATTCAATTAATTCTTGGCAAATAACCTCTGTTTTTTTTACCACTAACTCAATATCCCTTTCTGATAAATCATGAAAATGGATACCGGATAGAACAACGACTTTCTTTTCCGTTCTCTTAGAAATCTCATCGGCAATTTTATTACCTAAAATATCGTCTTTATGACCAGTAAAAACATAAGTAGAGATCGTTGAACTTAATTGGTCGGGGTCTTTTAAGCTGGGCCTGGGAACACCAACAGAAATCGCCCCAATGTGTGGCTGATCTCCTCCGGACACTATAAAAATAATATCCTCTCCGATTTCCAGTAATAAAAATTCTATTTTTTTAGACTTAAATGTTATCGTTTTTTTTAGCATTTGATTTGTTTCCTAATTGTCTTCACCCCACCTTGTGTATAGGTGATTTTCTATTCCTAAATTATCTAGTATTTTGCTGATTAGATGATCAATAATTTCATTAAGAGATTTAGGTTTATAATAAAAAGCAGGTATTGGTGGTAATATGACGGTTCCCAACCTGGCGAGCTTCACCATATTTTCGAGGTGAATGGTACTGAATGGGGTTTCTCGAGGTACTAAAATAAGTTTTCTTTTTTCTTTGATTATAACATCTGCACTTCTGGTCATCAAATTATCAGCATATCCATGAGCTATAGCAGACAAGGTTTTCATTGAGCAAGGAATTACCACCATGCCATCGGTTTTAAAAGATCCACTGGCAATGGGGGCAGTAAAGTCATTGATTTCATAAGAGTAGGAAGCATAATTTTTTACCTGCTTTACAGAAAAATTCGTTTCGGACTCAATGATTCTTTCTGCCCATGGGGAGATGAGCAGATGTGTCTCCAAAATATTATTTTTTTGCAAAGCTTCCAACAATTTAATACCATAAATTACTCCTGTTGCTCCACTTATTGCTATGATTACTTGGCGCATTTTCAGCAAATCCTCCATCACTTTAATTTTTATCATTCTGGTTTAGAATAGTGTATGAAAAGCATGCACTGTTCTAAACCACGGGATCGACCGCTAAAGCTATAAAAGCAGCTTGTTTTTCTTACACCATCAGGATGCTGTTTCAGGGAAATATAACCCCACCTCCAGACAAGTGTTGGACGCACTATGCTAGTTTTTCGGAGACAATCGTTTTATTCTTTTTTGTGGTAGAATATATCAAGAATAAAACTGATAATAATACAACAGTCTTTATGATAAGTAATTCAGGATGTATAAATCCGTTATTAGGAATGATTAATACAATGGCACCTAAAATCGCCAATAATCTCATCGGGAAGTTTAAATGATTATTTAAAGCATAACCTTCAAAAACTATACCCGCCAAATAAATGGCCACAAAAGTAAATACAATAACCACTAACTTTTCTATCACCGTCCCGCTGACCAAGGCCAAGCTTGGGTTAAACAAAAAGATGAAAGGCACAACGAAACCCGCAAAGTCTAATTTTTAACTTTTTTCTTCTTTTCTTCAAGTGCAGCTAAAACTTTTTCAGGCGTAATGGGTAATTCTTTAATCCTCACGCCAACTGCATTATAGATAGCATTAGCAATGGCTGGTGCTGTAGGAGTTAAAGCAGGTTCACCCAAACCTTTAGCTCCATATGGCCCCTGGGGATCATTTGATTCTACAAATATTACATCTATCTTAGGCATTTCATCAGCCTTCATTATTCGATATTTACCAAAATTATCATTGGTGACCTTACCATTTACAATTTTTAAATCTTCAGTTAAAGCATAGCCAATACCCGTAGCAATTGCTCCCTGAACCTGTCCTTCAGCTAATAGAGGATTAATTACTTTCCCTAAATCATGAGCGGCAGAAATGTGTAAAACTTTTACCTCGCCAGTTTTCTTATTCACCTCCACCTCCGCTGCCTGAGCTACAAAGGGATAAGCACAGGATACATTGCCAAACTTAGTCTGAGGATCAACCATAGTTACTCCCTGAGGAGTAAATTTACCAGCTACCAAAAGGTTGCCTCCCACATTTTCATAGGATACAATTTTTGCAACTTCAATAAAAGATATCTGAAGACGAGGATTATCCTTAGAATACACCATTCCATCTTTAATAATAAGTTTATTAATATTTAGATTAAGCTTTTTAGCTGCTGTTTCTAGAATTACTTTTCTTGCTTTAAAAGCAGCATCCTTTACCGCATTACCGGCCAGAGTAGTAGCCCTATCCGCAAAAGTCCCTAAACCATGTGGTGAATCTTGGGTATCTACATTGGCTACAGTAATTCTATCTACTGAAATACCTAATTCTTGGGCAGCTATCTGGCTAAAAACTGTTTTAGATCCTTGTCCTAAATCAGGTTCCCCAGTTCTAATTAACACCTCACCCTCTTCATTAATACGTAAATAAGCGGCAGCGCCATCAAAAAATGGTAAAAATGTACGGTTACCTGAGACATGTAAACAACAAGCTAATCCTATACCTCGTACCATATCATCTGCTTTTTCTTTAACCAAACTTGTTTTTTGCTGCCAATTAATTTTCTCGGTAGCCTTTTTAATACATTCACTAAGGCCACAACTGTTTATTTTCCACCCATGAGGGGTTGTATCACCAGTCTGAGTAGCATTCTTTAATCTTAATTCTGCTGGATCCATACGCAGTTTAACCGCCAGCATATCTATTAAACATTCAAACGCAAAATGACTTTGAGGACAGCCAAACCCCCGAAAAGCACCAGTAGCAGTTTTATTAGTATATACTAAATCAGCTTTAGTTCTAATATTTTTTATGCGATAAAGATTATCGTTTCTATGCACAGCACTAAGCAAAATACCAACACCGTAATTATTATAAGCTCCATTATCAGCAATAAACCTGCTCTCTTTGGCTAATAAAATCCCATCTTTAGTAGCTCCTATTTTCATATGAATCTTCATGGGCATACGAGGAAGAGTTGCAATAAATTCTTCTTTGCGAGTAAGTACCATCTTCACTGGTCTTCCTCCGGCATATTTAGACAATAAGGCAGCAATGGGATCAAGTTTATAATCAAGCTTCCCGCCGAACCCACCTCCAATATTACATTGAATCACCCTCACCTGCTCCGGTTTAATCCCCAAAGCGCGAGCAGAGGTAATACGAGATAAACGTGGTGATTGCGTAGATGCCCATATGGTTATTTTTCCCGAAGGCTCCCATTTAGCCACGACAGAATGGGGTTCAAGATAACATTGGTGAACCATGCTGGTAGTAAAATCATCCTCAACAATAACCTCAGCTTCTGAGAAAGCCTTATCAGTATTGCCTCGTTCAAATTCCATATGGTTGGTAATGTTTGAATCTAAAAAATCATGTACTTTTGGCGAATCAGCACGTATGGCTTCCTCCATATCAAAAACAGCGGGTAGTTCTTCGTATTCTACTTTAATCAAACTAAGGGCTTTTTCAGCTATCTCTTCGCTTACAGCCGCTATGGCTGCTACTTCATCACCAATGTAATGTACTTTATCTTTAGCCAAAAGCAATTCATCATCAATTGACTGAGCTACCACGGTATATAAAGGAAGATCTAAAGCAGGACCAGCTATTACAGCTATTACTCCGGGCAATTGGTGGGCTTTAGTCACATCCATAGACAAAATCTTTCCATGGGGAATGGTGCTTCTTAAAACTTTACCATAGAGCGAACCGGGCAATTGAAAATCTGCTCCAAAGACCAGACTTCCAGTCACCTTTTCGTAAGCATCTTGCATGGTAACACGCTGACCAATATATCCAGTAGCTCCTACTATCTTCTTACCGTTAACTACCTTTTCATTTTTCAGATATTTAGCAGCTAATAATACAGCCTCGACTATCTTCTCGTACCCTGTACAGCGACACAGATTCCCGGATAAAGCCTTTCTTACCTCTTTCTCTGTAGGATCAGAATTCCTATCCAAAAGAGCTTTGCTTGCCATAATCATACCTGGAGTACAAAAACCACACTGTACCGCCCCTGCTTCTATAAAAGCCTTTTGGATCGGATGCAAACCACCTGGTGTAGCTATACCTTCAATGGTCAAAACTTTTTTTCCATCGGCTTTTACCGCCGGCAAAACACAAGATTTAACTAATTTTTCATCCACTAAAACACTACATGAACCACAATGCCCAGTATTACAACCAATTTTCGTGCCCATCAAGTTTAAATCTTTTCGCAAGAAGTCAGCCAGACTGCGCTTTTCATCCATGTCCAACGAATATGTTTTTCCGTTTACTGTTATTTGAACACTTTGCAACAAATATTCACCTCTTTTTTTCCGTGATTTTTAAATATCTCACCCCAAAGTATGTCTGCAAAATAGCATGGGTAATGGTGTTCTCAAAAGACATTTACCATAGCCTATGAGGTAGCCACAATGACAACCCTGGCCAGAAAGAAACAGTAAGCATTGCTATAACCCCAATGACTATAAATGGTAAAACTGACTTTGTAACTGTAGCATAGTCTTCCCCGAATATACTCATGCCAACAAAAATATTTAACCCAAAAGGAGGAGTATACATTCCAATTGCACCGCCTAATACCATGATAATACCTAAGTGAATTAAGTCCAGACCAATATGTTTTGCGAGAGGAGCAAAGAGTGGAGCAAGCAGTAATACGAAGGGAGTCGGGTCAATAAACATACCAAAAATAAATAAAATGATATTCATTATTATTAATATCATAAAAGGAGAGTCTAAAAATGGCTCTAATATTTGTAGGAAAAATAATTGAGCCTGCGAAATAGTTAACATCCAAGAGAGGACAGCTGCGGCAGCACATAATATCATAACTTGTGCTGTAACCAATGCAGAGCTTACACATGTCTCAAAGAGTGTTTTAAGGTCTATCCCTTTATAGATAAACAAACCAATAAATATCGCATATGCTGCTGCAACAGTTGCTGACTCAGTAGGAGTAAAAACGCCCGCATAAATGCCTCCCAGGATAATGACTGGCACCCCTAAAGCCCATGATGCATCTTTAAAAGCAAGCCATACCTGCCTACCTGTGATTTCCGAAGTGCTACGGATATTATTTTTACGAGCGAACCAAACGGAATAACCCATTAACATCAATCCTAACAATATTCCGGGTCCGATACCGGCCATAAACAGTTGACCTACTGATGTGCTAGTTGACGAAGCATAAACTATCATGGTTATGCTTGGAGGTATTAATAGGGCAAGAGAAGAAGCAGATGAAATTAAACCCATAGAAAACTTCTTGCCATAGTTATTCTCAAGAAGCATTGGATAAGTAATGCCGCCTATGGCAACCACCGTTGCAGGCGCCGATCCGGAGAGGGCGCCAAAAAACAGACAAGATAAAACTGTACCAGCTGCTGTTCCACCGTAAAAGTGTCCCACCAGGGTATCTGCAAGAACAAGTATTCTACGTGCCATACCTCCTTTTCCCATAAGATTAGCAGCAAAAATAAAGAAAGGTATGGCCATTAAGGCAAATTTATCAATCCCACCAAATAACCTCTGTACAAAAACAAGGGGATTTATTCCCTCGAGAACTATAGAAATTAGAGGCGGTAGCGCTAAAGCGATATATATTGGTATACCTACTGCTATAAAAAGAACTACTAAAATTACTAATAATAACATTTTATCAACCTCTTCCTTGAATTAGACATAGTCTATATCTATAATATAAATTAGAGGCAAATATTATTCACCTCATATTTATTATTTATTACTCTTTTCATTACCTCTGCTCACTGGCAAGCTTGGTGGGGTACCTTGAATAACAAGCTCTAGAAATTCTAATGCCATGAAAAATCCGCTTAAAGGTAATATTAAATATGGGATGTAAATAGGTATCATCATGGCTGGGCTCACCTGGCCATATGAGAAAATTGAAACTACTAATTTTATTCCTAACCATGTAATGACCAAAGAAAAAGCTAAACCTATTGAATTAGTTATTCTTTTAAAAAGATTTTTAAAAGAATCATTTAACTGCAAGACAAAGGCATCCATGCTAATCTGCATGCCTTTACGCAGACAAACAACTCCACCCAATAAAGTTATCCAGATAATCACATAGTTTGTCAGCTCTTCGCCCCATTTTAAGGAGTAACCAAAAACATATCTTCCAACAACGTTGAAAAATAGGAGTAATGTAATAAACAACAAAGCACTGCCAACAATTGGACTTATCAATTTCTCTGCTGTACGATTAATTTTTGAAATAATAAACATAAAGAAGCCTCCACCAAAAAAAATTAGTTCTCCTGGCAGCCCTTTAATACTGCCAGGAGAACTTTATTATTAGCTACTTTTGTAATTCTGCAATTTTGTCATCTACTTTTTGTAATAAATCTTTTCCTATTTCGCCAGTTAATTCTAAAAATCTAGTGCGGGTAGGCTGTTGAATAACCTCGGAATACTCTTCACGATCTGCTTGATCAAGCTCTAAAACTTGAAGGCCAAATTCCTTCATCTTGGGTAGAAACTCCGAAAGTTCTTGATTGTTTATCGCTTCCCGCAGCCATTTATCCATTTCCTTGCCAGCTATACCAAGAGCTTTTTGGTACTCCTCAGGCAAGCTATAAAACCAATCTTTATTAAATGCATAAACATTTGGTAGATAAGCATGGTAAGAGAGTGCCATATAATCTTGAACTTCATAGAATTTCATTTCATAACAAGTAACGATAGGATTTTCCTGGCCATCAACAACGTTTTGCTGTAAAGCGTTATATAATTCGCCAAAGTTAATAGGAATAGCGTTTGCCCCAAGAGCCTCAAATTGTGCTATGAGAATGGGGTTTTCCATTACCCTTATTTTTTTACCCTTATAAGATTCCGGTCCAGTAATTTCAAAGTTACCTGTTAGCTGCTTCCATCCGCTTCCATAAAAGGAAACGCCAACCAAGTCATGTGGCAAAAGGGTGGCCAAAACCTCGTCTCCTACTTCACTTTCAATAACTTGGTAACCAATTTCTGGTGTTGGAAATAAAAATGGTAAATCAAAAATAGACATTTTTGGTTCAAAGCCTGTTACTGTTGAAGTGGGCACGGCAACCCCTTGGATAGCTCCCATTTGGGCAGCCTCTATTAGCTCCCTTGAAGATCCCAATTGATTGGAGGGATATATTGTAATTTGTACCTCATTGTTTGTCAGTTCTGCTACCCTGTCAATAAACATTTCTTGCCCTTCATATTTCGGTGTGCCTACGGGCTCATCTGAAGCAAGCTTGCATGGGTACTCTGCTCCATGAGCAACTATTGCAAGTGAAAAAATTAGCAGCACTACTAAAAATAAATTTCTCTTTTTTAACATGAATGCACCATCCTTTTTTAATTTTAATCATCTATTCTAAATCATCCTGTATACTAACTTATGACCATACCTCACCCCCCTTCAAGGTTATAATAGTTTAGTTTTTCCAAAATCCACTGGGCTAATATTAGCTAATAGTATCTCACCCCTCCCAAGCTGTCAAGCATTTTTTTGGGAATTGTCATTTAAGAATTAAAAGTGAACTCTTTTTTTACGATTTAAAGTTTAAAAGTGAACTCTTAAAAACAAACTAAAACTGTAATAATATAGGATTAAAAAGGTGAGGTCCTATATTATGAAGCAGCTGCACAAAAAGTTTACCGATGATCAAATTAAAGAACTAATTACCCGTTATCTACAAAAGAAAATAGCAAGAAAATACATCCAAGAAATTTTAGGTATTAAGAAAACAAGATTCTTTGCTTTAGTAAAACGATTAAAAACTGATCCGGAAAATTTCTCTATTTCATACTCTCGTAAAACACCTACTCGAAAAATTTCAAAAGATATTGAGAAAAATATCGTAAAAGAACTAAAGATCGAAAAGGATTTAATCAAAGCAAAAGAAGTACCGATTAAATATTACAACTACAGTTACCTAAAAGATCTTTTAGAACAAAAATATGGACAGAAGGTATCTTTGCCTACCATCATCGACCGGGCAAAGAGAAATAATTTTTATTTTTTAAGGCCGAAGAGAAAAGCTCATGATAGAGAAGTAATAACTAACTACCCGGGAGAACTGATTCAACATGATTCTTCTCATCATCTGTTTGCCCCTTATGCTGAGAGAAAATGGTACCTGATTACCTCAATAGATGATTACAGCAGGTTGATCCTGTATGCTGTTTTAGTAGAAAGAGAGACTACCTGGGAACATATTCTGGCCTTAGAAGATGTTTTATTGAAATATGGATTCCCTCTGGCCTATTATGTAGATAGTCATTCCATCTTTAGGTTTGTACAAGGAAGAGACTCTTTCTAGCGAAATCATTACAGACTTACTGATGAGGCTCATCCGCAATGGAAACAGGTTTTAGATGACTGTAGGGTGAAGGGCACTATCTCCGCAGGCCAAGGGGAAGATTGAAAGACCCTACAGGTGGATTCAGGACCGATTGGTAAGGACCTGTTATCGGGAGAATATCAGGGATATTAAAAAGGGCCAATTAATCTTGAATAACCTTCTCCAAAGATACAATTACCGGATAGTTCATTCAACCACCGGGGAGATACCTTATATTAGATTTCAAAGAGCAATAAGAGAGAAAAGAACTTTGTTTAGAGAATTTAGGATAATGCCACCATTTTTATCAACCAAGGATATCTTCTGTTTAAGGGTAGAAAGAATGGTAAACCCTTATCGTAAAATCTCAATAAATAATTTAGAATTAAAAGTACCTGGTGCGCCACTACATGAGAGAATACAACTTCGGATTGTACCGGATAAAGAATCCGGTGTATTTGAAGTAAGATTCTGGCATAAAGATAAGTTTTTAGGTAGTCAAAAAGTTAAAAATTCTGATTTAAATTTAGTCTAGTTTTAACTTTTAACTAATAAATTATTTACATCCAGAGGTTTAAAAATAGTCTATTTCTAATTTTTGGGGTGTTCACTTTTAAAGTTTAAATGGTTCACTTTTAAAATTTAACTAACAGCATTTTTTTGGGAATTTTTTTCATATTGTATGGACCAACCCACAATTTTATATGTTAATACTATGCCAAATTCCAGCCTAATTCTTCATTTAAAATTCTGCTTATTCCCTTCCACTGGTTCCTGCCGACGCTTATAGGTATCCTTGAACCCAGGCCTGTTGCCCACACAGCCCTGCGGTCCAATTTTTCAGCACTGTCAAAATCTATACCTTCGAAGTTTATCAGCAACCTTCGAAGTTAATAGTCTTGAATCTGGAATCTCGATTTTAAGATCTAATTCTTTAATTTTTAAACTTCTATTTATTGTATAATGTTTCCTGTATACAGTTTAGGTTAATTCTATTTTCTTGTCAAGATTTTTTTGTCTTTATCAGTAGAAAAATCTTTATAAAAGTTTAGCAGATTATAAAAAGGAAAACAGTCTTTGCCTTGAATAGCTAATTTTGGGTTAAGAGAGCAGACCAGCTTCTATCTATCTGGTTAGAAAGAAGGTATCCCCCTCTTAATAAAAATCTGATAAGCCTGGAATTCGTAAATCTTCATTTTTCACCCCCCTCCATTAAGATCGAGAGGTATTCAGAAATATTATAGATCTTAATATTTTGCTTTCTTTTCTTAGCGTTCTTGAAATTATGTAAACAGGAGAAGCATTCGGTCAGAAGAACATCAGCTTTCTTATCTATCGCTTCTTTCAATCTGTCTTTTGCCATATCAATGGAAAGCCTTGTAAAGGCTCCCCTTACACCTGCACCAGCACCACAGCAGTGAGCATTCTCGCGGTTTTTTTCCATTTCTACGAAATGGGGAGCAAACTTTTTAATCAGCTCTCTTGGCTCTTCATATATCCCCGAATGTCTTCCTAAATCACAAGGGTCATGGTAGGTCACTATCTCATCGGTCTTCACCTTTATATTAAGTTTATTTAGAAGCTGGGTAATATGAACCACCTCCACTCCCAAATCACTATATTCTGGATTATTTTTAAATGTCTTATAGCACATAGGACAGATGGTTAACAATTTCTTTGCTCCTGTCTTTTTAATTTCCTCTTTATTATGCTGGACATTCTCCTGGTAATTTTCTAAACCTACACAAGGAAAGACACCACCACAACATACCTCATCAAATCTAGTAAAAGAGACTCCCAGCTTCTTTAAAAGCTTGAGGGTCCTTTCTGCGCTTTCTTCTTCTCTGTAGGTTCCTACACAGCCGACAAAGAGAGCATAGGTAGCGCCTTTTTGGATTATATCTATCTCCTTTTTTTCCTCTCCATATACATTACCGTTTTTCTTTACCGCTTCTTCCATTAATTTATGAGGGGGGAAATAGTGACCATTTTCTACCAGGTCCTTTCTGGTTGCCTTTACCACATCGAGAATTTTTACTTTAGCAGGACAATTTACCTCACATTGTCCACAACCAGTGCATTGAAAGATTTTCTCTAAAATAGAATCCGAAGATTCAATATCTTTGGTTAAAAGACCGTAGGAAAAAACCATTTTTGCTCTGGCACCTGAACTTTCCCAACCAATCTGGTTATAGACCGGGCAATTTTCAAGGCAGTAGGCACACCTGATGCAAACCAGCATCTCTTTTTTCCATTTCTTCATGTTTTTTGTTTCCATATTTTACTCCCTTATCGCATATCTAAGTTTGGTGGCGGTAAAAAAATCATCAGGGGCATCCATGAGCTTGTGAGGGTTTAAAATGTTATGGGGATCCAAAGCTTTTTTTATCTTCCTCATCATCTCCAGGGCTTCGCTTCTTTCCTTCTTAAAATAAGGAGCCTTGGAAATTCCTATTCCATGTTCACCCGAGGTGGTTCCCCCTAAGCTTTGAGTGAGGGCAAAGACCTCAGCAACCGCCTTTTTTGCTCTCTCCCATTGCTGGGATGATTCTGGATCGATAAGAAAAGAGGTATGAATCAATCCCTCGCCGGCATGACCATAGGTACATATAATAATACCATTTTCGGAAGCTATGCGATGAATATTAACAATCAACGCGGAAAGCTGAGATACCGGAACGGTGACATCCTCAGCTAAAGTGACCCTGGCCAGATCTTCCCTGTATCTGCTGGTAGCCGGAAAAGCTGCACTTCTAGCTTCCCATATCTTTTCCATTTCCTTAGGGTCATTGCTTATATCTACCTTGAAAGAGTTAAACTCCTGACAGACTTTTTTTATTTTATCCATCTCATCATCAATAGAGACCTTGTTCCCATCACACTCAAAAAGAACGATCGCTTCAACTTCCGGTAGGTTAAGATTGAAGGCCGCATTGATCGACCTGATCACTATCTCATCTAAAAACTCAAGGGCAGAAGGGGTCATGCCTCTGGCCACCAGAGCAGAGATCGCTTTACCCGCTTCCTCCAATTTATAAAACATCGCTCTTCCCACCGCTCTTTTTTCGGGAAGAGGTTTAAGACGAAGCGTCGCCTCCACAATAACTCCCAAAGTCCCTTCGCTACCCACCATCAGCCTCTCCAACTGATAACCAGAGGAATGAATAATGGTCTGCGTCCCTAAGGAGACCAGCTCTCCTTGGGGAAGTACCACCTTTAACCCCAAAACAGAATCTCTGGTAGCTCCGTATTTTACAGCCCTCATCCCCGAGGCATTATTAGCAATCATTCCACCTATGGTGCATACTTTTCCGCTTCCCGGGGTGGGAGGAAAGAAAAACCCAAACTCTTTAAGCTCTTGATTCAGTTCATCATTCACTACGCCTGGTTCAACTTTACAGAGTAGGTCCCCTATGCGAATCTCCTTTATTTTATTCATTCTTTTTAGGTCAAGAACAATACCCCCGTCTATAGGAACAGCACCACCCACTTCTCCTGTCCCTGCCCCTCGAGGGGTTACAGGAATCTTTTCCTTATTGGCATACCTTAAAATTTCTTGAACTTCCTCTGTATTTCCTGGTCTTAGAATCACTGAAGGTAAACTCTGATGGATAGAAGCATCTGAGGAATAGATATATCTATCCGCCAGATCATCAGAAATATTTTTTTCCCCTACAATATCTTTTAGTTCTTCAAACATAATCTCCTCCCAATAGATTTCCTGCAGAGTCAAATAACGTCTCCTTTGACTGTGCTAATAGAAATTTCCGTCCTCATCTCTACTCCTCCACTTTCATTGCTCTTAAAAAATCTTCTGAGTTAACACCGGGAGATTGAACTTTCTCCTTATCATAAAACTCATCTATTTTAGAGTTTAACCACTTTTTTTTACGGATCTCCCCTTTTAATTTTCCCTCTAATCCTTCAAGGCAATCTTTGGGATAAAGTGTAAAATCACCTGAAAGACTGATCTCATTTATCCTCTCTTTTTTTACTTCTTGAATAGCTCTTATCAATCCACCTTTTGCTTTGTGTATCCCGTAAACGATCTCCACTCCTTCCCTTATCTTTACACCCTTTGCTATTCTTGGTGTCTTTTTAAAAAGAAAGGCCGGGGAAGTCAACTCTTTTTCCAACTTTTCCATTTCTTTCATCAGGGTGGGAGTGAGATTCGCCGGCTCCAGCTTGCCAAAAAGTTTCTCAAATTTCTCAATTAAAACAGATTTAATCTCTTCTCGAGGAGGAATCTCCCCTAGCTCTTTCTTCATGGTAGTTAAATTATCTTGCATACTTTTATATATTTTATCTCTAAATTTTTCCTCAGGCACTTTTAATACTCTACTCATTACTTGGTAATCAAAATCTAAGAGAATGCCTCCCACCCAAACAAAACAATCTCCAATATCTCCACTTCCTTCACCAGTAATCTTTTTTCCCTCTTTGGTCAGAATATCGTTTACCGGACGAAAACTTGTCTCAATGCCAAACTCTCTATAAGTCTCTACTACTGGAAAAGAAAATCTCTCATAATTTTCACTGATCTTTCGAGAGAATAAGGGATTGTCTCTCCTTATGATGACTTGATGAAATATCTGATTTTCATCCAGATAGGTAGAGCCTCCGCCTACTTCTCTCCTCATCACCGGAATATTTGCCTTTTTGCAAAATTGGAGGTCTGCTTCTTCTTCAGCATTCTGAAAATATCCTATGCTTGCTAAAGGAATTTCCGGAGAAACCAACACCAAAGCTTCTATGCCCATGCGAGCCAGAAGGTGGAAAAAAAGCATCGATTGCAGCCCGGGAAGTTTATCTAAATTAAATAGGTACATTACTTATTTTTTTCTCCTTTGCTGTTTTTCTATTTCTCCCTTTAACCACTCCACCGCCTTTTCTCCCTTCATTAAATTACTGAGCTGGGCAGAGTCGCTCATCTTCATCTCAAAAATCCATCCCTCACCATAAGGGTCCTTATTGATCAGGGTAGGGTCATCCTCAGCGTCTTCATTGATGCTTATGACCTCACCGGAAACGGGGGCATATATCTTGCCTAACCATTTGCCGGTCTCATAACTACCCACCACATCATTCTGCTTTACCTGGCCTTCTTCTTCAGGCATTTCAATATAACTTATCTCCCCGGCAAGTTTCTGAGAAAAATCGCTTAAACCCACTCTAACTTTATCTCCTTCCGTTTTTGCCCACATATGTTCTTGGTGATAATAGAGCTCCTCAGGCATATCATAATCTTCTACTTTTTTAGTCATTTTTTCCTCCTTATTCTAATAGATAGCTTTTCTAAAGGTCCCTTCTTTTGTCCCTCTAATCCTATGTTTTTGTTTCTTTTCTTGCTCACTTCTCAATTCTCAATGCTGTATGTCTACACATCTGCCCTTACTTTCCTTTTTTACTATAGCCTTCTTTAATTCAAACAACCCTTCAGGGGTAATTTGTTAATTCTATCACTTTTTTTTATCCAATTTATATTATTCATTTTACACCTCAGGTTCTATTAATTATATAATGAAATTTTTCTGCTATTTCTTTATATTTACAAGAACTATTCTTCTTATCTTCTTACCTCTGAGAACTCATTTTATTCATTAGTAAACGAAGCTCTTTTATTTTTTCCTCAGCGATTCTTTATTTTTCTTCTTTCCTATCATTAACCTATTGAAGTCATATACTAAAAAATATAAATTTTGTCTATTCCGGAACACTTTCCTTATGCCAGAGAGGCAATGCGTTCCATGTTTAAGCAACTTATATATATCGATTTATCTTATAGTACCAGGGAGAAAGTAAAAGAAACTCTCGATTCTCGATAATTTTTTTAAGTTTATCTAAACCATATCCTTTCCTTAATAACGGAAGAAGGACACCCATATCCTCAACTTTACCAATAGATTGAGCACCTACTATGATTCCATCAACAATGACCATCCTATAATAAAATTCCTTACATTCCTTTTCTATTACTTTAGTTTCACCATCTTTGAAATTAGCAGCAGGACTCCCTATGGAAGAAGCCCAAGTATCAAACATGTTTAAGCTGACTATACTTGTAGAACCAGCATATTGTTTGCTTACATTCACACAATTATATCCTGCAATTTCGCCTTGACGCCTGGCGTTATGCCAGAGAAGAATAAGAGTAGGTTGATTAGTAACAGGATCTACTGTTTCCACACAATCACCACAAGCATAAATATCTTGAATATTGGTCATCATTCGATCATTAACCCTAATTCCCCCTTTTTCTCCTATTTCTATCCCTGCTTGTCGAGCTAAATCTATATTTGGTCTAATGCCTATAGCCAAAACCACTGCATCACACTTTATCTTCCGTTTATCTGTAATAATTCCTTCTACACTTTTTTTCCCCAAAATCTGAACAACTTTCTCTGCCGTTAATATTTTTATTCCATTCTCTTCAGCAACTTTTTTAAGCATGCATGAAGGTTTTTCATCAAAAACCTTCGGCAATATCCAATGCAAAAGCTCTATCCACCATACCTCGGATCCTCTTTTTCTTAAGGCTATACTTGCCTCCGCACCTATAGGTCCTGAACCTACTACGACTACTTTTTCCATTGGGTAGTTAGAAATTTTATCCACATCATCCATTGATTTTAAGGTAAAAATTCCTTTTCGAAAAGAACCTTCCACCGGGGGAATTATCGGCTCTCCCCCGGTAGCAATAATAAGCTTATCATAAAAGATTTTTCTCCCGGTGTCTAAAGTAAGTCTTTTTCTACAGGTGTCAATAGTAACCACCTTAGACCCAAAAATCACCTCAATATTTTCCTTTAAATAGTCATCCAATGATTTTAAGAAAACACTTTCTCTTTTTATCTCCCCTGCTAAGTAATCAGGGAGAACACAAGCAGAATACTCCGGGAAAATCTCTTCCGAAATAATGGTGATTTCAATATTTTCATCAACCTCTCTTATGGTCGAAACAGCACTATTTCCTGCTACTCCATTTCCTATAATGACAACCTTCATTCATTTTCTCTCTTTTTCAGTAGAATTTATGAGGTCAGCTTGCTTAGTTTTTCCAGTTCATCAGCAACTTCTCTCAAATCCAGCTCTTCTAACTTAGCTCTGGTAGGAAGGCTGTTTTCAACATTCCAACCACGACATTTATAATAATCGTTCAACATCGGTTCTAAATTACATACATGTCCTTTTGATGGACCATTAGGTAGAGGCTCTTCTAAAAATCTTTTGGGAAGAGTATCATCTTTTCTTGTAAATCCCTCCCTTGTATTAAAAGCTTTCTCTATATTAATAATCCTTTCTCCAATTTTATAAACATCATCTTCAGTAAAGTTTAAACCAGTAACTGCATTTAACATCTCAATTAAAGGCTCAGGAAATATCAAACCTGTCCGGGTAATATACTTACATATTTCCATAGAATCAGCAAAAGCTCGAAGTTCTTCAAACCATTTTACCATTCTCCCCTTACCCTTGGTAGAAAACCTATCCGCTGCTTCTTCTGTGCCAAACAATTCTTTAGCTTTCTGAGGACTAATAGTGTATTCAAACACCGGTAAAGCACGCAAATGGTCTGCTCCACGAGTAGACACAGCGTATCCTAATCCCCAAGCTTGCAGACCTCTCGGGTCACACTCTATATGTTCCAGCCCCTTGGTATGTATGGCATAATCTTCAGACCCTTTGCCTATTGTTTTAGCAGCTTCTCTAGTACCCTCAGCTAATATATCTCCAAAACCTTCTCTAAGGATAACCTTATTAACCAATTTTAACACAGTATCTTCATTTCCCCATTCTAACTTTAACCCATCTGTATCTTTTCTAGAAATTATTCCTTTTTCGTAACATTCAAAGGCAAACCCTAATACTCCCCCCATAGAGATAATATCAACTCCATTTTTATCACATAAGATACCCGCCCTGAGACCTACTTCTATATTAGATACTCCTACTCGAGTGGTAAAGTTAGTGATGGTAGCAAACTCGGCTTTTCCCCAACGCAGCCCAGCAAATGGACCCTCTTTAATCATCCAGAAGCAACCACAATGCAAAGGACAAGAAAAACAGCCTTTATTGGCTACTTTATAATTCTCATCAAAATATTTTCCCAAAAGACCATCTATTTTTTCAAAAACTCCTCCTTGAGAATTCCGAGTAGTTAACGCGCCCAAAGTGTTATTATATATATCTGTTAAGCAGGTGCTTCCTTCTTCTGAAAACTTACGTGCAAACCAATCAGAATATAAGATATCGTAAGATTTTAATGCTACTTCTTTAAGTTTTTCTGGATTAGCTATTTTTACTCCCCTATCTCCTCTCACTGCAATAGCTTTAAGTTTTTTGGAGCCCATCACACAACCCATTCCAGTTCGACCAGCAGCTCTATAGAGACTGCCCATTACATTTGCAAATTTTATAAGTTTTTCCCCTCCAGGTCCAATACTGACAACTTGAATCTCAGGGTCACCAAACTCTTTTAGTATTAATTTATTTGTTTCAAAAGTGTCCTTTCCCCAGAGATGAGAGGCATCTCTTATCTCCACCTCATCACCATCAATCCAAAGATATACAGGTTTCTCAGCCTTACCCTGAATTATTATCTGATCGTAGCCAGCATATTTAAGCTCCGGTCCCCAAAAACCTCCACAATTAGCATCACCAAATCCTCCTGTTAAAGGAGACTTAGAAGTCACATTAAACCTTCCTGAACCTAAACTTAAGGTTCCGTTGCAGGGTCCCACTCCAAAAATTATCTTATTTTCAGGACTTAGAGGGTCTACGCCTGGTTCTAATTCTTTATAAAGAGTTATCCCATTAAGACCTCTTCCACCAAGAAACTTTAAAGCTAAATTCTTATCTAATGGTACCTTGGTTATTTTCTTTTCTGTTAAATCTACTCTTAAAATTGTCCCCATCCATCCGTTCATTCTTTTCCCTCCTTTCTTTCTTGATAAGCAATTTCTCGGGACTTTAATAATGGTTTAACAAACTTCTGCATAGCACTACTCTTCCTAAGAGTATCTATCACCTCTGTTTGCTTAAAAATTAGAGCATTGGTAATACAAAACTTTACACATTCAGGATCTCCACCGCATAAATCACACATTAACATAACCCTTCGAGAAGTATCCATAGTTATAGCTCCATAAGGGCATACTAAAGTACAAGCACGGCATCCAACGCAAAGGTCCTCTTTGATTACTATTGATCCCGTATCTAAATCTCTCACTATAGCGCCAACAGGGCAGACGTCTCGACAAAGAGGAGTCTCACAGTTCTGGCAAACACAGGGCATATCGATTCCTTCTTCTTCAATTTTAAATATTTTTATTCGAGATTTTAAGGGATTGCACTCTCCCTCATGACTTAAAGAACATACTAATTCACAGATTCTGCATCCTGTACATTTCTCCACATCTACCATTAAAACTTTATTCATTTATTATCCTCCTGAAATAGGTTCTAAAATGTCTACTTTATCTTTATTTTTTAATTTTGTCTCAAAACCATCGATAGAATATATGGAATTATCATTTACAAACACCAGAAATCGATACTCCAGATCCTTTTTAAATAGTAAGCCATACCTTTCTCTAAACTTTTCCTCATGTTGGTTAAACAAAGACCTGATAAGTTCCTTCACAGAACTTCCCTCGGGAACATTCATTATAAATTTACCTTTTCCCGCAATTTCTCTCAGAGCCGAGTATAATCTTAGTTTAACTTCAAGCATTCCTTATTTTCTCTCCTATCATCTTCTTATAAAGAAAATCTATTTATAAGGCCTTCTCAAGAAGCTCGGTTAAATGCATCACTTTAACTCCCCTAACTTTACTCAGTTTTAAGCCCTGTTTGATTTGAAGTACGCAAATTGGGCAAGGAGTAATTACTGCCTTTACATTTAAATTTTTAATCATTTCTGCCTTTCTCTTGGCAATAGTCTGAGCGAGCTGATTATCAATAGCTTTAATTACTCCTCCTGCACCACAACATCTATCCGGTTCTTCCATTTCCACTAATTTTACTCCTGGAATGGAATTAATAATCTGCCGTGGCTGCTCGTGGATTCCCTGCCCCCGATTTAAATGGCAGGGATCGTGATAGGTTACTTCTAAATCTAATTTATGCAACTTCCCGTCCAACTTTACCTTTTTTAACAGATACTCTGAAAAATCATAAACCTCAAAGTTAGGCTTTCTTCCCTCTATTCGAGAAAATATTAAAGGATAATCCTCTTTAAGAGTTAATCCACACCCCGGACAAACAGTAACTACCTCTCTTATACCAGTAGATTCAATAGCTAAAACATTTTTTCGAACTAACTCTTCTACTTTCTTATTTTCTCCAGCTTCTAATAAAGGCCTACCACAACATACTTGATCCTTAGGTATGACTACACTAATTTTATTCCTTTTTAATATTTCAATGGCGGATTTGCCTTCTTGATGAAGTCTGAAATCCTGATCAACATAACACCCCACAAAAAAGACCACTCTGGCAATTTCATCTTTTGCTTCCTCTAGGGGTGGTAACTTTTCTATTAAAGAATCCTTCTTAAGAGTAGATAAGGCGTTTCCGGTAGAAAGAATATGCTTTACTTCTTCCTTAACAGTAGGAGGTTCAATATTTCTAGCAACAGCCTGTTCCCTTAGTGGTCCTACAATCAATTCTGGAACAGAAATCTCATAAGGACAAACCTCCTCACACTTTCTACATCCAGCACAATAAAATAATCCTTCAAAGTAGGCAGTAGTCGTTCTATCCCCTTCATCTCTGGGGTCAAAAGCATACCGGGCTAACTCGGTTAATAAAGAGGGACCAGGAAATTTATAGCTATCTGCTGAAGTTACCGGACAACTGGAAACACAAGCAAAACAACCAACGCATCTACTGACTAATCTGAATGTTTCAAAGTCGGCTGGTTTTAAAACTTCTGGTTCCTTATCCGGAAGAGTGACCCTCTCTAAAAAAGGTCGAATTCCTCTAACCTTTCCCTCCAAACCTTCTCGGTTTATTACTAAGTCCCTAACTACAGGAAAATTATCCAAGGGCTCTATTTTCATCTCTTTGGTAGCTAATTCACGACAGATAAGGGTAGGGTTTCCATTAACCTTAAGGGCACAAGAACCGCAAAACCCATATCTACACCCGTAAACATAGGCTAAACTTCCATCATAATTTTCATAAATATAATTGAGGGTATCCAAAACCGTCATTCCAGACTCGAAAGGAACCTCATAAACTTTATAATGAGGACTTTCATCTTCTTCTGGATTATACCTGAAAACAGTCAGTTTTACCTTCTCTCCACTCATTTTTTTTCACCTCCAGGTTTTACTTCTGATAAATCTGCCGGTTCGTCTCGCAACTCGAATTTATCTTTAATTAATTTTACTCCTGTATGTTTCAACCAATTTTGATTATCTAAATTGGGATAATCATTTCTAAAATGAGCGCCTCGACTCTCCTTTCTATATAAAGCGGCACGAATAATCGCCTCGCAAGTAAGAAGAAGATTAGAAACTTCCAGTGTCTCTATGAGTTCTCGGTTAAATGTTTTTGTTTTATTAGAAAGACATACCCGGGGTAAATCTACCTTCTTCATGGTCAGTATTTGTTTCAGGGCCTTCTTTAAACCTTCTCCTTGGTGTAGTCATCCCTATATATACCGACATTTTTCCACATGACTTCTTTAATCTTTGTTTTAATCTGCCAAGGAGAAATACTATCCTTAGTGTCATTAGCAATGATCTCCTCTATCTTTTTCTGCTCTTGTTTAATGGATGATTGATTAATTTTAGGCCTTCTGGCCTTAGAAGCATAAATAGCAGCATTCTTTCCTGCTCTTGCTCCAGAAACCAGTATATCAGCTAAACTATTCTGGCTCAGTCTATTTGCTCCATGAACTCCCGCTGAAGCTTCTCCAGCAGCAAAAATTCCAGGGAAACTGCTTTCCCATTTTTCATTAATCTTTATCCCTCCCATAAAGAAGTGGCAGGTAGGAGCAATTTCGAGTTTATTTTTTTCTACATTCATCCCCAACTTATCACAGAAGCTATAGACCAAAGGAAGCTGCTTTTCAACATAGCCGGGAGGCTGGAAAGTCATATCACAATACAACCCTCCCCTTTCCGTGCCTCTCCCTTCTTTTATTTCAGTAAAAACAGCCCTGGAAACTATATCTCGAGTGGAAAGTTCCATTCGTTTCGCATCGTAATTTTTCATAAATCTTTCCCCATCTTTATTTAGAAGATATGAGTAATACATTGCACCGACGATTAAACCTTTGGTAGACTCAGGAAAGATTAAACCAATGGGGAAAAATTGAACAAACTCTATATCGACTAAATCTGCTCCTGCCTGGAGGGCT
>JABUBN010000090.1_pt1 | contig 22165 bp, 16 predicted proteins | sample 7240341 | NCBI WGS metagenome assembly JABUBN01 (sample SAMN07256345, study PRJNA390944) | subsurface metagenome | isolation source: Methane hydrate marine sediment | place: Pacific Ocean: Eastern North Pacific, ODP site | reverse complement strand
AGTAGACAGTAAAACAAGGGTATTGAAGGCGGAACACTGATTCTTTTCAGCAAGAGGGCAAAATTGGCATAGGCAGATATAGTGTTGCTTCTTGACATTTTGGGTTAATTTGCTAAAATAATAAGGTTATGTGGAAAAGCTCCAGATTGACGGAGTGATAAATTTTTTTTAGGTATTTAGATATTTTAAGATACAGAGTATAACGTAGTTATCTTAATATATTAGGGGAGGTTTACATGGCAAAAGAGTCAAAAAAGACAATAAAAAAGCATGCGAGCGTATATGCTAATGTGGTCAGACAATTTAATAAAGCTGCGGATTTAATGAAGCTCGATCTAGAGATTCGTAAGATCCTTGCAAAGACGACCACGGAGATTATAGTCAACTTTCCTGCAAAAATGGATGATGGCACGATCCAAATGTTTACAGGCTACCGGGTGCAGCATAACAATGTACTGGGTCCGTACAAAGGTGGGCTCAGATACCATCCAGCAGTTAATATTGATGAGGTGCGGGCACTCGCGACCTGGATGACATGGAAATCGGCAATAATTAATATTCCTTTTGGTGGTGCAAAAGGAGGAATCCAGCTTGATCCATTTAAGTATTCAGACAGTGAATTGCAGCGAATAACGAGGCGCTTTACCTTTGCCCTGGGCAGTAATATTGGGCCAGAATATGATATCCCTGCGCCAGACGTTAACACGACCGCTCAGATCATGGCGTGGATTTTAGATACTTATTTATCAACCCAACCTCCACAAGAACGGCAGCGTTGTACCCATGTGATTACTGGTAAGCCTATAGAAGCAGGTGGTAGCTTAGGCCGCGATAAGGCAACAGGTCAAGGCGTTGTCTTTACTATTGAGGAGTGGGCAAAGGATAAAGGCTTTAATTTAGATGGCGCAACATACACAGTACAGGGTTATGGTAATGTTGGTTCATGGGCATCTCTTTTGTTAAAACCGCATGGATCCATACTCATCGCGGTTGAAGATGTTACCGGAGCAATTGCTAATGCAAAGGGGATTGACCCAGATGACCTTACTGCCTATGTTAAGAAGACCGGCGGTGTTAAGGGGTATGTTAAAGCCAAGCCAATCGATCATAAAACCCTATTGAGCACAAAAGCCGATATTTTTATCCCTGCCGCACTCGAAAATCAGATTACTGCCGAGACTGCACCTTTATTAAATGTCAAGGTTGTTGCTGAAGGCGCAAACGGTCCAACTGACCCGGATGGCGATGAAATTTTGCAAAAGCAAGGGATTGATATAATCCCTGATATTCTATGTAATGCCGGCGGTGTTGTTGTCAGCTATTTTGAGTGGCTCCAGAACAAACGGAGTGAATTCTGGGATCTTGAGGAAGTAGACAATAAATTACACAAGAAGATCGTTAATGCCTATGAAAGGGTACGTGATACAGCAAAGGAGTTCAAAACTGACTGGCGCACTGGTGCTTATATTGTTGCTCTGAGACGTCTGGAAACAGTATATAAAGAACGCGGAATCTTCCCATAATAAGGTAGGTAGTATATAGGAAAAAAGCTTCTTATTTAATTCTGATTCTGTTTAACAATATTGGATAGCAAATACCCTACAGGGTTTACTTTGCGACAATTAAAACTTCCTCTGATTGATTATTGCTTAAAACGTACTTATAACTTTTTCTGTTCACTATTATATCTGATTTATATTTCTCCAGAAGTTTTATCAACTCATCTATAGAAGGAATTCCATCTGAACGATAAGAGACTACTAGTATGCTATTTTTAAATTTTTTGAAGAGTTTGTCAAAAGCTGAGTGAATTTGATTTTTATCGATCCAGGGATTTCTTTGTGCTTTAAGCCGTCTGTGTTTAGTTTTGAAATTAATCATCTTATTCCATTTAGAATAGTTTACTAATCCTTCTAAAAAATGGTAAAAGCCAAGATAATCAACCCCAACTCCTTTTTTAGAGATATAAGGAGTGTCAATATAGACAAGTTCGAAATTCCCCTTAATGCCAAAGACATCTAAATTCAAGGCTTTATTTCGTTTTCCATTAGAAAATACGGCCTGGTTGGCTTCTTTTATGTATTTTTTGAAATGTAAATCAAAGGGAGTATCCCAGGTTGTTTTATTACCGAAATTTCTTTTTACGTCTGAAAATCTTAAATATAGATTTTTACGGTGAAATAGATTGAATGGTCTTTTCGCAATGCAAGACTGAAAAAGAGCGAAATAAGCAAGTGCTTTTTTGTATAAATCCTTTAAATGATTTATATTAGTTACAACAGTATCGAGCCACTCATTTTCGCCATCAGTAAAATAAATATCTTTAAACTCATCAGCAATAAAACATGGATATTTAATGTCTTTATGTCTTTTCATAATAAATTCTATGTCGCCCGGTTTTAAAAAGACTGAATCGTTTTCAATTAATGCTAAACCAATATACCAGTTAAATTTTAATATATCATTATAAATAACTTTTTTACCTTTTTTCTTTAACATATAAGCTACACTACCAGTACCCCCAAATGCATCAAGGGCAGTATTAAATTTTAGATGTTCTATATTACTCCATATCCAGTTTGCTATTTTTAATTTACTACCTTGAAATCTTGTAGATGGGAAAACTGGTACTGGCTCAATTAAAGTTACTTGCTTATATCGCGTGTGATTTATAGCTGTCTGTTTATCAATCATTTCTTGATTTTCTTGTACTCGAAATATTGTTTAAGATTTCTATAAGGTGCTTTGTCAAGATCTACTGCTTTTGCCATATCTTTTGTAAGATAATACATCCAGTAGTCATCAAATACATCTTCTCCGAGTTCTACAAACGGTCCTTTACCATTTATCAATTCATCTATTTTTGTCATAGAACCTATATTTTTGGTATTTCCGCTTCCTGGTCTACCTGCTGCGATTTTGTATTTTTCTTGCACAAAAAAGACAAAATCTTTCACTACTGAAGTAATATTCTGCAATTCATCAATCTTGTATATTTTTCTTTCATCCGATTTAATTTCTGCGCGTGAGTAAATAATACCTAACACAAAATGTCCAATATAATCTCGATATGGGAAAGTAATATTTTTAGTGCTTTTTCTAACCCTAAAATAACCTGTAAATGCTCCAAGTGTCATACCATTAACAGTTTTATTATTCTTCCGATAGGTACTTTTTATATCTAAGGCAAACTTATTGTTTTGCTCGTCAACAAATGATATGTCAGGATAAAAATTTTGCTCTTTGCTTAACACCATTTTGTATTTATTAACTTGTGCAAATTCACATATTTTAGGGAAAAGCAACAATTCCATAATTTTAGAAACAACTTTGGTATCTGCTGAAATGGTATAAATATTTTTAGCAATATCAATAAATCCTTTCACAACCCAATCCCCTTTATTAGTAGATACTGCAGAGTTGAATTTATTTATATATTCTAATAACTGTTTTTGGAATTTGTTTTTAAACTTTTGTCTTTCTTTTAAATTTACCATATTTACCTTCAATTCTATCTTTAATTAAATAACAATAATTTTTATCAATCTCTATCATAATGCATTTTCTGTTGAGTCCTTGAGCAACAAAGCCAGTTGTCCCAGAACCAGCAAATGGATCAAGGATTACATCATTTATATTACTTCCTGCTAATAGCGCATATTCCAATATAATTTGTTGTTTTGTGGCTGGGTGGCGAAATGGATTTTTTATTGCCCAATACTCCCAGATATTTTTCATTTGTCTCCCGCCGTTTAATTCTTTCATTGTCCAATAATTAAATTTGGTTTTACCATTATAATTTTTCTTCGCCCACAGCATTGTTTCTGTGACTGCCCTAAAACAAGAGCCTCTAAAATTAGGTGGTGCATTTTTTTTGTACAGAATTATATCATTTAGTATTTTAAATCCTAAATCTTGAAGAACAACATTTACCGCACCTATACTATGATAAGTTCCTGTTATCCATATAGTAGAGCCATCTTTTAATATTCTTTGCGCTTCTTTTAGCCACGTCCGATGAAATTTGAACTGGTATTCAAGAGGTTTTGAATATGCCCACTGAGCCTTTTGAGTATCAAAAGTCTCAGCATGTCCATCGCTGCGTTTAATAATCAATCCTGATTGGTTTCCGAAATACGGCGGGTCTGCAAAAATCATATCAATACAGTTATCAGGAATTCTTTTCAGGAGAGTTAAAGCATCGCCATGAAACAATTTGATTTTATTTTTCGGATTATAATAGAAAGGCACAATTTTTTCTGCACCATATCTAGCCTGTTCCTCAGCACAGTAAATTATTCTATCAATACTTTTAAATATATTATTTGTTTTATATATTTTTTTCATTATTTAATTCAGCAATTAAGGTAAAATGTCTCTCGTCATAGCTCTTACACTTAAGATTCTGAGAATAAGAAGTCTTACTTGAAATTACCTTACCAAATTTTTCCGCTATAGATGGATAATACATTTTCATTATTTGCCTTTATACTTTTTAAATTTGATAACCTTTATCTCATCCGATAAAGCAAGAACTTTTCTGTAAATACAGCCGATTACATACAGAATTGCATCTATAGATTTACAATCAGGTGATTCACCCTCCAAATCTTCTTCATTTAATTCATTTATTTTCCTGGTCTCGATAGAAATAATTTTAGCTTTAAATAGTTCAATACAACTATCCTCTGACCAACCTGTTGTGATAGAGACAATTTCTCCCTTAGTGAAAGAATGGTTGCAATTAGGTAATCTAATAGTTGTATTTTTCTTACCCTTTAACAATAAATTTTTATAGTAGGGAAAGAAATTGAGAATCTTGTTCATCTTTACTTACCCCTTATACTTATTTGAGGAATTTTTGTTAATATTTCACGGAATCCTCCGACACAGAGCGCTAAAGCAAGAATAACAATATTTCTGAGAACATTAACATCGCATTTGAGACTGGCTGACACTGATTCAGCAAAGATAAAAACCAAAAGAAGAGGGATAAAAACTGCCATTCTCAACCATCTTAATGTTTTTCTTAATTTACCAATCTCCACAACAAGCGGTAAGTGAACAGGTAACATACCAGGAAGTTCAACGCATTGATGGTCAATTATCTCAAGATAAGTGTAAATATCATTTACAAAAATTCCTGCTTTAAAAATGAAATGGAGCAAATCGTACTTACCCACTACATGATTGATTCCCTTTATTCTGAAGAGTACCTCTTCTTCTGTCTGTAATTCAATTTTATGCGGTATGTGAAATTCCTCTGCAGTGTTGGGATCGTAGGGGACTGATTGTAGAACGTTGAGACTGTATGTATTACCACCAGAGACCTTATATCCCATTACTTTATTCTTCAATTTTTTACACAGGTATTTGTCACCGCTTATGCTTTTTAGAGACTCAATTTTAAGAAATGAAAGATTCGAATAACACGTCATATCAGAAAGAAGCTGAAGGATGTTACACCATTGTTCATTTTCTTGATTCTTGGAATACGTCAATTCTGAGTCTCCGAGATCTTCAAGGGAATTCATTAGAAAAACCAAGGGTGTCATATCTGTTTTTGGAATATTGTTATAATCATCTCCTAAAGTTTCTTCAACTTTTTTGGCAAAGTTATCAATTTTTTGCTGACATTCGTTAATATCATTGCTATATGGAACAAAGTTTCTAACGGAGAATTCAATATATCGAATAAATCCAAATGGGTAAATTTTTTCAACAGTTGCATGTCGAATAGGATATAACTTCGCTGTATTAACATCACGAACTACAATCAATGCTTCAGTTTCACTTTTTAAATCCTTCTCGTTAAACCATCTCACAGTGTATCTGAAACGATAAGTGAAGCCTTCAGGAAGAGCAAGAACTAATGGCACATCATACATGTAAGGTTTGATATTATTTGTGACTAGGATAAGCCATTTTTTTTCTTTTAATTTAGATTGCATTTTATATTCCTACACCTAAATTATTTTTATTTGTCCCACATTATCCAATATAGCCCTGATATCTGTAAGGTCGCCATAATTAATCTGCCAAGTCGCTTTGCAACCTTCTGAATACTGGGATGGGTTATACTCTTTTGGGACAGCAAAATAGATAGAACTATCTTGTCTTACATACCAAAAGAGACCGATACCTAAAGATTGCATCTTTGAACCTAATGCAGATATATTTATGTGAAACTCTGTCTCCTTAGATTTATAAATTTGTTCTAAAATCTCTACAGTTTTTTTATAATCGAAAGTAGATATTTCATACGATGGACTATCCAAAGGAATCTTGTTTATCATCCTTATCATATCCTTACGTTTCCGCTTTGTCTTCTCATCCATATGCGGATCACCAATTATCCAGATAATGCTTCTGCTGGGTTTTATTAAAAGAGATTCATCAATATCTGTTATAATTGCATTTGTTCTCTCGGGTTTAAAAGTAGGAAATACGATAATAAGCTCAGGAAGTTTATCTCTTCGGTTACCAGGATGTTCTGGACTTGGAATAACTTTACCAACACCCCTTGCAACACCAAAACCCTCTTCAGTGGTCCACTTTTCAGACTCTTTTTCAAATTCCTCACAAGTGGGATGATAAACAGCTGCCTCGGAATAAATTATTCTGAGGTTAATATCAAACTCGAATAGTACCTTTATCGTCAAAAGCAATAGTTTTGAGGAACAACTGCTTATATCAAGCGCTATTTTAAGTTTATGTTTAGATGGGACTATTCGTTTCAGTAATTCTCTTAATCTTTTTGTAAAATCTTCTCCGTCACAGGGAAACGAGATATAGGAATCTGAAAATTTCTGAAAAGCTCTTAATAACCTTGGTCTGTTAACAGCATTAGTTTCTATATTTGTCGCGTATTCAAAATAAATGGATTGTTTACATTTAAAGTTACCACCTTCAGCGAGACGTTCTGGAATCGTCAAGCATCTTTCTTCAAACCCGAGCGCACACATAAAAATATTGTACTCCTCTCCCGCTAAATCTTTCTCACAATCTAGGGAACTTATATTGGGCAATTTACCTAATACATCTGCAAATTCTATTTCTTTAGTTCTTGCCATTATGTCTCCCCTTTTGGTATGCTAGAAAACAAAGGTCCTATAGAAGGTTTCTCCCATCTCTTGAATTCCTGTTCACATTTCTCCTGGGGACTAGTAAGAAAATATTTTAGGTCGCTTGTGTTCCACTTAATAGCAGTATTCTTTGCCAAACTTACGGCAAAAGCTGGGCAATAAATTCGGCGAAGTTGCCAGCGCAATGTAGGGCCTAAACTCTGACGACCTCGCCCTGGTTCCATCTCAATAAAAATAGCTCGTCTTACAAGTTCTCTTATTAGTTTTTGTTGCTCACCTGTCCATTCTTCTATTACTTCTCCTGGTATTTGGTCAACTTCGATACGAGTAGTCTCACAGGGTATATATTTATCCCCACTTTTCTGATGCTTGCCGTCATGCAAAATCTTTCGTGAAAGATGACCAAAATATAGTGCAATTTTATACATCCCTATTCCTAAGGGACTATAGTTCTTAACCATATTCAAGAAATCTCTGGACACTCCTTCTATTGCAGAATGCTGAATGTGTTTTGGTACCATTGCTTTGGTTTCATTAGTGACTTTACCTTCTTCAAAAATTCTACGGTATAATTCCAAGAGTGCCGAAACGTCTCCTGAGCAGATTTGAGCGATGGTTTCCAACCCATAGTATTGGTCATCTCTTCTGCCACGTTGCTTTGAACGTGCCAATAATTCTTTGCCTAAAGTTCCCTCTTTATATTCAGAATGACCAATAAGGAGTTCGGCTGTTTCAGAATAGCCTGTTAAGGTTAATCTATGGTCTAATAATTCTTTCGCAAAAGCCATATTGATTTTCTGTAGTCCTCTATCACTAAGGTCAATATAAAATCGACCAGCGTCGATTTCCCTGAATTCTCTTGTAATATCAGCAGTTGGAGAACTGTCAGCGTTATTTGGTAAATCAAAAATACTGGCTGCTCCATATTTTTCGGCTGATAATTTAAAAATATGAGTAGCTTGTCTATCCCAGATTATAGGATTGAGAACTAATTGGATAGGTTCCGGTATGCGATGAATTGAGAAATCATCTAGTAAAAACGTTATTGTCCTGTCTTCCAGATACTTAATCTGTCGTTTTAAAAATCTTGTGAACTCAGCAATAAAAGACATAGTTGTAGTTGTTTGAAGATTAAATCCCCTCACAATTTGTTCATAACAAAAATTCATTTCAAATTCTATAATTTCCAGGAGATGCTCTAAAGGTGTTACACCCTGTAAACGAAGGCGACGCTCATCGTTTATGTTGAGTTTAGTCATTAAGAAGGTATGTAATACCTTTTCCTGCTCTTTCCCTAAGCCAAATATAATTTCTCTGTCTTCCCTTTGTGAAATATATAATAATGTTTGTGTAACTTCACGACATAGAAGAAGATTAAAATAATGTATTATTTCCTTTTGAAACCTTCGCGCCAGTGCCTCAGAAGCCAATCCAACAACCCGATTTCTAAGATCTGCACTGCATGAGATATAAAAGCCAGCAATTGGAGAAATTTTAATATCATCTAAAGACTTGTGAAGTAGTGCTTTCAAGCTTAGTCTTCTGAAAAGCATAGATTTACCACAACCTCTTGGCCCGGTCAACAAGATTGGGTTCGGTCCCATAACCTCGTTAAACCATGGACAGGATTCTGCGAAAAGGTCTACAAGCAATTTATCACTAGTAATATGCTCAGCAGTAATATAATCAAAGGGGTCTTCAAGCTTTATTTCGGCTTCTTCAGATGGATGGTATGCTTTCATTTGGGCATCTTCAAACTGTGACAATATTTTGGAAGCATCAAAGAGAGCAACCGTTCTGTCTTCTTCTAACATAGAATCGAGCAGAAGTCTTGCCTTTTCTAAAAACCTTTTTTCCATCAAAGAAAGAATCTTGCGTTTTCGAATAGAATTACATATATCTATTAAATGTTCGGAAAACCATCTGTGGTCATCTTTTTCTTTAGTAGGGGGTGCGTCATATGCTTTTAATGAACCCATATCAATAATTTTTATTGTAAATTCGTCTGAAAGTAACCCTCTTTTGGGCTTGGCAATCATTACATTTCCCGGATGTAAATCATCATGGCGAAACTTCAACTCTTTTAAAATATTGAGAGCCTCGCACATTCCTTTAACATAACTAAGCATGAAGGAAGGCGTAATTTCTTTCTCTTGGAGATATTGCCCAAGTGTCCAGCCATCTATCCATTCTTCAATAAAACATACAAACTTTTTGTTTCCTATAGCAGACAGTGGTAATTCAATAATATCTGAATCATAAAATTGTGCAAATGTCGGATAATTCCTTAATTTATTTGCCTTAGTTACTTCTTCAAGATACGAACGGTCCATATAATCTTCATAGATGGTAAATTTTATAGCTACTTGAGTATCATATTCATCAATACCTATCCAAGGTACACCTTTATGACCTTCAGTAGATACAGGATTTTTAGGATAATATTTCCGTCCCCTTACAGATATTTCTCGAGGCATTGTTTCTGTTGAAGATAACAACTTTTTAGTCTCTTCATCAATTTGGATTCTTTTTGGAGCCATTTTTACGACTCTCCCAATTTTCTTAACTCGTTATTTATTTTCTTAAAAAATTTATTCACCTTAAAATCCCGCCATTCAGGTATTCTTTCTGCTCTAGGAACAGCCCATCTTTTTTTCCAATAATCTACCAATTCATCAAATGGACGATCGTACCAGACAGCATCCTCCTTATTCCGAATTACTTCTCTTAAATTTTTAACAAGTGGGAATAAGTAAAATTCACGTTTAATTCCATGATAGGCAAATGAAGAAATTCCCAAATAACGCAGCCCCAGGACAATTAATCTGAGTTTTCTTGAGGGACCATTACCGTATCCACGAGCAACATTCACACCTTTGCTTTTTAGAAACTGCAGAATTTCCTCATATACATTCTTAGGGATATGAAATGTCCCAGATCCCTGCGTATATCCCAAACATTTAGCAACAAGTTCATCCTTATATTTTAATCGGTTGTATAGACTGCTCCTGCCAAAAGCACTGGTAGTTGTAATAAATAAAATGTCTGCTGACAATTTTCGGTGTTTTATAAGTGAAATATAATTTTTATATTTCTTTTTATAAGTTTTTCTTATCTCATTAGCAGTGAGAGCAAGGGCTACCATTTTGCCTCCTATCAAATCATTATACGGGGGTAAAGCACCAACTCGTTGAGCGTTCATTGATTTGTTTATCCATAAATCTAATTCATTATTTGGAATATTAAGATAATTATCCCGAACCGACATTTTCAATACAGGGCTTTGCAGGCAAATCAGTCCAAATGGCGCATTGTGAGCGACATCCCAAAGCAGAAACCTCATCGTTCGGCCATACGCACGTTGATAAGGGATGCTCCACCAGATAAAATTCCACCATTTAAACAAAATTTCTTCCAGTGAATTCGGATGAATTTCTCTTAACTCCAGAGTAATCTCATTGGGTATAATATCTTTTCCATTCATACAATGCATCTTAACTTTCTCAAAGTATCTTTCAATAAATTTCTTATGAAGCAAAATTTGTTCAAGCCTTGCCTTCTGTTGAAGTCGTTTATATGTTCTTTTACTGTTGCCGCAAGGTCTGACATGAGGATTTATTTTAAATCCTTGTTCTTTTAACACTTGAATAATTTTTCTATGCAGAAGCTCTTTTTTCATATCAATTCTATTTCAGAAACAATATTTTTATAGTTTTTTTTATTTTCGCTAGATTCATTAACGAATATGATTTACTTATTCTATTCCCCATTAATATATAATAACAATTTTTAATTCAAAGTCAAGAAGTGTAAATAAAAAGATAAAACGTCACCCTCCCCTTTATCATTCGACTGAGCTCACGCCGAAGTCCTCTCCCTTCAAGAGGCTGTCGAAAAACTCCGTTTGTCATTGCGAGCCCCGTTAAATAATAATTTCCACAGAATGATTAATTTCTCTCTTACAGTTTCTATTTAACAGGGCGAGCGAGCGAGGTGAGCGTGGCAATCTCAGCAATTCTCAATAGTTTCATGAGATTGCTTCGTCGTCCGCCAGGAAGTGTGGCGGACTCCTCGCAATGACGTTTATCGCCAGGTTCTTCAAAGGAGGAGATAGATTTTTTGATTTATTCCTCAAATTTTGAGGTTTTGGTCATCATTCTATCGGCTTCAATACGCTCCAGGAGAAGTGGAGGGATTTTGGTTGGGTAAGAGCCGGTAAAACAGGCAGTACAGAAACCTTTGAGTCCTGACCCAACTCCTCTTATTAATCCTTCTATGCTTTGATATATGAGGGCATCGGCTTTTATAGACCTTTTGATTTCTTCAATTGATTTGTCTTGTGCAATGAATTCACCTTTTGTCTGCATGTCAATGCCATAGACACAGGGAAATCTTAAAGGTGGTGAATATGATGCATAATATACCTCTTTTGCACCCACGTCTCTAAATAGGGAGATTATTTCCCTTGAGGTGTTTCCTCGAACAATTGAATCATCGATAAGTAATACCTTTTTATTCTTTATCTCAGATTTTATAGGATTGAGTTTTAATCTAATTGCTTCAATTCTTTCGGCTTGGGTTGGCATTATAAAGGTTCGGTATATATAGCGATTTTTTATTAATCCTTCCCGGTATTTGACATTAATTACTTCGGCAACAGTCTGGGCTGCACTTCTTGCTGTATCAGGAATAGGGATAACCACATCAGGTTTGATTTTCTGTTTTAGACATTTCTTGCCGAGTTGTTCACCAAGACGGAGTCTTGCCTCATATACACCAATACCATCAATAATAGAATCAGGTCGAGCAAAATACACATATTCAAATATACATGTTGCCTTACTGCCTTTTGCAATCTGTTTTTTGTAGAAATTACCTTTGGTGTTAATGAACACGGCTTCGCCAGATTTTACATCAGTTATGTTCTTATATCCTAAAAGATCGAGGGCAACTGTTTCTGATGCAAAGCAGTAGCTATTCTTGTTTTTTCCAAAGACCAAGGGCTTTATGCCATTTTTATCCCGGAAGGCAAGAAGTCCTTTTTTTGGCAATAACACATACAATAGCAAAACTGCCGATCATTTTCTTGTAGATCTTGCTTAATGCTTTAAACAGCTTTTTTGGTTCGAGGTCTTTTAAGTTCATTTTTGTCAATTCGATTGCTAAAAGATTTAAAATAACCTCGGCATCACAATTTGAATTTAAGTAGCGGAGTTCATTTTCAGTCAAATCTTTCTTTAAATCGAAATAATTAACTAAATTACCATTATGAGCAAGAGTTATTCCATATGGTGTAGTGATAATAAAGGGCTGGGCATCTTCAGCACTGCCAGAACCGATTGTGGGATAGCGTACGTGACCGATTCCAATATTTCCTTTTAGACGTGAAAGATTCTTTGGATTAAAGACATTTAAAACCAGGCCATTGCCTTTTTTTAATTGAAACCTTTCATCAAAAGTCACAACCCCTGATGCGTCTTGTCCGCGATGTTGAAGAGCGATTAAGGCAGGATAGATTTTATCTATAGCCTGTTCTTTGGTGATTACACCGACTATGCCACACATTTAAAAAGACTCGTTGGATGTTATATGGCATCGCAGTTGGTATGGTTTTACGGCACCGTTGAACGATTTAAAAAAAGACGAGTAACCAAAAACGAATAACGATACGGGCAGCAATGCCCAACAACGATTGACGAATAACTGCATTGAATCTATGGCTTATCTAAACGCTGCAATCCTTGTTTTATCTTCTCATAGGTCTGCAATAGTGCTTCTGATACAACTTTTGTATCAGATAAAATCGGCATGAAATTTGTGTCCCCTTGCCATCGCGGAACAATATGAATATGAATGTGGTCGACTACTCCAGCGCCCGCGACCCGTCCTTGATTTACACCGATATTAAAACCTTGAGGTTTCATTGTGATATTAATTGCCTTTATCGCCCTGATGAGCAGACAATTAATCGTCAAAATTTCGTCATCATCTAAATTTTCTAAAGACCCAATGTGCCGAACAGGTGCAACCAAAAGATGACCATTATTATACGGATAACGATTCATTATGCTGAATGCCTTTGCTCTTTTCTCGGTTATCAGGACTTTTTTATAATTTTTGGATTTTAACGCCGCGCAGAAAAAACATCCTTTTCCCGGATTACGAATATATTCAACTCGCCATGGCGCCCACAGTTTTTCCACCTTTATATTCTCCACTTAGCCACTTCTTCGTTATCCATCGCCTTTACACGTACTTTCTTAGTTTTCCCTTTATGTTTATAGAATACCTCAATTGTCTTTTCATTTTTCTTATCACTATAGCGCGCTGTAATCGTCGCGGCTATTTTGATATATTTTTTATCACCTACTAATATTGCATTAGGACTTCCCGTATCCGGAACATAAAGAAAGAAATCTTGGGGACTTAATAGGTTTTCAATGCTTTTATTTTCTGTTTCATTACGTCCGACAATCAGTTTTGTTTCGGGCGAAAGTCTGAAGAGCCTTCCGATCTTTAATAATTCAATATCCCTGACGACAAGTTTTTCTTGATACCTCATAAGATCAGCTACTCTTCGGCAAAATCCTGGGTCAGTCAGAAGACAGCCGCCACTGGGAGAAGAAAATTTGGTTAAATCCATGGTCTGTGCTAGGCTAAGTGTAAACTTGCGTGACCTGCCTTTTATTTTCAGTAAAAGATTTCTGTCAACTAATCCCTTTTTCTCAGGTATTGTTGCTGGCAATAATCCACCACTTAGTGGCCTAACAACCATTCCTTCAACACCAGCAGCTTTATCTGATAACATCAGTTGATCAAAATGTTGAGACATTGGACGTTGATCAAGCACCTCTCCGGTAACGATAAAATCAGCCTTTATCTTTTTCATGTATTTTTTTGCTTTTTTCAACATTAGAATTCGACAGTCAACACAGGGATTTAAGGTTTTACCGTAGCCGTGTTGAGGATTTCGTAAGATATCAATAAACTCTTTAGTAATATCGATAATTTTCAAATCAGGCGTTTCAGGTAGATTTTTCAAAGAAAGAAATTTATGTGATAGATAAAGTGGAAAGACCTTGGCATCCCATTCTTTTGTAATATACAGGGCAAGTGTGGAGTCTAATCCACCAGAATATAAGACTACTACCTTCATTCTTCGCGAAGTTCTTTCAATATATTAAGGGCACTTGTGTCGCGAGGATTCAATTTTAACCAATCATTTAAGATCCGGATTGCCGAGGCAGTATCATTTTTCTCTAAATAGGCAGAATACAGACCAAAGTATGTTTGTGGAAGTCTTGGATTAATATTTTTTGCCTTTTGAAAGTATTCAATAGCGCCATTAAGATGTCCTATTGCTTTATATACTGAGCCGATGCGTATCAAAATCTGCGCATCTTTGACATCTATCTTCGAGAAGTAATACTCGGCACTATCTACAATACCTAATTGTGCAAATAAGAGCCCCAGGTTATAGTCAAAAAAGTAGCTTGGCTGTGGTTCGAATAAGACGGCAAAGCGCCAGGCATCAATCGTTCCTTGTATATCACCTTGTTTTTGTAATTTAAGGCCAAGACTGTGTAGCCCGGCTGCATAATTGCTGTATAGTCTTTTAGTATTTTCATCTTTTAGAATAGCGAAATCATAGAATTCTCCCTCTTTTTTTCCTTTTTTCAAAGTCGACCAAAAGTCGGGAAAGGGATTTCTGCTTTTTAGGTTCAAACACACCAGTATACCGATATGCATTATAGAAAAAGTTCTTAGTTTTTTCTACATCGACATTAAATATAGGATTAACACTATCGCCAGTAAGTCTATAGACGAGCCCCTCTAGTTTGAGATAGGACGTGAATCCTTCAAAGTTATTACGCGAAACAGTTGAGGCAAAGTAAATTGGTCTCTTACCTTTATAACCTTTTATATAACGCGCTGCAAAATCTTTCTGGTTAATAAAATAATCTTCATTGCTTAATTTTATCCCGGCATTCGTGGCAATGATATTTCGGACCATTATGTCTTTAACATAGATAATTCTTCGGTCCGGTGTCATACGAGGCTCAAGCCGGTCTATGACATAATCGCTAAAACTGATTGGTGCTCCCCAGTATTTCAGCTGTTTTATATACCACTCAGTATTAATGAGCGAAAGATTGGCAATAATTACTTTTCTTTTTAAATTCAGAACCTCCTGGGCAAACCATAGAGGAAATGTATCATTATCACCATTGGTAAATAGTATTGCTCCATCATCACAAGAGATAAGCATATTATAACCATAGTCCCTGGGAATAAAATCGCCATAGTAATTATTTACATACCTGTTGGTCAAAAGTGGTATTGCAGAAAATACTACGATACTGCTGAGGCTTGCAATATTAGCTAATTTCTTGTTTTTCGTTTCATTCTTTACCCAATTGGTAAATCCTAGAAATCCAAATCCGATTAGTATCCCAAAATATACATGACTAGTATGAAAGAAATAATCCCTTTCTCGAACTTCTTGCGGTCGGTGTTGAGGATTGGGGTCGCTGGGCGAAAATTTTAAATTTAGATAACTGACCATGGCAAATGAAAGCATAAACATAATCATGATTGTGAGAAGAAATATTTTCTTCTCACGTTTATACAACACCACCATACCCCAGATACTGAATAGACAGAACAGGGCTAATACTAAACCACGGAAGTATCTGTTAATACCTTCAGGAATAGGCTGCCAGAAAAGATACCTTACAAATAGATGCATTTGCCAAAAATATCCCTGGATCAGGCTAAATCCTGTTGCATCCTGGGTCTGTCTGGGGATTAATCGTGTTGGGCCATATTGAGCACGGTGAAGAACTTGATTAAAGGACGAGTTGTAGTCGAATAATGCACTGAAATTAAAATTATCTCCAGGATTGCATTCGTTTATCCGGGGGGCAATATTTTCTCCGGCATGATACTGTTCAATTGTATCTTTGTTTTTATACAGCTCAGTCAGCTTTGCCGCCCTGATAGGTAAATACAATTCTGCAGAAATACCCATTATAATGAGAAATATCGCAGCCCAGAAAAAGCGCCAGTTTCGATATTTTCCAGGATTATTAAGCGGGAGAATTATTCCAGTTAAAAGAATTATTCCGAGTAGAATAAGAACCGGGGTATACAATGTTGCTGGCACTAAAAAAACCAGGGCAAAGAACGATAATTGAAATATTCCAATGAGCAAAAAGAATACATCTTTCAAATAGCGCCGTTCTACGATAAATATAAAGATATAGAAAGGAATAAAGATTAAAAAGGGAGTTAGATGAACGCCCGTTGATAAGAAAATCAAATAGAATGACAGAAGCAAATATTTATTTTTAGGTGCTCCTTGTTTGACACTATCATACCACAGAATAGCTAAATAATTTATTAATACAAAAACAAATGTTGCTGCAGCATAGACCTCGGTTTCTATTGCATTCCTCCAGTAGGTGTAAAAAAATCCAATACCTAAACAGGTCGCAAAGGCAATGATTATAAAATTGAATTCATTATCATTTTTTTGAAACGTCCGGAAAATTTTTAGCATCATTTTATACAATAAACCGATTGTTAGTACTGAAAAGCCAAGTCCAAGTAGATTCATATGCCAGGCAACCTCTTTTGAAATTGGCAGTATTGCTGAGATTAAGCCGAAAAATATTAACCAGGCTCTACCGAGCAATACATAAAATGGTGTTCCTGGTGGATGCGGAACAGCAAGGGTGAATGCTGAGCCAATGAATTCACCGCAGTCCCAGAATGAAAGCGTAGGAGCCACAGTATATAAATAGACTCCGGTCGTAATAGTTATTAAGACATAAAGAAGAATATTTTCTAATCTTTTATAATCCATTAAACCTCCTAAGCCTAATTATATTCAAACGAATTATAATGTCAACTATGATATGTAACCCAATTCTATACAGGGGAAGAATCTGTAATTTTACTTATTGACAAATTAGTGAAATTAATTATAATACTAAGAATAATGATAATTAGAAGAGAAATGAGACTTAAATCTAATTATGTTCTTTTCAGTTTTAATAAATAAAAAAGGAGGTAGTTTTGATTAGTTTAATAACAATTTTACTCCTGAGCCAGCTCGACCATTATGAATTTACAACAATTAGTTCTCCGCAGACAGCGGGTGATTCATTCCAAATTACTATTTATGCATATGATGCGAGTAACCAGATAGTTACTGATTATAATGGCCATCCCTGGGTCTATTCCTCACTATCACCGACCTATTCTAATAAACAGGTATCATTCACTAATGGTTCATGTACAGATAATGTTATGGTAACCCTTGCATCAAATATGGCACTCATTTGTAATGACTATTCAGGACATATTGGACAGTCAAATAATTTTAATGTCTTACCAAATGATCCAGCTACACTTCTATCGATTGTGCCTAATGAAACCTATGATCCGGGGACTCAGACGGGCAAATCTGGGAGTGTTAGTGTTCAAAATGCAGGAGTGCAGTTCAATATTAATATTTACCTCACTGACAATTGGTTTAACCTTATTAATACAGTTAATCATTTGATAGATGTTATCCCGTCTGATCAATTTGTACCTCAATCACAAATACAACTTTCTAACGGTACCTTCACATTACCATTTGCCTTTAGAACAGCAGGTACACAGCAGCGGCTTTATTTTAACGATATCACACAGTCTGCGATTACACCAGATACGTCTTCATGGATTCCAGTATCTCCAGGCTCATATTCTACGTTACTTATTATCTTGCCTGGTGAGACACATGAACCGGGCGATACAACAACGACGGTCGTTAATACACCTGGTAAAACTGGCGATCCGACTGACCAGTATGCTGGCAGCGCGTTTACTGTTATGGTGTATGCATCGGATACAATGTGGAATAAAACATCTTCTGGTAGTCAAGTTCAACTTTATTCGGATTTTTCATTTAACAATCCATCACCAGAAAGTTTGAGTAATGGTGCAGCACAATTTATGGTTTACTTTACCTTTGCCGGCAGTAATCAGAACCTCTGGGCAGAGGATGACACTATAAGTTCATACAGGAATTACCTGAATATATTGATGGAAATAGACACTACAGTTGTTCCAGACAGCTTTATGGCGTATCCAAATCCCATGGGTATTGAAACTCAACATATGGTTTTTGCCTATTCTCTTGACGCTGCCTGTGATGTCATTATCGCAATTTATGACCCATTTGGTAATTTGGTAAAAGAAACCAATATAAATTCTGGTGATGCAGGTGCACGAGCAGGTCGCAATTATTGGATATGGTATGGTGACAATGATGAGGGACAAAGAGTTGCAAGTGGAATTTATTACGCGGCTATAAAGGGCTGGACACATACAGTAACAATTTTCGATAAAAAAATGAAGGTAGGTGTAGTATGGTAAAGCAAATTTCAAATTTCAAATTTCAAATTTCAAATCAATGTCAAAACCCTAATGACAAAAAACATTTGACATTAAAACATTGCGCTTTCTTACTTCTTACTTCTTACTTCTTACTTCTTACTTTTGGGTTTGCTCAAGACGGTGGTATTCCGGGGGCATTACTCAATTACGGTATGAGTCCCCGTACCATAGCTATGGGCAAGGCGTTTACTGGGCTCGCTGATGATCAGGAGGCCGCATACTACAATCCAGCCGGTTTAACACAACTTTTATCACACAATATCAAAACGTCATATCTTCCAGCTTATGGTGCACAACTCGGCTATTTTGGTTATGCACTGCCGACCAGGAAATTCGGTTCATTCGGTTTCAGTATGATTTATTTAGGTTCTAATGACATTGATTCCCGGGATGCTAATGGAAATTATTTGGGCACATTCGGGGTTAACCAGAACTGCTTCACCTTTTCTTATGCTGTTCAGCCGATCATGCCAATCGCCTTCGGTGCAAATCTAAAGCTAATGACGAGTAAAATTGCACAGTACGGTACTCTGGGAATGGGCGGAGATTTAGGTTTGTTTTTGTTCCCGCGTGGCAAATTCACTTTCGGGATAACATGTCAGAACTTATTTGGGCCAAAACTTAAGCATAATAACGAAACTGACGAAGTTCCCATCACATTAAGAAGTGGAGTTGGTTTAAAACTATATCAAGATAGAATAACTATAGCCGTAGATCTGGTAAAAACTATGTTAGAGTACACATCACCCGAATATCATGTTGGTATGGAATTTATACCCGTGTATCCAACTTTAGCTTTGCGCGGGGGCGTTGATAGAAATTGTGTAAGTTTTGGTGTGGGAGTGAACAAGGACTGGAATAAATTTTCTCTTGGTATTGATTATGCTGTAGAATTTCATTATGCCTCAAGTTATTTATTGCCACATCGCCATAAGATTGGGATTGTTATTAATTTTGCAGGTTTTAGAACATGGGTTGATGCTTCGCCAAAGCAGTTTTCACCTTCACCAGGACGAAAAGAGAATATCGCCTGGCTTGATGTGCACTACAATACAAAACGAAAGATTGAACGCTGGCAGCTTTTGATAAAAAATCAATATGGTGAACTTGTGAGAACATTTTCAGGTTGGGATGCACCACCTTTGAGACTGTCCTGGGATGGTCTTGATGATATTGGTCGAGTTTCAGCTGATGGAAAATACTATTACGAGATTTTATTGGTTGATGAAATTGGCGAGACGATTGAGTTCAGTGATTTTCTGACCAGAATTACGACCTTGGGTCCTGAGGGCGAAATTGAATTCCTGCCACAAGAATAAATAAAACAATGTCAAATTACAAAATTCAAAATAGAAATAAGTCTATTGTTTAGCTATGGAGAGCCTATATGATATTACTTATTAGCTTAATATTTGCCTTAGATTATCCACAGTTGGTTACTGATTATGAAATTGGGCACCAACTTTTTCTTCAGGAGAATTATAGAGATGCCGCAGATTACTTCAATGCAATGCTCGGTAAGTACTCAGGCAGTGAATTTGAAGATGAGATTAGGTTCCGGTTAGCAGAATGTTATTTTAATCTTAATGATTATCGCGAAGCCAAAAAGAATTTCGAAAAAATCTTAAGGAAAAAAGATATTGACTACCTTGAACCTGAATGCCTTTTTGCAGTTGGTTTAATCGATATACTGCAGAATAATTTTACAGAGGCAGAAGAAGTTTTACAAACGCTTTTGAAAAATCCTGCTTATCAGCAAGAGACACGAGCAAATTTCGCATTGGGCGTGCTTCATTATTTTCGCGGCAGTTATGAAGAAGCAAAAGAAAAGTTAGCAGAAAATGTTCTTTTGGAGGCAAAGTTTTACTACGCAAAATCACTTTCCCGGCTTGGTAATCCGCTTCAAGCCATAGGTGTTTTTAAGGAGATCTTAGACGAAGCGCCCAATACTCCAATTGCAGAACTTGCCGAATTTTCACGGGCTGAAGCGCTTTTCTATAATAAGGATTTTGCTGGTGCAAAAATCATATTTCAGGATTTTATACTAAATTACCTGAAATCGCCACTAAGCGACTATGCACATTACTTCCTCGCTGCTTCATTAATACATGCAGGCGATTATGCCGGGGCATCAGAACATTTACTGCCTTTGACCCGGCATCAGGATAATCTTCTGGCTGCCCACAGTAGTTATTTCCTCGGTATATGCAGGATGAATTTAATGGATGGACTGGGTGCGGTCAGTGCATTTCAGAGGGTGCGGGCAAATTTTCCTAACACCCAGATTGCCACATATGCCAATTTACAGCTGACCAATGCGCTTATTACCTCGGGCGATACTTTACAGGCGCTCGTTTCAGCGTCACAATTAGCAACGATGTTTTCATCCGGTGAACTATCCAGTGTTGGTGAGTATCTTACTGGCATGATATATTTCCAGAAAGGTGACTACTTTCATAGCGCAGAGTATTTTGAATTAATTTTACAAAATTATCCAAATTCATCTCTAAGTGAACCTGCTGCATCAATGCTTTTATGTTCATTAAATAAATTGAAACAGTACGATCAGACTGTAACGTTTGGTAGTAGATATATCAAGGATTTTCCAGAAAAGATAAATCCCTGGCGAGGCAGAACTTTATATTTTCTTGCTGAAGCATACTATAATAAAGATAATTTCTCGGATGCCGAGAAATTGTATTTGCGAGTTACAAAAGAATTTTTTGGTCTTGAGATCACGCCTTATGCAAAGGTGGGACTTGCTTACTCTATATATAATCAGGATCGTCAAAAGAATGCCCTTGATATTTTTAGTAGTATGAGCCAGACACCATTCGATGATTCTTCGCTTGTTATTGCTATTTACCTCGGGATCGGTTATACACATTTCAACCAAGCAGAATATATAGCAGCTTTGGATACCTTTGAAGTATTGAATAATACCTACCCGAAAGATGAAAGATGTGCGGTTCCTGCACTATTTTATGCAGGTTTGTGTTATACTAATCTCGAATACTATGGCCGGGCAATCGAATCATGGGAAAAACTTATTGGTACCTATCCAATGGGTGAGCAATCAGCTGAAGCAGGTTTTCGAGCCGGTGATACATACTTTAAGGCAATGGAGTACGATAAGTCCCGGGCATTATTTAGATGGGTAGTAGAAAATCATCCTTTAAATGAATATGCCCGCTCTTCTCAACTGGCAATTGGTCAGAGTTATTATAATCAGCAAAGTTTTGATGATGCAATTAGGGAATTTCAGAAATATTTAGATCTCTTCCCTACTTCAGAAGAGGCAGTAAGTGCACGCAAGAGTATGGAGATGTGCTATTATCGAAAAGGGCTTGAATCAATAGACGAGATGCAGTTATTTGTGAATAAATTTTCGCATAGTGAACTTGCTGCTGATGGGCAATATCAGATTGCTCATAAGCATTTTGATGAGGAAAATTATGAAAAAGCAATTGATGAATTCCTGAGGGTTGTAGTAAATTTCCCCAATTCTTCCTATGCGCCTGATGCCCTGCTACTGGCTGCTGAATCGGCAGATAAGACTGAGAATTGGAACAAGGCTGCAGAGTTATATAAACGATATTTATCCTATTTCCCCAAGGGAAAGCAAAAGGATG
>JABUBN010000089.1_pt1 | contig 22327 bp, 20 predicted proteins | sample 7240341 | NCBI WGS metagenome assembly JABUBN01 (sample SAMN07256345, study PRJNA390944) | subsurface metagenome | isolation source: Methane hydrate marine sediment | place: Pacific Ocean: Eastern North Pacific, ODP site | reverse complement strand
ATATTTAAAAAATATTCCCAAAAAATAAGAATTTTTCAAATAAATATAGTATATTATTATAAGTAGACTTAATTAATTATTAACTATTTAAAAAGTGTCCTAGGTGTATAAGATGATTATATTATTGTAGATGCCTTCGATCCCCGCGTGGTAGAGCGGGAGTCAGAGGCAGTAGCCCAGGCGGCTATCGAGAGCGGGGTAGCCAGAATATAATATAAATAGAAAATATTATATAGAATAAGTGATTATTTGAATAGAGGTAAAAAGATGAAATTAAAATATGGTAAAGAGGAAATTCGTTTACCAATTGACGATAAAAATGTAATAAAAATACTAAATTTAAAAAAACATAAGGTTATATTATATCCGGAAAATAGACTGAAAAATCTTTTGAAAAATCCGATTAACTGCCCTTCTCTGAAGGAATTAATCTTTCAGAAAAAAGCCCAGAAGATTTTAATCATTGTAAACGATATAACCAGGCCGACACCTTACGAAGTCATTTTACCTTCCCTATTAGATGAATTACATCAAATAGGCATAAAAAAAGAAAATATAACTTTTATGGTGGCTACCGGAATACATCGCAGTAACTCCCCGGAAGAAATAAAGGAAATGTTTGGGGAAAATATTTTTTCTGCTTATCAATTCATGAATCATGATTGTGATGATCCTCACTTAAAAGATCTAGGTAATTTAAAAAGCGGCAATAAGCTCTGGGTTGACCCGATGGTCTCGGATATTGATTTTATCATTACTACCGGGGTAATAGTCCCTCACTATTTTGCCGGTTTTTCCGGCGGAAGAAAATCCATCCTTCCCGGCATTTGCGGGAGAAAGACCATTGAGGCCAATCATGCCAACATGGTTCACCCAGATGCCCGAGCCGGAAACCTGGAAGGTAATCCGGTACATGGGGAAATGCAGGAAGCAGCAGAGAAAGTAGGGGTTGATTTTAATATCAATGTGGTAACCGATGAAAATCACCAAATCATCGAAATTGTTGCGGGAGAATTATTAGCTTCATGGCAGCAGGGAGTAGAGATGTGCAAGCAAACATACATCTGCCCTATTGAAAAAAAGGCAGATGTTGTCATCGCCAGTACTGGCGGTTATCCTAAAGATATTAATGTTTATCAGGCTCAGAAAGCCTTAGATAATGCCTATCAAGCAGTAAAATCAGGAGGAACAATTATCCTGATTGCTGAATGTTCTGAGGGTTACGGAGAGACTACTTTTAAAAATTGGATAGAAGAGGCAAATTCTCCCGATGATATAATCAAACGCTTGAAGAATAAATTTGTTTTAGGCGGCCACAAAGCTTACAGTATCGCTAAATTAACAAAAGAGGTGGAAGTGATTTTAATTTCTTCCTTACCCCAAGATAAAGTCCGTCAATTATTTTTTATCTCTATGGAAAATATTTCTCAAGCCATCGAATATGTTCAAGATAAATATGGTGAGAATTTTCAGGCTTATATTCTTCCCTCGGGGAATACAGTTTTACCGCAATTAGTTTAAAAAGTTTTGGAATTAAATATTATGAATTCATCTTAAATTATTTTATAAAACACTTTTAGAGAAAGAGAGATTTATATTTTAATGCATCCTTTACATCAGATATTAGCTCGCGCTGCTAGTCGAGAAAAAGTTAAACCTGGTGAATTTATTGTGGCTAAAGTAGATTTAGCAGAGATAAATGATTTGTATTTACAGGTGCTGCTATCTTTTAAAGAGATGAGAGGGGATAAAGTCTGGGACTCTCAAAAAATAACCTTTGTTATGGACCATTATGCCCCCGCACCTACCATAAAAGCCGCAGAAAATCAGAGAAAAATGCGGGAGTTTGCCCAAGAGCAAGGAATAAAATATTTTTTTGATATTAATCGGGGAGTTTGCCATCAAGTCATGCCGGAAGCAGGTTTAGTCTGGCCGGGAATGGTCCTGGTTGCTACGGATTCCCACACCACTACTCACGGGGCTTTCGGTGCTTTTTCAACCGGAATCGGTGCAACAGATATGGCCGCAGTCTTACTTACCGGGGAGATATGGTTTAGAGTTCCGGAAATCATAAAAATCAATATAAGAGGGAAAATAGGAAAAGGGATAATGGCAAAAGATATTATTCTTTATATTATTTCTCAGCTAGGAACAGATATTGCCTTATATAAGGCAATAGAGTTTGACGGAGATACAGTAAAGAAAATGTCTTTTGATGAGCGATTAGTTCTCTGTAATATGTCAGTGGAAATGGGAGCAAAAGCTACCTATATTAAGCCGGATGAAAAAGTCATGGGATATATTTTACATACTAATCCAAAGAAATACAAAGAATTGAAATCTATAAAAAGAACACATAATATAAATAGAGGAGAATATGAATCTATTTTTAATTTTGATATATCCGAACTTGAACCACAGGTTGCCCTTCCTCATAGCGTAGATAATGTAGTATCAGTTTCACAAGCGGCAGGGAAACCAATTCAACAAGCGCTGATTGGGACATGCACAGGAGGGAGAATTAATGATATTAAAATAGCAGCACAAATTTTAAAAGATAAAAAAATATCTCCCTCTGTTAGACTGCTTATTGTTCCCGCTTCCCATAAAATATTACAGAAGTGCATTGAATTAGGATATATTCAGATTTTATTAAATGCAGGCGCAACCTTGACAACGCCTTCCTGCGGTCCATGCCTGGGAGCACATGAAGGCGTTCTATCCTCAGGTGAATCATGTATATCTACCTCCAGCAGGAATTTCCCAGGAAGGATGGGCAGTAAGGAAGCTAAAATATTCTTATCTTCTCCAGCCACTGCAGCTGCATCGTCAATAAAGGGAGCTATAGCCGACCCTCGAGAATTTTTATAAAACCAAATGAGTACAAACAACTTAAGGAAAAGGAATATACAGAATGTTTAAACCTATAATAGAAGGAAAAATATTTAAAGTAGGAAACGATATTGATACAGACCAGATTTACCCGGGAAGATATCTTTATCTAACTTTACCGGATGAAATTGCCACACATGCCATGGAAGACATCATTGCGGATTTTTATAAAAAGATAGAGGGTGAAAATTGGATAATAGTTGCTGGTAAGAATTTTGGCTGCGGTTCCAGCAGAGAACATGCTCCCCGCGCTATTCTATGCGCCGGAATTAAGGCGGTGGTAGCTGAATCTTTTGGCCGTATTTTTTATCGTAATGCTCTAAATGTGGGATTGCCTATAGTTAAATGTCCTGGCATAGTAAAAGAAATACACCAGGAAGATTTAATACGAGTTAATCTTGAAGAAGGCTTAATCATTTTAAATGCCTCCGGAAAGACCTTATCAATTGAAAAATTCCCTCTTCAGCTATTGACTATTTTAGAAAGCGGGGGTTTAATCCCTTATTTGAAAAAATTTAAAAAATTCTCTCATTTAAAACGGGGCTAACCTAATTTTATTTTTAAATGAAAAGGTGGTAAAAGGAAAAAATTAATTTTTTAATTAAATGTGGCAATATAATAAATAAATATATGTTGTTAAGTGTTAACTGTTATCATTATATTTTCTAATTCTGTCTCGATGACCGCTTTTTGATATATGTAGCATGAATTTTTGGTAAAATAAGTGAATTGAATTAATTGTGAGCTGTTTTTTTATATTCTTCTACAATTTTGAATTCTTTATTCTTTCTATTGCCTTTTCTAATCTTTTTTCCTCAACGGTCAATGCAATTCTTACATATCCTTCGCCATATTCCCCGTAACCGATTCCAGGTGTTACGATGATCCCTGTTTTTTCTAATAAAAGATTAGCAAAGTCCACGGATTTCATTTTATTTAAAGTAGGAATCCATATATAAAAAGTAGCTTTAGTCGGCTTTAAATTCCATCCTAATTTATTTAATCCATTTATTACTACATTACGCCTGCTGGTATAGATATCATTCATTTTTTGTATATTATCCTGAGGTCCAGAAAAAGCTTCCACTCCAGCTCTTTGAATGGCTTTGAAAACGCCGGAATCAATGTTCGTTTTTATTATTGACAGGGCGGAAATAGCTTCTTCATTTCCTACTGCAAAGCCTAAACGCCAACCGGTCATATTATAGGTTTTGGATAAAGAATGGAATTCAATTCCCACCTCTTTGGCACCGTCTACTTCTAAAAAACTGTTTGCTTTATAGCCATCATAGGTCATTTCTGAATAAGCAAAATCATGACAGACTAATATATCATATTTTTTAGCAAATTTTACTACCTTTTCAAAAAATTTTTTATCTGCCACAGCCCCCGTTGGATTATTTGGATAGTTAATAAACATTAATTTTGCCTTTTGGGCGATTTCTTCATCAATTTCTTCCAGGTCAGGTAAAAAGCCATTTTCTTCTAATAAAGGCATAATATATGGGAAACCATCAGCAAAGAGTGTTCCCGTTTTATATACCGGATAAGCGGGATCAGGTATAAGGCTGAAATCTCCCGGGTCTATAAAGGCAAGAAAGACATGAGCTATTCCTTCTTTGGAACCAATAAGAGCCATCACTTCTCTATCTGCGTCTAAATTTACACCAAACCTGTTTTTATACCATAGAGAAACGGCTTGCCTGAATTCGGCTGTTCCCGCATAAGGTGGGTAATCATGGGTCTTTAGGTCTAAAACACTTTCCCTTAATTTTTCAATTATATTATTGGGAGTAGGTTTATCAGGGTCACCAATACCTAAATTAATAATGTCTACTCCTTTTTTAATAGCTTCTGTTTTTTTCTTATCAATTTCTGCAAATAAATAAGGGGGAATAGTTTGTATTCTTTGTGCAATTTTCATAAATTAATTTCTCCTTTTGTTTATAATCTTATCATTATTTTATTTTAATATTTTTTTGAATTAATGATCTTTGGGTATTTTTAAATCTTTTTCTTCTCGTTTCCTATTTTTGATAATATAACTGGTGAATTGGTAAATCGGCTAATCGGTCAATTAAATTTCTATTTCTCCTTTAAATACTAATTCTGCCGGTCCGGTCATAAAAACAGGTCCGTTCTCTATCCACTCAATATCTAAATCTCCGCCCTTCAGATGGATAATAGCTTGGCGTTCGGATTTTTTATTTAATACACTCGCTACCAAGGCGGCACATGCTCCGGTTCCACAGGCTAAAGTTTCTCCGACACCTCTTTCCCATACCCTGAAATTTATTTCTTTTCTATTTAAGATTTGAATAAACTCTACATTAGTTTTTTCTGGAAAGATTGGATGATTTTCAATTTTTGGTCCAATTTCATTGACAGGTATAGATTGTACATCATCAACGAAGATTATACAATGAGGATTTCCCATAGAGACACAGGTGATATTAAAAGTCTGTTTAGGATTTATCTTCAATGTTTCATCCACAACTGTGAGGGTATCTTCTCCTATCATAGGTATTTCTCTTCTTTTTAATTTGGGATGACCCATATTGACTTTAATGCCTGCTATTTCTTTATTTTTAAATATTAGTTCGGGAGTTATAATACCTGCCAGGGTCTCTACTGTAAATTTAATTTTAGAAATTAGTTTATTTTCGAAAGCATATTTTGCAAAACATCTAATGCCGTTTCCGCACATTTGAGCTTCTGTTCCATCGGAATTATAAATTCTCATTCGCAAGTCTGCTTTTTCTGAAGATAAAATAAGTATTAAACCATCAGCACCTATACCAAAATTGCGGTGACAAAGTTTTTTCGCCAGAGAGGAAAGAAAAGATGAATCGCCCAATGTTTTACTTAAACAGTCTATTAAAATAAAATCATTTCCAAGTCCATGCATTTTTACAAATTCTATTTTCATAATGATTTTTTCCTTTACAATTTTTTCATGTACATTATACACAAAATATCTATCTATAATAATTTTTGATCATTTATGTAGGGGTCGAATTTATTCGACCCGGGTTATTTCTATGATTTTTCTAGCGGGTTTGATAAATCAAACCCCTACAAATTACTTGTTACCTATTACTCACCAGTGTTCTATGTGCTTTACATCCGACCCTGATTTTCTTTTTTCTTAACCAGCTAACTCTTTTCTTGTTACTCATTACTCATCACTCATTACTATTTTTCATATCTTCAACACATCTTTCATTTCGTAAAAGCCGGGAGACTTACCTTCCATAAATTTTATTGCTTGAATGGTACCATGGGCAAAAGTATCACGACTATGCGCTTTATGGGATAATTCCAGTCTTTCTCCTAATGCAGTAAACATGACGGTATGCTCCCCGGCAATATCTCCTCCTCGAATCGAGTGGATACCGATCTCTCCCTTTCCCCTTTCTCCAATTATTCCCTCTCTGCCATAAATTGCCACTTCATTTAGATTTATTCCTTTAGCTTGTGCAATTTCTTGAGCTAATTTCTTGGCTGTACCACTGGGGGCATCTTTTTTAAAACGGTGATGGGCCTCTACAATTTCTATGTCGTAATCATCATTCAATATGGAAGCTACCTCTACTGCAAGTTTGAAGAGCAAGTTTACTCCTAAGGACATATTGGGTGATAGTAAAAAAGGGATTTGGCAAGCTAAATTTTTTATTTTTTCAGTTTCTTCTGGTAAAAATCCAGTAGTCCCCATAATCATGGCTTTTTTATATTTAGAGACAATTTCTAAATGTTCTAAAGAAACCTGCGGATTGGTAAATTCAATTATTTGATCAGCGTTTTGAATGATTTCTTCCAAATCATCTTTAATAAATATCCCAGTTTCTCCTAAACCAAGCGACATTCCCCAATTTTTTCCTATGCCAGGGTAAGATGGCGATTCAATGATTCCTGTTAATGCCATATTTTTATTTTGGTAAATTAATTGCGCAACTTTTGAACCCATTTTACCGCAGCCACCACAGACAATGACTTGTATCATTTATTATCCCTCCAGTAAGCCGAATTTTATTAAGTCCACTTTTAATTTAACTAAATTTTTATCACTTATCGGAGCTAAAGGCAAACGTAAATTACCAGCCGGTAATCCCATTAGTTGAACACTGGTTTTAACCGGGATAGGATTGGCTTCATAAAACATAGCATTACTCAAAGGATAGACTTTAGATAAGAAAATATCTTTAGATTTCTGGTAATTTCCTTCTTCGAATTCTCTAACCATATCGGAAACATCCCGAGGGATAATATTAGCTACCACTGAGATTACCCCTTTTCCTCCGATAGACAAAACGGGGAGCAATAATTTATCATCCCCAGAAAGAAGAGTAATTTTATTTCCACACAGTTCAATGATCTGAGTCATCTGATCTAAATTTCCACTGGCCTCTTTTACCGCTACGATATTTTTTAATTCAGCCAATTCCGCTAATGTTTCAGGTAACATATTAACGCCAGTTCGAGAGGGGACATTATATACGATAATGGGTATATCAATTTCTTCTGCTAATTTTTTATAATGCATATACAATCCCTTTTGAGTAGGTTTATTGTAGTAAGGGACCACAATGAGCGCTCCATCCGCACCAGCTTCTTTTGCATAGGAAGTTAATTCTAAAGTTTCCCATGTACTGTTGGAACCAGTACCGGCGATGACTGGAATTCTTCCCGCAACAGCATTTATGGTGATCTCGACTACTCTTTTATGTTCCGCGTAGGAGAGGGTAGGTGATTCTCCAGTAGTGCCGCAAGGGACAATACCGTTGGTTCCATTTTTAATCTGAAATTCTACCAGTTCTTTTATTCCTTTCTCATCAACTTTCCCACTTTCTGTAAATGGGGTGATCATAGCTACTAAAGATCCTTTAAACATTTTTTCCTCCTTTTTTATTTAGTCGTTAGTGAATAGTGAATAGTCGTTAGTTAGTTTTTGATTTCTTTTTCTTTCTTCCTAACTATACGCTACACGTTCTACGCTGATTTATTTAGTTAACAGAATTCCTGCCTCTTCCAGTGATTTATTAATTGTTTTGAAAGCGAATTCTCTATCTTTCCATTCCAAAAAGATTAGAATATCAGTTTTGATAGTAGTCATTTCAATTATATTTATATTGTTTTGAGCCAAAGGTCGGGTAATCCTTTCGATAATTCCAGGTGTTTCGATAAAATCCCTGCTCCTTGCGATGATTAAAGCAATATCATTTTTTAAAGTAACTGATTTTAATTTATCATCTTCAATTATAATAGGATGAATTAAATCATAAGATTGTTGGGCACAATTCTCCATAACATAGATTCCAATATGTTTTGTCCCGATAGAAACTCCGTATAGGCTAATATGCTTATCGGAAATAGGAGTAATTACCTTTTTTAATAGTCCCGGAGTATTAAAAATTTCAGTTCCCAGGATAGTTAACATAGTTAGTTTTTCTTTAAAAAGAGTTAATTTACTTTTAAAAGCCCCAATTATCTCCGTACCTTCTGCTGCTAAGTTTCCGCTTTGAAAGTGAATTATTTTTGCTTTCATCTTATCCGTTTTGTATTTTAAGGCCTGTGGATGTAAAACTTTTGCTCCGCCTTCAGCAAGGACTCCCATCTCTTCCACACTTATTTCCTTTAAAGTTACGGGTTCTTTTATTATCCGGGGATCAGCACTTAATACTCCTACTGCATCAGTTACGATTATTACCTCATCGGCTTCTAAAAAGTTTCCCAGGGCAAAAGCAGTGATATCGCTACCGCCCCGGCCAAGAGTTGTTATGCTTCCATCTTCATAACTTCTACCTAAAAAACCGCATACTATAGGAATAACACCCTTTTTTAGCAGTGGGTCGATTATTTTTTGACACTTTTTTTTGCTCTCCGCAGACAGTATTTTAGCCTGATTAAAATTTTCATCAGTTATTATAGGAAAATTCTTATCTGCCGGGTCAAAATATTTAGAAGAAAATCCCATAGATTTAATGGTAGCTGCAAGAACTCTGGCACTTATTCGTTCTCCCATAGAAACAAAATCAGCATAATCTTTATCCTCAATACGGTCTTTAGCAGAATCTTTAAGTAAAGAAGTTAAAGTATCAGTAGTATTCCCCATGGCTGAGACAACTGCTATTAATTCATATCCTTTTTTTGCTTGTTGAATGATTGATTGAGCGGCTTTTTTCAATCTTTCCGGATTTTGTACACTGGTTCCGCCAAATTTTACGATTATTCTCACCATATTCACCTTAATTATTTTTTATTTAAACCATTTCGGCATCCGGTCATTTTTTACCAGGTCAGCATAAGTTTCTCTTTTCACCATGAGGTCAGATTTGCCATTATTTAGCAGAACGACTGCCAGTTTTGTCAGGCTATTGTAATTGCTGGCCATAGAGTGGTGATAGGCTCCGGTTGAGAATACCACTAAAAGATCACCTATGGAAGCCTTAGGAAGTTTCAAATCTTTAATTAATATATCTCCTGATTCACAGCACTTGCCGCCGATGGTCACTGTTTCATTTGGAATAGCATTTATTTTATCCAGCAGGACTGCTTCATACTTTGCATCATAAAGTATGGGACGAGGATTATCTGTCATTCCTCCATCTACAAGCAAATATTTTTTGATTTCCGGTATTTCTTTTATAATCCCGATACGATAGATGGTAATGCCGGCTTCTCCGATGATTGACCTGCCGGGTTCAATTAATATTTTTGGCATTTCTACTTCATTTTTCTGTACTTCTTTTTTAAAAGTGTCCACCACTAAATTTACAAAATATTCTATGGAAGGAGGCGTGTCGGATTCGAGATATTTTATTCCCAATCCACCTCCCAAATCTAATTTTGGTGTATCAATATGATAGAGGTCTTTAATTTGACGAATTAACTTGACCATTTCTTCAATAGCTAAAGAGTAAGGTGATAAGTCCAATAATTGAGAACCAATGTGACAATGTAACCCATCATATATGAGGTGTTTCTTTGATAACACTTTTTTCATAAAATCAGGCATTTTACTAATACTGATTCCGAATTTTGAGTCTATCTGGCCGGTCTGGATGTGTTTATGCGTATGGGTATCAACGCCCGGAGTGACCCGGATGATTATTTTTACCTCAGTATTTAATCTTTCAGCAATTTGCTCAATGGTTTCTAATTCATATTCATTATCAACCATAATGGTACCTATTTTTTCTTTCAGGGCAAATTCTATTTCCTCTTTTGATTTGTTATTTCCGTGAAAGAATATTTTCTCCGGAGGAAAATTTGCTGAAAGGGCAATATATAATTCACCACCGGATGCAATATCCAAACTTAAACCTTCATCATTTAAAATATGTACCAGGGCTTTTACCAGAAAAGCCTTACCGGCATACAATATCTCGAATTTAATATTGTTTTTAGAAAATGCCCGACTGTATTCCCGGCATTTTTTTCTGATTATATTTTCAGAAAAAATATAACAGGCGGTTCCATATTTTTGGGCCAATTTTACAAGTTCACATCGGTCAAATTCTAAATTTCCGGATTTATTTATGGAAAAGCCCTCTCGGTTAATTTGAGGTGTTATGTTATTTTGATTATTCATTTATTCCTCCTTAAAATAGTCGTTGGTCGTTAGTATTTAGCTTTAAGTTGCAATGGCAATTTGCTAGTCATATTTAATTTGCCGATATGTCGTTCTTACACTTTATGTCATTTCCGTGAAATCGGGAATCCATCACTGTAAAGGCGTATCGTACATGTCCATGTTTATGGTTCCACATCACGTCAAGAAAGGTATAATATTTTTCTATAAAAGTCACCGCCTTAGAAGGTGGTAGTTTACTAAATAAAAAAGGCAATTGATAAACGCTATGCTCATCAATTGCCTAAAATGAATTGACAATTAATTTACCCACTCATTTCTCTCATCAGATGAGATAGCGCTCCATCAGAAACCAGGGTATAGATTTTGATGACAGTCTTATGGTTTTTAACCATAAACCCAGCATAAAGATTAGAGCTGTTATCTTTATGCTTCGGCGAGAATACCTTTCCTGACAATTCAAAGATGCTCATCTCATCATCGGTACTGATTATTGCTCGCGCCTCTACCTCACTTAAGAAAAAAGTGAGGCAACAAATATTAAATTTTTAATAAGATAACATATATATTAGGAAAAGTCAAAAAAAATATTGAAAAAAATAGTGGAAAAGAGAAAAAATTTATGAAAAGCAAATGTTGATTAACATTATTAAAAAATAATTGTAAATTTATTAAAAAATTTTAAAAAAAGAAGGATTTTTAAAAATAAATGTGGTATACTATAAAAAATAAATTAATTTCAAAGAGAAAAACCTATGGGAAAAAGAAAAATTAATTCGATTTTAGCAAACTTTATTCCTGCAGTGAAAGCAATTGCCAAAACATTTGGTCCGGATTGTGAAGTTCTGTTACATGATGTTAGCAATTTGGAAAGTTCAATTATTGCGATAGAAAATGGTCATGTAACTGGGAGAAAAATTGGAAGTCCAATAACTGATTTAGGTTTATACTTTTTAAAATCAGATCTTTTTAAAAATACAGATTTTATTGTTAATTATCAGACTGAAAGCAAAGATGGTAAGAAATTAAAATCAAGCAGTATTTTTATTAGAGATAAACAAAAAAAAATAATTGGTTTTTTATGTATTAATTATGCTCTAGAACATTTATCAGAGGTTAGAAAAATGATAGACGATTTTAGCGAAGTTACTAAAGATATAGATAAGGAGGTTTCTAATAACGAGAGAAAAGAGGAAATTTTTACAGATAATATAGATGATCTTTTAGAAAGAGTGTTCATAAAAGCAAAAGAGAAAATTAGCAAACCAATAGAAAAGATGCAAAAAGATGATAAGTTAGAAGTAGTAAGGTATTTACAGAAGAAAGGCGTTTTTTTAGTCAAAGGAAATATTGATAAAATTGCAAATAAACTCAATGTTTCTCGTTATACCGTCTACAATTATTTATCTGAAATAAAACCAGAAAAAAATACCACACTCATTTAAATATAATTATTTATTTAAATGAGTGTGGAATGAATAAAGACAAGGAAGTGAATAAAAATTAAAAAGGAGATCATCAAAACACAGAAAGCACCTTCAGCTATCGGCCCGTATTCGCAGGCAATAAAAACAGGAAATCTATTGTTTCTTTCCGGTCAGATTTCTATAAATCCCGAAACCAATAAGTTTATTGATGGTGATATTGAAGTACAAACCGAGCAAGTATTAAAGAATATAAAAGCGATCCTGGAAGCCGGTAATAGTTCGTTAGAAGATGTAGTAAAAGTTACCATATATTTACAAGACCTTAAAGATTTTGTTTTAGTAAATAAGATATATAGTAAATATTTTGAAGATAGTTTACCAGCACGCGCAACTGTTGAAGTATCAAATCTTCCCATGAATGCGAAAGTAGAAATCGAAGCTATCGCAATTGTAAAGGAGGAATAGGATGTTGTGTCTATATTAGTTATATTTTAAGGAAGTGATTTTGATTTGGATCCTTATGCAAGTAAAATGTTCAAGAAAAATCCATATACCCAAAAGAGAATAATTGAAGGGAGCATGGTTGTGATTTTTGATGCTAGTCTTGAGCACCGTGGTTTGGATTTAATTGCCCCTATTTCGAGGGTTTTAAACAAAAATGAGATACATGAATTAATTTTAACTGACGAAAAAAATGTTGTTCCTAAAAGCATTGTTAATAGCATAGCATATATAGGCTTTTTTGAAGTAAAGAAGGGCGGAGTAATTGTAGTTGGTGATGAAGTTTATGTTGGAGAAAAATTAATTGGCAAGGTAGTTGGCTTCGATGATACTCATATACCCAATCATCAAAATGTTATTCTTTGCAGTCACAAAAAGAAAACTGGTGCAGAGCTAAAGATTAATTTAGAGGATGAAGTAAAAGTATTAACTAAAAAGCAAAAAATAAAATAAGGAGAATATAAAATGCCTAATTCTAAATTTAAATTTCAAATGTATAAGTACCTTCAAGAGAATATACCAAATATTTACTCGGAAGCAAAAAAAGCTGCTGATGAAATTGGTATACCTAAGGAATTAAGAGGTAAATTCGGTTTAACCGGTGCTATTTCTGGTTGCCATGGCATACCTCAAAAAGAAGTTATTAAAGCTATGGATGAAGCAGCAACTAAAGTAATTCCCAATAAAATTTTAGATGAAGAAATAAGAGAATTAGTTAAAGATTTTTATGGAGACGAATATGATGGATTAGCAGTAAATACTTGCGAAGCAGCTTTATGGGTTTCTTTTGATGTATTGGCTACACCTCCGCTGACTGGCAGAGGTGATAATTACCGGACAAGATATATCGTTCCTTACGAAAAACATCTTCATCACCATGGTGGATATGGTCGACCATTCCCAGGAAAATATAAAGATATTTTAGCTGACCGAGGTAATACGGCTGGCGAGTTTGGTTTTTACGGTAAAAGACAGAATAATTTAGATACCATTATTGTTCCCTTAGAAGGAGCTAAATATGATTGTCATGGGATAAAGTATCATCCTACAGTTCAATTAACTAATGTAGATCCGGAAGCTTCTATAAAAAAAATGGCAAGTATTGCAGAAAAGCAAGCGACTATGTTAACAGCTTTTAGCTCTTTGGGTTATGATACTCCGGGTTATGGCTATAAAGTAAAAGCTGAAGATGGATCGCCATTATTGCAGAAATTAATCGGTTCTTTAGCTAAAGAATATAATGTCCCTTATATTGTAGATAATGCTTGGGGTCTTCCTTTTATAGGAACAGATCTAAGGAAAACCAATGCTGATGCGATGTTATATAGCATGGATAAGGCTTCTGGTGCACCCACTGCCGGTTTAATTATTGGGAAAGAAGAAGTAATGATACCTCTTCGCAGGGCTTTAGGCGTGCATGGAGATAGATGGGGGACAGGTGCTTCTCACGGAAAAGCTGCCTATGTTACTATCGATCCAGGTAAAGAGGCTTTAGTAGGAGTAGTTGCCGCTCTTAAAGTTTTAAGAGACCAGCCGGAAAGATATAAAAAATCTGTGGATGATTTGTATCAAATAGTAAAAGAAGAATTTGCCCAGATTAATCCCAAGATAAAAGATGAATTTGTAATTTACAAATCTTATAACTCTACAGCTGTGGAAATAAATTATGAAAAAAGTTGGGAAGAAGGAGGATTGAGAATTCCTATCTTCTCCATTGAAGATATGTATTCTGGAAGTAATATTTTCCAGGTTGGTATGGGTCAAATGGGTATCATTCCAACTATTGCCTATGATGCTAATATCTTTATTTCTTCTGGATTAGGTACTACAGATGGAGATGGAAACTTAATTGAAGAAAGAGCAAGATGGGCTATAAGAGCAATGGTGAAACTTATTGAGATTACCTGTAAGTATGCTGGGATATTGTAAATTTTTAAAAAAGACATTGAGAGAGATATTAAGAGATAGGAAACTAAATGATGGAAATTATACATTAAGACAAAGGGAGGTAATTAGATTTGTTTAAGGTAGTAATTGTTGGAGGAGGTTGGGCCGGTTGCGCTGCTGCAATTCAGGCTGCTAAGTTGGATAAAGATGTAAAGGTAATTTTGTTAGAACGAGCTGATATGTTGCTTGGTACAGGTTTGGCAGGAGGACTTTTTAGGAATAATGGTAGATGGACTGCTGCTGAGGAAATAAAAGCGATGGGTGCCGGTGAGTTAATTGAAGCGATGGATCAAAATTCTGTACATACTAATGTTGAAATACCTCACCATAAGCATGGATCGGTTTATAGATCAGCTACTATGGAACCTATTGTTTATAGAATTGTTGAGAATTTTGGGGTAGATATACGAATGGAAAGTCGAGTTACAGATGTTGTAAAAGAAGGGGGAAAAATAAAATCTGTAGTTTTAAAAAGTGGTGAGGAAATTCAAGGGGATGTTTTTGTGGATACTACAGGGACGTCAGCAGTTCCAGCAAATTGTACAAAGTATGGAAATGGTTGTTGTATGTGTGTTTTGAGGTGTCCGAGTTTTGGTCCAAGAGTTAGTATAACGGCTAAAGCAGGAGCGAAAGAGTTAATAGGACGTAACGCTGCGGGTAAAATAGGAGCGTTTAGTGGTGCACTAGAGATTCCCAAAGAAACTGTGTCTGCTGATATAGTCAAGAAACTTGAGGAAAAAGGTTCACTATTGATTCCAATTGTTGATAAAAAGTTGCTTGAAGAAGATAAGGCAAGATTGGAAATTAAAGCATGTCAACAATATGCCTTAAAGGAATTTGCTGAAAATATGGTATTTATTGATAATGGTTATGTAAAACTTATAACTCCGTTTTTTCCTCTTCATGAATTAAGGCAAGTTCCAGGTTTTGAAAATGCTCAATATGAAGATCCTCGTGTAGGTAGTCGTGGGAATTCGATTAGATACATTGGTATTTGTGTTAGAGAAGATAATTTAAAAGTAATCGGGTTAGATAACGTGTTTTGTGCTGGTGAAAAATGTGGATTATTAGTTGGTCATACAGAGGCTATCGTAACAGGTGTTCTTGCAGGCTATAATGCCGTAAAATATGTCAAAGGAGAAGAAGCCTTGGTACTTCCTCGTGAGACAGCGATCGGAGACATGATCGCTTATTCAGCTGAGCAGGTAAAAACAGAGGAAGGATTAAGTAAACGTACAACTTTTTCAGGTTCTGTTTTTTTTGAACGTATGAAAAATAAGGGATTATATATTACAGATAAAGAAGTGATAAAAGAACGGATTAAAAACCTGGGATTAGTTAATGTTTTTAAATAAATACTAATTTAAATAAATAGATCTTACTGGTGTAAACATAAAACAAAGAACCAAAGGAAAGGAGGAACAATATATATAAGGGATAAAAGAGTAATCATAGTAGAGGGAGAAAAGCAAGATTATTTTAGGATTTTAAAATTAGTTAAATTTTATTAGGAGGTCTCTAAGAATGTTAAGAAGTAAATTAGTAATTTGTGTTTTGATTATGGTTTTAGTATTTACATTTTTACCGGCTATGAGTATGGCAAAGATATATACTATCGCCACTGATCCATTAGGAAGCAATACTTATAGTGGAACTGCCAGTGAAGCTAGAATATTAAATAAATATACTGATAATAATTTTAAGGTAAAATCTACAGCTGGTGCTACTGAGATTGCACCATTACTAGCTTTTGGGGAAGTAGAAATTGGTACTCTCAACAATTATGAAGCTCAGATGTCTTATTTAACTAAGGAAAATTATAAGGAACCCCTTGGGAGCCTTATTGTTTCACCTTTTCGTACCTTAACGGGTGGTACCCCCGTTGTCATTTGTCCATTAACAGCAGCTTCATCAGGTATACTAACTGGTACAGATTTAAAGGGTAAGAGATTTGCCGCAGATTATACTAGTAGTGTTGGCTGTACAAAGCAAGGTCTCGCTTTTTTAGCTAATTGGGGGTTAACGGCAGATGATGTAATTATGCTTAAAACTCCAGGTCTAACAGAAGCGGTGCAAGCTGTTATTGATGGAAGAGCCGATGTTTCAGGTACTGCTGGTCCAGGGATGCCGATAGTAAGTGAATTAGATGCGACAAGGGGCGCTCGTTTTTTAAGTATCAATCCCGAACCAGAAGCTCTAAAGGCGTATTTAGATATTTACTCAGCTAAATTAATAAAGGTAGAGCCTGCCCCTGATAAGCCTGGGGTGAGAGAACCAATATATATGATGGTAATGGAAGATTTTCTCATTTCTAACAAGAATCTCATTAGTGATGAGATGGCTTATGAAATAGTAAAAACGCTGTGGGAAAATGCTGTTGAACTAAGCCAATCCCATGCCAGTTTAACTGAGTTAACACCTGAAATGCTTCTTTCGAGTGGGGCACCTATACCATATCATCCTGGTGCTATTAAATTTTATAAAGAAAAAGGAATATGGAGTGAAGCAATTGAGGCAAGGAATCAAGATTTATTAGAAGCAGAAAATTCTCTTTTGAAGAAATAGAATTTTAAAGACAAAAACTTAACTGAGGGAGAGAAAAGCAGTTTCTCTCCCTCAGTTAAGCATATTTTTGTAGGACTTATAAATTTTAAGATTTAAAGTTAAGAAATAGGAGGACATATTACATTGAGCAATTTCGAAAAAAGTAAGTTCATTAGTAAACTGTGCATAATTTTAGAAATACTTATTCCATGCGTTGCTATATTTTTTATTTTAGATGTACCACTGATGCTATTTAAGATTTCATTATTCAATCAGCAGTTTTTAGCGGTATTTTGGTCTTTGGTTTTAGCTTTGACTTTTATAACTATCCCTATCTCTAAGAAGTGTCCTAAAAACGATCCTAAGTGGTATGATTTTGTATTAGCTATGTTAGCTTTAATTGTTGGTCTTTATGCTGCAATTTTTTATTTATATTAGATCGACTCGTTTTGTTCTTCTCTCCTTTTAACTCCATCATCTTCTCACGTAAATGAGCTCGTTTGATTCCCGATGAAGTTTTATCTTCGCACCAATCTAATATCTCCTCAGTAATTTCATTTAGCATATTTTCAATTTTCTGGTTATGAAATTTATAGCTATAACCTATTGTTATATCTTTTTCCCTTTTAATAATCTCCTCTACCTTTGGTATATATTTTCTTCCTTCCACAAAAGCTATCGCTTCTTCGTAACTTGTTCTTTCGCCAAAACCAGCATCAAATCCCAATTCTGCAGCTAATTTTGGTTTTATTGCTTTGCCTCCAATTACAATTTTTGCTCTATCTCTAATCCCAGCAACTTCTAATAAATCAACTAATTTACTTAAAACTTCGGCTACTCCATATCCCATGGTTCTACTTATCATAATAATATCGGGCTTTACTTTCAAAGTTTGATCTACAATTTCTTCTATAGACATGTCCGGAGGTAATAATAATGTTTTGTGCCCTCTTTCTTTTAATTTTCTATTTATTATTTTTAAGGCAACATCATGGACAGGATCCAAAGGTACCAATAATACTTTTTTTGCTACAATTTGCATTAAACAAACCCCCTTTTTACAATACTATTTTTGGAATTTAGCCATCCATAATGATCCCCTGCTTTAAATATATTAGATCTTAACCGTATTCGTGCTCCTCCATTACCATATTCAATAAATACAACATCTACATCTTTAAAACCTAAATCTTCCATTATTTGATACCCTAATTTCTTCCCTTCCTCTTCATCTTGACATACAATAAAAGTTTCAATATCAAGAGAATCTACTACTCTATCTAAAGCATTTATTTTTTTCATAATTATTCTCCTCATTCTTAAATAGTATTGCATGGAGATTAGATATATTACTTAATTCTCAATCTATAGTTTAAATATCCACTTAGAATTATAAGAGCTGACCCAATTAGGCTTAATAGAATGGGCATTTCTTTAAAAAACAATAAACTGAAAATGCAAGCAAAGATAATTTGTGAATAACTATATAAAGAAACTAAACTTGCTGGCGCCATTTGATACACTTTGGTAAGAATAATTTGCGTGACTAAAGAAATTATTCCAAGTAAAAATAAAATTAACAAATCATTTGATGTAGGAATATTAAGATTATTTTTCGAAAATAGTAATACTATTATACTTAATAAACCACTAAAATATGCAAAATAATTTATTATTACCAAATGATGATCGGTTAATCTTAAATGACGTAAAGTTACATGTGCTGCTGCCATAAGTATTGCAGCTATAAGAGCAATAATGGTTGAAAATATATCTAAACGTAATCCAGGCCTAATTATCAACAATCCTCCTAAAAAAGCTAATATGAAAATAGGAATCTGCTGAAAATATAATTTTTCTTTTAGGAAAATTCCTGAAAGGATAACTATAAAAAAAGGACTTAATCTTTGAATTGTTACTGCATCAGTTAAAGGCATAATTGTATAAGTATAAAATATTCCTAACATACCAATCGTTCCAAAAAACCCACGCATTAATAAGACAAGTTTATTATTTCCAAAAAAGGGGATACCCTTCTTTTTTAATATAATCGGAATTATTATCATAGTAGGAATGTTTCGAAATAAGATTATTTCCATTAATGGAAGATGCCTTATGTATTTTACCATCACCGCAACTAAAGAAAAACAAATCGAAGCAATTATCATCATCAAAATTCCTAGCTTATAATTATCTTTAATATTTCTATTGGCCTTTAATGATTTGTCTTTATTAATAAATATTTGTCCTCCTAAGTTATTAAATAAATAATAGATAAGTTTATAGGTAAATATTATTGTTTACACATTTTTTTAATATTTTTTTTGATATTAAATCATTTTTTTAGCAAATATTCCCTCCAAATTTGTTTTTTTAACTCTTTTAGCTATTTCTTCATTATTAATACTATATAAATTTTTCTCTTTCATTCTTTCAAAATACACTGAACCTGAGAAAGTATATTTATAGGTTCTACCTTCTGGTTTTTTCATCTTTTTAATTGTACTATTTACAAAATCACCAACGGCTAAACTCTCGGGTAATTCTAACAATTCTTTTCCAATTACATATCTTACCGAATTATGGCCGGCTAAAGATCCGGTAACTATCGCTTCAGTATGACCAACCATAGCTCCGGCTTTTTCTCCTGCACAAAATAGATTATCAACTTCGCCTATAGCTTTTAAAGTTTTTTCACAATTTGCAAATCCAAAATACCTCATAGAATTGCCTTTACCTCCAGCGAGAGGATCTTCATAACGTGCCTTTTCCATACCCGGTACTTTTCTTAAATCTTCTAAAGGAAAGAAGGGTGTCATTAACTTCACCGGTCCTGTATCAAGCAAAACTAAGTTATCTATAAAATCTTTCGTAGCATATTGTTGACAAGCTTTATTACTTAATAATCTTATATCTTCTCTAACTTCAACGGGAACAGACACTAATGCACAACCTTTTTTCTCTAATTCATCAACAATATCTGAGCTTAGAGATTCCTTTGCTAATTTGCATGCTCCACTCATTGCCCCCACAGAACCATCTGCTCGTTTAGCATCCCAATGTTCTATCCCTGCTTTAGATAATAAATCAACTCTTTGGCCAAAAGAATGACATCTTTGGATACACATAGCACAGCCATTACCATATTTTGTGCAATTTGCGAGGACTCCAGATGTACCTGTGGCATCAATGAATACATCACCTTCAATAATCTTATTTGTTTTTTTAGACATAACAGAAAGTATTTTATTTTTATTTCTAAAAATATCGTCAATTCTACATTGCATAATAATATTGATCCCAAGATTACTCAAATATTTCTTTACTATAGGTTCTATGGTCCAAACCTTATACAAGCTAGCATGATGATGTCCTGGAAATTCTACATTCTTATGCATTGTATTATTATCAAGAAGCTTGAATAACTCATCGCCTAAGTTAATCATTTCTTCGGCAACGGTGTAGCGCCCATTATTTCTAAAAATTCCTCCAACTAATCCAGTGCCTAATAACATGTCAGTTCTTTCAATTAAATCTACTTGTGACCCTGCTTTACGAGCACTAGCAGCAGTTGCACAACCAGCCCAACCTCCTCCAATAACTACAATTTTTGGTATTTTTTTCATTTATTTTATTTCATTCCTCCCTCAAATATAATAAAAGGGACTATGTCAACTTACTAATTTTACCTTCTGAGAAGGTAAAATTAACATTTAAATTTTCTTTCCCTTAATCTTTACAACATAAACATAAAAAGAAATTATACCTAACACCGAACAAATAAATATACGGATTAATAAATTAGGTATTATTAAAATCATTCCTCCAACAAAAAATAAAATTCTTGTCAATATTCCTAACTTTTTTTGAAATAAATATCCTTCAAAACTAAAAGCAAAAAGAAAAATGCTCAATATAGCAAAAAACATTACTAAAATTATCTTTAAAATTGAATCACCTATAAGAAGAATGCCAGGGTTAAAAAGAAACATAAAAGGAACAACATAACCCGCAAAAGCTAATTTTATTGACTGTAAAGCTATTTTCCCAGGAGGTCCTCCAGATATAGAAGCAGCTGCATAAACTGAAAGGCATACAGGAGGAGTAAGCATTGATAGCGTCCCGAAATAGAAAACAAATAAATGAGCTACAATCGGTAAAACCCCTAATGCTATCATAGCTGGGGCCGCTAATACTGCTAACATAACATAGGCAGCTGTTGTTGGCATGCCCATACCTAAAATGGTACTTGTAATGGCAGTAATTATACCTAGGAAAAGTAAACTTTTACCAGCTACCTGAACCAATAACTGAGAAAAACTAAGTCCTAAACCCGTATAAGACGCTATACCAATTATAAAACCAGCTGCGGCACAAATAACTACTACTGAAATAATACCTCGGCTGGTAGAATGTAAGATGCTTAATATTTTATTCCAATTCCATAAGGTACGAGTATTTTTTCTAAATAATGATAAAATTATAGCTCCAGCTCCAGCATAGATAGCAGAAACATCGGCAGGTAAAAAAAGACGAAAAAGACATATTATTAGTAAAATTACCGGGATGATAAATATCCATCCTTCCTTCAAGGTTTTCTTAAGTGAAGGAATATTCTCCCGAGGCAATCCCTTAAGACCTTTTTTCATCGCCTGTAAATCTACCTGTAAAAAGAGGCCAAGATAAAAAAGTATAGCTGGAAATGCAGCATAAACAATAACCTGTCGATAGGGTAGGCCTAAAAATTGAGCTAAAACAAAAGCGGCTGCCCCCATAATTGGAGGCATAATCTGTCCTCCTGTGCCTGCCGTTGCTTCCACCGCCCCTGCATAGTAATCTTCATATCCTGTTTTCTTCATTAAAGGGATAGTCATCGAGCCGACAGCAGATACATTAGCTACAGCACTCCCGGAAATCATGCCAAAAAGGGAGCTAGCAATTATTGCTATTTTAGCAGGGCCTCCGCGAATTGTCCCCATTGTAGAATAAGCTAAATCCACAATAAAGTCACCAGCACCTATTTTTAGAAAAATAGTTCCAAAAAAAATAAAACCAAAAACTACTCCACAAGCTACACGAAGTGCAACACCTAACATAAAATCAGCTCCGAGATAAAGTTGCTGAAAGAGACGTGGCCAAATAATATTTCCTGTTCCTAAAATACCAGTCATTAAATACCCAAATTTAGCATAGATAATAAATAATAAAATGATTAAAGGTATAACTATGTTAGTTACACGACGCACACTTTCCATAACCAAGATTACTGCCAAAATACCAAATACTACCTCTATCGGTTTTACTACACCCATTCCCAATAAAATTTTAGGATAAAAAATTGCAGCATAAAGACCAACAATTAAAGCTAACATAGCTAATACAAAATCATACCACTTAGGATCGTTTTTAGGACACTTCTTAGAGA
>JABUBN010000088.1_pt1 | contig 22393 bp, 20 predicted proteins | sample 7240341 | NCBI WGS metagenome assembly JABUBN01 (sample SAMN07256345, study PRJNA390944) | subsurface metagenome | isolation source: Methane hydrate marine sediment | place: Pacific Ocean: Eastern North Pacific, ODP site | reverse complement strand
GGTTTTGCTACAGTTAAAGAAGTGTCAAAGAAGTTTAAAATACCTATTTCTTCTGTGCAAACACAGGTAGAAAAATTGTATAGAGCAGATTGGTTAAAACAAGATGAAATCAGTGGGAAATATCATATTAATTTACTAAAAATTCTTAATAATTCAACAAACAACCTTCTTAAAGAATACCAAAATACTAGAAAAAAGGAAGAAGATTTCGTTCTAAAAACATCTACTAGTTTAACTGAGGCCACAGCAGCCGCTAATAACCATTTAACAAAATCCATGGAGAATCTTTTTAATGAATCAGATGCTTTGGGAGGAAATCTTGTTGAAGAAATAATATCACAGACTAGTAAGTTTGAAAATAACCGGATTCGTGCTTTTGGGTCATATAGAATTAACTTAGATTCCTTCATGAGAGGAGTAAAAGAGGACATATTCCGAGATCTTAGGAAAAACTTAGGATTCACATCAGCAGGAGAAATTATTTTCAAAGAAGCTTCGTTAGATATGCCTGAGATGCCTTCTGCACTATATATTGCTGACAGCATAAATAATTCAAGAAAGCTAATTAAAAGAGGTTTTTCTGATATAGAGAACAAAACAATGCAAGTTTTTGAAAAAAAGAGGGAAGGATTTCAGATTAATCAGAACGAATTAATTTCATCATTAGAAAAGAACATGAAGATAATACAAAACGAAAAAAAAGAGACATTTTCTTCAAAAACTGAATTGTTCTTATCACTAGTTAAAAGATATCAAAATCAATTTGAAATTCTTTATTCTGCAAATTTGGTATCAATTGAAACCGCGAAAAATAGTTTAATTGACAACTTTAACCAGAAGAAAGTCTTGTTCAAGAACGAACTTGAACAGATTACAAACAGGTTAATCAATAAAACAAAAAGCACCATTTCAGATGTATTGAAGAGGTTTACTACATTTCCAGAATTAATAAAGAAAGATTTGGAATCTGTAAAACAAGAAAAAAGCCAAAAGAAAATACAGAAATTGGGCAATATACTAAGGAAAAGTAACTTAGGATTTGTTCAAGATGCAAAAGAAATAGTGCAACAAATCCAAGTTTTGTTAAATAGTAACGATGAATTTTCACAAAAGCAAGGAAATATTATTACCGATATTATGAAACTTAAAACAACAATTAATGACCTTGTGGAAGGAAGAAACTACGGAGAATTACGAACAGGAATTGAAAATCTAAACAACTTTCTTGAAAATCTCGAGAATGGTTATTCACATTTTACTTCTCATGGAATAGATATTAAAAAGCGCTTGGAGAGTTATAGTAAGAGATTAGAAGAAAGATTGAACAAAATAGAAAATCAAGAGAACAGTATTGAAACTACACTAGCTACATCTTATAACTTACAAATGTCAACTATCTTTCAAAATGTACAACTATCTCTCGGAAATCTTTTACAAAACATATCTAATGAATTGTTATTAATAAACGATGGATTTGAAAGAGAGATTGAAAATCAAAATCAAGTAATTTTGGAAGAAATAGAAAATTCTTTTGAAACAATTTTAAATAATGTTACAAAGAACATTCAAAATCAAAAACTAACGTTTGAAAGCGGTGCCAATAGAATTAATAATGAATTTAATGAAGCTTCTTCCGAAATTGAGATAGATTTAACAAAAATGATGGAAGAAAATAATCAGTTTCTTGATACAGGTTTCACAACATTGAAAGAACATACCTTTAAGGTTACGAATATTTACGAAATCAATCACACAGAATTGATATCAGATTTGAAACATTTATTTGAGAACATGTCAATTTCTTTTACCAGTTTAGTCAACTCTCTTGAAAGTAAATTAGGGGATGAATATAGAAATCTACTTGAGTATTTCGAAAAAACAAAGGAAACTACAATGGGAACGGCAAAAAACCTACTAGAGGATTTAACACATCTTCTTACAAATCAGATTGACAAAATTTGGACAAATGCATTAAAAGAATTAAACACATTACAAGAGAAAACACAAACAACAAGAATTCATCAAACATTAAAAAACAAACTTTTGGAAACTAATGTAAAAATAAAAAATGTGATTCAAAACCAAATCAAAGGTGGAGAAATTGCTTTAGAGATGCTTGAAAACAGTATTAGAATATCTTTTGACGATTTAAATAGTCAAATGAGGGAAGCCTCAGAGAGCTTTAGTAAAAAAACGGAAGAAATCAAATAACAAGTAACTGGAATTTTACTATGAAAAACTGATTTACTACCAACTCTCCGTTTTGTTCCCTTTGTTCAAAAGAATGTTTTTATAGAATGTTGAAATAAGAGTATTTAGTATTAGAGAAAAATTAAGTACCAGTCCTTTTCCTTCAATAAAAAGATTAGTGGAATATTAAATCGGGGAATCTGCATGGATAGAACAAAAGAAACTAACAATTTAGTAGAATTTTTATACCAACTAAGAAATAGAAAAATTAAAGATTCTAGTAAAAAAGAACAGATTCTTCGCCAAATATGCAATATTGTCCACAAAAAACTTGGTGATGTTCAAGTTACAATTGGTTTTTATGATAAAAATAACACACATTTTAACATATTTGTAGCTACAGACGAAAATATCTATGAAACATTTGAGATTGACACTTTTGACACTTCTGATCTTATTGCTAGTTTACAAATGGCAACAGTGCCAATATGGTCTAGAGTCGAAAATTTACCGGAAAGATATGAATGTAAAAAAATATTTCTCGAAAAAGGTCTTCAAGAATTGTACATGGCTCCAATAAGATATAAGGTTCAAACTGTTATAGGCGGTTTATGTGTAATTCTCTCACCAGCAATAAGCAAACTTGGTACTGAACAAATAGTTCAATTCATATCTGAAACTTCTAACTTACTATCGTTGATCATTACTTCTTGGGTAGACCAATATGATTACCAATTGAAACAAGAGCAAACAGAATTAATTGTTGAGATGTCAAATCTAACATTAGAGACGACTGAAATCCAAATTATACTTAACATAATTATCCCAAAAATCCAAAAAATAACGGGAATAAAACAATATGGAGTTTTTATAAAAGAAATAAATCAATTTAAAATTGTTAACAAGGTTGGTTTATCAGAAGAAACAATCGAATTCATATCTCAACCATCTCTTGAAATCTCTAAACTACCTTATTATAATACAGTAGAGAAGTTAATAGAAGAAGAAACCGCAGATCATCACCCTGAATACAAGATTATTCTTCCTATTGGTTCCACAAACTTAATGCTCGGTTTCTTACTTATCATTTCGGATACACAAGATGTTTTATCAAATACTAATGTCAATTTCCTAAGAATAGCCGCCAATCAATTATTCCTAACCTTACAACGCAAGAGATTACTTGATGATATCCAAGTAATAACACAAACGGCAGAATTTTCTTCTTTTCCATTAATTCTTGTAGACAATAGACTTGATGTTATATATCTAAACATGCAATCAGAAAAAACATTCAATATCAGTCATGGAGAGACTATTGGAGAAAATATAGAATATGCTTTAAAACTAGATACCGACAGAAAAATATTGTTAAGACAAAAAATAAATGAAGTACTCACTAATATTTCAAAAATTTCTTTTCAAATAGATTTGGATATATTTGAAGCGGGTAAGATGGATAATAGAACATTCTTAGTTCAACTATCTCCTACAATAAATAATTTAACAGGTGAGTATTGTGTTGCAATGTCCTTGGTCGATATTTCAGAAGCAACTAAGTTTCAAACAATAGCAAATGAATACAATAGTAGAACACGAATGTATCTTAATGTTCTCACGCACGATATTTACAACATTTTTTTCGGCATTTCGGGTTATTACGAATTATTACGAGACACTATCTCACCAGAACAACAAGAAACAATTAAGCGAACAGAGCATCTTGTAAAACGTGGTACAGCTATTGTTCAAGATATACGATTATTGAGTAATGTTTTAGAATCATACTCTGAGAAACAATTAATGTCTGTCCCATTGAAAATGGCAATTACAACAGTCATAAACAAAATTCAGGAAGAGAATAGCGAAAAGGAAATTGTGTTTAATACCGATGTTTCTAACGAAATTAAAGTGTTTGGTGGAGCTTATCTCAGTAGCTTGTTCTTGTACGCAATTACGACTTTAATAAGAAAATCAAAGAAGCGAGAAATAGAGATAGAAATTAAAGGAACAACTAAGGAAATTGATTCAAATATTTTTTACGAGATAAGTATTTTTGATGAGGAAGGAACAGCACCCTCAATAAGAGAAGAAGGTAAAAGAGCATTTAACAGAGTATTTGATGAATATGTTAGAAAATATTTAGAAATAATGATTGTTTACGAAATCGCAAGAAAATATGATTATGTAATCAGTTTCAAAGATGTAGATGAAACTGATTGGACCAAAGGTACTCATATAATTATTACTATGCCAGTTGCAATTGAAACAGAAAAAGAGTAGTTTGAAATGAAACAATTATAGACGAGTAACAAAAGTCATTTGTATTGTTGAAACACATTCTAGAGCACTTATATAATCCTCTAATTCATCTTGTGCTCCGTCTTCTTCTGGAATAATGAATTGTGCAACAATACCAGTTATACCAAAAAATAGTGGTTTTTCTTCGACTTTTTCTTTCATCTCATATTTTTCAGAAAGACCATCACGAATGGATTTCTCTAATTCTTGGGGGGTGATTTCTGGTGCTTCTGGTCTAATCTCGTAAACTAATAATACAGTACCCATTTTTATCACATTTCAACACTAAGGACCTGTAAAACCGCATTTAGGACAGATATATTGGTTCCCAAAACGTCTACATTTATTACATCTAATTATTAACACCTCATTACAATTAGGGCAGGAGAATCTTGTAGAACCTGTTTCACTTGGGGAGATGTTTCTATTACAGCTTGTGCATCGAGGCATAATTATTTCTTTACTCATAATTACCACAGTTTACTTGTCTATAATGGAACGGACATAGTCTTGTTTTAAGCTTTTTGTCTTTTGTTTTATTTCAATCTCGGTAAGAAAATAAAAAGTGGACCTTGAAAGATAATAGCGAAGCTTTAATATATTGACTTTGACTTTCCCTAGTTAAGAACAATTGTTAAATTCTACCAATAATGGATGATGAATATGAGTGGGTATTCACCAATATGGACGCATAAAGGTAGCGATAAACTACGAGCACTACAAATTACAAAAATATTAATGAACTCCTTAAAGAGAATAATTTCCTCTTTTGACTTATCAAAAAAAGATACAAAAGAAGTAATCATTTATGCAATAGCTGAAACCATTCACAGATATTTCACTCCAAATCAAGAATTAGGGATAGAAGAACAAATTGAGTTATTCATTGAACTTCTGGGATGGAAAACTCTCACTATTAACAAGAACGAGGAGAAAGCTGAAGTGAAACTCGGGGCTAATCGTTTCTTCGTTTCAGAAAGTAAAGATCCAATATATTTGGTTATTGTTTCTGGTATAATGAAAGCTGTTGGGTATCTGCTCTTCAATACAGATGTTGAAGTGGAACAAATTCCAAGCCGCTTTGAATCTCAGCAATTACAAGTAGATATTAGTAAAACATCAAAAGACATTCCTGCAGCAAAAGAACACCTAATCGAAGCAGAATGGAATGTAAGTACACCTATAACACCAACCCAAACTTCTTCAGTAAAAACAGCAGATTCAATTGATAGTAAAGAAAAGGAAGAAGTAGAAATCAAATCAACTATAGAGGTAGAACTAAGTGCAATTTTTTCTCCAATTCTGAAAGAATATCCAACACAAACATTGTTCCCAATATTCCATAAGGTTTTATCAGAAATTACATCTACATTCTTCAGTGAAATAGAGGATGCAAATATCAAGAAAGCAAAAACAGAATCTACTGAAAATAATATTCTATTTTTGATAGAATTCATACTAATCAATACTAGAGATTCAGGACAAGACTTGCATGAAATCGCGGGAATGATAGGACAATATGTAACAAAAGCATTACTAAGCAAATCAGATGACAACTTGATAGAATTTTTACCAGATGAAATAACATCTACAATATCAAGAAGGGTTGTTTATGTAGACTTCCCGGCAAGAAATTACTGTACATATGCACCAGGAGAAAAATGTGTGGAAGAGAAAAGAGATTTATGCGATTTTGTAATGTACATCTGGGAAGGAATGCTTCAAGTATTATTACCAGATAAAAACTTCAAACTAGGAGAAAGAATTCCAGCAACAAGAAGAGGAAAATTCTGCTTGGTTGAATTCCTAAAGAATGAGTAGAATAAGAGATAAAAATAAAAAGAATAATGAAATAATCATTATAGGTGAAAATTTAATGGGTAGAAGAGTCGTAAAAAAAGTTTACAGAGATACATATGCAGCTGGGCAAAGAGATACTAAAGAATTCGGCGACAGGTATATGGTAAGAATAGAATTGATATCTTTGAAAGTACTAGAAGATAGAGACCTGTTTGGGAATGAAAGCGAACTATATTTTAGAGTAGGACGAAGACCTAGGTCTAGCCACAGAGTTCCCCAAAAAGGAACAATAAACATAGAGAAAAACGAAGTGTTCAAGCCACAAGAAGGATTATCACTATACACAGAATTTAAAAAAGCACCAAAAGGAGGATTAATAGAAGTACCATTCCACTTATTTGAGAGAGATCCAGGAAAAAACGATGATTGCATCATTGACCATGAATTATCCATTCCTTTGGGTTCTTCCGATTATAAAATTATTACGCAGAACTCCGTTAAAATCAAGCTCAAATTGTCTGGAATACGAACTAGATACTAGCTATCTACTCTCAAATCACTTTCTTTCTTTTTGTTTTTATTAGAAATTTTACACCAGTTTTTGCTACAAATGGTAAAAAACGCAAATCTAACAGCAATTTAAAGACAATCTTTTTCTGATTATCTACATCTCCAATTTTTGATATCTTTTCTTTTCTCTTTTGAGTACTCAATAATTCAAAGAGTCGTTCAAGCTCTTTTTCATTTAATGAATTAAGATATTGACGAACCAATTTCATTATTGTCAAATTACTTCTCATTTCTTTCTTCCAATATTTTTCATAATTTGAAAGAAAACGTGCGCTATAATTTCCAGTTTGTAGTGCTTCTGCAGCCATTTCTCCTGCTTTTATTGCTGCAAGACCACCCAATATTACTCCTCCACCTGTTGTTGGTTTTATTTGACCTGCTGCGTCTCCAACTACCATAATATTATCCGTATAAGTCTTTCGGATGAAAGAACCTATAGGAATCGCACCACTCATCTGTTTTTCAATAGAAGCAGAAGAAAGCTTATGTTTTGCAATTGGATGTTTTGTAATGAAATGTCGCAGATATTTCCCTGTAGGGCGAGAACGTGAGCCTAAACCTACTTTCGCTTCATCTTCGCTTATTGGAATTATCCATGCAAAAAAACCTGGAGCAAATTCAGGAGTCTGGTATACTTCTACATATTTCAAGTCTATATTTTTTACACCAGACATAATATATTGTGTTGTAAATACTACTTCACCATAAGATGGGGAAGGGAGACCAATTTGTTGATTTAAATGGGGAAATCTTCCTTCTGCAAGTATTAATAGTGGGGAAGTTACATTCTTAATCGGACTCTTCTTCCCTAAACTTAATTTTATTTTATTATTGTCACGTTTGATAGAAGTGACCTTAGAATTGGTATGGATTACGACACCTTTTTCTTCCGCTAATCGCGATAAATGTTGATTAAACTTTGATCTATCAACAACCCAAGCTGTTGTACTACTCTTTTGAACTGTTATATTTATACCAGAAGGAGAAAATAACCTAGAACCTATAATACTACAATTTTGCACCATCTCTTGAGGTAAATCGCTTAAACCTAATCGATTCAAACCATCTATACTAAGCAAACCTGAGCAATGCTCGTATTTTCCAATACAAGATTTTGATTCATATAAATGGGTAACTGAACCATTTTTTGCTGCTGAAATAGCAGCAAATAATCCAGCGGGGCCTCCACCAACTACTGCAATTTCCGTATCGAGAGATGACACGTAAGACAATAACTGATGAGAATAAAAAAATAGTCATTAATATCTTAATAATTCAAACTATTTCATTAACTCTCTAAGTAAATTAGTAGCATATGAGCCCTTTTGCAGTTTAAAAGATAGATTTATCTTGTTCCTTTTCTTGTTAAAATCGTCTTCTTCAATTTTTATTAGCTTCAAATCTTGTGGTGTAAACAATAACGATCTCCTTGCACCTTTTCCACCAATTTTTTGAGTTAACTGAGTTTTAAACTGCGTTAGAGTAATATTTTCTTTCTCAAATATTTTTGAATATATCTCAGATGTTTCTCCCTTTAAAGTAGTCTTTGAACCAACAATTGGGATGTAAACTTTTTCTTTTATCATTTCTTCACCATTCAGAGGTTTAGTGAAATCTGAACTATAATGAGTATATCTTATGTTAACATAATTATTGAAAAGAAACGCTTGGTAAGCATGGATAAACAGCTTACGTAATTGTAATGGCAGAGTATTAAACACGTTTTCGTAGTTGTTATTTCTCTTTTCCAAATCATGAAGCATCTTTCGTTCTAGAAACAGATAATGCGGAAACATTTCTAGAGATCCTTTGTTATTCTCGGTTTCCCAATAGAATTTTCGTGCCTTTTTTGTTGCCTCAGGTTCTCCCTTAAAGACCATGCCGATATAGTGACGAAACGCTTCCTTCAGATTTCCTAGAATAATATATTTTCCTACAATATGAGTAATTGGCCTAATATCTCCAAATCTTTGAATACCAAAACAGTTAGGAAGACCTCCAAATTTTTCTACATCTCTTGAAATAAGAGAAAATATTTCATTTATATTTTCTTCACCATATTTTACATTCCTGATAGTGATACCAAATGCATTTCCCCATAAATTTCCTAGACGAACCTCAGTAAGTTTGAAACAGTGAGAATGTGTCTTTATGGTTGGTAAATTGATAGGAGAAAGAGTACCTTTTTCTGAAAGTTTTCTCACCCCCCATGCTGAAACTCTTTGAGCTGTAACAGCGCGTTTGTCTTTTGTTCCAGCTATTCCAAGATTTTCTCTAGGAATTGACCAATATCTTGAAACCAAATCAAGAGCGCGATTAGCCTCTATATCTTTTTTCCATAAAACAAAATGTAAAAACAATCCTGTCTTTCCTGGAAGATCAAAATGCTTTTTTTCTGGATCGAGAACTTGGTTATTCTCTAATATTTCTCCCACAGTAAAATCTTCAGGAATGCTCTTAATATTTCCATCTAACCCTTTCTCCTTAGAAACATAAGGAGACAAGAAGAGAGAGGATTTTATCTCTCTTTTTTTCACTCATATCACCTATAAAAGAGGTAAATCTGCCGTTATTTTATCAATATGTTTCTCTGGAGCTGGACCAATTCCAATAACTGTTGTAGTTCCAGGTGGTAGTTGAGTAAGTCCAGCGTCATTAATAATAGCAAAAGGTAAATCTGATTTTTGTGACTTTGCAGCTAGTTCTGTTATATCTTTCTCTGAATGAATCTTTACAGTTATCTTTTTTTGACCCTCTTTCAACCAACTATTGGCCCATTCAGGATAGTATTTTTCTGTTTTAACATACGCAGATAATGAGCCATGAGCCACTTGAACTGCTGTTTTACCTTTTGACATCTTCAAATCTAAACGAACAGCTATAACCTGTTTATACTCAAATTTCATTTCGTTTTGTGAATATATAAGTTACCTTAAATTAATACCGGTTGGAAGAAAAAACAGCTAAAACAAAAATTGTTGAAAAATGTATAAATGAAAAGAAAAAACATCAAACATACTCAATGTACGCCTCAGTGCCCAGAACTGATGCCACTGTTTGAATTACTATACCTTCAGGAATTGGTAGAGAATCTTTGTATTTTTTTTGGATTTCGATTTTGTATTCTTTATCCGAAAAAGGTGGTATGTATATTATTGAAACCTGTTTAACAGGTACAGGATCAAGTAGGCTTTCAACTAATTTCTTTGGATCATTTGTTCTTTCAAGAAATCTTATTTCCTTTTGAGTGACATCTCGAATTTGGGAGAGAATATTTGGAGAGGAAAGTATACTAATATCTTTCCTACGTGTAACAATTATCACATTATCTTCAAGTTCAAGAGATGAATAGAAAACAATATCCTTTAGTTGTTGCTTCGATTTAGACATACTGATAAGCAATTTAGAAAGTTTAATATCAATATCATCGATTTTTCCTTCTTGATAGAGTTTTTTACATTTTCGACATAAAGTTCCAGTTTGAGCGTCAATGGTACATATTGGTAGTTTCAATCTATGAATCTCCACAAACTTCTATGTGTCAATAGAAATAGAGAGATTTTAAGAATTGCGAATGTCGATTAATTAAAAGATAATAATTTAAATAAAAGTATTTAGTACTAAAACGTTAAAATTCTATATTAAACCTCTTTCCATTAAAATCTTGAATTCGTCTAGATTTAATTTTGCTCCTTCTTTATAACGCCCTAATATTTCTTCAACTTTATCATCAATTTTTCGTTGGATAGCTTTCTTTGCTTCTACTTTCCTTGCTTTGCGTTGAGCTTGAAATTCATTAGAGAATTCACTCCCAATCTTCTTTACTGCTTGTGTAAGACCATCGAGTTCTTTACGAAGAGCAGTAACGGTTGCGTTTAAAACTATAATTTCTGCATGAATTTCATCTGCTGCTTCTTTTATTTTTCTTGCTTCTTTGTTGGACTCTAACATTTTTTCTTGATGAATCTGAGATTCATGAGCAAGTGTTGTTACACTTGTGTGATAAGTTCGGATTTCGGTCTGCATATAGCGCAATTTTTGTTTCATATCACGGAATTCGTTTCGCAATTCTTTGAACTGCTCCATTTTCTCGAATTCTTCAGAAAGCTCTTCAAGTTGTAATAACGTTTGTTTTTCCATTTCTTTTGTCAAAAATGGAGTAGTCTCAAGCTGACGTTCGAGACGTCGCATCCTTTCCCCAACACGTTTATTTCTAGGAGCTCCAACTGTTTTCATTTGCGAACCTAGTTCAAGAAGACGTTTACCGATAACATCAGCATCCTCACGAAGGATATCTCGCATTTGCTTTCGAAATTGAACTTCTTCATTAATTTTATCTCTTTTCTCTTTTTCAGTTCTAGCCAAGATAAAAAGTTCTTTGGATTCCTTATTTTTCACATCTCGAATCTTACGTAATTCATTACGCTTATTATGAAAATTATGAAATTGCTGTATTTTATCCCTTCTTTTGGTTTTTAATTCCAAAAGATTTTGTCTTTTTTCTTCCAATGTAAGTTCTTCTGTTTCAGTCGTCATTAGCAAATCACGCAAATCTATGCAAGGGATGTTCCAAACTACTATTTACTTTCAAGTACTCAAAAGAGGAGGTGTATTTATATTTTATGACAATTCACAGATAGTATGATAACAAAGAAAATTATTCTCGTTTCATTTCCTATTAGAACGTTTCATACGTAACTCAGTGGATCGACATTTACGACATTTTTTTGCGGATAAAGGATTTGTTGCAGAGCATTTACGGCATACTTTCTTCTGCATTAAGTGTTTACGCGCGATAGAACGATATTCTGGATTTGTAACAGGCATTTCAAGCTCTCCTCAGTATTTTTAAGTGTCGTTTAATAGTGGTAATAAAAAAATTTCTATTAAAGTCAAAACTAAGAAACAACATTACCAGATGTTACAAATTTCAGAACACGTAATTATACAATTTTTCAGAACTAATAATAACATTACTAAAAACTAGAAGTTTTCTTCTTGTTAAATCAAATGATTTTTTAGAAAAATAGAATGAAATGAATTCCAAAAAATGCAAAATAACTCAAATTAGAGAAAAATGGTTAAAGTATTCAAAGAATCTTTTAGTATAGTAATAACATCAACAATAGAGGTATATGAGATTTTAGTGAAAAACAGATGAGTACGATCTACAGAATTTATGATAGTGTTGCATTTTAGTTCATTGAATTTTTTTGAATAGTCAGATTTATTTTGCTTCACACTAAGTAGTAATATCACTCCTACAACTTTATGTATAGCCACTATTTACGCGCTTATGTAGTGTTATTGTTGGGTTTATGGCGATAATACATTTTTTTGTATGATGATTAGATATCCTTATATATACATACAACATAGTGTAAATACAGATTATTGTAAGAAGATAATAAGGTGAAAAGAATGTCAGAAAAAAGATTGAATGAAACTCGAAAATCAGATAAAATACATAAGAAAATCTCCCGTAATGAGATTCTAACTCAATATATTAAACATCAGTTATTGGGATATTAAAAAATAGAGAGGTAGATAATCATGAAACAAGATGAAACTCTTCGTATTATCGATCAAGAAATTAGCAAACTTAAGGCGAATCTTAGCCACACTCGTAAAGCTAGAAAAGCCATGCGCAAGCGCCAACCTGAATACATAGTTGTTGCTTGGTGAGGTGATTACATGAAAATTGATGAAATACCTAATCTTGTCTCCAATTTCCTTGAGGACATAAATTCTGAATTAAAGGAATCTTTAGAAGATCTTACTTTTTCCCTAAATTCAATGACACACGCTCTCAAGGTTGATTTTAAAAATAATCTTAAATCCAATCTTACTGATTTAAAGGAATTTCTTTCAGACCTTCAATATAACTTGAAGGACATTTCGTCTGACCGTTATACAGATGAGAGTTGAAATATTATTAATTATGAGGTATTTATATGGCAAAAGAAGAAGTTGATAATCTTAAAAAAGAGGTTGAAGAACTCAAAAAACAGAATGAAGAGCTAGCTAAGCTAATGAAGAATGTTTACAAAAAACTTGATCAATCACCTACTCTTCCTTCTGTACCCCCAGCTTCAGAAGTATTTGAAGCACAAACAGATTTTCCTAGACCACAAAGAGCACCTAAAGCTCCCAAAAAGCAAGAAAAACTCAAAGATAAGGAAAAAAGAAAATACGAAAAAGTTTTAGAAAAAGATCTTTCTAAATTGATCAAAACTGAACAGAAAAAAGGCAGCGAAGTCTTTGACACCAAATTTCATTTTGACACAGACAAATTTAATATTCAAATCAATGAAATGGCAAAAAAGGCGCAAAATTTTGCTAACAAAATTTCCAAAGATTTTTCCGGAGATTTTATGACTGGTCTTAACAAGAAACTAAGGAAAATTGATACCACTATTGCAAAAGAAGCAGATCGTATTCGCACAATTAGCGTCATGACAGATGAAGAGTACGAAGATATTGTTGAGGAAATTGAGGAGGCTAAAGAGGAAATTGAGGAGGCTAAAGAGGAAATTGAGGAACATCAACATCAGGTTGTTGAAATTCGTCAAAGGATGAATGAACTCAAACGAGGAATGGCAGAAGCAAAAGAACGATTTATGAATGCTAAGCTTAATGGAGATATTGAGGAAATTGAGGAAACTAAAGACTATCTTCACGATCTAGAGAAAGAACTCCATGAGAGTGGAAAAGAGTTGCAGGATTCTCTGCACTATCTCAATGATGGAAAAAGAGAGTTTGAGCGAGCACGTCGTGAATATTCAAATCTTCTCCGTCGAGCACAACGGCTTCGAAATGTTCATCGTCAATCTCCAACAATGTTTGTAACTAGAGCCACTAAAGGCAAAAAGGAAGACGAGTTTTCCATGAAGATTGAAAATCTTGTCACATCTGTTGCATCTAATATCAAAAAATCTCTTGCTTCAACAATTGAAGGAGGCAAAAAAATCATTACCCAAATCACAGATATTGACGGTGACAAGATTATTATTACAGATGAAAAAGGAACACGCATATCTTCTGAATCAATAGGAGATTTCATCACAACTACAGCAGGCCTTTTTTCAGCTCTTGGCGACGAAAATCGTCTTAAAGTTCTCAAGACTCTTGAACTTGGCCCAGAATTTCAGAAAGAACTTTCTGAAAAAACTAACTTAAAAGGTGGTACTTACAAGCACCATACAGATATTCTTCAAGAAGTTGATTTCATTACTCGTGAAGCTATTCGAGGTCGCTATCTTATCACTCAATTAGGTATTGAAGCTTTGAAATTATCTGAACTACTATTTTTGCGTAAAAAGAAACTTGAAGCAGCTCAACAACCTACTGAGAAAGATTTATCTGAAATACTATCTTTGCGTAAAAAGAAACTTGAAGCAGCTCAAAAACCTACTAAGAAAGATGAAAGAGATGACGAAGACGAAACAACTATAGACATTGATATTGAGTAAAGGTGAAATCATGTACCTGCAAGTGGTCAACCGTCCTTTGAAAATAACTCATAGTTTCGAGCATACTTTTGACAACAAACATGTTAAAATTACATGTGCCAAAAAAGCTTTTCTTTTTCCGGTTTTCGAGGTCACACGTGATGAACAAATAGGCTTTCTATATGATGGTCCCTTAGGTATCACAGGTGATCTTTTGGTTCACTCTAAAGAAGGAGCTGTTGGAAAAATCTTTGAGGAAACCTATTCCTCAGCGCTATTTATTCCAGCTAACTTAGATTTTTTGAGAGATCATGTTAAAGAGTTAAAACCTATTGAAGAGGAAAAATTTCCTAAATACAAGAAAATTATCTCCTCATTTGAAGTCCACCTATCTTCCAAAAATTTCTGTTACCACAGCAATAACGACTATTTCCTCCTTCTTAGTGGTAGGACATTTTCTATCTGTTTCATAAATGGTGATACTACCATATCTATCACTCATAAGGAAATCATAGGAAGAACAGGAGAACGTAAGTTATTCTGGTTCTCTCCCAAGAATATCGTTTTCACTAACGACAAAGGAGATATTTTCTCTACCGCAAATATGTTTTCAAATAGAAATATTGTCAAAAAGATTCTCAAATCCTTGGAAACCAATCCTGTAAGAGATTACTTCAGTAATTTCGACAAACTTCTTTCACATTAGATTCAGTTTTTCACAGCTGTATCTTATTTTTTATAAATTCCGCTATCTGTTTTGCTATTATTGGAGGTACTGCTTCTCCCACTTGATTGAACATAGAATCAGCTGATCCAGCAAACTTGAAATTATCAGAGAATCCCATCAATCTTGCATGTTCTCTTATTGTTAGAGCTCTATCTTCCTCTGGATGAATAAACCTAGACTTACCCATTATGGTATTTGCAGTTTCTTTGGGTGCTATTCTAATCCAATTTCTTTTTTCCCTTGTTGCTCCTGAAAAATATATACCAGCCCGACCTTTTGCTATTTTATGCACTTTTTTTGCAATTTTTTTAGGAAAGTGGACGTAAAAGTGATTATAGAAATCATTTGGGTATGAAGGATTAGGGAGATCATTAAGGACATCTTCAGCACGTATTTTTTTCTTTTTTGGAAGTATAATATGTATATTAGAGATGAATAATCTATTCCTTGAGGAAGGACACCCATGTTCTTCAGCTCTTATGAAGTTGAAATGTATTCTATTGTAGCCTGCAGCTATTAGTGCATCTTTTATTATTTGTTTACCTTGAGTTTCAGCTATTGGAACAACATTTTCTATCACAAAGAATTGTGGATGTATATCACCAATTATCCTAATTGCATGAAAAATGAGATCGCCTTGAGAATCTTCATGAAATCTTGCCCAAGGATTCTTTTTCCGTTTTGGATTTGCTGAAGTGAATGGTTCACATGGGGGAGAAGCAAGTATTATATCAGGTTTATCAGCAATTTTTGACATTATATCAAGTGAATGAACTGTTCGAACATCTCTTTTCATCATCACAGTTTGGGGGAAATTTAGTTCATAAGTTGCTGCAGTGTTTTTGTCTTTTTCAATTGCAAGCAAATCTCTGAACCCTGCTTGAACAAATCCTAAACTAAAACCTCCTGCTCCTGAAAACAAATCAATAAAAGTAGGAATTTGGTTTGTACTTTTTTTTTCAAACATTTTACCACCATCTGATGCTATTAATCTACCCATTCTTTTTCCGAATAATTCTTCTTTACCTAGTTACTTGATATCACCCAAAAGCATTTTTCCCCTTTATAAGTTGTTGAAGGTTTTTCTCATTCTTGCTAAAAGAACTGGTGGGCAAAGCAGGAATCGAACCTGCGACCTACTCCGTGTGAGGGAGTTGTCATAGCCACTAGACCACATGCCCGTAATTCAATCAGATATAGCATCCAAAGCTATATATTTTTTCTGTTTGGTAATTTAGAAAAAGTGATATAATGCCCCTGAGGTTAACACACTGCTTCATTTTTTGGGTTAACCCCACATCTACTAGTTGAGCTCCTCAGGAGCATATGTTGTCTACCAGGGTTGACCTAATATCATTGTATGGAATGCTTCATTCCACTCAATAAGGAGCCCGTATGGTAGCCTGTAGCCTTTCTTTTTGCACTTTTCTTCATTGTTGGCCAAAGCCTACTATGAAAAGTCCTCGATAAAAGGCAAAATAACATTAATTTCAAATATCTTTAATGTTGTGTTTTCAACATTAACAATAAACAGCTCTTGTTTTTAATTATAGTGTCACAACATACATGTATAATTAAAAAGCAATTTTTAAAATAAGATTGTAAAGAGGAAAAGAAAAGGAAAAAGGGAATAAATTACAGATCCCTAAACTCAACAATTTTAACAGATTCAGGTTTCTTGGAGATTTCACCCAATCTTGCACCTATTACCATCGCTATACCTTTGTTGTGAGCTCGCTCAAGCAATCTCTGTGTAATAATTCCATCGATAACAATGATTTCAGCTTTTTTTATTTCATCTAGTTTGTCAAATATTTCTGCTGCGGGGATTCTGAGTGATTCTTTGTTTTCTTCTTCGAAAACCACAGCTTCAAGTTTTTGTTTCACACTTTCAACGGTTTTGTTAAGATATTCAGGTAATTCTATTTTCCTTATAATCCTTCTAGGAGGCCGTGTCTCAGTATCTTTATACGATGTAGCGCGCCTAGAAATGCTCTCAGGTCTTCGTGTTTGACCATAGCTTGTTCTAGAATCTGGAGATCTATATTCTCTCCTAGGTTGAAAGCTTCTTGTATCACGTGGTCTTCTCTCTGATGTAAAAGAAGGTTGACGAGGTTTATATGTAGATGGTCTTTCATAACTTTTAACTTCGTGTTTGGTTTCTGGTCTAACATACGAAGGTTTTACTTGCCTTCTACCTGTTTTCGCGGATTTTTGCAGGAATTTTTTAACTGTCAAGCCTTCATCAGTTCCTGTTAGGAAAACAGCTTTTTCTAAAGAAGCACACTTCTTGAGAGCTTCATTTACTTCATCCTTATTCAAATCTTCTACTTCTTTACCCTTTGGTGCTCTAGCAACATATTCCACGTGCGCAACTTGAAGTAATTCTTTTAATATTAAATCTCCTCCTCTATCACCATCAAGAAAAGCCGTTACTGTTTTATTTTTAATTAATTCAACGAGTTTGTGTGAAACGCTCGTGCCATTAACAGCAATTGTATTATCAATTCCCATCTTCAAAAGAGTAACAACATCTGCTCTTCCTTCCACGAGTATAGTTTTCTTTGATTTTTCAAAAGCTGGTCCTGCAGCAAAGCCATCAACACCAATTTTTATTACTGAACCAACTTTAGACGATTTTTCTACCTCATGTTTAATTGAAGAACTAAAAGGACTCACATTTTGATCCCATTGGCGGACTATCTCCGCTGCACGATCCACAATTGACTTTCTCTTATCAATTCTCACATCAACAATTTCACCTAGTTTAATTGTGCAAGTACAAGGACCTACACGATCAACGGTTTCAATAGTTGCAGCCAAAATTGCTGTTTCTGTTCGTGGAAGACTAGAAGGAATAATAATACTACCTCTAGTTTTCCCTTCTCTACTGGTAAGATCTACACTTATACGACCTATTCTGCCCGACTGTTGGAGTTCGCGAATATCTAAATCTTCACTTAAAAGCCCAGAAGTTTGACCATAAATTGCACCCACAATATCGGGTGTCTCCACAACTCCCTGTATTTCAAACCTTGCTACAATATTATACTTCGTAGTCGAAGTGTCATTTTTAGCGCCCATATAATCACCTTTTGTAATGTACAATATTCATGTATTTGATTAGTCGCACACATAGGTGACGCACACTACTCTAAATCCCCTGCCCAAATACACACTTCAAATTAATTTACGATTATATTATGAATACAATTAATTTTTAACATTATATCTTAATTTTATGTAATTGTGATAATTTTGAAATGATGATTATGATAGTGAATTGTAATGTCCATCTTGAATATTAACCCTCTATTTGTGCTAATCTATATAGGGCATGAATATTTATTATTTTTACTTAATTTTCAATCATAGTCTGATATTGTTACTTTCTTTCAGACTTCAAGACAACATAGATTGGTCAATGTTAAAAAACTTACCATATGATACATCACTAACTAGTTCATAAAATCTACACTTTCATGAAATTATATGATCAAAGTAATCAAAAATATTTGACTATGTTTAAATAATTTAAGATGAGAATCTTAAAATGAATAACAATGCTTCCAGCGATTATTGTACTATTTTGTATATGTGGTGCACTAGGTCTGCTAACAATTATTTTTCTAATTTTAAGAATAAAAAAGAAAAAGAAAAACCCTTTGATTGAACGAGCAGAATCCATATTTATCATTATTAATCAAAGAATCCACAGCACATTAAATGAAATCCAGAAAATAGATTCAGAGGTTACAAAAACTCTAATTTTGAAGGAAACAAAAGATAAGTCAAAAGAAAGCACAGAAGAACTCCAAATTGAGCTAGAAGATAATCAAGTTAAAATCAAGAAATTAATGCTGAAAATTGAAGATTTAAAAGATTATCAACAAGAGATTAAAAATGAGATATTGAATAAAAAACAAGGAAACTTAGACGAAATTGAAGTTATTTTTGAAAGAATAAAAGAAAAAATTGACAATTTTTGATCCATCTATAATTTTAGAACACGTTTCTAAGGCTAGTGTAGTTACAGATAGTTTAATATTCTCTATAATAAAACTTTAAATGTCTTCAGCTTGGAGGATGGCACGTATGTATGAGATTGTCGATAAGAAGGATTTAAACGCTGAAAATACCATGCTTAAAGTTAAAGCACCTCAAATTGCTAGTTCTTGTAAAGCAGGTCAATTTATTATAGTACGAGCAAACGAAAAAGCAGAAAGAATCCCTCTAACAATTGCAGATTGGGATTCAAAGGAGGGGTGGATACAAATTATTTTTCAGAAAGTTGGTGCTTCAACTTATGAATTAGCTGACTACAACAAAGGTGATAAATTAATGGACTTTGTTGGACCTTTAGGTCTCCCCACGCATGCAGAAGGTGCGGGTAAAACTGTAGTAATTGGTGGAGGATTGGGAATAGCTATAGCAACACCAGTTGCTCGTGCATATAAACAAGCTGGAAATCATGTAGATGTCATTATTGGAGCAAGAAATTCAGAACTATTAATTTTAGAAAAAGAATTGGATAAGATAGCGGATAATCTGTATATTTGCACAGATGATGGATCAAAAGGAAGAGAAGGTTTTGTGACAGAACAACTCGAGGAGTTGATTAAAGGTGGAGCAGAATATAAAACATGCTTCACAGTAGGTCCTCCAATAATGATGATGTTTGTTGCAAAGATAACAGAAAAATATGATTTAAAAACAGTAGTAAGCTTGAACAGCATAATGTTAGATGGAACAGGAATGTGTGGAGCTTGCAGAGTGTCTATTGGAGGGGAAATAAAACTAGCATGTGTAGACGGTCCAGATTTTGATGGACATCTAGTTGATTGGGAAAATTTAATGCATCGTTTAACAGCATACAAAGATGAAGAACGTGAAGCGATGGAAGAATATCAGAAGAAAAATGAATGCTGTAACGAAAAGAAGGATGGTGCATAAATGGCGAACGCAACAGAAAGACCAAAAAGAAAACCAAGATCAATGATAATAAGAACAAAACTACCTATGCCAACACAGCACCCAGAAGACAGGGTAAAGAATTTTGATGAAGTTCCATATGGCTACAACGAGGCTGAAGCAATGTTTGAAGCACAAAGATGTTTACAGTGTAAAAATCAACCATGTTTGAAGGGTTGCCCAGTTGAAGTTCCTATCAGAGATTTCATTATATTAATTACTGAGCGCAAATTTATGGAAGCTGCTTCACTTATTAAAACTAAGAATGGTCTTCCAGCTATTACTGGTCGTGTTTGTCCCCAAGAAACTCAATGTGAAGCTCGATGTACTCTTGGCAGACGTTATGAACCTGTTGCAATTGGCAATCTTGAGCGTTTCGTTGCGGATTATGCACGTGATCATGACGAAGAAGTTGCTGAAATTCCTCCCAAGACTGGTAAAAAAGTTGCTATTGTTGGTGCTGGTCCTGCAGGTTTGACTTGTGCGAGTGATCTTGCTCTTAAGGGTCATGACATTAGCATTTTTGAAGCTCTTCACAAACCTGGTGGTGTTTTGATTTATGGTATTCCCGAATTTCGTTTACCAAAGGATACTGTCAAGTATGAAATTGATTATGTTAAAAAATTGGGTGTCGAGGTAAACACCAATTTCATTGTTGGACGTAATAAAACAGTTGGAGAGCTTTTAAAGGAATATGATGCTGTTTTCATTGGTTCTGGCGCAGGAGCACCTCGTTTATTAAAACTTTCAGGCATTAATTTAGTCAATGTCTATAGTGCTAATGAATACTTAACGCGGGTAAATTTAATGAAAGCTTATCTCTTCCCCGACTATAAAACTCCAGTTAAAATAGGTAAAAATGTTGTTACCATTGGAGCTGGTAATGTAGCGATGGATTCTGCTCGCACTGCTAAACGTTTAGGTGCTGAAAACTCTATTATTATCTATCGTCGTAGCCGCAAAGAATGTCCTGCTCGTGCTGAAGAGGTTCATCATGCTGAGGAGGAAGAAGTTGAATTCAGGTTTCTTACAAATCCTGTTCGAATCATTGGAGACGAGTTGGGTAAAGTTAGGGCAGTAGAGTGCTTGGAATATGAGCTTGGAGAGCCAGATGAAAGTGGTCGTGCTAAACCTATACCAATCCCAGGTTCTGAGCATTTAATTGAATGTGATGTTGTTATTATTGCTGTTGGAAATGATCCTAATCCCTTAATTCCAATGACCACTCCAGAGCTTGAAACAACTAAATGGGGGACTATAGTCACTGAAACAGCTACTGGTAAAACAAGTATGAAGCAAGTTTATGCTGGTGGTGACATTAGTACAGGAGCTGCTACTGTCATTGCAGCTATGGGAGCAGGAAAGATTGCCGCTAAAAGCATTCATAAAGAGATAATGGGTATTAGTGATGACGATGATAGCAAAGTTAGCTTAACCCCAGGTACTTTTAAAAAGGAAAGATAAATAACAAATTAATTCTTTTTACGCCTTTATCTTCAACATATAATTTCTTGAAAAGTCAAAGCTTATCAGATGAAAGCATACTAATTGTTATTTGATATTGTCATTATTATTTCTTAGTTTGAATTGTCATTTTTTTTCTAGAACCACTTGTATGTGCTTAATCATCACATATGCGTCTGTATTATCTTCGTAATATTTTCGTATCTTAGAATCGATATGGAATCCTTCTTCTTCATAAAGCTGAATAGCTCTAGTATTATCAACTTTAACTTCTAATTTTACGCTTGTGTATGCAAACTTGGTACAATTTTCGATGAAATGTCTAAGCAATTTTCTCCCGTATCCCTTTCCTCTTACATCTTCTTTTATTGCTATGGATAATATATGGGATTGTCTAGGTAATGAGGCATATCCCCCTAGAAGAAATCCAACGATTTCATCGTTATCAAGAACAACAAAACATAGTTCAGGTGCTCCAAGATATAGATTTGTAATTAAGGTTCTTCCGAAAGGAATTTTGAAGCTCCTTCTTTCAACATCAAAAACATCATCCATATCATTTTCAAACATATGTCTAATCGTAATCACATGTGACCCTTCGTTCTGATATTTTCATGCCCCAAAGTCCAATAATGATTTTAGGATTTAGCTTTTACTTTTATCTATTAATCTAGTAAAAATAAACCTACCTTTCTCTTATTAAATTAGTCTAGTTTGAATAGGGATAAAACATTTGTCAACAAAACCCAAGAGTAGATTAACAACATATTACTCAGAAATAACATCCCAAATCGGTAGGATTTTATTACTATAGATATTGAATACTACAGAGAACATTCAGAGATGCACATATTGAGTAAAAAAAGAGCAACTGACTATGAAAGAAAACTTGGAGATATATTCTGGGAAAATGGTTTTG
>JABUBN010000087.1_pt1 | contig 22728 bp, 6 predicted proteins | sample 7240341 | NCBI WGS metagenome assembly JABUBN01 (sample SAMN07256345, study PRJNA390944) | subsurface metagenome | isolation source: Methane hydrate marine sediment | place: Pacific Ocean: Eastern North Pacific, ODP site | reverse complement strand
AATGAAACTTTTGATAACCGGGCAATTTCTCTAAGGTGTATTTCTTTGAAAGGGTCTTTCAAGAAAACTTCTAATATTTTTCTTCTTTTAACCGGCACCAACATGCTTTCCTCTTCTGTCCTATCATATGGAACAACTGTCCTATATTGTAGAACATCAAGCAATGCTTTGTCAACATATTTTTCGCCCATGCTACGTAACAACCAAAACCAAAACTAAAAAATGACAATTCATTTTTAATTATAATTACGACACAACCTTTTTCGGGACATTCCTAAAAGTCCTGGAGTCCCCCGATTTCATCGGGGGTTCCTCCTCCCTTTCGGGAGAACTCCAGAATCTGGAGTCCTTGCGAAAGCAAGGTTCAAAAAGTAGCCTGTCCCCTTTTTTAGCCGGTGACTGCTCCGGCAGTAATTCCTGCAATAATGTATTTCTGCATAACTATATACATCAGCACTATAGGTATAACAGTGATAGTAATACCAGCCATCAACAATGGATATTGGGTTACGTGGGCTCCCTGAAAAATCATCAAGCCTCTTTGTAGAGGCATAAGAGACTTATTGCTAAGTAGTAACATAGCCAAAAGGTATTCATTCCAGACTGTCAGGGCATTGAAGATTACTACCACTGCTATGGCTGGTTTTGCCAGAGGAAGAGCAACCCTCCAGTAAATGCCGAACTTCCCACATCCATCAATCCTGGCAGCATCTTCCAAGTCCCTGGGCATTCTCTCAAAGAAAGTCTTCAATAAAAATATACCTAATGCCAAACCTCCGTTAATCTGTATCAATATATATCCTAAACGGGTGTTAACCAGATGGAGCTTCATTAACAGAACATACAAAGCGATAAATGCACCAGGAAGGGGTATCATCAAGGTTGCCAGAAACAAATAGAAAAAGATATTCTTCCCGGGAAACTCCAGGCGAGCAAATGCGTATGCCGCCAAAGAGGCTATAAACACCACCCCGATAACTACAGTGAGCGTGTAAAAGATACTATTAAAGAAATAGATGCCAAAGCCACCTTTGGTCCAGGCAAGATAAAAATTCCCCCACTGCGGATGGGCGGGAAAGAGACTCATATCGGAAAAGACGGTGGCCTGTGTTTTTAAAGCGGAAGATAACATCCACACTAAGGGAAAGACACAACTGAGAGAGACCAGTATGAGAAAGAAATGGTCGCGAATCCAACCAAGAATCTTTTCAATTTTGTAAAAAAGCACTGAATCTTTCATTGTGTTACAGTGGTTAATACCACCGCCTCGCTTCCTCACAAATTTACTACCCAATAAATTGGAATGGTATTATCATTCCTGTTTTATCCGCCGGGAAATGCGAAGCTGAATCATCGAAGCTGTCAACAGGATAAGACCAAAAAGTATCCCCATTGCACAGGCATAGCCAAATTGAGACTGACCAAGCATGCTGGAGATGATACGTGTAACAGGCACTTCGGTATGGTACCCAGGACCACCCCCGGTTGTGGCAACAATCAGAGCATAAATCTGCATACAACCTAAGATGGTGAGGATAGAAACCAAAACAAAGACTGGTATCATAAGGGGAACAGTAATCCTCCTGAGCATCTGCCATTTATTCGCCCCATCTACCTTCGCTGCCTCATACAGTTCCCGTGGAATATTCTGCAAGCCCGCAAGCATAATAATAAAGCCCCAACCGAAGCCTCGCCACATATGAATGATTGCCACAGAAGTTAAGGCAGTTTTAGGTTCTGCAAGCCAGGCTCTTTGAATACCTGCCAGTCCCAAAGCCTTAAGAGCATAATTTAAAAGTCCATAATCTCCATTATATATCCAGTTCCAGATTAACCCGACCACAATCCCCGAGAGAATTGGCGGGAGGTAAAATATCACCCTATAAATTTTTCCGCCTTTAATTCCCCTGTCGACGAGAAGAGCCAGAACGAAAGCCAAACAATTCTGAAAGGTAAGGGCAAGGAAAGTAATGTAAGCACCATTCCCGACAGACTGCCACCATGTAGGATTGCGGAATAGAATATCTTTAAAATGGGACAACCCGACAAATTTCATTGTGGGCATAATTCCATCCCATTGAAAGACACTAAGTTGAAATACTTTGAAAAAAGGGTATACACTGAAGATAAGGAACATCCCCAGGGCAGGCAGGATAAATAAATAGTTTCCAAAAATGGCTTTGAACCTCTCTTTAGCGACCATTGAAATCCTCACTTATCATCAATTTGGAGTGTCCCGACTTGTCGGGACCAATTGGGCGACCATCCCGATGTATCGGGATAAATTGCGGTCACCCCTACGCGATTACACTCCAAAATTATTTATCTTTCCAACCTTTGTGATTTTATTTCTCTATCTTTTACCTTCTGCACTTCCTTAGCTATTTGCTCGGGTGTCTTTTCACCGGTAATAATTGATTGGATTCCTTTATTGAAACTTTCAATCACTCTGGGAAACTCAGCCACAGGAAGAATGCCGGGATGAGTTGTTCTGTCCATATCGTCGGCAAATTCGGCCAAAATTGGCGGGATCTCAGCTAAACTATACTTATTGGACGGTAAGTTCTGCGTGCTTTTTGCCAGAAATACCTGTTGTTTCTTAGTAGTTAACCATCTTAAGAACTCTACAGCATTTTCCCTTTTCTCTGATTTTACGTTAACCATAAATGACGACCCTGCTCCACCCCAGATTGCCATTGGATACTTATCGGAAATTTTAGGAGGCGGGATAGCTCCATACTCAAGCGCGGGATTCATTCCTTTATACACGTTCACACACCATGAACCATTAAAAGCAAAAGCCGCCCGTTCATTGGCGAAAATTTGCTCTGCAGTTTTATTCACCATCGTGACTACGCCTTGAGCAAGTAATTCCTTTTCACTTATTTCCTTAAAAATACTGAAAACACGAATCCAATCCGGGTCAGTATAGGGAACATCTCCTCTAATGGTGGCAACTACTTTTTCCTTCCCCATTATATTAAAAGCGTAATTACTGGCAAAGCAGTCGATTAGCCAAATCTCTCCCCAGCCACTGACGAGTACAGGTATACCGGCAGCTTTTAACTTCTCCCCTGCTCTGATAAACTCCTTCCATGTGGAAGGCGGTCTATTGGAATCGAGACCCGCTCTTCTGAAAAGAGCCTTGTTATAAAGGACTTGGATATTTGTGACGTCTATAGGTACTCCATAAATTCCCGGCTCTACGCCAAATTGATTGCCTGACAGGAACCTGTTCACATCGAGAGCTTTACTGAAGAATATACCTCGCCACTTTCCATCTCTGGCATCCATCTCCTCAGTTAGGTCTGCTACATGACCTGCTTTGATAAAACTGGCAAAAATCCTCTTTTCTCCCAGAATACCAAATATATCGGGAAGAGTATTGGTCTGAGCTGCTGCCATTACCTTCTGGGTATAGGCACCTGAAGGAGCATAGAGTTCAAAATTTATCTTTATATCCTTTTCTTTTTCGTAAATCTCTGCCAGCTGGTTAAATGCATCCTGCCGATCAGTCATCCAGTGCCAGACGGTAATTCCAGTTGCTTTCTCCGCTTTTCTTGTGCAACCAATAAACCCAATAATACATGAAAGAAAAGCTCCCACACAAAACATGCACACCGCTCTTTTCGTCATCTTATCTTCTCCTTATTTGTAGTGTCAAACCAAAGGAGTGTCCCGACTTGTCGGGACCCCTCATTCTTAACCCTCTCCCCACAGGGGAGAGGGAGGGGTGAGGGGGTTTAGCCCATCAGGACCTTGACCTTGTGGACTTTTCCATCCTTGTGGGGCTTGATAAGGTTGCCTTCGATTCTTTTACCATCAACGAAGACAGATTGCACACCGTTTTCTTTACCCCGGGGATTCTCAATCTCAATATCGTAAATAGCCCCACGGAAGGGTCTCTTTATCCTGTATCTCTTCCAGTGTGAGGGAATGCAGGGGTCAATCCTTAAACCTTCGAACTCTCTTCTTGCACCTAAAATCCATTCTGTGGCAGCCAGAAATGCCCATGCTGCTGTGCCCGTTATCCAGGTGAAGGCACCTTCACCGTAAAGATAGGGATGGTCTGGACCTATGAGATACTCTGCAAATGTATATGGCTCAGTTTTGTATAAATTATAATCTTTCTGGCTGTTGGGAAGAATCTTTTTAATTGACTGATACGCTTTGTTTCCACTACCGACCATAGAATATGCTACAATCTGGAAAGTATTTGTATGGCAGAATACTGCTGCGTTCTCCTTTGTCCCGGGAGAAAACATAGTAATTCTGCCCAATTTAGAGTCAAATTTAGTGTAGGCTGGGGCAAACATAACTATACCGTGCTTGCCGTTTAAATATCTGTCAACAGACTTCATAATTCTACCAATCCTGCTACCTCTTGATCCCTGTTTCTTTCCTCGACTTTGCTTTAGTTGCTCAATCTCTTGTGCCTCAGCCACTCCCGAGAGAATAGCCCATGACTGAGTATTAAGGAATATTTTGCCCTCTCTGTTCTTGGAAGAGCCATAAACGGTTCCATCATCTGTAAATCCCCTTACATACCAGTTCCCCTCCCACGCCCACTTGTTAATTCTCTTCGTCATCAATTCTGCTTTTTTCCGAAGTTCGTTGGCTTTTTTCCGGCGATTGATAAGTTCAGCCAACTCTGCTAATAACTTTAACGACCTAACCAGAGCCATTGCCAGCCAGACACTCTCTCCCTTTCCTTTAATCCCGGCAGCATCAATAGCATCGTTCCAGTCAGCATGCCCGATAAGGGGTAAGCCTTTCTTCCCCACATCCTCAAAGGTGGAGTTAAGGTTCCTTTCTAAATGGTCAAAGATTGTGCCTCGACCGTCACTAATGCTTCCTCTATTCCAGGTAGGGTCTATCTTAGTTCCTTTCTTAATCCAGCGGTCCTTAAGATAATCAGCCTTCTGTAAAAGGATGCCTTTGTCACCAGTCTCTTTTATATATGCAGAAACAGTGGAAGTTAGCCAGACGGGATGGTCTTTATTAGGCTCATGGGTGGCAGGACCCCTCGTCTCTGACCAACCAGGTGCACTTGACCCGTCCCGCCGAATCAGGGAAGCAACGGTCTTTATCTTCTTTCGGCTATGTGCAGGGTCGATGGAAACAATTCCTTCTGCATCCTGACAGGAATCGCGGTATCCTCTACCACCAGCACCTTCGTGATAATAGGAAGGGGAGCGCGACCAGAGGTTACAAATATACATTTGATACTTTACCCAGACATTGACCATATTGTCGAAATCATTATCCGGAGTCTCAACTTCAATGTTGTCGAGTATTTTTTTCTGCCAAAACTCTTTCGTTATCTCCAGTTCTTTCCTGGCCCTGGCAATATTTCTATATTTATTTAAAATTCTTCTAACCTCCCGCTTACTCTCCGTCTGTCCCAGGAAAACAACAAACTCCTTTTCCTCTCCAGGCGCCATTTCCAGAGAATGGGAAAAAACAGCAACTCCATCCTCGCCAGAACATAAACCAAAATCCTTATCTCCTTTACCAGTAATAAAAGCTGGACTTTGCTCAGTATTTAGTTTACCCAGGAAGATATCTTTTCTTGTTGCATAACCTTCTATGGGAAGATTTGTGCCAAAGAAGAGAAGCCAGGGGAAAGAATATATATTCGATTTCGCCCAATCTGCAGTCTTCCTCGCCAATATTGCCTTCATAGAATCATCAAACCAGATGCGGTTGTAAAGATTCATAATATTCCGGTATCTCAACTCCAGGTGGTAATCACCGATAAGCCATTCAATATAGGGAAAGAGCTGTAAATTTTTTTTCTTCCCGGAAAGATTTGAAATTTTTACCAGCCAGACCTCACAAGGGTCACTGACAGGAACGAAATAGGTAATCTCCACCTTCACCCTATAATATATACTTTCAATTACAGTATAGCCCAAACCATGCCGACATTGATAAGATTGTGGCTTTTCTCTGACGGGTTGAAAGGTAGGACTCCAGCAATTTCCTTCATCCTTATCGAGTATATAAATGTATCGGCCAGGCCGGTCGAAATGCCAGTTCTCAGGAGCCCAGCGCAAAATCCTTCCACTTCGACAGTCCTTATAAAATGAGTAACCGCCCGCACATTGGGAAATTATTGCGCAATAATCTTCATTGGTTAGATAATTAATCCACGGCCGGGGAGTTATCGGTTCGGTTATAATAAACTCTAATCCATTGTCGCTGAAATGGCCATACTCCACTTCCCTTCACCTCTCTATGAAGATAATCAATCTGGAGTGTAAAGCGTCCCGACAAAGGAGTGTAAAGCGAAAGCTTTACCGGTCAAACTTTCGTTTGACACTCCTATACATCATCAGGAATTTTGCTTTCCCTTTCATATAGGGGTTTAAGCAGGTCTGAGATAATAAGGTTTTCTTTATTTAAACGGTAAAGATAGCTCTTCCCTATGCTTCTAAGTAAAAGTGCCCTCTCATTATTGAGCTCTCGAAGAGCCTTATGGCAGGCTGCAGGGCTCACCTTTATCTCTTGAGCAATCTGACGACCGCTCCACTCCGCCTCTGTCTTACAGAGAAAACGTAAAATCTTAATCTTTATCTCATTATTTAAAATCTTATCTAATGGGTCGTGCACTTTCACAAAATTACCTCTTTTCTATGTTTGCTAATATAAACATATGTTTGCGGACCTAAACATAATATCATATCCTTATATGTTGATGTCAAGGGTAAAAAAATGGAGTCAAGAGTTGGTTAAGTGGAATTTAAAAACTGGGTTCTATACATAGGACTTTGTATTTCCGTATGTCCTTCAAACCGCCCAGCATGAAACTTAGATTGGTTAGATATTTCATCCTGCACCAGGTGAAGAAGTACTTTCTGGGAATCATATAAAAGCACTGGAGAAAGAACTTGTAAGCAAAGTAAAACCCGAGAAAAAATAAGATGACTGTAAATATCTGCCATCCACCCCAGGCAGGAAAAATAAGACTCATAGCTAAACCAAGAATAAATAGCAATCCGAATATGTGCATTAGATGGAAATTTCCTAAATAGATAAAGCCCTTTACAGGGAAAGGTAGCTTGATACGTGGCCTATTCTTGAGAAATTGGAGTATTATCTCCATTGTCCGACAAGAATGCTCTTTTACCAGAGGAAGATGTGCCTGTCCATAGGTTACCCATACCCGCCTCAATGCTTTAAAAGTTGCTCTGTGCATATGGTCAACCTTCGCCTTGGGTGCAAAATAGAGCCTCCAGCCATCCTTCTGTATCTTTAAACAAAAATCGATGTCTTCACCGGTAGGTAAGTTCCAGAAACGCGCCTTAGCCCTGTCTATCGCTTCTTTTCTATATCCAACATTCGCGGTGACAAAAAAGTAACACCTGTGTCCCGCTACCTCCGAGGGAGACATATCCGAAAGGGGAGGAAAATAACCCTCGCTTATGAACCCGTAGCGGGGAGAAACCATGTTAAACCTGAAGTTCTCACAGTAAGCCTCGGTCAAATTATCAGGCTCAACCCGTAAAGTATATATTTCTCCTCCCACCGCACCTATCTTTGGGTCTTTTTCGAAGTGGCTTAACATCTCCGTGATCCACTCTTTACAGGGGGCACAGTCACCATCGGTAAAAAAGATAAATTCTCCCTTTACGACCTCCATAGCCTTACTTCTGGCGAATCCAGGAGATGGACAGTTTGGCACTTCAACAAGTTTTATAAAAGGATATCTATTCTGCCATTTTTGAATAACCGGAATGGTACCATCAGAGCTTCCACCATCGCTAATCACAATTTCCAATCTATTTCTGGGATAATCGATGTTCAACAAATATTCAAAAGTTCTATCCAGTGTTCTCTCTGCATTCCTCACAGGAACAACAACAGAAACAAATGGGCCTTTTTCCATTAACCACCTCCCCAATTGTCCTACAACCCAAAGCGCCATAAATAGGCAAACCGACTTTTAAATTTTATATATTTTTCTTCTGCAGGTCAACATAAATTTTGAAGGCTTCGTCAACAGGGTCAAACTTTCATTTGCCACCCCAAGACTCCCCTCGCCCTTTGGGGAGAGGGTTAGGGTGAGGGGGGAATAGACCTATAAAAATAACGGAGTTTTACTCCGCTAAGGTTTTCTGCAGAATAGGAGTAGCGGAGCGATAGCTCCGCATTCCCTCTGCATTTGGAGTAGTCCCGATGAATCGGGACGTCATAATTGCGAAGCTTCACTTCGCTACTCCTGATATATATGTTTATGCCTGCATGCGATATATCTTTTTCTCCGTTTGCATTCGGTCTAAATATGTTCTGGGAACGGGTGTGGCTGGGACGGTGAATGTGCGTTCTGTTTCAAGTATTTTTAGCAATTTTTCTGCTTCTTCTTCGTCACTCCAGTTATCTCTTATGAAAGCTTTTAGCCATGGAGAGACCTGACCTTCAATAGCAACCACAAGACCAGTGGCTGCGGAAAGCATCTCTCCCTTCTTGGGTGTTAGGATGACCCATAAGACCTCTCTTATCCTCTCTCTCCATCTCTTCTGGTTATCAGTGAGGATGGTCACTTTTATTCCGCTGACCAGTTCAGCCTTTCTTCCCGCCAGGGCTCTGATAACTGCATCATATACATCCTTTGTACTTATTCGTCTGCCCGTCTGTCTTAGAGTAAATCTATCCAGTATCAAACGCTTATCCTTATCTATAATCTGACCGACAACTTCTGGCGACAAGCCGTAATCCAACATATAGTCAATAAGCATCTGCCCCATTACTTCTTTACTCAAACCTCTAATATTGGAAACAAAGGCAAACTTAATCTTATCAATCTTTCTTTCTTTCTCGGCAACTTTTACGATATTCTCCATCATTTTGAATACTGCAGGACTTATTGGTTCAACGGTTATCTCTCCAAATTTAACCTTCACCTTGAACAGGCTCGATAAATCAAAGACAAAGACCTTTGTGCCCTCAAAGTCCATGACCTCACGACGGATTTCATAGCCGGCAATCGGCTCATAGGTAGAAATTTCGGAAGCCGTACTAACCAGCGCAGGCATTGCTTTTATGAGAGAAGGAACGATTCCCTCGGTTAATCCCTTCTCTGGAACTTCCCTTATAAACTTAATCATTTCACGACTTAAAGTATATTCTACTCCCCTATCCAGTCTCTCAAAGATACCACCAGCAACCAGATAGTAATTGATTAAACCGGCAAGCTCGCGGTTAACCTTCTCTTCAACTGGCAGTCTTCCCTGGACATTCAGAATCATCGCATAGATTAGCTCGTGGAAAGCCCGATAGAATAGACCGCTGAGTGTGTTATAACCTCCATTCAATATAACCTCAACCTGCCACTTTTCTGCTCCAGTCTCTCTCACCCGTATCATTGCACGACTCTTTATGAAGACTTTTTTCTCTCCCTTCCCGGCTATCTTTTGCTCTAACCTCTCGTATTTTTCTTGTGGCATATAAGTTAATTTTATCTCTTTTTCACTTATCCTTGAAGGCGGAACCTGTCCAGGGACAACTCCGAAGACCTGCTCCAGAACCTCCCAGATGGATGAGTCATGGTTCCATATCTTTGCCCTCATAACTGCCCTTAAGACTATCTCCTTTTGAGGAAGTGGCAACTCTTCAACCCTGTTCTCCCGAATAGCTTCAATAATTCGTTGGACAGATAGTTCCAACCTTGCACTCTCAATTTCTTTCCCGACTGCCCTCTCCAGTTCCTGCATCTTCTCTGGCAAAGCCAGTTGCTTCAATAACACAGCACCATATTTCTCTCTTAAGTTTTCAATTTGTCGAGCCCATATCTCGGCAGCAACCTTGAATCCAATTTCAGGAGCAAGTTCGTGAAGGAGTTCTAAGGTTCTCAATACCAGGCTCTGGGAGAGAAACTCCTTCTCAAACCTGGAGAGAGTAGCTCCTTCAGGAATTAGAACTCCCTGATAGAAATAGACAACTTCTCGCATATAGTCTGTCCTCAGGAGTTCTCGCAACAACTCTTCCAAGGTCCGCCCTCTCTCCTCAAGGAGTGCCCTCTGTATATTTTCTCTTCCTGGAACCTCTCCCAGAACCATCTCAGAGAAGTTCACGGGCTCTCCTCTTAGAGTTCCTATCTCAACCTTAGTAACTGCTTTTATCAGTGCTTCTTTCTCTATTTCATTTACAGGAATAACTCCTTTCAGGAATTCTTCAACAATCTCTTCGGCCTTTACTTTATTCACCTGTGCAAGGGTTGGACTCATCAAACCCGCGCCACCTAGCGCAATTAATTCCTTTTCTACAGCTTTCACTAACCCAGCCTTTATTTCTCCCGCATCTCTAAAGGCAATCTTTCTATCTCCCTTTGCCCCTTCCGTAATGGTCGACACTGCCCGTCGTTCAACCCATTCCCTGACAGCCTTTACACCATAATTGATCGCTATACCTCCCGCAATCAACCCAAGCCCAATCCCCACAGCCTGAAGCATTGAAACTCCAGCACCGACTATATCCCCCTTGAGCCCCTCTACCACAGGAGAACTTGCCGCTCGGCTTATCGCTGGCAATACCAGCCCCATAACTGCACTCACACCGAACATCATCAGCAGACTCCTGAACGGTCCTTTACCAACAGTACCCGGCGTTGCTGCCACACTGGGAGTCCGGTCTATCCCCTGCAGATATTTTGCACTCCATTTTTTAAGGACTATTCCTCTGTCTTTGGCAAGTTTGTCTACATTATATTTTTCGTTTGCTTTATTATGAAGTTCTTCTGTTAATGCAATAGCTTGTACAGGGTTTTGTCTCATCCATTCTCTTACCTCAGCAAGTGAATTAACTCCCTCAAGCATTGGACTGCTCTCAATGGCATCTTCCCACAATCGTCTCTCTTCTAACTCATGATCTATTACAGTCTTATTATCTGCATACTCACTGTCAATATATGCAACAGACTTTCCGTACGTCTGACCAAGCCCAATATGTCCAAACTGAATTGTGTTCTCAAGAAGACCTTCTATTTTAATAAAAGTAATACCATCTTTTACAAATGCTTGTCCATTATCTATCAACTCTTGAAGTTTTATTTTTCTTCCTACCACTGTATCAGCAAAGGCATTCATCTCTCTTATCTTACTTTCTATATACTCACCTGCGGCTTCATTGTCTTCAACTCTAAGGAGGCTTTTAATTCTTATCAATGCTTTGTCAAGCTGTTCAATCAATACTTCATCCCAGTTTATGTGAGGATACATCTTCTCAAATATTACCCTTTCTATATCTTCCTTTAACGATTGTAATAAATGTAACCTCCAGCTATAACCTTTAGCAGCAATAAGTCTAAATAACGCTGCAGATGCTGGTGAAGACTCAACTCTGGCAAGGGCATCTCTAATGAACAACTCAGAAAATTCACCCAAAGGCTCGGATTCGTCACCTGTTCTTTCTATAAGAAGGTCTTCAGGCTTGACTAATTTTTTCCCAAAGCTTAAACGTGCCTCCACCCATTTAATAATACGACGGTCTGTTTCCGGGTCTACGTCTGAAAGATAAACTTCTAAAAGAGGTATAGCTGCATTTCTTGCTTGTACTCTACATACTGTTTCAACCAAAAATTTCTCGATATCCTCATCTTTAGAAAAATCGAGGTGCTGCCATTTTTCCATCATTTTTCCCATAAGTGAATCCTCATACTCGTCTTGTCTATAGAATGCCCTCAAAATTTCCGCATATACCGGGATATGATATTTCTTTAATTTTCCAGAATCATAAGCTCTACGTACATAATGTCCAAAATTAATCACGTTATCTTCATATACTTTACCGCGATAAAACTTTAAGGCAAGACTTCGGATAAAGTTCCATTTCATTAATCTGTACATTGCAGAGCTTACACTCCATCTCTTTCCTGCCTCGTCTCTTTCTGGTCCAATCTTTGCTCCCGTAGATGGAGTCTGGGTCTCATCTGTTTTCTCTTCTGAGTCAGGTACTTCTACAATCGGTATCTTCGATTCTTTCTCATCTTGTTTAACTTTGGCTTTTTCTGCGGGGACATCATATCGCATTCTGATATTGCCCTCTCCGGTGATATGGTCGAAGACAAAGCCCTGCTTTTCGTAGTACTTTTGCAGCCCACGCCTATTGCGGGCCGATAAATAGACAGGTTTTCCCTGCTGTTTAGCAAAATCTATGAGGTCTTTTAGGGCTTTTGCACCAAGTCCTTTGGCTGCGTCTTTGTGCCGCTCGAACTCCTCGAGCTCGATATGATCGGGCGTTTCTACCGCCTCCATATCGACACCTTTTTTCTTCCATTCGGTCTCTATTTGAGAAAGCGGCCTGGCAACGGCCTTCTGCGCTTTTGGTATTTTCGAATCTTTCTCAGCGTCCTCAGGAGCTGTGGTTTCTTTGACTGCTGCTTCTATTCTGTTAGCCTCTTTGATCTCTTTATATTTCTCTACTTCTGCCTCGATCACTTCTCTATTCCTATCCTTGAATAACTCATCCGTTATCTGCGAAGATTTAGTAGCCTGTATGTCTTCCCGCCCAGAGGATTGGGTATCTGGCTTTTCCACTGTTGTGAATTTGTCACTAGATTTCTTCTGTTTCGATTTTATTTCTTTTATATCTATAGGCGGTTCTTCGGATTTCTTTTGGAGTTTAGCTAGTTGCTCTAGTGCTTTACTTCTCGTTTCTGCAAAAGCTTTTTCTGCATTCTCCATGGCTATTTTTACTTGCTTACCTTTGGCAGACATAGCTTTCAACAGTTTGTCTCTTATATCTTCTACTGCTTTAACATCCCCAACATCCATAAGTTCAAGATAAGAATCAGCTGTCTTTTTTCTAAGGTCTGCATTTCTCATACGTGGAATCCGATTTACCACAAATCCGGCAACTTTGTAAGAGACAGTAATCATAATACCAAACATGCTAATCTTTAATATCCTATGCATAGTTATACCGGTTGCTTTGGTGATTACTGTTCCTAACACCTTAGCTGCTATAGATTTACCTAGTGTAAAGCCAGTAAAGGCGACAGGAATACCCCACATTACCACTTGTTGGATCCTCTCTTGCCATGTAAGACTGGATATGGGCACTCTTAATAACGATGTATCAAATCCTGCTAACTTTCCTAATATCTTATGCTTTTGAGTAGTAACTCTCTGTGCTTCCTGACGTTGTTTTCTAATCTCCCTTATCCTTTGTCTCTGTAGAATAATCTTAACTGGCTCTACAATTTCTGGGGATATTGTAACCTTACCTTTATTTATAGCTTCTACAAAAGATTTGTCAGGTTCAGGATTCTTAATAATTGATTCTATTACATTCAACATTTCGTCAACTTTCTCTGTGTCTGCCAGGGAAATTTTTCTAATATTTCTGTCTTTTATCCCAAGTTTTCTTAATGCTGTGTGTTTATCCACCATTGAATCTATTTTATCATAACCTAAAGTCGGATATCTCAAATGTAACATGAATTTGGCAGAGGCAGCGTCCTCTGTTGTTCTGACCAAATAATCTACATCTTTGATAATCCTTGTAGCAAACCAGCCAGCTTTAATGCCGTAGTAAACTCCCTTTGCTTTGTTAGCTATCTCAGATGTCGCTATCGAGAAATCAGGCAATACCCCACCGCCTATCATTACATAACTATGCATAAAGAATAGCCTCCCTGCTATGCCTAATGCAGGGCTAAGCAGTACCGATACTAATATTGGAGCTGGTACTCCAAAGAATCTCCTCATAGGTAACCCAATCCAGGGTTCTATCTTATAATTTTCCCTGAACTTGTATAAATTTTGATAGTAGCTTGCTTTCCGCATAGAGACATAATGGTTTAAGGCCTTTTGTTCTCTTGAGAAAAACTTAAGATAAGTTTTTAAAGCTTTTGCCAAAGCAGCACCAGAGGCATGATGCCTTAGGCCTTTTATTACCGTTTCATCTGATAATGCTTTTTTCGATAATACCCCTTTATTAATTAACCCGTGAACGAAGTTTATTCTGGCTTCAAAGGTATTGAAGTTATCAATAGCTCCCGATAAGTATCCTTCATCCATAAGACGCAACACCATATAGAATCTGTCTTTATCATCATCTAACCCATGACCTCGGAATAAGGCCGAAAGTACAAATGATATAGTAGATGCTACTTTGGACTTCTGCATCTTTTTCGCATATTCGGCAGCTAATGCGGCTTCTTTGGTATATTTTCCAGTTTTGGAATCCCGCCAGCCACGCTCTTCACACTCAGATTGGAAGACCTCCACTGTCAATCCTGCTTCGCGGGCTGCATTTTCGACATCCTGTTTATCAGTCCTTGGAGCAACACTCGTAGTTGGCCCTGCCATTGACGGAGTCTCAGGAAGCATATCTGTTGATATATTGGCATTTATTGAAGCCACAAGATTCGACATAGCTGGACCGAATGCAACCTTACCTCTTCTATTAGCATCTAAACCCTCCTTTGTCGGGGCAAGATGAAGTTGCATGTTGCCATTACCAAATACTTCAAGTTCGGCTTCTATAGCATCTCTTGTTGTTTTCGAAAGCCCCTTATATAAACCTCTACCCTTAAACCTTCCGTCGTTATCTCTGAAATTCTGTAAAAACTCCATTGCCCTGTTTATCCGTTCCTGCAAGGCCTGTATCGAATCCTTTGCTAGGCCGTCTGCTCGTAGGTCGCTGTTTGGGGTTAAGAAGCTTTGGTACATTGTTATTACTTCGTGAAGAATCTTTCTATTTTCTTCTGTCTCATTATCTTTTTGACTTGATAAGAATTTTGCTAAACGTATATCTATTAGTTCGGCTATCGAATTATAGCAAGCCCGTTTCGTTGCCTTTTCGCCTATTGGTACCAATAATTTTTTCAACACTGCGCCTGGATTCTCGTGAACTTGTTCTATCTTGCTAACATTGGAATCAACCATAAATACATGGAGAGGATGGTACTGTCTCTGTTCTTTTCCATCTTTATCTTTTATTGTATCATCCTTATATTTACTATTTTCATCAATAATATATCTTATACCTCTGTCTCTTCCGGCCAACTGCTCAAAGAAGTCTTTTGTTGTACCACTATCAATAATACCGAAACATTCTACCTTGCTACCCTCGGCATCAAGCGCTTTCTTTAACTCAGTAAGCTGTATATCGACAGCGCGGGTGGCAGGTGCTATAAGATAGAAGATAAGTTTATTCTGGTTAATTATTGTCTCAGCTTCCTGCCTGCTTAAACCTAAATCTTCCAGCTTTTCAATAGCCGTTGCGCTATAGTCCGGATTCGCAGCAACTCTTGCAAGTTCAGTCATAAAATTCTCAACAGCGATAGTACCATTAGAAGATTTTAATCTTATCTTAAGCGGATTATCAAGCCTGTCTTTTGTATATAACAACCAGCTTTTATCGCGACATTTATAAAGAACCGTTCTGCCTGATTCAACAAAAGCCCTAATGCCTGACATAGGGTTATCATCATGTCGTGTCGCACCCTCCATAAACATAACATAAGGGATGTCCCTTCCAATTATCTGACCTATAGCCTGGTTCCTTGCCATATCATAGTTATGAGCTTTGAATAATGATATAACCCTTGATTCATAATCAAATGGTAATATCTCGGAACCCATGCTGGTGTCAATTTTAATACCGAACAGTAATCCTCCCAGGTCTTGCACAGAACTCAATGTACCGGAGAACCCGCCAAAGTCTGCTCCTGCATTAATAGCATCCGCCATGGCTGAAGCCATAGAAGTAACTGTTGAAAGATTAGATAATCTTATACCTTTAATATCATCAGTATCAGATAAGTATGCCTCTTCGCCACGAACTCTCTTAAATACAAGTTCTGTATGCCCTGCAAAATATGGATCTGACAGTTGAAGTTGTGGCGCAAGGACACCATACGGAGCAGGTTTTATAAGGTGTGAATCCTCATCAAGCTCTATATCGCCGCCAAGATATTGCATTATGCAGTTTGTAAGACCGACCATTGAGACCCTGTAGGCCACAACCTTGGGATTGTCTGACCTATAGAACTCATCAAGGTTCCCAAATTCAATTCCTGTCTTCTCTGATATAAACTTCATAAATGCCTCATGGACATTTTTCCTAAAGTAGACAGTTATATAATCCATTGCCCTGTCTTCTTCTTCAACCCATTGCGCATAGGTCCTTTCAATTACATTGCCATTTCGTTTGAATTTGAATATGAGTAGACTTCTCAGAGCCTCAGCATAATCTCCGTCTGCTACATCGGCAAGCTCAGAATGTTTCTTAATGAAGTCGTACATAAACTTATCTACTGCCTTAAGGTATTTAATCTCTTCGGGTGTTAAAGGACGTGTATCAAGACCCTCCTGCGCCCTGTTTCTGAAGAAGGCTGTATCTACCTCATCATGGATGACCTTGGCATTATTAAATATCTGATTCCATAATTCTCTTGCCACTTGAGGATTGTTTTCAGCATTACGGATTAACGTCAACTGTAAGAACATAAATGTATCAGCATCCATATAAATTACATCGACCCCGTCGTCTCTTTTCAGTCTATCAATGATATATTGCGGATTTTGTTGAATATCTGCTAGAGTAAATTGAGCATATTGTCCGTCATCTCCAATATGCTCAGGATTTGCCAGAACACCATTCTGGCATATGGCTACTATGCCCATACCCCTATTCATGAAGGACCGGTTAACGCTATTAGTTTTTAAAGCATTATCCATAAACTCTGGCGAATTATGTGTTATATATATTGTATGCCTGCCTTTGAATGGGTTGTTTTCTCCTAATTCCTCATTATTTTTGAGAATAGAATTCATTACCGCAACTGCTCTATATACCGTCTGCGTTTTTCCAAAACCGGTGGGTATCTCAAAGAATGTATTCTTAGTAAGGGCAACCTGTAATATCGCTCCTAATACACTTATATTATCTCTTAAACCAAAATTTACTGGTATATTATGCTTGTCAGTATCTTCTTTCATCTCCTTTACGGTATCATATAGGGCAGTTTTTATCGCTTCAAAGAGTTTATCTTTATCGTGACCCTCGGTAATAACATTATCTTCAAGGTCAGTAGCTGTAATGGTAACATTTCCCGGCTTAAACTCACCGTTTTCATTAAATATATCCTTATATTCACGATTCTGACTATCAAATTTTGGTTCAACCTTGACCGTCATTTCTATATCACGAGCCAAAACATTCATCTCTACTGCATTTCCATTACCATCAACAAAGTCCTGATGAAACCCATCCAGTGTGCTGTGGGTAATGCATAGAACAGGGACGCCGTTTCTATTGTCCAGCGATAGCTTGGCATTATCTAAATTTATCGGCGTGCCATCTGCCAGCTCAAATACAAATTCAATATACGGGTTATTCCTATATTTTTTGATAGTATTTTGAAGTTTGGTTAATGATTTCTCTGTTAAGGCGCGCGCTTCTGTTGTTTCATCCGGGTTTGCTTTATCCGGAATGACCAGATGCGAGTCAGACAATTCTACAACATATGTTTGCACATTCACTGTTGCCAAATCCTTAAGCATCTTATCCTGTTTCTCTTGGTTTATCTCTTCAAGTTTTATCGCTCCTATGGCGTTAAGCTCTTTCTTTTTCAAGGAATCTAACTTGGTATTACTGTTTACATGTTTTCCTTGTTCAAGGTTTTTATTTACCCGAGCTACAATTTTCCCCTTAGGAATACCTAACTGCTTTTCCATATCTAATATTGTGTCCATCTTATTATCGACGGCAATTAAGAGCTCTGTTATTGACATACCTTCCTTCTGGGCAAGGTCCGTTAAACTATCTATCTGTGGTCTTACCCAGGCATTTAATATTTCAAAACCATGTTTTTCTTTAAGACTCGCTAAGGTATCTGCTATTGTAGGACCTTTTACTTTAGATAAATATGCAGCTGCTGCTCCTACAGTTAAACCATCAAGGACGCCTCTTTCTTCGCGAAGGCCATCAATATCTTTTTGAGTATAACCAATAACTGTTAATGCCCCTTCCGGAGTATTTTTGCCTGCCTCATACATGAATACCTTAATTGACATTGGCAGGGCAACAACAGATGATTCATATATAAGTCCGCGCTTTTTAGCAAAGCTCTCTTCTGTATATTGGCCCAAATAGCTCTTTCTTAATCCATGTGCGAAATCAGCAAAGCCTATTTCGGAAAATTGATGAAGAATATCAGATGGCAATTCTGATAGAGTTGTCTTCCTTGTTTTTAAGTTCTTTGACTCTAAATAAGTTTCAATAGCTGCTTTTTTATCCTCAGATAAAGAAGGACTATGCAACGCATCAGCTACAGTAAAGAATCCGGATATATCAATAACCGGGGTATTATTTGTAATAACAATATTTAAGTTATAGGTATTTGCTAAATCATGAAGGGTCTGCCCGGTTACCTGCGCAAACTCTTTTACGCTCAGCACGTGGCCTGTCTTCAATTTATGCACCCTATTCAAAAAGTCAAAGCTTGAGATACCTCGTCCATTCTCTTGAGCGAGTTTCTCAAGTGCAGCAAAACTCATAGTTTTAAGTCCAGCAGGAGTAACGTTAATGCCCGCACTTTCCAAGAGTTTTGCAGCAGCTGCGTGCTCATCCTCAGTTTTAAGAACATCTGCAACCTTACAACTGCCAGTCTGCTTATTAGCAGCAACGGCATCTGTTCTTACCAACACAGCCTCAGCGCTGACACGACTTGGCCTTACATTAACACTAACAGCTCCTCCACCTATACCAGGAATAAATTCCACCAGAGATTCAGCTATCTGCTGTGGAACTCCTACTGATTGTAAAATGGTAGACACTGTTCCTTCGACATATGCTTCCCTAACGATTCCTGCGGCCTCTGATGCAACAATTCCAAATCCTTTCTTGGTACTAATTCCATTTAGAAGCTTCCGCAAACCCTTAAACTTAGAAAGTCCTCTTGCAAAAGCTGCTCCTGAAACTTCCATAGCAGAACCAAATGGAGCAAGTGTCATGCCGAAGATAAAGCCGTGTTTAGCTGCATCTACATAACTCTGGTCTCCGAAACGCTCTATTCCATTTGCCAAAAATGCTAATGTAGCTTTTGTCGATCTACTTCTAGCATTATTCGCTTTTTTTCTCAGGTAAGGCGCAAGCCAAGGTGTGAGTATACCTTTTCCTATCGCGGTAAAGGTTATCATATGACTGCCTATACCAAATGCCTGACCCCATAGATAATTATACGCTATTTTAGAAGTTCTAGGATGAAGCAGTGCAGCTGTAAATCTTCCTGCACCTGTAAAGCCGAAAGCGCCAGGTGTCTCACCTAATATATCCGCCTTTTTAAAGAGATGCCCAGCTTCCTTGGCCCTTATCGCCTTCCAGCTTCTAACAACGGCGGGTAAGTAATTAATAAGTAGTGCTGTACCACCTGTTATGACTAAACCCCACATAGCACCGTTAACAACACTGCGCCATACTAGTGATGAGCCACTATATTTATCCCGATTATTGTATGCATAAATAGCTCCAGGTATAGTAGAACTAACACCGAAAAGACCATATCCGGATATAGTCTTATTTGAGGTGCTACCTACCAGCTTACCAAGCGGACTCAATCCTTTAAGGGCAAAGGATACTCTCCAGACCTTCGGCGCTTTCTCCATAGCAGCTTCAGAAACTGCTCTGCCAGCATCAGCTCCTGCCTTCGCTTTGGCAAATGTGGCAAGGTTTCTATATCCAGAAGCCAGTGTCCAACCAACTGCAAGTAGCGTAGCTGCTATAACACCATGTTTTAAACTCTTTCCAAATGTCTCCCAGGAAGCTTCACTGCCCTTTGACACGCTCCATACAAAGTCACAAGTAGTATACGCAGCTGTTCCCCAACCCAATATTGCCCAACCTGAACGGAATCCCTGTGCAGTTTTTACTGCAAAAGGAGATAACCAGTTATACCATCTGACTCCATACTTAGAGTTAGCTAATATATTCCACTTTACTGAAGAAGCTCTCCAGGCCGTAGAAACAGACGACCCTGTTCCAATCATACCTAAAGGAACAAATACAAGGGCCCAAGGCACTGCCCGTAATATACTCATTCGTAGGCCTTCGATGGTTAGGGGTGTACCGTGATATATTGAACCCACAACATAAAGCGATACATTGATGGCTGCAAAGGTTCTGAATCCCTTCCAGAAGCTATAAGTTAATCTTGCCCCAAAATTCGCAGCACGTGCAGCATAGAGACTGAGTCTTGTCCCAATGCTTAGGCCTTTAGCGGAGGGGACAACTGAACTAGCTAATGGAGCTAGAGCTGCAGGCGGACAATATATAGCTAAGAAAACTAAGCCAGGTTCGGCCTGCTGAGCCATATCATCTGCACCCTCTAAAGCTGCTATGCCCTTCCTTTTTGCAAAATTCCAGACTCTGCCTATTCTTCCTATTTTTCCTATGTCCTCATTTAATTTCTGCATGGCCTGTTTAAAGCTATAATCCAGCCTCGACCCATTTACAGCTATTCTAACTTCATAATAATGCCTGTTGAACGAATTAACCTCACTGCTGCTAAGCATATTTCCTGACCTCGAATGCTGTGCTTTCTCTTGAACTCTTTCTTCAAGCCGCCTATATATATTCTGGGTTTTATCTCGTTTTGGACCGTCTGGCGTTGAGGCAATCTTATCCCTCAAATCCCATAAACCTTCTATATATTTTCCAGCATCTGTCTGGTACATTCTACCGTCGATAATGTAACAATTGACATAGCCGAATTCATTTAAGTAATCTTTTGCACCCTTGTACTGGTCAGCATTTAAAAGATAAATAAGGGTAGAACCATCGGCAAACTTATGCTCCTGTATCTGCACCGTAGGCTCGCCGTTAATCCAGAGCTGTTTTCTATCCACATCCAAAGCATATTTAAGATTAACCTTTTGATATACATTCTGCCTACCAGATACATCTCCGGTAAAAAAGGCTCTAATATATTTCGATTTGCTCATATTACCACAATTTGAAAGCGCCTTAAGCGAGGCTATAAATCTTCTGCCTTCAATCTCATAGGTAATACCTTCCTTAAATCCATAACTTTCTGCTATCTTTGGTATCTCGGCTAATATCTCTTTGGCTTCAACAATGTAATGTGCATTAAATTCTTGCCAGGACCAAGTCCCTCCCCAATGTTTAGAAATCTCTTCGATATGTGAAAACGCAACTACACCTGTAACAGTAGCATCTGGAATTAAAAGGTCTCCGGAGTATATATGGACATTATCTTCAACAATCATGAAAGTAACCCGATGCCTTGTCTTATTATCCGCACCCCTATATGTCCAGAGTTCAGATTTTCTATATACTCTTTTAACAGATATAATTTCTCTTTCTCCAATCTTTTTTGTTCCAAAATCATCGCTAATTTTATAATTTATAGGCACTGTTTCAATCTTATAAACTAAGAAATTATATATTTCTCCGCCATCAGCAAATTCACTTACCTTTAGCATTATCCACTCATTAGAGCTAACTGTAGTAAGCGTTGAGTTCTTAACATGTAATACCTGGTAGGAAGACAAGGTAACTTTACCACCCATAATATGGATTAAGCCCCACATTACCTGACTCTTCTCATTATAGTAAGTCCGCTTAGGCTTGGCTCCAGCACCTTCTCCTGGTTCTATAACAGAGAGCTTGCGATAATCGCCAACTATTAGACCCTGTTCTTCTTTAGAAGCCCATATATCAGCAGATAATATCCTATTATTATTTATCAGTGATATCCTGGCACCTTTTTGTACAACTCGACCAACTGAATCAACTATATCCTTGGTCGTTATAATGGAACCATCTCCCATAAACTTTATCTGGGCTTTTCCGGAATTGAATAAGAGGCTGAACATGTTTCCAGGAGCACCTTCTGCTTTCAGCTCAAAACTACGCTTGGATAAATCAAGATTTCCTGCAAGCTCAATATGGCCTTTTTTGGAATCTGCTGATTTTTCTAATCGAACAGATATTCTCCTACCATCAGGCATACTAAGTATTCCGAGCTCCTTGCCAATTGATCTTTCAACCATTTTGGCGCCAGATAAAGAATATGCATGGAAACCTTTGCCATCCACAAAAAGCCGTGCAACCCATGCCCTTCCTTCAGCATTCTGCATCAAATACACCTTATTGCCGTTATCCAACGTTATCGAAGTCTCATAAGTAGAGGGTTTCAGTCTATACCAATAACCTTTATAGTGGTCTTCTCTCTCACAATGAAATACCTCTGATACCTCTAAATTACCTTCTTGCATTATAGACTTTTTGCCTTCGATATTGGCTAAACAATAGAATGATGGCTTCTTAGGAGAAGACGGCTTCTCAGGTATTTCAAAGGAATAGAAATCTGACTCTTCAGTTACAGGTTCGGAAGTTATACGACTTGGCACTTCGTCAAAGTCTAAGTCTGCCCTCTCTCTAACCGCTTTGTTATCTTTACGCTCCATGAAACTGGGTTCACCGCTGTAAGCAAAAAGATACTTTCTATCTATAATGCCACGTAAGTGTACAACCCGTAGCCTATTATGATCACCGCTTTTAGTATAAATTGAGGCCAACATCTCATATAAGCCGTCTTCTGTTGGCTGTTGTTTTGTCTTGAAGTGCTCTATGTATTCACGGTTGTCTATAGTCTGATCCTCTGTAATGGTCTGGGTCTTTCCATTTAGATTGACGCGCACATAGAGTCTATCGCCTTCTCTTATGGCAAAGATGTATTTCCCTTCTGTAATACCA
>JABUBN010000086.1_pt1 | contig 22738 bp, 22 predicted proteins | sample 7240341 | NCBI WGS metagenome assembly JABUBN01 (sample SAMN07256345, study PRJNA390944) | subsurface metagenome | isolation source: Methane hydrate marine sediment | place: Pacific Ocean: Eastern North Pacific, ODP site | reverse complement strand
TAGTGCTTATTTTTGTTTGAAAATATTTTACGCCATATTCGTCTTGAGCCCTTTGGGTAAATTCATAAAAATTCTTTCCGTAAGCTCTGATGTCGTGTCTAAAAACAAAACATTCAGCATTATCTGAGTGTTCTTTCGTGATAATTGCTTCTTTTGCAGTATACATACAACACACGCTCGAACAATAAGGAATTGATAAAAGAACATAATCTTAATAGATTAATCGTAGCTTCTTGTACGCCAAGAACTCATGAATCATTATTTCAAGAAACCTGCTTAGAAGCTGGATTAAACAAATATTTATTCGAAATGGTTAATATACGCGACCAATGCAGTTGGGTTCATATGAATGAATATGAATTTGCCACTGAAAAAGCTAAAGATTTGATACGAATGGCTGTGGCTAAAGCGCGGTTACTAAAACCTCTTACTGAAACAAAATTAGATATTACACCAAACGCTTTAGTTATTGGTGGTGGTGTATCTGGTATGACTGTTGCCCTCAATCTTGCTAATCAAGGATTTAAAACATATATTGCTGAAAAAGAAGATAAGTTAGGAGGTAATCTTAACAACCTTAATATTTTATATCCAATCCACGAGGAGGCTTCAAATTTTTTAAAAGAGATTATAAACAAAGTTGAGAAAAATAAAAATATCCAGATTCTCCTCGAGTCAGATATTAAAGAAATTAAAGGATTTATCGGTAATTATAATGTTAATATTACTGCATCAAATCAAAAAGTTCACGATTTAAAAGTTGGTACAATTATTATTGCTACTGGAGCTCAAGAATTAAAACCAGAAGGTATTTTTCAGTATGGCAAAAATAATAAAAATGTACTTACTCAATTAGAATTAGAAAAAAGGTTGAAAGAAAAGGATAAATCTTGGCTCGATAGCATAAATCGCATAACGATAATACTCTGTGTCAATTCAAGGCAAAAAGAAGGAATAACTTATTGCTCAAATATTTGTTGTGCAGTGAGTATTAAAAATATTAGTATTTTAAAAGAATTAAAACCAAACCTCGAAATTGTTGTTCTGTACAGAGATATCCAGATGGCTAAAAAGGAGTTTGAAGAATACTATCGTGAACGTAGAAAAGAGGCTATGTTTCTGAGATATGATTTAGAAAACATACCAAAAATAGTGAAAAAAAGCGATAGATCCGAAAAATATCTAGTATCTGTATTTGACACGAATTTACAAGATAATCTTCAATTTGATACAGATTTAATTGTATTATCAACTCCTATGATTCCCTCTGACAATTTAGAAGGATTAGCTAGGATGCTAAAAGTACCATTGGATAAAAATGGGTTTTTCTTAGAAGCACATGTTAAGCTAAGACCTTTAGATTTTGCTACAGATGGCATTTTTCTATGCGGATGTGCTCAATGGCCAAAGAACATTCAAGATTCAATTTCCCAAGCTAATGGAGCTGCGGGGAGAGCAAGTAGATTTTTAAGTGCTAAAACAATTACAAGCTCAGGATTGATAGCAGAAGTAAACCCAGAAAGATGTATAGGTTGTGGGAAGTGTGAATCCGTTTGTCCATATAATGCTATTGAACTTAAGGAGGCAATTATGGACTTTGAAGAAATTAGTTTAAAAGTTTCAAAATCCTTTATTAACTCAGCAATGTGTAAAGGTTGCGGCACTTGTGCGGCAACATGTCCAAACGGCGCAATATCTGTAAAGCATTATGATTTCGATCAAATTTATGCTATGATAGAATCTTATTTATTAGAATCGTAAAATCAAAAGCTGAATAATCATGCCAAAAGCAAAGAGAAAAGTAATAAAACAAGAATTTAATCCTGAATTATTAGTGTTTTGTTGTAATTGGTGTTCTTATGCGGGAGCTGACTTGGCAGGGGTCTCTAGATTCCAATATCCGCCGAACATGAGAATTGTTAGAGTTATGTGCTCTGGAAGAGTCGAACCTTCTTTTATTTTAAAAGCTTTAAAGGATGGGGCAGATGGGGTCTTAATAACTGGGTGTCACATTGGAGATTGCCATTACATAAGCGGTAACGAGTTTACGAAAGAAAGGTTTGAAAGATTACATAAAATAATAATTAAGCAATTGGGTATAAATGAAAAACGCGTTAGGTTGGAGTGGGTGTCTGCTTCTGAAGGTAAGCTTTTTGCTGAATTAATTACAGAGTTTACGAACGATATAAAACGATTAGGGCCGTTAAAAGTTTTTTAAGAAAATAAAGATGAATTTTTCTTATAATTATTACATTAGTTTTTTAGTTCTAATCGTTATGACATTAAATTCAAATTGTTAGAATTAGATCATTCTTTTCTGGTAGAATCTTTAATCTTGATCATTACAACACCTTTTTTGTCGTAAACAGATCATTTAAACACGAATCATTATCAAAACTCGCCAAGTTTGTGCATAATATTTATATAAACATTTTTAGGTTAATTTTATAAAAGAATTAACAATTATAAATTAGCCCCTTTTTTTCTTTTCTTACATTATAATCCCCCGCTCTAGTAGATCGGCGCATTCTATGAGTTTTAGATTGTTCATTAAAAAATCTCCCCTCACCTGCCTCGTGATTCGCACCTCGTCTAAGATTTCTGGATGATTCCGTACCTTTAACATCGCCCTAATGCGTCGCTCCACGGATTCTATTGTTTTTGGGCCTCTTAACCTGATAATAGCCCGGAGGATAGAATTTATATTTTCCGCAAGATTATTTTGTATTGACATTAGGGGGAACAACTTTAATGTCGCGTTCAGCCCGGCTCCCACCGGTCTGGACAACCCTTTTCTTATCTTCAATTTATCCCGATATGGGTCAATTGTTGCGTAGCCGATCGCTCCTTTTTCAAAAACCGTGTAGAGTCCTTTACGACCGCGTTTCTTTTTGGTCCTTGGCTTCTTGTGCCTCTTCTTGGTTTTAGAACCCTTAGGACGTCCGCGCTTTTTCAATATTTTAGGAGTCAAGTCAGTTCTTGCTTCCATGTACCTAAATTGCCGCTTACCGCGTTTTTTAAAGAAATTACTTTTCACACCAATCGTTGTCGTGATTCTTTCGTTGTTCTCGTAGCTGTAATGTCGGATAATGGCTTTCTTGAACGGCTTTTTATGGGGGTGGATGATATGGGTGATCTCCCTGTTCAAGTTTTTTGCCATTGCTTGCGTAGCGTTCAAGGCATCGGAACTAATCGCGCTAATGTCATGCTCGACATTCCCATTTGCTTCGTTAAAAACCTCGCGAATATCTTCTTCTGAACGACTTTTAGACACTTTTATTCCTAAAGTTTTATGGGACGTGTACCCCGTGGCTATGATAACATAAATGGACTTTTTTTCGATTTTAAGGAAAGTCTCATCAATGGCAACAGCTGTATCAAGTTGAGGTGCCAATACAAGCGTATCCAATCCGTTCATCTTGTCAATTGCAGATTCAATCTCGTTTCTTAGCGTTGATACTTGCGACTCGGATATGCCATACTTTTTCGCGATAGTCTTGTTTTTTGCACCGTCTTTCAGCAGGTCTTCGTAAAGAGCCTTGAGCTTACCGAATATTAACTCGTTGAATTGATATGAAGTGGTTAAAACAAACTGTTTGCTCGTTTTGTGATTCTTTAAATGCGGACATTTACGGTCTTTACACTGAAAAGTCTCAACACGGGTGTTTTTTCTGCCGTGTGTTCCATATGAACCCACCTTTGAACTCCCGCACGCGGGACATAAAAGTTGGATCTTACCTAACGAAAAGCACGCTCCACTCTCGCTCTGGGCTTCGATGGGGTGCCAATAAGGTTCGTAAACCCTTTTCTTTCTTCCAACCATGTGGAATAGTAATATGACTTGGTTTAAATATCTTTTGGATGAAGAATGGAACGATTCAACTCAAATCATTGCAGCCAATAGTGATTAATTCAAGACCGATAAAATTCTTAAGTATTCAAGTTAGTTCTTGGCGTTAATGAGGTGAAAGATAAAAAAAAGCGGGTAGAAAGATTTTACAAGCGAATGGCGTTGAAAGACTTTATAATTCTTCATTCTTTTGTAAAATTACCCGAAAAATCTATTTAAACATTTTAGATAGGAATATTTTTTTATTTACAAGAATATTAGTAAGTTGAAGCTGCCTTTTATGGAATTCACAAGAAGATGAAAAGAAGAAATCTAATTGAAAAAGAGAACCTTTCACTGTATTATTTGGCAAAATTCACTAGCAAAGAACTACTAATTGAAGAACTGGTACTTACAAAGGGTGGAAATAAATCGTATTTTTTAAATAAATATAATAATCATCCGTTTAGATTTAAATTAAAAGTAGTTCTTACGAAATTATTTTACGCTATTATCTTTGGAATTATACCTGTAATCCCTCTATTATCTTATTTAGAACTAACTAAAATCTTTTTAGACAGCTCAACATCAATCGAAATTGCCTTTTTTATGGGGAGTTTGCTTTTTTCTCTTTATTTTGCTCTCCAATTTTTAAACTTTTTTATATTGGGGATGTTAGATGCCACAATGGTTACCTCAGGCAAAATTTTTGAATGGTTAGAAACGTTACCACTTTCGAGAAAAAAATTATTGAAAATTGTATATTTTACTTTATTTCGAAGCTATGATATACCAATTGTAGTTTTATTTTTTGCATTTCCGCTAGTTATATTAATTGGAAGCCAAAATTTAATAATGTTCTTGATATGCCTTGTAATTTCATTTATAAATTTAGTGTTTTCATTTAGCATTTTAATTCTAATTGGAGAACGGATAAATCGAATTTTGGACATTAATGAAATAGGATCAAAAAAAGCTTTACTTATTCGTTTAATTAATACTTTTAGCTATCTTTTTATTCTTTTTAGCAGTTACGCTATTATTCAATGGTTTTTTAGCTCGATAGGGACAATGTACGATTTATTTGAAGCTACCGATTATCAATTCTTAATAAACCTTATACTAAGCTTTATTCCTTATCCTTTTAGTTCTAGCTTTTTAATTTCTTTATTTATCGCTCCCAATCAAGCATCTCTTCATCTTTGGATAAGTACTTTGATTGGCTTTGCACTATTAAGCATTATAACATATTGGATTTCTGTAAAAGCATTTAAAGCAATTGAGAGAATTAGCATTTCTAAACTCAAGGCAATTAACGTAATGGGGAATTTTAAAGCAATTAATAAGGATAATAGGGTAGAAATTAAATCTACAACACCTTTTATTGCATACTTACGCAAGGATCTTTTAACAATCTCGCGGGACATTAAAGGATTAATGTCAATTATTATGCCGATAACGCTCTCTTTTATTTATATCGCGATAGTAGGCGTTAAAAATATTGAAATAGTTAGTTTTACTAACAGTGGGTTTTTCCTTAACTGGATTGGCATTTTAATTTTTAGCCCAATTCTTTCAGAGTTAGTAGTTTATGGTATAATGAGCCTAGAAGGGTCTGGAGAGTCAATTATTGATGCGTTGCCCATTGTTCCAAGAGATCAAGCTAAATCCAAATTATTTCTGATTTCTATTTTTCAAACTTGCGCAACACTCTTGCCCTCTTTAATGTACATCACTAAGCCAAATTTTAATACAATAATTACTAATTTCCTTTTCACATTACCATTCAATTGGCTAATTCTATTGATTATATTCCTTTTAAGAATCAAATTTTTCGGTAAAAAGAAAAAAAACTATTATGTATTAAAAGAGCACAACCCCCAAAACCGAATATTTAAATGGACTATAATCATCTCTGTGCCTTATGGTCTCCTTTTATGTGTATTTTCGATTTTTCTATACTTTTATTATTCTCAGAATTTAAATAGCATGATGACATTGTTCGGTATAGTTTCAATCGTGGGGTTTTTAATTGTATATATCTCCTATGAAATATTATTGCCACCCTACCAAAAAGAGAGGAGAGATAAAGAAGGAAAATCAAAAACTTTTAAATTTAAGGTTAAAAAAGTAGAAGAAAAATCAACTATTTTTTCTAGAAACACTTGGCTATCAATTATAACTTTAATTATTATAGAATATGTTTCGCTCTTTATATTGGGGTTGTTTACAAGTTTTTTTTCGATCTATATTACAGAACCACACTATATACATCAAAAGGATTTTTCTTATTTATTTAGGATAATATTTTTTTTTGGAATACCATGCATCTTTTTATTATTTATTTGGTTTTATTTTGTGCCGAAATGTTTAGGGGTTTTAAATGGAAGACAATCGCTTAGTCAATATTTAGATCGTTCTGGGCTAAGTTGGCTTAAGTTGATTTTAAATAAAGAAAACCTCAAAACCATTATTTTTGTAATTTTATCTATTTCTGTTTTTTATATTGTCATATCCATAACGAAATCGCAAGATTCGAGTAATTTGTTTGATATTAATATTGATGTATTGTTATGGGTAAATTATTTCATCTACATTTTTTTCCAAGAGTTGTTATATCGTGGAATTATTCTAACGATTTTAATGAAAAAAAATAGCCCTAAAAAAGCAATACTACAACAAGCCGTTATTTTTCTTATCTCAACAGGTGTTATTTCTTATCTATTAAATTTTACAAACCTTCCGTTCCAATTTGTAGAAATAAATCAACTTTTACGGTTTTTAATATTTAATTTTACCTATATTTTTCTATATGGATTAATACTAGGAATTGCTTTTTACGAAAGAAGAAGTATTCTCCCTGGATTAATATCGCTATTTATTATTTCACTTTTTTACCCTCTTCCGTTTTTTTTTATTTTCTCTATAATGGGGTAAAGCAGTAGTTCACAGATTTAGAAAGTTGAATTAGAATTAAATTTAGGGGCGATATTTTTTAACTTGTAATAACTAGAAAGAATTGGAACTTTAGATAAGAAAAAAAAATAAAAAAAATAATTTAGAATTAAAATATTTTATTTTTATAAAGAATGACGGTATTATGGTTGTTCAAATAGTTTATCACTGTAATAATGAGATATTAGAATGGAAATGGTCTTCAGACAGCGAATTAATGCCACAACCTTTTTGGACTTCAGTATTTTTAATTGACGGGTTGTTAATTGACGCAGGTGCTCCAGGAGGGGTAGACGATTTACGCAAATTTATAAAAACTCTTGATTCCGAGAATGTGATTGAGAAGTGCGTAATTACACATAACCACGAAGATCATTGTGGCGGGGGTCGTATGCTTCGAGAAGAATTTAACATTCCCGTTTTCGCTAGTAAGCTGGCTATTACACTGTTAATGAAAGAAAAAATATATCCCGATTATCGACAGATGACTTGGGGCGTAGACTACCACCCGTTTCAAGCTGAACTATTAAAAGATTCAATTAGTTCTAAGTCAAGTAAATACATTTTTAATATAATAGATACACCTGGACATGCTCCTGAACTAATTAGTTTAATTGAACGAAAACAACAATGGGTATTTATCACCGACGCAGTAATGCCAAAATATCAAATGATATTTGGTAAAGATACTGACATTCCCGAAGATATCTCCCTTATATTTCAATCAATTAAAAAATTGTATGATTTCACAAAGAGTATGGACGATTTACTTCTCTTTAGTTCTGGGAAGGGAGTATTTAAAGGCAGATCGTTTTTAAAAGATAAAATGAATGAGATTAATTCACTACATCTGAAAGCTCATAGATTTCAAAATGAAGCTAAACAAAAAGGACTTCTGAATAAGCAACTTTTTAGGTATGTCTTAAAAAAAATGTTTAAACGAGAAAGTTTTATAGGAACTCTTACTCGAGGAGGATTATCAAGTAAAAATTTAATAGAATCCTTACTCGAATGGCCCTTGGATTAATATTAAAAGATATAAAAAAAATAAATTAAATCTATTATCTCAAAGGAAAAGTATATTTTAGGTTTTATAAAAATTTAAAAACTCTGAGTTCCTTCTTTTTTGAGATCACGATCGAATTATTGAATTCGCATAAATAATATATTTAAGAAAGATCTAATAATATTTGATGATTAGTACAAAAAAAAAAATTGCCATATCTACTTTAATTTCATCTTTTCTAATTATATTTTTAATAATTACTTCTTTGTTAATTGCAATTAATAATAGAAGAGAATCTTTTTGGTTTTATGATCCAGGTAATAATGTCTATTCTGTGGCGATATCGTCAGATGGTTCATATTTTACGGCAGGTACAGAAACTAGTATTTATTTTTTTTCCAAATCAAGCCGTACACCATTATGGGAATATATAACGAACAGCAGAGTGCGGTCGATAGCATTATCGTCAGATGGTTCATATATCGCTGCTGTAGATAGCAATAATTTTTATTTATTTTCAAAATCAAGTAAAACTCCAATGTGGAATTATACAACGAATAGTACGATGAGGGGATTGGCAATCTCATCTAATGGTTCATATATAGTTACAGGGGGCGGTTATAATGTATATTTATTTTCCAAATCAAATTCCATACCATTATGGAATTATATATCAACTAAACTTATTAGGCGGGTAGCAATATCATCAGATGGTTCATATATCGCTGCTGTAGATAGCAATAATGTATATTTATTTTCCAAATCAAGTAACATACCATTATGGAATTATACAACGAATAGGACGATGTGGGGGTTGGCAATCTCATCTAATGGCATGTATATCGCAGTTGGAGATTTTAACAACACTGTTTATTTATTTAATAGAACAAGTTCTATACCTATGTGGTATAAACAATTTGATTCTTATCAATTTATAGAATCAGTAGCAATTTCATCTGATGGTTCATATATAGCGGTGGGAAGTACTGATAATAATTTATATTTATTTGAAAAAAATAGTTCTACGCCATTGTGGAATTATACAGCAGAGTGGGGATTTAATTCAGTGGCGATATCATTCGATGGTTCATATATCGTGGGGTCGAGTACAGCAATTTGGGGCAGTATAGATGGTTCGCCCCCTCCTCCTGAAGGAAAGGTTTACCTATTTGCAAATAATAATTCCGAACCGATATGGAGCCATAATATAGGTCATTACATCAACTCAGCTGCAATTTCAACTGATGGTACACATATAATAGTAGGAAGTGATGATGGCAAGGTTTATCTTTTCTTTTAACCCCGCTGATATTTTATCAATCTTGTTGTTTCTTTTTATTGGTAGTCGCTTCGGGGAGGGGAGTTTTTAAAGGAAGATCGTTTTTTAAAGATAGATTAGAAGAGATTAATTCACTACATCTGAAAGCTCATAGATTTCAAAATGAGGCTAAACAAAACGGACTACTGGATAAGCAACTTTTAAGGTATGGCTTAAAAAAATGTTTAAACGAGAAAATTTTATAGGCATACTTACTCGAGGAGGATTATCTCACAAAATTTTAATTGAATCCTTGCTCGAATGGCCCATAGATTATTGATTATCCATTGAATTCCATAATGTTGACTAATTTCTTAACATAATGGTCATTCTTTTTCGCACAATTACTTAATAGCATATAATTTAATAAATTGAATCCAAATTAAAGATATGCCAAGCTTTACTTCTCTAATATCTCAAAGAATTATGTTTGAGAACAGCTTATGCATTAAAATGTTTTGATGATCCTTATTGCTTAAGAGCAATAGAAAATAAATTGTGTGCATCTGAGCGACTACCGATTAAAGGGAAACTCGATTCAACGTTTTCAATATTTAAAGATTTTATTTCAAAACTTAATAGTAAATAAATTTATAAATTTTAATGGGTTAATTGATAATCAAATGCGCGATAAGAACATTCAATTATATAAAATTGGAAAAAAATTAGGATTATCTTCTAAGGATATAAATAGAACTCTTTTTTCCCTCGAGACCAAGTATAATTATATTTTTAAAATTTTTTTTAAAATTATCTTTTTTCTAATTATTATTTTTTTAAGTATATCTATTATAATATTAGGAACAAATATAATTGATAACACATATCCAGCTGGAACATTGTATTCAACAGTAAATATAAGAGATTTAGATAGGAGAAAAAGAATTCAAAAAAGATGATGTGTAAAATAAAAGACCAAAGTGAATACTAAAATTGAGAATTGAAGAACCAGGTTATCTCTTTCCTATAACTGGAGGTATTATAACAATCTTAGGATTGATATTACCATTAGGCTTTGATGGTACAGGTAATAAGAATTTTGGATCCTTTTTCTGGATATTATTTCATAATATTGAAATTAACGATTTAGATATTAATTTATTATTTAATCAAATGATTTCTTTGATATCTATATTAATAGTAGGTTGTACAGCTTGGACTTTCAAGATTAATAATGATGCTATTAAAGAAAAAATAAATAAAAAAGAGTATGAAAAAAAAATGTTTGAATTAGCTATTATTATATCTCTATTAACAATAAATTTGATATTGATTATTGGAAATGCTTATTTAATAGAGATATATGATCATTATATATCATATCATGGAATCTTACCAGCGAGTATGTGGGCTAGATACTCTCCTAATTTTGGTTTCTATTGTTTGATTTTAGGACCAATTATAATTAGATTCGGAACCTTTTATAATACTACTGATGATAATGAAAAGAAAAAAGTAGTTATAATCAAAACACTTATTGTGCTAAGTTTATTATCATTATTTATAGGGTATCGTCTAATTGCTAGTTTAGATTCTGTGTTAGTTTATTTAACTATATTTATCATTCTGGATTGTGGGATATATCTTTTTTTGGGGAAATTAAACGAAAGGTTTCTACATTAAGATTTTTAAAATTGATAAAGATTCAATATAGAGATGAAATAAAACTTAATGTTAAGAAAGAAATACATTGGATAAAAAATAAACAGGGACCAAATCCTAATTTTGATCCTATAATCTCATTTGAAGATTATCGCAAGATTAATTAAAGTCTAAATTTATATAAAAAAAAACTTCTCTACATTTACTATTAAGTCAACTAGGGATATTTAGTTTTTGGAATGGTCTATTAAATCTTCTAAAAAATAGATTTCTGTTTCAAATTTTTTTATCTAATTGTGCAATTAATTCACTTTCTTTTTTTGGCGAATAAGGCAGGAATATTATTTTTTATTGCTAAAGCAATAGTGGCACAATCTGGAAGCACAATTGGATTAAAGCATTTTAAGACACTTATATCTCTCAAGAGAGAATCCAAAGAGATCACTTTAAAATAATTTGAACTTAATAAAATATATTCCGTTTCCATAATTATTTTTCAAAATTCTGAAGAGAATTTCCTATATTAGGTATTATGCTGCTAATTATTATGCATATAATGAGCCTTTTCCAAGCGATTTTTTTCATTTTAGTCAATATTACTAATTTTATTTATAACCATATAATACTTATTGTGTCCAAAATGAAAAGTTGAGATACAATCAGAAAGAATTGAATTATGAATATAAAAAAATAATAAAAAAATAATTGAGTGTAATTTTAAGTTTATAATTATAACACAAATTTAAAGTTCTTAAATATTATGCCGACAAAAATCATAGTTATATCTTTCGACAAAATGTCAGGGTTCGACTATCGGAATTATAATAGTAATATTTGGAATTAAACTAATCAGGATGGAAATCAATCACAATTTAGTATGATTAATCTTTCAAATGTATTTTTCCTACAAAAATCAGTTCCCACAGATTTCTTCTACTTTTCAGTATGATGGCAATCATTAGTAGTCCTGTGATAGCATTTGTCAGAATATTCGCTCGTAGGAATCCCAAGCCTATATCTCCCTCTATTGCAAGAGCAAGGACTAGTATCCCAACAATGTTGTAGGGATCAATAAATGGCCATAGTGTAGGATTGAATGGATGCATAAGGAGATCCAAAAGAAGGTGGAATAAATTTCCCAGCATACAAGATAAAACAAGAACTGGAGTTAACCTACATACTTCATTTAATTTTACTCTATCGACCCCAAAGAACATGGAGATCAGAATTGGATACAACAAAACGGTCACAAATGTCGAGATGAAAGCTCCTATAGTGACCGCACCAATCAGACTGTGCAGGATAAAATGATCTGGGAGAACTCCATGAAAGAAAATGATTAGAATCGGCACTTCGATATCAGGTATGAAAGAACCGACAATTAGCCCGGGTAGATTCAGTCTCTTGTCGAGTTTTGATAATCCCCATGCGACAGGGTAGTGAAGCGGTGTTATTGGCATTTATGATCACTTGTAACAATATTATATTTTTTTTTCTAATTTTTAATTATATCCTTTAATATTTTCTCAATTTCATTCAATTCTTCTGAATTAGGACTTATAATACATGATTTCACGGCATTTCCTTCTTGTATTGTTATTACGCCTGACATTTTCACTCTATTTTTGATATGACTTGCCTCATTTGCTATGGCTTCTTTAAAAATTGACGCTATTTTGTTGTATTGATGTTGAGTAATTTTTTTTTTCACGTGACCTCCTCCGTCGTAAATCCCACTTGAACTAAATTTAGGTTTGACGGGATTATATTTAATGCTATCTTGTTCAATAATGTATTGGTTGCCATTTCCATCGCCGTAATTAATCATGATTTTCAACTCTTTTTTTTATCAGTTTTTACCTTCCAATTCTGAACTTTATCATTTCATTCAGGTAACATCGACATAGGATTCGATGCGGGCAAAAAGCTCATCGATATGACTATAATCATCTATCGTAATGGTAATAGCGTGATTAGGACATTTTCTTTCGCATCTTCCGCAACCCAAACATGTTTCTAAGTCAATCATCGCCTTACCGTCAACCATCTTCATTGAATCATAAATACATACTTTAAAACATTCTCCGCAACCCTCGCAAAGGTCTCTATTTACTTCAACTGTTACTCCTTCCATCCTCTTTAAGATCTTTTTAATTACTGATGTAGAGTATTTCATTGTAAATAGGATACAGCAACAAGGGCAACAGTGGCATAAACTCATGAAATGCCCAGTGTCAGGTAGGACGTCGTACCTCCAAGAATCTGCTTTGAGCCTGCCTAAATGGGGCACTAATCCATTTTCGTAAGCCAAGCGCTCACGCTCCAAGGCCTCCTCTACGGTACCTTGGCGCGCACTAGGATGTTTTTCAAGATCGATCCTCGCAGCATCTTTACCCAACCATGTACAACCTAACGAAATGTCGTGATTTTCGCACTTGCTATGGGTTCGACAGGGACAATCCATTAATACGATATAACTTGCTTTTTTGATGAAATGTTCCGTTACAGCGAGAGGTAATACTTGATTCTCGTAAGTTCCTAAAGATACATTAATCGGAATTGGCGATCCAGTTGAAGTCTCAGGACCAAAAATTCGTTTAAAAAAATATTTTATCCCAGGAACTTTAGATAATCGAATTCCCTTTTTATAGCGTTTCATGAGTTTCGTGTGCGCTTCTATAGGTCGTAAATCTTTTGAAGTTTTAGTTTTATTTCCCATTATATCATCACTATATACTTAATGTTTTCACTTAAAAAAGATTCTAAATAACATCCATGAGAATGGATGAAGATTTCAAGAATATTTCTAATTTTTAATTATATCCATCATTTTATATTAAGCTTGAATTATGTTAATTTTTCTCTTTATAATTATATAAAATATGAAAAATACTTAATAATAATAAATTTTGAAATTATATCATGAAACTTACAATATCCGAAGTAAAGTCTGGGTTTAAAACCATCAACATTCATAGAGTAGAAGTGGATTGTAAAGGCTCAGGTACCGTCGACCCAAAAAAAGAAACAGTTTGAAAAAGAACTGGAAGAATTAATAAAAAAGAGGTAAGAGATTAAGGCACTTGTGGATTCCTGATTATTCCTTTTGGGTCGTAGTAGTTGGCAATTCTTCGGTAGGAACGGAGGAATTATAAAATTATGGGAAAAAAAGTAAGATATTTTATTTGTGGGAGTGTAGGTAAGTGGGACGAATATAATCCTATCAAGGTTACACGAGAGGAAATCGTTTCAGAAACAGTGTATATCTTAAATAGAGAACCTCTCACTATTTCACAAATCAGCGATGCCATCAAAAAAGATGAAGCTACCGTCAAGAAGATTATAGACTCGCTCCTAAAGGCTAACATCATTAGAGAAGATGATGGAAAGTATTGGATAAATTTTACATTGTACTCGAAAGAAGATAATAAAATCCTTCTCGATATCGGAAAGGAATATGGAAAGCAGTTGGCTCATAAACTGATGGAGAATAAAACAGAACTTTCCAATCTAACAGACAGAATACGATGTGCCGATTTTATCGAAAGAAATAAGATTAATTTTGCCTTAATCGGTTGTTTTGCTCTTGATTGGTATTGTTTGGAAGAATTGGAAAAATATAACTTTTTGGTGCTTTATAAGAAACAACCCGGTAACAGAGATTATATCCTTAAAGGTATTGAACTTTCTGATACCAATGTGATTAAATCGCTGTTATATTGTGGAAGCAATAATCAGACTGTTGGAGAATATACTTTTACCTCATTTGGTGGAGGTGCTGTTAGGTCTTCCTTTCCTAATATATTGTGGCAAGTTTCAACCTCAGCATTTGATAACATCAAGGGTAGCTCGGATTTAAGGGAAACCTTCGTTAATGTCTTATCCCTTTATACCGAAGATTTGCTCAAAGATTGTGGTAGGCTCATCGAATCGTTGATAGTAGGTAAAGAGACAGAAGCGACGAATAGAGACGCTCTTCTCAATCTTTTGGAAAAATTGGAGTATATCATTAAAGAAGACGGACATCATAAAGTCAACATCCCGGTATTTTTTCCAGAGGACAAAGAAATCATCAACAAAATAAACAGCCGAGTCGCAAAAATAGTAATCGACTTCATCGACCCGAATTATTCGAAAATTAGAGACGTTCTAAGTGGAATAAGACCAACATTGAATAAAATCCCATTCGGAGAGACTTTCTCTGAAGTTTGGCATAAGATATTCGGCTATTGTAATAGATTTCTCGCAGAAGAAGGATTTATGTATGATCCGCCAGAAACACCATATAATGCACGATATCTCCCTTGGATTACCATAGAAAGATAAACCATTAGAGTAATTTGGAAAACCATTTTATTTTATTTCTTCTCAAAACAGACCTTATTGGAAAAGATTAAAGAATTAAAATAAGTCTAAAGGCTTGATTCCCACTCTGATTTTGTTATTACACCTGGCATTTTCACTCTATTTTTGATATGACTTGCCTCATTTGCTATGGCTTCTTTAAAAATTGACGCTACTTTGTAGTATTGCTGTTGAATAATTTTTTTTTCACATGATCTCCCCCGTCGTAAATCCCACTTGAACTAAATTTGGGTTTGATGGGATTATATTCATTGCTGTCTTGTTCAATAATGTATTGGTTGCCATTTCCATCGCCGTAATTAATCGTGATTTTCAACTCTTTTTTTATTACATCGTTTTATTCGCATAAATAATATATTTAAGAAAGATATAATAATATTTAATGATTAGTACAAAAAAAAAAATTGCCATATCTACTTTAATTTCATCTTTTCTAATTATATTTTTAATAATTATTTCTTTATTAGTTCCAATTAATAATAGCAGTGAAGATTTTTGGTTTTATGATCCAGGTAATAATGTCTATTCTGTGGCGATATCGTCAGATGGTTCGTATTTTACGGCAGGTACAGAAACTAGTATTTATTTTTTTTCCAATTCAAGCCGTACACCATTATGGGAATATATAACGAACAGCATTGTATATTCTGTGGAGATATCGTCAGATGGTTCATATATCGCTGCTGTAGATAGCAATAATGTATATTTATTTTCAAAATCAAGTAACATACCATTATGGAATTATACTTCATATGATGGTTTGGATTCGGTTGCAATTTCATCTAATGGTTCATATATAGTTACAGGGAGCGGTTATAATGTATCTTTATTTTCCAAATCAAGTAACATACCATTGTGGAATTATGTATCAACTAAACTTATTAGGCGGGTAGCGATATCATCAGATGGTTCATATATCGCTGCTGTAGATAACAATAATGTATCTTTATTTTCCAAATCAAGTAACATACCATTGTGGAATTATACAACGAATAGGACGATGAGGGGATTGGCAATCTCATCTAATGGCATGTATATCGCAGTTGGAGGTTTTGGCAACACTGTTTATTTATTTAATAGAACAAGTTCTATACCTATGTGGTATAAACAATTTGATTCTTATCGATCTATAGTATCAGTAGCAATTTCATCTGATGGTTCATATATCGCGGTGGGAAGTACTGATAATAATTTATATTTATTTGAAAAAAATAGTTCTACGCCATTATGGAATTATACAACAGAGTGGAAATCTAATTTAGTGGCGATATCATTCGATGGCTCATATATCGTGGGGTCGAGTTCAGTAATTTGGGGCAGTAGCGATTTTTCGCCCCCTCCTCCTCCTGAAGGAAAGGTTTACCTATTTACAAATAATTCTTCCGAACCGATATGGAGCCATAATATAGGTCAGTACATCAACTCAGTGGCAATTTCAACTGATGGTACACATATAATAGTAGGAAGTGATGATGGCAAGGTTTATCTTTTCTTTTAACCCCTCTGATACTTTATCGATCTTGTTGTTTCTTTTTATTGGTATTCACTTCGGGGAGGGGAGTTTTTAAAGGCAGATCGTTTTTAAAAGATAGAATGGATGAGATTAAATCATTACATCTGAAAGCTCATAGATTTCAAAATGAGGTTAAGCAAAAAGGACTACTGGATAAGCAACTTTTAAGGTATGGCTTAAAAAAATGTTTAAACGAGAAAATTTTGTAGGCATACTTACTCGAGGAGGATTATCTCGCAAAAATTTAATTGCATCCTTGCTCGAATGGCCCATAGATTATTGATTATCCATTGAATTCCATAATGTTGATTAATTTCTAGATCTCTTAAAATAGAAGCGGATTTTTGTAAATAGATAAAAAGCAAGGGATATTTAGATTTTGGAACGGTCTATTAAATCTTCTAAAAAATAGATTTCTGTTTCGAATTTTTTTTTATCTAATTGTGCAATTAATTCACTTTCTTTTTTGGCGAATAAGGCAGGAATGTTATTTTTTATTGCTAAAGCAATAGTAGCACAATCTGGAAGTGCAATTGGATTAAAATATTTTAAGACACTTATATCTCTCAAAAGAGAATCTAAAGAGATCACTTTAAAATAATTTGAACTTAATAAATTATCAGTTTTTTCAAAAGCTTTATCTTTCCCTAACTTCCTACATAAAATATATTCCGTTTCTATAATTGCTAGAGTAGTAGTTGAGGGAATTATTTTTTCAGCAACGATATTCTTATATAATTCAGATTCATCTCCGGATAATAATAACTCAATCACGGCACCTCCATCAAAAACAACTTTTTTAAAAGGAAATGTCATCTTTTTTCCTCTCTAAGTACAATTCGTCCAATACGGAATTAATGTCGATATTTTCAACTTTTTCACATGCATTTCTAAATTTCCTTCTATCTTTCTTATTTCTTTTCCTAAAATAGTTACTGATTAAAAATTTGATGGTTGTATTATAATTTATCTTTTCCTTTCTCTGAATTTGCAATTGAGCTGCTACTTTAAGCAATTCTTCTTTTGTCTCATCATCAATTGTTATTGTTGTCATTGATTATCACTCATAGTTTTAATAACTTTCATGAATTATATAGAAAATATTAAATTTATAATTTTATATTTTAAGGTTTTTTATAATTCTAAGATTGTTGAATTTAAAATATATTATAATTAAAATATTAAAATAGCAAGTGGAAGGTCGTTTCTAATCTCTCTTTTTGCCTATTCTTAGAACCAATTTATAGGATTTTAAAAATTAAAATTCCCTTTTTATTTTATTAAAATCCATTATAGAATACCACCAAGCATCATAAAACTAAATATTCATAAAAATTATATATACTTATTTTGATTATTTATTATTTAGTCAAATATTGAAAAAAGAAGTGATTTAATGGATATAAAAAAGATTATCTATTTCTGTATGATGAGTATTTCTGGTATTTTCGGGATTGTGTATTCATTCTTCCATGTTAACCTATTAATTACATCTTTCTTGGCTAAATTAATACTTATAGGTTCTTTCATTTTTTTAATTACTGGATTAATTTATATTGTTTATACTTTAAAAGAAAAGGAAAAAAAATATGGTGCTATGGCATATTTGAGTTTTCTTTGGTTTTTATTTTTACTTGTTGCGATTTCTTATACAAATGGATTAAGCAACCCAGGTATACAAGGTATGAACTTGCCATTTTTCATCCTTGGAATTAGTCTTACCCTTGGATTTAGTATTGGGATTTTATATGTGTATTTTTCTGTAAAAAAGATTAAGACTAAAGAAATAGATAAATAAGAATCCTTGAATTTCTCTCGAACTAATTCAGAAATAATATAGAGTAGTATATAATTATATCGTTGTAATCAAACTCGAGAGCAGTCACTTCAGTTAATTCATCGCGATCGTTCCGACCGTAAAGAATTACGATTCTTTTAAATATCTTATTTGATACATTATATATGATAAAAAATATACCTTTATAGAATAAAGAGCATAAAAATGAAGTGGGCAAATACATGGTTTAAAAAATTATACCATGCAGGGAATACAAGAAAAGGGTGTTTCATCATGGGAACCCTTATTGGTTTGTTTACGGGGTTATCCAAAAGTGTAATTTCAATTAATCAAGGAGAACCTGTGATAATTGCATTTTTATACGGTATACTATTTAGTATAATGTGGGCTACTCCATTGTTCGTAACGGGAATTATTAGATACCCAAAATCGAAAGGAAAAAAAGACCCCTAATTTTCATTTTTAGTAAATTCAATTATTTTTTTTAACTTTGAACATTAAAGGTTTCTCCCATAAAACATAAAATAAAGGAGGTTAGGAAATGAAAAAGAATAAAAAAGTTTCTGTTATGGTTGGATTATTAGGTTTACCAACTGCTATCATTACGGGGTTGATTTTCGATTTAATATTAAAAAGAGATCTACTAGAGGGTCTTATTTTCTCAATATCATTTGGATTAGTATTTTCTATTACTTGGATGGTGATGGCTACTATCAGGAATAGAAAAAAAGAAAATTAAACTTTTATTATTAATGATTTAATTTCTTTAAATTCTAAAATTTATTGGTTGCCATTTCCATCGCCGTAATTAATCATGATTTTCAACTCTTTTTTTTATCAATGTTTACCTTCCAATTCTGAACTTTATCATTTTATTCAGGTAACATCGACATAGGATTCGATGCGGGCAAAAAGGTCATCGACATGACTATAATCATCTATCGTAATGGTAATAGCGTGATTAGGACATTTTCTTTCGCATCTTCCGCAACCCAAACAAGTCTCTAAGTCAATCCTCGCCATAGGCCAGAAATACCATGTCATCGAACACTGCAACAGCGTAAACCACGCAACCCTCAGCTTCGCCGCTTTTCAAGAATATTGAAGGTAGGACGTCGTACCTCCAAGAATCTGCTTTGAGCCTGCCTAAATGGGGCACTAATCCATTTTCGTAAGCCAAGCGCTCACGCTCCAAGGCTTCCTCTACGGTACCTTGGCGCGCATTAGGATGTTTTTCAAGATCGATCCTCGCAGCATCTTTACCCAACCAAGTACATCCTAACGAAATGTCGTGATTTTCGCACTTGCTATGTTTTCGACAAGGACAATCCATTAATACAATATAACTTGCTTTTTTGATGAAATGTTCCGTTACAGCAAGAGGTAATACTTGATTCTCGTAAGTTCCTAAAGATACATTAATCGGAATTGGCGTTCCAGTTGAAGTCTCAGGACCAAAAATTCGTTTAAAAAAATATTTTATCCCGGGAACTTTAGATAATCGAATTCCATTTTTATAACGTTTCATGAGTTTCGTATGCGCTTCTATAGGGCGTAAATCTTTTGAAGTTTTAGTTTTATTTCCCATTATACCATCACTATATACTTTCAACAATATTTCAAATATTTCTAATTTTTAATTATGTCCTTCATATTATATTAAGGTTGATGATTCATATGAAGAATTCATTGGCAAAAGAATATTTATTTTAGGAGAAGAAACATCTTGGATGGATTGTTGAAAGAATTTGTTTCGATTTTTTAGGGTAATAATGGATAATCAGTATAACCTTTCTCCCCAGGAGTGTAAAAGGTATTCTTATCATATCGTGTAATATCACCACTAAGCTCAAATCTCTTTGGGAGATCTGGATTAGAAATAAAAAGCCTTCCAAACGCTACGAGATCGGCTAGATTCTCTTTTAGAACTCTATTCCCTTTTTCTTGGTTAAATTTATTATTTATCATTAAGCACCCTTTATATAATGGCCTAAAGTGTTTTGCGATCTTGAGTTCCGCAAAAGGTACGTTAGTTACATCGTTGAACGGTTCGGATAGATGTAAATAAGCCAAGTTGTAATTGTTCAGTTTTTCTACTATATATTCGAATGTAGGAATAGTCTTTTCATCAATTGTAATTCCAAATATATCGTGGAACGAAGGATTTAGCCTCGCTCCAATACGATTCTCTGGCATTACTCCTTTTATCGCATCAATGACCTCGAATAGAAATCTGGCTCGATTTTCAATAGAACCTCCATACTCATCCGTTCTATTGTTAGAACATCCCGTAAAAAATTGATGAAATAAATACCCATTTGAGGAATGAATCTCAACGCCGTCAAATCCCGCTTTCATAGCATTACTAGCTCCATTCTTGAAATCTTGAATTGTCTGTTTAATATCAGCGATAGTCATTGCCCTAGGAGTAACAGTATCTTGAAACCCTTCGTATGTGAATGATTTTGATTTAGGGTTTATCGCAGATGGAGCCAGTGGTGGTTCGCCATTGTGAAAATCTGGATGCGACATTCTTCCAACATGCCACAATTGGATAAATATTTTTCCTTCCCTTTTATGAACTGCGTCGGTCACTAACTTCCAACCGTCAACTTGCGCCTCTGAATAGATACCGGGAGTGTTAATGTATCCGACAGCATTTTTCGAGACTTGAGAACCACAAGTGATTATCAGCCCGGCAGACGATCTCTGCTCATAATGTTTAGCTTGAAGCTCAGTGGGGCGATGCTCTGAATTATTAGCCCTACTACGAGTCATAGGAGCCATTACCATCCTATTTTTTAAGTGTAAATCCCCCATCGTTATTTCTTTTAAAAGAGGTTGTACTTTAGACATGTCCGATCCCTTTGAAATTGATGTGTTTTTTAATATTTTTATTTATGGATACTATTTAACGCTACTCTATATGATCTATAATTACATAAAATTCATGATATTTTTATCTCTTATATTCAAGCTTTTTTTTACAGGAATGAGTAAATTTTTCTTCTTTAGTAAGCTCTCTCCCTCAATACTGACAATAATCTAATAAAAATATAAAATTAGAACTAGGAAAAAAAAATAAAAATATGATTTGAATTGCTAAAATACCCATATAGTAAAGAGGAGTTAGAATTAAACCTCGAAATTACCTTATAAAAAAAGAAAAACTTAAATAATGATCCGACAAAATTGAAAAATAAAAACTAACTTTATTATATAAAATAAAAAAATAGGTGAATTATTATGCAAACAAGTGAGACAAACGATCCGTTTTTCGCCCAACCATATGTGGATATCGATGAGTGGCGGGACGAGCCCGTACGCCATCGATACATCCATGGCGGATTTAAAGACACCCAAGCCCGATTCTCGTTCTACTTCCCACCGAAAGAGCAATACGATGGTCGGTTCTTCCAGTATATCATGCCGATGTCTGGGAACGAAAATGTTGTACAGAAACCAAATTACCCTGATCCTCCCTACTCATTAGGCTTTGCCTTCGAGAGTGGCGGCTATTTTGTGGAATCAAACCTAGGAAGATTGGATATGTTCCCAGGGGAAGATCCCACTATCGCCGGGTATCGGACCAGTGTGGCAGTGGTGAAGTATTCGCGCGCTTTGGCCTCTGAAATGTATGGCTCCCACCGCCCCTATGGTTATGCATTTGGCGGTAGTGGTGGAGGTTATAAGATAATAAGCTGTATAGAAAACACAGTCGGTGTTTGGGACGGCGTGGTGCCATTTATTCACGCAACACCAATGGCCATGATCAATGTATTCTCGGTACAGGCTCATGCGATGCGCGTGTTGAAAGATAAAATGTCCACCATCATCGATGCAGTAGAACCTGGTGGTAGCGGAGATATGTATGCTAATCTAAATGAAGAGGAACGAGAGGCGCTTACCGAAGTGACTAAGATGGGATTTCCGCCACGTGCTTGGTTCAATTACAGGAGAATAGCGTTCGGCTACACCGCAGTCTTAACTACGCTCCTTGACCCAATGATTAAATGGGATCCCACGTACTTTGAAGATTTTTGGAAGGAACCAGGCTACCTCGGAGCGAATCCGACCCAATCGTTCTTAGACGCCCGGATAAAACACGAAACAACTATAAGCAAGCTTATTATGCCCGATGATATCAGGAAAATGGGAGGGTCATTGTCTATATCTGCTGGGCAAGCTGGTAACGTAACAGTCCCAGCAGGGTTTGTATTAGAAAGCGTGCCTGAAGGTGACATACAGGGGGCTTCAATATTCTTGAAAAGCGGCGAAGCTGAGGGTTGCGTGGTTTACGCTGTTGCAGTGTTCGATGACATGGTATTTCTGGCCTATGGCGAGGATAACTA
>JABUBN010000085.1_pt1 | contig 22800 bp, 23 predicted proteins | sample 7240341 | NCBI WGS metagenome assembly JABUBN01 (sample SAMN07256345, study PRJNA390944) | subsurface metagenome | isolation source: Methane hydrate marine sediment | place: Pacific Ocean: Eastern North Pacific, ODP site | reverse complement strand
TTCTGGTTTAGCCAGCTCAACATGGGGTAGCTGGGCTCCCTTTTCAAAAAGTGCCTGGGAGGAGATACCAATTCCCGGCGCAATCACCCCCCCCACATATTCTCCCTTCTCACTAATTATATCAAAAGTTGTAGCCGTACCAAAATCGACTACTATAACCGGACCTTTATACAGTTCAAAAGCAGCAATACTGGTTGAAAGTCTGTCAGCTCCCACTTCTTTAGGATTATCATACAAAATAGGCATCTCCATCTCGCCCCCCCGGCCAACTACAAGGGGCTTGATGTGAAAATATCTCTGGGAAATTTCTTCAAAAACAGGTAACAGGGAAGGAACCACACAGGATATAGCAATCCCCGAAATTTTTTTTCTGTCGATTTTTCCAAAATCGAAGAAATTTAAGATTTCTGCTCCATACTCATCTGGAGTCTTTCCTGCACTTGTTGAAATTATCCAGCTCTCTATCAGTTTCTTGCCCGTATACACACCAAAAGAAATACTCGTATTGCCAACATCAATCACCAGAAGCATAACATTTTCCTTTTATAACGCAGAGCTTCGCTCTGCAGCTACATTATTTTTGTAGCAGCAAAGCGCAAGCTTTGCTTCTCCTTTAGTCCCGATTCATCGGGACAGCTACAGAATTTTCGAGAGTATTTTCACGTCGCCAGCAACAACTCTTTTCCTGCCCTCATTTGTCTCTACAATCAAAGCTCCATACTCATCTATATTCAAGGCTTTACCTTCAATAATCCCATCTGGGCATTCAATCTTAACTTCCTTTCCCAGCACAGCCGATATACCCTTATACTCTTTCAGGATTGGACCCATTTCTTGCTTTCTAAAATCTAAATAATATTTATCAAACTTTTCCAGCACCTTTTTTAAAAGTTTCTGTCTGGGTAGGTTGCGGCCTATAACATCCTTAAGAGAAATTGCTGTAGCCCGCAGTGCAGGAGGAATGTGATTATTCACATTAATTCCCAGACCTGTGACAACATAATTAACCTGGCTAACGCCTGAGACCATTTCCGTCAGTATCCCGCATACTTTCTTAAATTCAATACCAGGAATGTGACGAATTAGAACATCGTTTGGCCATTTAAGCTTTACTTCTATTCTGGTGAGTTCGGCTATAGCTTTTGCTACAGCGAGGCTCCCAATCATAGTTATTTTTGGCACTTCCATCGGGGTTATTTCAGGACGGAGGATAACGGATAGCCAGATACCCCCCTTTGGCGAAACCCATCTTCTCCCCAGGCGACCCTTTCCCTGGGTCTGGATTTCTGCAATAACAACCGTTCCCTCAGCAAGACCCTTCTGTGCAAACTTCTTTGCCTTATCCTGAGTGGAAGTGACCCTCACATACCGAAATATTTTTCTCCCTATAATTCTTGATGACCGGCCAGAAATTCTCGCGCCTACTTTTTTCACTTCTCCACCTTGCCTCTCGGTGGAACCACCAGGCTGTCTATTCCACTGTCAATATGTCGCTATGCCACAATATCCAAACTTATATCCAGTGCCCTTGCTGAGTGAGTAATCTCTCCCACCGATATCCTATCCACTCCTAAGTGAGCAATCTGTTTAATACTCTTTAAATTTATTTTCCCCGAGACTTCGATAGCCGGACTTTTTGTCCCTTTTCTATCCCGCGCCATTTTAACCATTCTTACTGCCTTCTTTAAAATAGGGAGTTTCATATTATCGAGCATAATAATATCCACATCCATATCTAATACTCTCTTTAGTTGCCTGAGACTATCCACCTCTACCTCTACTTTCATTCCCTTGGGAATCTTCTCCCTTATCTCTTCCAAATTCCATCCGCCTGGAACTTTCTCTCTCGTGCGAGCGCCTGCTATCCACCAATGGTTGTCTTTAATCAGTACCATATCATATAAGCCCATCCGATGATTATATCCACCGCCGCAACTCACTGCATACTTCTCCAGATACCTTAGGCCCGGGAGTGTTTTCCTCGTATCATAAATTTTTGCTTTTCCTCGAGGGCTGGTGGATTTCACAGCCTCCGTATATTTTCGGGTTAGTGTGGCAATCCCCGAAAGGTGCTGCAAAAAGTTTAGCGCTGTCCTTTCCCCTGTCAGGACTACCTGAGCGCCTCCCCGAACTTCTGCCAGGGTTTCTCCTCTCTTTACTTGGTCTCCGTCTTCTACTATTTTTTTGAACTCGATTCCTCTTCCTTTCCTGCCTTTTCCAATAGTTAAGCTTTCCACAGCTTTGAACACCTCTTCTGCCACTCCTATCCCGGCAACTATCCCTGGCTCCCTGACTACTATCTTTGCTTTCATTTTCTTCGTTTCTGGCACAAGTAAACCAGTGGTAATATCCCCTCTCCCGATATCCTCCCGGAGCGCATTTTTAACAATTGGTCTTATCTTTTTTAAATCAAGGTTCACATTTTCCTCCTCGCTCCGATCAATCTATTCCTTATAGTACAACTTTTTTGCTCTGTGGTTTTCGATTATTTTCTTGATTGTCTGTAAAGGCAGGCGTTGCTTTTCGATGTTCTTAATTATCCGAACCCTACTCAATGTATCTTCTTTGTCGTAAAGTTTTTGACCTCCAGGCGTAGTACCAGCTGGTTCTACTAAACCGATTTCTGTATAGTACCTTATGGTTGACGGTAATACACCCGCTATCTTAGCCATCTCGCCAATTTTTAATAAATCCTGGGAGTGTAATTTTTTACGAGCCACCTGTCTTTCACCTCCTTTCGCTTCGCTCAATCCGACCGGGGTTCTCACCATCTCGAACCCGTCGCCAACCTTGTCCCGATTTCATCGGGACGGCGTTCCGGGGCGCTCACCGTCTCGCGCCCGCGCCTTTCCCTCGCTTCGCTCGGTCGTTGCTCCTTATTCGTCGCAACCGGCGCCCCTTTTTGATTTATTGGAATAATTTGGTAGTCGCAACCTTTCCCGCGAGGGATCCCGCTACAGGCGGAGTCCCAACGGGACGTGGCAGGTTGCGTTATAGAAATTACGCTCCGATGAATCGGTGCGACTACCTGTGGAGAACTCTTTTTCTATGCGGTAACCCCTTCAATTCAAAAATTTTGTCTCTTAATATTACTGCCAGCTCAAAATCAAGGTTATCTGCAGCCTGGCTCATCTCGCGCTCAAGCTGTTTCAATACCACAGGCGCCTGCTCTTCGGTTAAATAATCGTAACCCCTCTCCCGTAAGATTCCGTAAGCCTTTTGCTTCGTTTCATCGACAAATTCTTCTTCTTCCCTGATTGCTTTCTGAATTGTCTGAGGAGTAATGTGTAATTTCCTGTTATAATCTAACTGTTTCTTACGCCTGCGGTCCATTTCTGTGATGGCGCGGCGCATCGACTGAGTCACTCCATCTGCATACATAATTACCTGGCCATTTACGTTGCGAGATGCCCTTCCACAAACCTGTATCAAAGAGGTTTCAGACCTCAAGAAACCTTCCTTGTCTGCATCCAGTACAGCCACTAAGGAAACCTCTGGCAAATCGAGTCCTTCCCTTAACAGGTTTATCCCCACCAGACAGTCGAATTCACCTTTCCTGAGGTCTTTCAAAATCTCCACCCTGTTCAAAGTCTCAATCTCTGAATGGAGATAGCGCACACGGAGACCCTTCTCTACAAGAAAAGAACATAAATCCTCTGCCATGCGCTTAGTTAAGGTAGTCACCAGGACCCTCTCTCTCCTCTCTATTCTTTTCTCAATCTCTTTAATTAAGTTATCAATCTGACCTTCGGTGGGCCTGAGCTCCACTGCCGGATCGACCAATCCAGTCGGTCTTATAACCTGTTCTACCACAACACCTTTCGCCTTCTTCAGCTCATAAGGAGCTGGTGTGGCTGAGACATAGATAACTTGACTGACCAACCTTTCAAATTCAGTAAATTTTAAAGGTCGATTATCCAGGGCACTGGGCAGGCGAAAGCCATATTCCACAAGGGTCTCTTTTCTGGAACGGTCTCCTTTATACATACCATTCAGTTGAGGAATAGTAACGTGAGATTCATCGATAATCGTCAAGAAGTCCTGGGGAAAATAGTTAATCAGACACGATGGGGGCTCTCCGGGCTTTCTCCCCGAGAGATGTCTGGAATAGTTTTCAATTCCAGTACAATAACCTACTTCACGCATAATCTCAATATCATAATTTGTCCTGGTTTCTAACCTCTGGGCTTCCAGTAACTTATTTTGAGACCTCAACTCCTTTAATCTTTGTTCCAACTCTTTCTTTATCGCTTTTATAGCTTCTTCCAGCCTCGGTCCGGTAGTGACGAAGTGTTTTGCCGGATAGATATATACTTTATCTTTGTCTGTTAGAACTTTACCGGTTAAAGGGTCGATTTCAGCTATCCTCTCAATCTCATCGCCAAAAAATTCTACCCTGAGAGCGGTTTCCAGATAGGCAGGGTATATCTCCACAACATCCCCCCTAACCCTGAAATTTCCTCTAGTAAAACTGATGTCGTTTCTCTGATACTGGATACGTACTAAATCCCGCAGCAAATCTTGACGGGGATAAGAGTTACCCTTGAGCAGAATGACCAGAGACTCCTTCCATTCCTGAGGGGAACCAATGCCATAGATACAGGATACAGAAGCCACAATGATAACATCTCTCCTTTCTAAAAGAGAGCTGGTGGCTTTTAGCCTTAACCGGTCAATCCGGTCGTTGATGGAAGCGTCCTTCTCTATATATGTATCGGTCTGGGGCACATAGGCCTCAGGTTGGTAGTAGTCATAATAGCTCACAAAATACTCTACGCTATTTTCCGGAAAGAATTGCTTAAATTCGGAATAGAGCTGCGCCGCCAGAGTCTTATTATGGGAAATTATTAGTGCAGGTCTATTAACACTGGCTATCAAACTTGCAACAGAGAAAGTCTTTCCTGAGCCGGTTACACCAAGTAAGACCTGATTCCTTTCTCCTTGGAGAATACCTTCGGTCAACTCTGCAATTGCCTGGGGCTGGTCTCCCTGAGGCACAAAATCTGAAACCAATTTGAATTTCAAGTCAACTCTCCACTAAAAGCTTTTTTCCAACTAAGATTCCATTTCTTCAAAGCTTCTACCATACCATAATCAGTACGGTCGAGAGACAGGGGTGTAATCGATATCTTATTATGCTCAATGGCAGCAACGTCCGTGCCCTGTTCAGAGATTCCAGAGAGATTCTCACCAGCAATCCAATAGTACTTTTCTCCACGAGGGTCCGTACGTTCCTGAATCTTTTTTCCATATATTCTCTTCCCTTGTCTTGTTATTTCCACTCCTCTAATTCCTTCCAGAGGTAAATCAGGAATATTCACGTTAAGATAGACATTCTTGGGCAACCCTTGCTGGATAATCCTCTCAGCCAGGAAACGTGCAAAATTTGCTGCCACTTCAAAGTGGTATCCACCTGTGACAACTAAGGATATGGCAAAGGAGGGAACCTCTAACAGAGTTCCTTCCAAGGCTGCTCCTACTGTTCCAGAATAATTTACATCATCGCCGAGATTAGGACCATTGTTTATTCCAGCAACTACTAACTCCACATCCTCCTTCATCAGACCCAGTATACCCAGTCTCACGCAATCTGAAGGAGTCCCATTCACCAAGAATTTCTTTTCTTCCAGTTTTTGAATCCGTAGAGGTTTATCCAGGGTCAAAGAGTGGCTGGTAGTGGATCTCTGCCGGTCGGGCAGGACAACATAAACTTCACCAAGTCCTGATAATGCCCAAACCAGGGACTCAAACCCCTTACCATGTATTCCATCATCGTTAGTCACCAGAATCCGCATTTCTATTTCCCACCTATTTGGTCGGGCACTGTTTATAGCGCCATCTTTTAGAAAAGAAGGAGTGTCCCGACTTGTCGGGACAAGTTGGGCGACCGACCAGTGTAATTTATAAATGTATATTAACAAAACTTTTAGATAAAATCAACATAAATTTAAGTTGACAATGACAGTTAATTTATGATATTTTTTTCTTAACCTGAGAAAAATCTGCCTAAGATTGCGAGTGGTTGAAACTATGGCAAATGGACTTTTTGAGGAAATAAGAAGCCTGGTCCAAAAGGCAATTGCTCCGGATGGGAAAGAGTATGAAAGCCTTTCTATCGAAGCAGTAAGAAAGATTGCCAATAAGAAGAAAGTTCTGGGAAAAGAAGTAGAAATCGCTGCCTTAGAGAAGGGAATAATCCCCGAACGCTACCAGAGAAATATGGGAACAGTAGGAATCAAAGGACAACTTAAGCTACTCAGGTCAAAAGTGGTTATAGCTGGCGCCGGAGGTCTGGGAGGAACGGTTACGGAGCTCTTGGCTAGAATGGGTGTGGGACATCTCATAGTAGTTGATGGAGACTCCTTTGAAGATAGTAATATCAATCGACATCTACTCTGTCAGGAAAAGAACCTTAGACAGAATAAGGCTCAGGCAGCAGTGGAGAGAGTAAGGCAAATTAATTCTGGAATAGAGGTGACTTCTTTTCCTCACCCTGTTAGCGAAGAGAACGCCAGCCAATTGATAAAAGGGGCAAATGTCATTGTGGACGCTTTGGGCGAAATAGACGCCCGTTTTATTTTAGAGGCAGCATCTAAAAAAGAAGGTATTCCCTTAGTTCACGGCGCTATAGCCGGATTCTACGGACAGGTGACTACCATATTGCCAGAAGACGAAGGATTGATAAGGATTTATGGTTCACGCGATAAGGCTCCAGAGGTGGGAAGTGAGAGTGACCTGGGAACTCCTCCTACTACAGCCAGTATTGTTGCTTCGTTTCAGGCCCAAGAAGTCATAAAGGTCCTGCTGGGAATCGATAAACTGCTGCGTAATAGATTATTAAGTATAGATGCTGAATCAGGGAATATAGAGATAATTAGCCTCTCCCTTTAAGCATACTCGAGCCTACTCTTTAGCAATTAAGTATAATAGAAAAAAAACAATTAAGTATTGTGTCCCCAGAATTTTCAAGAATTTTCTTGACAAAAGGCTTTGGATTTGGTAAATATAAATTGATATGAAGAAGAGAAAAAAGGTTAGAAAATTAACACCCTGGCAGAAGCTGGTCAGTAAGTACGGAGTAAAGGGAGCAAAAGAAAGGTATAAGAAGATTATTCTTAAAGCGAAAAGCGAACCAGAAACTGCCAAAGATTCTCTCCAGCCAACTCCTCCAGCTGACAAGGAAGAAAAGGTAAGCCTGTTCATTGACCGGGGTGTACCCCTTAAGGAACGTTATGGAGAGACCAAAATAGCCCTTTTACCCCGTGATCCCAGATGGATTTATGCTTATTGGGAGATTGCTGAAGCAAAAAAAGAAGAAGTCAGGAGGAAACGAGGAGAGGAGATATTTTCCAGAGGCAGCTTAACCCTGAGATTTTATGATGTGACTGATATTGTGTTCAATGGCAGAAATGCTCATAAGCAATTTGATGTGAAAGTATATTCAGAAATCGGTAATTGGTATTTTCAGGTGCCAGAAAGTGGCCGTACCTACTTAAGTGACATCGGACTTCTAACGGCGGGGGGTGAGTTCATCACCCTTGCCCGTTCCAATCCCGTTTCCCTACCCCAAGGGAAGATATCCGAAATCGCCGACGAGAAATGGATGATTGTAAAAGAGGAGTTTGAGGAACTGATAAAAGAGATGCAACTTGATAAGTCTGGCTTGAGCACTAAGGAGGCAATGAAAATCCTTTCCCGGCGTCTGGAAGAAATCTTACCTCTTGGCGCAGGTTCTCCTATTCCTACCTCCCGTAAGCCCAAATAGCACCCACATTATGACTCAGGAAAAACCTATGGAAAAAGGATACTTATGTCTTCTCCTTCACGCCCATCTTCCTTTTGTTCGCCATCCTGAACATGAGGATTTCCTTGAAGAAGACTGGCTATACGAATCTCTAACTGAAACATATATTCCTCTAATTAGGGTTTTCGATGGATTAATCGATGACGGAGTAGATTTCAGACTGACCATTTCCATTAGCCCCACCTTAGCAGCAATGTTTTCCGACCCTTTGCTCCAGAGTCGATATTTACGCCATTTGTCCAGGTTGATTGAGCTAACGGATAAGGAACAAATCCGCCTGAAGAAACAGCCCCAGTTCCGGGAAGCTGCCCAAATGTACGAGAAGAAATTGAAGGAAACACGCTTTATTTTCCAAGAGAAGTATAATGGGAATATCCTCAATGCTTTCCGTAAATTCCAGGACTTGGGAAAGATTGAAGTCATAACCTGTTGCGCCACTCATGGATTTCTCCCTCTTATGGTATACCGCCGCGCTGTTCGAGCTCAGGTGAGAATAGCAGTGCGAGATTATCTATTTAAATTTGGTCATCGGCCAAAAGGAATCTGGCTCTCAGAGTGCGCCTACAATCCCGGAGACGACGAAATTCTAAAAGAAGAGAATTTGCGATTCTTCTTTCTCGACACTCACGGGATTATCTACGGCACTCCCCGACCGCGCTATGCTGTTTTTGCTCCGGTCTATTGCCCTTCGGGAGTGGTAGCATTTGGCCGCGACGTTGAGTCTTCGCTGCAGGTGTGGAGTGCTGAGACCGGTTACCCTGGAGATTTCCGCTATAGAGAATTCTACAGAGATGTAGGTTACGACCTGGATTACAACTACATCCATCCATATCTCCACTCTGACGGCATAAGAAGAAATGTAGGAATCAAGTATTATAAAATCACAGGCAAAGTGAACCTGGATAAGAAGGAACCCTACCGTCCCCAGGAAGCCCTGGAAGCTGCGGCTGAACATGCGGGAAACTTTATATTCAATAGAGAAAAGCAGGTGGAGTATTTATACAACTTTATGGGGCGTAAACCGATTATCGTGGCTCCTTACGATGCTGAACTCTTTGGTCACTGGTGGTACGAAGGTCCCGATTTCCTCAATTTCCTCTTCCGAAAAATACATTATGACCAGACTACACTTAGACCGGTTACTCCCTCAGAGTATTTAAATGAGAATCCAAAAAATCAGGTAATAACACCCTCTATGTCCAGCTGGGGAGATAAGGGATATAATGAGGTCTGGCTGAACGGAAACAATGACTGGATTTATCGACACCTACACAAGGTTACTGAGAGAATGTTAGAAATAGCGGAGGAGAACCCGCAGGCAAAGGAAGTGAAAAGGCGAGCGCTGAATCAGGCTGCCAGAGAACTGCTCCTGGCTCAGGCTTCAGACTGGGCATTCATTATGACCACTGGCAGAATGGTGGAATATGCTGAAAAGAGAACGCGCAACCATATCCACCAGTTCAACAGATTGTATGAACAGATAAAAAACAACAGAATCGACGAAAACTTCCTTAACGACCTCGAATACAGAGATAACGTCTTTCCTGAAATGGACTACCGCGCCTACCTGTGACATACTCACTAAAAAGGGGTCAGAGTCATTTTTGTCCTGTGACCAAGGAGAAGGTTCAAAAAATCACTCTGACCCCTTTTTTATTTTTATCCAGACTTCTCTTCGTCTGGGACCGTCAAATTCGGCAAAGAAGACTCCCTGCCATGTTCCCAGGACAAGGTCTCCCTTCTCTACAGGAATTGTCTCCGAGGAGCCTACCAAACTGGCCTTAATGTGGGCAGCAGCATTCCCTTCCAGGTGAGTATAATCACCCTGCCAGGGAACCAGCTTATCCAGCCCCATCAGAATATCCTGCCTGACACTGGGGTCTGCATTCTCATTGATGGTAATCCCAGCAGTAGTATGGGGAACGAAAACATAGCAGAGACCATTCTCAATCTTGCTCTTATGTACTATATCCCTTACCAGAGGCGTTATATCCATTAATTCCGATCGCGAGTGCGTTCTGATGCTCAATCTATTCAACATCTTTCTTGTCCTGAAAATAGGTTGCAGAAGTGGTGTCGCTCTCCCACACAGTCACTTTGCTCACTCTATAGTGAGAACCTTTCAACCGGGATTTTAACTCATTATAAATAAATCTGGCGATGTTTTCAGAAGTCGGATTAGTCACTTTAAAATGTGAAATTTCATTTAAATATTTATGGTCCAGTTTTTCCATAATCCTTTCCAGGTAATTTTTCACCTCTTTGAAATCTATCAGCATACCCGTTCTGTCTAAATTTCCTCCCCGAACTCCAACCCTTACTTTCCAATTGTGACCATGCAATTTCTCACATTTTTTCCTGTAGCCCCGTAAATTATGCGCTGCCGAAAAACTTCCCTCCACCATAACTTCGTACATTGTTTACTCCATCGCCTCCAGATTAACTCTTTCCGCCTTATCCATACTCTTTCCCAGAAACCTCCTGCCCAGCTGAAGAAACTTCTCTGGGTCATCGCTGACAAAAAATTTATATACTGCTTTACGATTTCCCTTTCTCAACAAATTTTTCTCCCCCAGCCTTCTCTCTACAGCCTTAGCTGTAGCTTCAGCAGTATCTATAAGAGAAATTTCTTGTCCCATTATTCTCCACAGGAGCTCCTTTAAAAGCGGATAATGAGTGCATCCCAAAATGAGAGTATCTATGCCTTTATCTTTTAGAGGAGATAAATATTTTTCGGCAATCTGCGAAGTCTCAGGTTTGTCAAGCCAACCTTCCTCAACAAGAGGAACAAATAACGGGCAGGCTTGAGAAAATACTTTTACATTTCTATCTATCTTCTTTAGGGCCTCCTCAAATGCTCTACTGTTTATTGTTCCTTCTGTGCCGATAATGCCTATCTTAAAATTCCTGGTAGTATCTATCGCAGCTTGAGCACCAGGTTCAATTACACCAACAACTGGAAAGTCTATCTTTTCTCTCAACGAAGAAAGGGCAAAAGATGAAGCCGTATTACAGGCCACTACAATAATCTTTACTTTTTGCGTTTTTAGAAAATTTGCAATATTCAAAGAGTGGCGGGTGACTGCCTCTTTAGACTTGGAACCGTAAGGAAGGTGTGCTGTATCTCCAAAGTAGATAATATCTTCTTGAGGAAGAATCCTGAATAACTGGCTAACAACAGTCAATCCACCAACGCCCGAGTCGAATACCCCCACTGGCCTTTCTACCATTTCCGCTCCTATGTTTACCACCTCTCCACCCATTCCTTATATTTTTCTACCCCTACACAAACGGATTCCACTAAATTCTTCTGAAATTTGCTACTCTTCAATTTTCTCTCTTCCGAGCGATTTGAAATAAATCCTACTTCCACAAGAATAGCCGGCATTTTAGCTCCCCTCAAAACTGTGAAACCCGCCTGTTTAACACCTCTATTGTCCACAGTTCTTAAGCGTCTGTCGACTTCAGAGGAGACAAGCGAACATATCTCAGATGACTCATTCATAAATTCATTCATAGCTAATGACCACAGAATTGAAGATAATTCGTTCCCCTGTTCTTTTTTCTCCTCCAGAGCCATTACTGCGTTTTCCATATTGGCTACTGCTTGTGCTTCCTCATCAGAGGCTTTATCAGACAGGAAGTATATCTCAAAACCTCTGGTACGCGACTTCAGGGAAGCATTGCAGTGAATGCTGATAAACAGGTCTGCCTTCTCCCTGTTAGCTATGGCAGTTCTCTCGGCAAGTGGCAGGAAAATATCGTGATACCTGGTTAAAATAACTCTTGTCTTTAGATTCTTATGTAACTCCTTAGCCAACTTATGGGCTATTTTCAACACCACGTCCTTCTCCTTGGTGCCCCGAGGACCGATTGCTCCCGGGTCTTTGCCTCCATGTCCAGGGTCAATCACAATAGTTCTAATTCTTGCTTTCTCTGCCTCTGCCACAGGTGCGACAGGTGCAGTTATTTCGGGTTCTGGAGGAGAAACTTCTTCCACTTCCTCTTTTACAGGGGCACCGGGCAGCTTCTCCACAGTAGACAAAGTTTTGCTCGCATAGTCCCAGGACACCTGTCCACCAAGCACCTCGCCAAATGCCTTAGTAATCACAACTTCCAGGGGAATCCATACTCTTCCTTCAATAATTCTGGTTTCCTTTTTCATCTTGCGTTTAATATTGTCGATAATTACTTCACGGTTATCAATAAAAAATTCTGCCTTCCCCTGACTCAATTCTAAACTTGCCTTATTCTTAACCGGGTCAAAATCGACTCTTCCATCAAATACCTCAGCCACATCATTGATTTTAAGATAACCCATTCCTGCAATTAAAAGTAAATCGATATCGCTATAAGTCTTCTCGGCAGTAAACACCTTAATCTTGACCAGCTGCCTCTGGGCTGAGGCAAGAGAGAAACAGAAAATCAATATTAACCCACATAGAAATAATTTTTTCAACTCCACCTCACTACTTGTTTGGTCGACCACCATTTACGGTGCCGTTTGGTCGGGCATTCTTTAGAGTGCCGATTCCGTCACCCTGCCCCGTCCCGAGACCGGGACGGGATCGGGAAAGGGTGACCGACCAGTTTATCCGTCACCCGAAAGGGTCATCGACCTGATTGTTTTATGATGGGATTAATTCTTTAATCTTTAAGAAAAGTGTATCCCAATCAATTGGCTTAATCATAAAATCCTTAGCCCCAGCTGCAAAGCCTTTTTCCATATCGCCAACCATTCCTGTGCCTGTGAGAAGAATTACAGGAATATTTTTAATTTCTTCATTTTCTTTAATCATCTTGCAGGTAGCAAATCCATCAACTTCGGGCATCAATACATCCATCATAATGAGGTCAGGCTTCTCCTTGACTGCCTTACTAATGCCTTCCGCTCCCGAAAGGGCCGTCAATACCTGGTAATCGCGAGTTTCCAGTACTGCTACCATTGTCTCCAGAGCGTCGGGGTCATCGTCAATTATGAGTATTTTTGATTTCCTGTTCATATCTCTGCCTATGATTTTGGTGGAGGCGGCGGGACATATACTCCATTTATTTCTAAGTGGTATGGACTATCTCTTCATCCCCAATCGGGGAGCCTGACGTGTTATAGGAGGCATAGATTTATCGTTGGTTCAACTTCGTCCAACGATATCACCTCCTATCATTACAGTCTCTGCAGGGCTTTCGCCCCTCAGGATTACCCTTTCCTGTATTATCAGGATTAGGGTTTCCCTGATGTAAGCCAGGTTTTGCATCCCGAATTACTTCGGAAGTCGACCTTTTGATCGAACCCGCGTCCAGAAATATTTCAGCAGGACATCTACAGGTTTAGTCTTTGTTTGGAATCTCCCCCGCCTTATTACCCAAAGACAGGATTCGAGACGGAGCAGCCTTTAAATCTCATCCCGACTTCCAAGGCAAAAGCCGGAACTATCCCATCTCTCTGACACTCATCCCCATCCAATGGGCAAAAAGAGGTGAGCGTGTCCGCTTACGCGGCTAATGCTAACTTAGTGTCAGCACTTAGTTTTTGTTGTCGATTGATTAACGAGCCTTCGACAAACCTCGACCTGCCGTCCTTGCCTCCTTTATTCCTGTCGAAACCTGATCGCCCCCTTTATTTGTATTTATCTTTCATCGACCTTCTTATTTCTCTCTCGGCTTCACGCCTCTTTAACGCTTCTCTTTTATCATATGTCTTTTTTCCCCTGGCAAGGCCAAGAGAAACCTTCGCATTTCCGTCTTTAAAATACATCTCTAAAGGGACCAAAGTCAAGCCTCTTTGTTGAACTCTGCCCATCAATCTTTTTATCTCATGCTTATGCAAAAGCAACTTCCTCTTTCGCTTTGGGTCGTAATCCTTTGTCGAGGACTTTTCATATGGGCTTATATGTACATTATAAAGGAATGCCTCTTCTCCTTCTATGCGACCAAACCCATCCTTCAAAGCCGCTTTTCCTTCCCGCAAAGACTTCACTTCCGAACCAACTAAAACAATCCCCGACTCATAGGTCTCCAAAATTTCATATTCGTGTAAAGCCTTTTTGTTTGTACTTATGATTTTTTTCATCTTTTAAATTATACCAAAATAGATTCCTTTTTGCAAATAAAAAAGCCCGAACATAAGTTTGGGCTTGACTTTTTCTTCAGGCTAAATTAAAATTATTTCGACATTATGCCGAAGTGGTGAAATTGGCAAACACGCACGGTTCAGGGCCGTGTGGGCGAAAGCCCTTGGGGGTTCAAATCCCCCCTTCGGCACTAGCTAAGAATCCCATTCTCTTCAGCTATCACTTAACCCAACAAGATAGCACTAAGTCACGGAGATTTGAAGCTATCCTCACGCCGACCTTATGAGAGGAAAAGCGTGGGTCGCTGTCCCGATGAATAAATCGGGACGTGTTAGCGACGGGCGCGAGTCGGTGAGCGCCCCGGGTCCGAAGGACTGCGTCAGTGAGGATAGCCGGCTCTTTCGCCGAGGGAGTTCGGGGAGAGGTGAAAGAGAAATCCCCCCTTCGGCATTAGCACAGAGACCTACTCCCCTTTAACCTCGACTAACCAAATAGACATATTTCCGACCAAAGGGGATTTGAAGCTATCCTCACGCCGACCTCACGGGAGGAAAAGCGTGGGTCGCTGTCCCGATGAATCCAGCCCCTGCAAAAATCGAATCTCAGGGGCTGGATGAATAAATCGGGACGTGATAGCGACGGGCGGAAGACGCTTGAGCGCCCCGGGTCCGAAGGAGCACAGCAATTTAGTAGACTTCTCTTCTATGTCCTATCTTATGGATTTCAACTACCTTCTTGCTTTTCAGAATCTTATAAACAATTCTGTAGCCCCCAACACGATAAGACATTTTGCCTTCGTATTCACCTTTTAGCCATTTGCCTAAATATGGATTTTCTCCGATCGTCTCCAATTCAACAAGGATTCGGCTTTTAACACGAACTGGCAATTTCCTATATTGCCGAGCAGCTATAGGCAGAAATTCTATTTTATAGACCATTTACTTTTTAATTCCTTTCTGCTTCCTGCCTGTAACTTGCTCAAAGGAAAGCCTTTTGCCTTTCTTTGATTCTTTCTCAGCTTTCCGGAGGTCTTCCCTCCATTTAGGGTTAGCAGCAATCTCTAATGTTTCAAGCCAACCCTCATATTCATCAAGACTCATAAGTACGGCCTCACCCTTGCCCCTGTGTGTAATAATGTACCGAGTATAACTCCTGTCAGCGGTTCTCACAAACTCCAGAAATTTCTGTTTTGCCTCAGTGGCCGATAAAGTCTTTTCGGGCATCCTGGAGCCTCCTTTCTATCCATTTTTCTATCCGGTCATTTTTCTGGTTATATTATATACTAACCCGCAAGATTTGTCAAGGCTTTTATTGAAGCCTTTCCCGAATTTGTATCAATTAGGAAAAGGAATGAAGGGCAGCAAAAAAAACCGCCCCCACCTGTTTGGTGTAGCGGTCTTTCGAAATAAATACATCCTCAACCACAGGGACTTGAAGCCTTTTGCCATTCTTAAGAACTTTTGCCGGAAGCACGTTGGAGGACAGTTTTAACTCGAGCAATGAGTTCTGTGGGAGAGAAGGGTTTGGTGATATATTCATCCCCACCGATGTCGAGTCCTTTGAGCTGGTCTGTTTTCGTTCTCCTCACGGTCAACATGATAATTGGAAGATGCTTATATAAAGGGTCTCCTCTTATCTTTCGACATACCTGCCAACCATCCATCACCGGCATATTAATATCTAAAATCATTAAATCTGGCGCTTCGCTATAGACCTTCGCCAGTCCTTCCTTTCCATCCGAGGCAGTGATTACCTCAAAACCTCCCCGAATCAAGACGCGCCTCACTAAATCTAATACATCCTTTTCATCGTCAACAACGAGAATCTTTTTCATTACTGGGCTCCCTTTTTAAGTTTTTATTTTACCACTTTTAACTGGCAAAGTAAAGATAAAAGTAGCACCCTCACCCAATTTACTTTCTGCCCAAATTTTTCCTCCATGTAACTCCACAATACTTTTGACTATGAACAGTCCAAAACCTGTCCCTTTCCCTTTTTTCACTTTTTCCCTGACTTCTCTTATGTAGTGGAACTTATCAAGGGCTTTATCCATGTCCTCCGGTAGCCGGTCATTTCTGTAAATATATTCAAAAACGTCTTTTCCCTGGTGGAACTTATCAAAGATGCTATCCAGGTCCTTCGGAGGAATCCCTACCCCGGTATCACTAACCTTAACCAGGACAAATTCGGGATTCTCCATCATCTTTTCAGCATTAATAGTTACTGTGCCCTTAGGGGGAGTAAATTTAATGCCATTACTTATCAAATTGGTGAGGACTTGCCCTATTCTATCTCCATCAGCAAATACTTTGGGTAAACCGATTGGCAATTCTACTCTGAGGTCGATTTTTTCTTCTTCTGCCTTGGGCATAAAAATAGTGGTCACTTCCGTGACCAGAGAAGATAAATCGATTAATCGAGGTTCCATCTCCATTCTACCCCCTTCTATTTTAGCCGCATCCAATAAGTCGTTAATAAAACGTGAAAGACGAATAGTGTTATTCTTTATAGTATTTAGGTCCTCAATGCCAGTCTTTGCAAATTCTTCAACCCCTCCTTCCAACATCTCGTTAACATAACTTTCAATAGCTGCCAGAGGAGAACGCAGGTCATGTGTGACGCCGGAAAGGAAATCCTTTTTCATCTGGTCAAGCTTCTTAAGTCTTTCCGCCATTTGGTTAAACTCATCGGCTAACCAACCCAACTCGTCTTTTCTGTCCACTCTTATTTTAGTATCTAACTTCCCCTGACCAATAAGGTCGGCTCCTTTGACCAACACTTTAATTGGTCGAGTCATAGTGGCAGCGAGAATAAAAGCACCCAAAAGTCCAAAAATTAACACACCCAATGCAACGCCAAGAACACGCTTCCCTGTCTCATGCAAAGTTCCTTCAATTATTTCCTCTAAAACAGTCTTGGAAAATCCAATACGGGCAATTCCTTTCTTCTGTTTACCTAAAAATACCGGTAGGGCAATATCGATTATTTCCTGATGAGGCTCTTCTGAAACTCTTTGATATGACTGAATGAGAAGACCTTGGCTTGATTGAGCTTTTATCCCAATAGTGTCCTTTACAATCTGCCTTAACAATTGCGGGTTAGAATGAGCCAATATTCGATTCTCATTGTCAACAAATAGAGCATAAGTTACTGCTTTATTTCCTTCTTTTATTATCTTTATATAATCGATGAGGAATAAATCGTAATTCCTGAGCAAAGCTTCCCTGCCCACGCCTGCTAAACTCTTAACTAAAGCAATCTGATTTTCTCTGGTTTCCTTAATTAGGTGTTGCTTCTCAACGGTCATAAAAAGAAGACCTGTAGCCGCCAGCACCATAGTGATAAGAAGAGAAGCGAATAAGGAAAATTTGGTTTTTAATCTCATTTCCTTTCCTCCTTCAACTGAAGTTCTTTTTCAACTCCTTCCAGTGCTTTTCGAATCTTTTCATTCTCCGGGTCCAATTTTGAGGCCTCTTTCCATTCTTTAATCGCTTCCTTTAAACGACCTTCGGAATATGCTTTCAGCCCACGAGTATAACGCTTCTCAATTTCTTCCTTACTTCTTCTCTTTTCAATTTTTTCTTTCGCTTGCTTTATGAGCCGTCTCGATTCGAGATGACTTGGGTCTAATTCCAGAATTTTCTCAAGCTCAGTAATAGCTTTCTCATACTCACCTTTCTGGTAATAACTGAAACCTTTCCCCCAATATCTTCTCATTACTTCTTTCTTGGTCACTTTTTCTGCTTGGCGTCTCTCCTTGATGCGACGTAATTCTTCCTCTAATCGACGAAGTGTCTCTTCGGTTTGCCGTTGTCTCTCTTGAACTTCCCTTATCTCTGTCTCCGATATCTCTTTTTCTTTCATTATCTCTTCAGTCTCAAGTCTTGCTTTTTCGGCTGCTTCCTTGGCTGATTCGAGTTCAGACTTGGTTCTTTCCAGCTCCTCCTCAAGCTCCTCTTCAGGACCTTTAACGCCAAATCTTAAGGTAAGCGAGAACCGGTGCGAGCCAGAAAAACTGGAGATGCCTCTTAAAGGATAGACAAAGCTATAATCGAATTGAAAAAGCCTACTATATCTATAACTTGCTCCCAGAGAGAGGCTGGCATATTCTCTCTCGCCAATACCCAGACCAGCCCTGACAGCCAGAGTCTTACCCATAAACCACTTCTCAGTCCCTGCAGAAACAGTAACGTCTCTTCCTTTGAAAGTGAGGTCTGATGTCATATTGAAATTCCTGCTTCTGTAGGCGTAACCTAACTTTGTCGCCAGAGCTATTTTATCTCTGTCAGCTAAGCCCATATCTGGCTGATTAATGTCATTTAAGGTTAAGGCAATGGAATGGTGCCTACCCAGGTCGTAGAGAAGTCCGAGGTCGGTACTGAAACCTGTGCGTGAATAGCCATTCTCAAAGACAGGATCTCTTCCTCCCTTGCGTTGAGTTGTGTCAAGATCGATGGCGTTCTCAGTATAAATTGTCTTTTCGAAGCCTTTGTAGAGAACTTTAAGATTCAGCCCTGCCGCAAGCGAAGAACCTCCCTTAGAATGGGAAATTCTCTTACCGTAGGCAAACATAAAAGTGTCTTCCCGGTAATAGCGAGTTAAAGCAAAGTTTAACCATCCCACCCCTAAAGTTCCCAGGCGGTTAAGAGATTGAGCATAACCAACAAAACTTTGCCCAAGACTCGAGTTATCGTCGAGCCCCCAATAGAGTTTCCCATAATCCAGAACCAGCTCTTTCCACTCGATTCTTCCTAAGCCGGCTGGGTTATAGTAGATGGCGTAACCATCATCAGCCAAGCCAATAAAGGCATTTCCCATCCCAATTCCCCGTGCCCCTACTCCCAAATCCTCAAATTGAGCAAAGGCTGAAGGCAAATTCCAGGTGAAAGTAAACAACAGTATCAGGATGCTTTTCCATATCAATTTTCTCATTTTTCTTTCCCCCTTATCTCACTAAAATTATTGTTCCCTTAATTACTTTATTCTCAGAACCAGAGACTTCGATTTGATAAATATATAGACCACCTGTTACCGGGTTGTCGTTAAGACCATTTCCATCCCAAATTAATCTATCTATTCCTTCGCGTTCGTCTTTCTTCATATCGGCAACCAATCTTCCTTTAAGGTCATAAATCTTACCCTTCACTAAAGCATCATATGGGTTGTCATATTGAATCTCAAAATAGTCATTCCAGCCATCACCATTGGGAGTAAATATCTTATCTGGACGGATACGTGTAATATCAAAAGATTCAGAGTAAAATGATTTGTGAATAGAATATTCTTTTCCCTGTTTCCATTCTAATCTAACTCCATCAGAATAATCATCTATTCTACCCCCTAAATGAGTGCATTCCAGGATAATGAAAACAAATGCAATGAAGATAGTCTTAGCTAAATAATTAATCTTTGCCATTTTCGCTCCTTTCTGACCAAGTAAATCTTTCGCTTTACACTCCAAAATCTCCCTGGAGTGTCAAACGAAAGTTTGACCAAGTAAAGCTCTCCTTCGTTTATCTTGCCACCACCACTGTCCCATTAATCACCTTGTTCTCAGGACCAGTCACCTGAATCTGATAGATATATACGCCGCCTGGCGCAGGATTGCCATTCGCATCTTTTCCATCCCATCTTAAAGTTTCCTCATTTGCTCCTTTCTCCATTCCTGCTACCAGGGCACCCCTGAGATCGTAAATCTTGCCATTTACAGAGCCGTCTTTGGGATTGGCATATTGAATCTCAAAGTAATCGTTCCAGCCGTCTCCATTGGGAGTAAATATCTTATCTGGTTGGATTCCCTCAATTACAAATGAGCTGGCCCGGAGAGATTCTTTAATCATATACTTACCAATTCGTTTAGATTTTATACTCACCAGATGGAAATATTCATCTACCTCGCCACCCAATTTAAGCCATTCTAAACCATTGAACCAGAACAGAGCCAATTGTTCGGATGCACGGTCTGCTGGAACTGATGAAGCTCGTTTTACATGTCCATTCTCAACTTCATAAGTAAGAGCTACTCTGGCTAATGGTCTGGCAAAAACGAAGTTCTTTATCTCTTTTCCACTCTGACCTTTCGTGGCGAGGAAGCTGTAAGATTTGATTACCCTTCCACTTTCTTCTTCTCTATTCCTTAAGACTTCTATTATGACGTCATCTCCGTAGGAGTTATTCTCCTTGTAAAGAATTTGCTTGATTTCTTTTGGAATAACCATACGGGTTGACATCTGTTCACTATTAACAGCGATTATGTTCACATCTTTCGAAGAATCGATGACCATTGAAATCTTACTGAGATTGCCAGCAGTATCTTTAGCCCTAACCATGTAATAGAATGTCCGTCCTTTGATATCTTCTGGATCTGTCCACACTAAGGATTCTCCCTTGGCAACAAAATCCACCAAAGTATACTCGCCATCAACAGCCGAAGCCCGATAGATATTGTATCCAACCAGGTCTCCACAGGCTGTTCCATCTTCATTCTTACTTACACCACTCCAGCCTATGGTCATCGTTTTTCCATCGGCACTTAGAACTCCCTTAATTCCCGCAGGCTGTCTCGATTCCAGAATATCCTCTCGAATAATCGCGGTGGCAATATTGGAGATATCTGAAACATTAGGCACCTCGTCTTCCGTTTTTATAGCAAAGTAGTAGAGAGTATCACTCGCCAACCCTGTTATTGTTTGACTATCGGAACCTCCTCCGCTCACAGTAACATTTCTTTCCTTAACGTCTGTTACACTATCGAAATTATCAACAGTAATATTATAGGTTGCATACTTAATAATATATTTTGTTGCCATCCCCAGCCATCCATCATCCCCTGGAGCTGTCCAGGACAAATCTATCCTGTCATATCCTGCTCCTGGTTCGGCTACCAAATCTATGATGGCCGCCGGCGCAGTCTCATCTTCAACCTTCGGCATCGCACTTGCCACATTATTATTCAGCGCCTCATTCCCAACATCATCTTTAGCACGCATAGCAATATAGTAAATAGTTCCCGTGCTTAAGCCAGCCAGCCAGTGCGTATCATCCCACTCGCCTGGAGCAAGAGCTGCCCAGCCTTGTGTATACGTATAGGCAGCCTGTTCCCACCAGCTGGTTGTAGTGCCACCCAATTCCGCCACACTTCGCGTATCATACTTTACAGTATAGGGCCAACCAGTTAATTGAGTAACCCATCCATCATCACCGGGCGTAGTCCAGGCCAAGTCGATATCTCCCACAAGCGTCCCCGGTGTCACTACCAAATCCGTAATCGATGCGGGCACAATCGCATCTACTGTTATCCCGATTGCTATGCTATTAGAACCCGCAGCTGGGCAGATAGGCACGGAAAGAGCCGCTCCTAGAAGAAATAGCCCTAAAATCAAGCTCAATATTCGGATGATTGGGTGACCTGTTTTACCCATCTTTTTTGCCTTCTGAAATTCTATTTTCTATGCATTTTACTTCTTTCTTCTGACAAAAAACTTCATATATCTTAAAACTAACAATCATTATCCTGAAAAATTTCACCATAATGATAAATATGACTTTTTGCCTTCATATTTTTCTCTTCAGCAAACTCTAAAAACATCTTCATTCCTTCAGGTTAAAAGTCTTTCTATCTTTGCTTTGCAGATTCTATATCATTATCTCTCCGAACTGCTCTGTAATTCTAATTTTTGGGTTCAATTAAACCATTTATTCTATTTACTTTATCTATGTATGCTTTTCCATTCACAGTCCTTACCTGAACTATTGATTCCTTTCTGATTCAGTTTATTCCATACCCACTTTAGTGAAGTTATTGCAATCAGTAGAAATCTTCACCAAAGTCAGTGACAAACCTGATCAGGTGATCTATCTGTGCCTGTGAAGGATAAGCTTTAGCACACTACACGCTAAAGCATGGCCTCAATCACCTTACAGATAAACCTCTGCAATGTGCAGCTTCCCAATTCTGGTCTTCACACAATCACTCACTCTCAGTATGCTGTTATTGTCACTGTGATAGTCTGGGCTATACCTGATCCTACAGTCAAGGAAGTCGGGGTCTTAATCCTGAACCACATCCCCCTATCACTCCCTGAAGGACTGTAGTCCCCGGGATTGTTAGCCGGCACATCCACACCTGTCTGTGTCCCATCTATGGTGAAGATATCGCTCCCATCGCAGTCCTGGTTAGTAGCCTCTAAGTCATCATCTGCCCATGTGGCATCGACATCCCCTGGTTCAACGTTGTGAAATGCTGCATACAGAACAAACTGGTCTTCACTCGGACCTGTGGCATGACTGGCTATTGTCCAGTTGCTCGGTGAAGAGTTCGAACCCTTGATCTTGTAATCCTCAGTTATACCACTGGAAGTGTTACGCACTGTCGCTGAACTGGTCAGTACTGAGGTGCTGTTCGCTGACACGCTAGTAAAATCGAGTTCTGTCTCCAGTATGTCTACTGCCAGCACTCCTGTAACTGTAACATACACGTACACCGAATCGTTGTCAGCAGCCTGTGCAATACCCAGAAGACTCACCACCAATAATAGTCCTAATCCTAAAGTAATTAGCCTCTTCATCTTTAATCACCTCCTTCTTTTTTAGAATTCCTTTAATCTCTGCATAATTACCTTCTCCTCTCTCTACTACCACTACAGGCAAGTACGTTATTTTCTGTACCACTGCCTCCAGTGTAGAGATATGGATACAGCTCACCTTGCAGATAGAATTCTGCAATGTGCAGTTACAACTCTGCAATGTACTGCTTCCCAATCCTGGTTTTTAGACAATCACTCACCCTCAGTATGCTGTTACTGTCACTGTGATAGTCTGGGCTTCACCTGAACCTACAGTCAAGGAAGTCGGGGTCTTAATCCTGAACCACATCCCCCTATCACTCCCTGAAGGACTGTAGTCCCCGGGATTGTTAGCCGGCAC
>JABUBN010000084.1_pt1 | contig 23301 bp, 21 predicted proteins | sample 7240341 | NCBI WGS metagenome assembly JABUBN01 (sample SAMN07256345, study PRJNA390944) | subsurface metagenome | isolation source: Methane hydrate marine sediment | place: Pacific Ocean: Eastern North Pacific, ODP site | reverse complement strand
CGCTACTCTGAAAGCTGGAGTAGGGCGTTTACGCCCGTTCATTATTCTGTAATTGATCTGAGGATGTTATATATTCTTACCGGGTCAATTTCTCCTTCATGTATCTCACCTTCGTATTTAAAAAGTGTAAAAATAATTCCTAATATGGGGATAAAAATAATTGATGTAACCAGGGCTCCGATACTAGAACCAATAAGGTCTATGCCGTAGACAATACCTGCTTTTTTTCTTTTTAAAATGCCAACACTTAAAGGAAAGTGTAAACCGCCCATAAAACCGCCGAAGAATATCAGAAAAGGGATAATCACTGCAGCACCAGGTATTTTAAGAAAAAAGACTAATATTATTACTGCAAAGTACAACCCCATTATGAATTCAACATTAGACAAGAGTTTTGTGGTACTTTTCCTGAACCAGTAAGACCTCATATAGAATAGTGTCCCCAGAGCAAGGCCCAGCATATAAAAAGCAATGATTGCACCAATCCAGCCGTACAAATACCCATAATATATTTGAAAGAGGATAATTAAAATAACCTCGGCAGAAATTTCACTTGCCCCGATTGAAAGGACCGATAAATAAATTATTGACCGGCGCCTGAAAAATAAAAAGACAAAAAGTAATGGTATTAAAAACAAAAATGGATTTATACTGAACAGCTTAACAAATAGATTCCTCATACTCTCTGATATAGCACCGCCCCACAATATACTAGAAAAATAATAGCACACAGGTTTTGAATCGGTATTTAAGACACCTTCAGATTCTTCAATTCTATTCTTTACATAGCTCAGTTTTTCATAGGTGAAATTGTAATCAAAAAAATATTCATTTACATAGGTGAGTTCCAAACTTCTCTCCTCGATTCTTTGCTTCAATGTATCTATTACATCCTCCAATATTATCACATGATCTGTAGCAATATATGTCATCTTGGCTGCAGGAAGGACTGTTATGTGCTCAAATGAAGAATGTATGGATTTATGGATTGTACTCAAAAGCTGTCCAAAAAGCGGGCTGATAATATCTGGCGGCGCAGTAATTCTCACTGATAATATGCCCCTGGTATTTATAATCCTCTTTGCCTCAGCAAAAAATTCCTTTGTGTAGAAACGGTTGAGCTGGGCATTTACCGGATCTGGTAAGTTTATAATTACAACATCATATCTTTCTTTTGTATTTTTGATAAAGAATCGTGCATCGCCAAATTTGACATTTAGATTCTTAAAATCTTTCAAGTTTTCACCAATGTATTCTTCACCCATTTTAAAAAACAGCGGGTCAAGTTCGAGATACGTAATCTTATTAACATCAGGATGTTTAAATATCTGGGTTATGCAATTCCCAATACCGCCACCTACAAGCAGAACTTTTCTCGGCATCTCATGTAAAAGTAAGGGATAATGAACCGCCTCTTCACTCGAGTATATATCAGGATAAGAAAAATCATATACACCATTAGTGTAAAAGTTTAATTGTGTATAGGACTTCGTAACAGTAATCATGCCGTATTTTGATTCTCTTAAACCAACCAGATTCTGTCTCCCCATCTGAGTTTCTCTAAAGTACAGTTCAACATCATTAACCTTTACAAAAAGTAGTAATAAAAGAAAAGAAAAAACCAATAATCCGGGTTTTTTAATTATAATAAATGCAAACGCAGTTAAAAAGAATACCACAATTAACAGAATTCCATAAGGCGGTAAAATTTGAAGCAAAATGAATGAAATTATGATTCCTCCGAGAAATGCACCTATTCCTTCTAATAAATACACCCTTTCTGGAGCAAGCATCTTTGAAGCAGCAGGAAATATCGCACCAAAAACCAGGCAGGTTGGCGCAAGCGAAATTGCCGATATCAATATAATCTTATCCAAACTGATCACTTCGCCAAACGGTAATGAAAATATCTTAAGCGCAAGTCTCATAAATGCTATCGATATAATTATAGCTAGACTTAGTATTAAAAGTAATAAAGAAAAAGTTATCTCAGGGTTTAATTTTAATTTCAGTTTTGAGAAAATAAGACTGCCCAAACCACCCCAGATAAGCCAGAAACATAAAAGAATGCCCGATACGAGTTCATAACCCCCGAACAGAGCAAGGCCTTCTCTGATAATCAGTGTCTGCGCAATGACTGCAGTCAATCCAGAAAAAAAGATCGCCCATTTTATGCGCTGCATATTTAAGTTTAGATAAAATAATGAATAAATCAAGAGGCATAGAGGCCGCAGAATAATTCGCTGAGCTGAATCCTATTCTTTCTAGTCATTGCGAGCCCTCGTTCCGCTTTGCTGAACGGGGCGTGGCAATCTCAATTTTGTTTTGTCAGAGATTGCTTCCCATTCGACAAGCTCAGGGCAGACAGAACTCTCTGCTTGTTATTCTGGACGCCTTTCGCTTTACGCCCTACGCTTGACGCTCTATGCGGTCTTGACTTACGCGGTTTTTTGATTAAAATTATTAAAAGGAGATTATATATGTCCGGACACTCAAAATGGTCAAAAATAAAAAGAAAAAAGGCAAGTGCAGATGCAAAAAGAGGGAGAATTTTTACAAAGTTGATCAAAGAAATTACCATTGCCGCAAAACACGGTGGTGGCGATTCCAAAGCCAATCCAAGGCTTCGGACTGCTATTGAAGAGGCACGATCCCTCAATATGCCGAACGAAAACATTGAACGTGCCATAAAACGAGGAACCGGTGAACTTGAAGGTCAAACATTAGAAGAAGTAACCTATGAAGCATATGGTCCTCATGGCGTGGCAATTCTCATTGAGGCAGTAACTGATAACCGCAATCGAACAACAGGAGCAATAAGGCATGTTTTATCAAGACAGAATGGCAGTCTTGGCAACCAGGGATCTGTTGCGTGGCAGTTTCAGATACAGGGTATTGTTAACGTAGACGTAAAAAAATACGATGAAGATACAATAATTGCTTATGCTTTAGAAGGCGGTGCTATTGATGTAAAAAAAGAAGAGGATGTTTATCAAATAATTGCCTCACCTGAAAATTTTTCCAAGGTTAAAGACATATTGCAGAAGAATAATATTGAGATATCAAACAGTGAACTGACAAAGATTCCGCAAAGTACTGTGTCTTTGTCAGAAAAGGAAGCAGAAAAACTTCTAAAACTATACGAAGCCCTTGATGAACTTGAAGACGTGCAGCACGTTTATGCAAACTTTGAAATTCCTGACGCATTAATGGAAAAAATATCATCGGCAACAGATTAAAAGTTATTGGCATTGACCCGGGTATTACTGCTACAGGTTACGCCGTTATAGAAGATGGTAAATGCACCTGCACCGGTACTATAAGGCCTAAAAAAAAAGAGAGCCACACCAAGATTCTCGAAATCTGCAAGGCTATTAAGCTATTGCTTGAAGAAAATAGACCAGATATTGGTGTACTCGAAAAGGTCTTTTATCACAAAAATATCCAGAGTTTAATACGATCATCTGAATTACGAGGAGCAATCATTCTTACACTATTGGAAAACACGATAAAAATAGTTGAATACACACCTTCCCAGATCAAATTAACAACGACTGGTAATGGCAGGGCTTCTAAAAGACAGGTGAGATACTTCATAAATAGAATCATACTGGAAAAAAGCAAAAGAATTTCAAACCATGCGATTGATGCAGTTGCAATTGCCTACACAGCTATCAGTAAGATGAGAATTAAACAATGATTGGTCGCTTAAAAGGTAAAGTAACCGAGAAAAGTCCTCCTTTTTTTATTCTCGATGTGTCGGGTATTGGTTTTTTAATTCAGGCTCCTCTATCTACATTTGACCATATTAAAGAGAACCAGGAAATCACCTTGTTCACTAAATTTCTTTTTAAAGAGCCTGAAGCATTCATCTACGGATTTCTTAACCAGGCTGATCTTAAGGCATTTCAAGATTTAACCTCGGTATCTGGAGTTGGCCCAAAATCAGCATTAAATTTTCTCTCCAGATTTTCTCCTGAAGAAATTTTTCAGGCAATTGAGGATGAAAATCTAACATTACTTTCATCAGTCCCAAAGATAGGAAAGAAACTCGCAAGCAAGATAGTTCTTGAATTAAAGGGTAAATTAAAACTTGAGGAGAAATCCACAGTATTTAATCAGGCAGTAAATGCACTGTGCTCATTAGGACTTACCCGTTCAGAAGCAATAGAGCGATTAAAAGGATTACCAAAGGAACTTTCTCTTGAAAAACTTGTAAAAGAGGCACTGAGGAAATAATATGGAAAAGCCAATAACGGGTAAATTGCTAAAGGGAGAGGAGATATATGAATTAACATTAAGACCAAAAAAACTCAGTGAATTTATTGGCCAAAAAACAATGACTGAAAATCTAAATGTATTTATTAAAGCAGCAAAAAAGCGTAAAGAACCGATTGAACATATCCTGCTATTCGGTCCACCAGGGCTTGGTAAAACAACCCTTGCTCATATAATCGCGAAGGAAATGGAATCCAATATTTATCCTACTGCTGGACCAATACTTGAACGTCCGTATGACCTGGCAGGTATTCTGAGTCATCTAAATACTACAGATGTTCTCTTCATTGATGAAGTGCATAGAATAAATAAGGCAGTTGAAGAATACCTGTATCCCGCACTCGAAGATTTCTGTCTTGATGTAATACAGGATAGAGGTGTGGGCGCTAAGGTTTTACGCCTGAATCTCAACCATTTCACCTTAATTGGCGCGACAACAAGATCCGGACTTCTCACCGCACCTTTGCGCTCCAGGTTTGGTATCAGTTTCAGACTTGATTATTATCCGGCTGATGACCTGTATCACATTATCAAACGATCGGCAAAAATATTAGATATTAGGATTAATAATGATTCAGCAACTGAGATTGCCACAAGGGCACGTGGCACACCCAGAATTGCCAATCGTTTATTAAGAAGGGTAAGGGATTTTGCTCAGGTAAAAGAAAAAGAGGAAATCGACATGGAAATATGTGAATATGCCCTGGAAAAACTTGAGGTCGACGAGCGCGGGCTCGATGAAATGGATAAAAAGATAATCAAGACAATTATCGAGAAATTCGAAGGTGGGCCGGTTGGAATCAGTAGTCTTGCAGTGGCAGTTGGTGAAGATGCCCAGACCATAGAAGAAGTATTTGAACCATTTTTAATTATGGAGGGATTTATTAAAAGAACGCCAAGGGGTAGAGAGACAACCCCCCTTGCCTATGAGCATTTTAAAATAAAAAAAGAACGAGGACCACTATTTAAATAATCCGCATGAGGCGGATTATTTAAAATTCCAAACTCCAAGCACCAAATTCCAAATTTTCTATTCCCTCATCTCATTTTTACTTTTAACTTTTAACTTTTAACTTACCACCCAACGGGTGGGTCTTGACTTTTTAAAACTACTGAATATAATCGACTCATGAAGAAAATAATTTATATAAGCATTGTCTGTTTTTTCGCAGTGAACTTGGCTTGGGCTAATCAGACAAGAATGGGAATATTTATGGCTGGTGATTACATCGATGACCTGGTAAATATTGATATTTATCCACACCAAATAGCCGCGTACGAGAATAACCTTTACGGTGACATCACAGCAGAGTCTGGAAATTACGGTATTATTCTTACGCCTGACATAAAATACGGAGCACTGGCTTGCTGGCAAAATGCAGTACCTGGTAACGGGTTTAATATCGGGTATGGAATAAGTCTTCGTAAGTTTAATATCGGCATATCTGGCTCACCGGTCAAGGACCATATAAGATTCGGTATTAGTATTGGACGTACTTATTTTAGCAAACGTTTTGACATTTCCTTTCTCGTAAGCGATGCAATAAATGGAGAATGGTACAAATTCAATCTACGTCTCTCGAAAAGGAAGGGAGATTTTATGATTGTGCCGAAGTATACATTCGATCATGTTCAAAAACCTTATGAATATAATAGACATAGGATCGGTTTAATGCTACAACGCCTCATCCTCAATGAAGGTTTTGTCTATTTCATCGCAGAATATGATTTCAGTCGTGGCGATATAGAAAATGATTACACACATATCTATGCAGGTCTGGAACTACCAATGACTAAAAAAATTGCCCTGCTTTTTGGAATTAAAGAAAATTTCATTAATGGTTTTGAATCGCCTGAATGGCAAATTGAACCTGGAATAAGTATACGCATCAGAGAATTCTCTCTTGATTTTCATTTGAATGGAGAAAGGTTGTTTGACAAAGAAATAACACTATTTGAATCCTTTGGCTTAGATTTGAATTTCGGAAGATTCTAAAAGATAGTCCATGGGCATGGGTTTGGATGCGGGATACATAATTTCAACCTTCTTACCCCTAACCCAATAACCATATAAAGCAGGGGGTGTAGCTCAGATGGGAGAGCAGTGCGTTTGCAACGCACAGGTCAGCGGTTCGAGTCCGCTCACCTCCATTTTTCTCCTTCGGAGAAATAGATGCAAACAGATGTATGCGGATGCAAACGGATATGATTAGTACCAAATAATATCAAATTTTCAAAATCCTGAACATAATACATACTTTTTGAATCTTGCTTCTTACTTCTTGATTCTTGCTTCTTGCTTCTTACTTCTTGCTTCTTGCTTCTTACTTCTTGCATCTTACTTCTTGCTTCTTACTTCTTGCATCTTACTTCTTAATTCTTGCTTCTTACTTCTTGCTTCTTGTCCCCCGGTCTCCTTGTCTCCAGGTCTCCGTGTCTTCTTGCTTCTCTACTCCGCATTCTTAAATACTCTCAAAAAATTCCCACTAAAAATCTTATTAATTTCATTTTTTTTATAGCCCTTTTTCAATAATTCTTTTTCCAGATCTTTCAAGCCTGATGGGCTTTTAATCACTGCATCATTGATACCATCAAAATCACTGCCTATTGCCGGTACATCTATACCAAAATTGTCTTTAAGATAATCAAGATGGTCAATAACACTATGGCCACCCAGATGATACTGTGAGAAATTAACTCCAACTACCCCTTCTTTTTCAGCAATTGCTTTTATTGCTCTATCATCAATATTTCTCAAAAATGATGGATTTAATGCCCTGACACAGGAATGTGATGCAATAATCTGATTCTCACAGACCTCGCAAACATCAAGCACAGTCTTTGTAGACGCATGGGAAAGATCTATTATTATATTATAATTCTTCAATTCCTTAAAAAACTCCTTGCCCTTTTTTGTAATACCCTTTTTATCTGCTTCCAGGGCAGAATGGGCAAATTTATTTGAATTATTCCAGGTTAAGGTAAATACCCTCACTCCTAAATCATAAAGAGCCTCAATCTGTTTAAATGTATTATCAAAGATATGTCCACCCTCAACCCCCAATATTATATTAACCTTTTTTTTATCAAGCTCTCTATAAGAATCGACAATTTGCATTTTTTTCTTCTTATTCACATAAGCCATTGTTGTTGAAACCAATCTAATTGCATCAACAAATGGATATTTTGCTTTTGGGACTATGAAGTGCGCGAATACTGTTCCTAAATAGTTTTGCTCATATAATTTCTCGGGTATTATATGATTAAACTTCTTCTTATTTATATTATGTGGCGTATCACAATGAAGGTCAAAGACATTAGCCATTCCGTCGTCTTATTTCACCATCAATTTATAAAGAAAATATAACATCATTGCCAGTATAAAAAGACCTATGCGGATTATGCGAACAAAATAAAAAGGTTCACTCTGTTTTTTTCTGGGAATGAGACGACCTTCCTTAAAATTATATCTTCGTTTTATCATAGTTCGCTAACCTCTTTTTCCTTTGTCATTGCGAGGGATTTATTCCCGAAGCAATCTCGCTATCTATCGCAAACATCGGAGATTGCCACACTTCGATGAACCGCGCTCCTCATCCTTCTTTTGATATTTTGACATTAAGCATTTAGGATTCATCCAGCCCATCTCAGAGGAACGGGATTCATCCACGCCCCTCGAAGAGGAGCGGGGTTCATTTGACATTTGTACTTTGAAATTGGGCATTATTCTCTTCACCCCCACCTTATTCCTCCCACCTGTCTGCGTGCACCGCACAGGCAGGCATCAAGGGGGAGGAACGGGAAGTAAGCTGTTCTTTTATTGCTCGAATAATCTGCTCCTGTATTTGTTCTATCTTTTTTCTTTTGCACGTGAAGTTGTTGAACATCATTGAAAAACAGTAATCAGTCTCATCGATACATAAATATCCAGAAAGACAAGTGACCGCATGTAATGATCCTGTCTTGGCATACATGATACCTTCAAAATCATTAAATCTGTATTCCAATGTTCCTACACCAGATTTTGGTAATAGTTCGTAAAATGTTTTAGAAAATTTGCTGCGGTACATAAAACGCAAAACAAGGGCTAATTGATAAGGCGAGACCAGATTATGCCTCGATAATCCAGAACCATCCCATAATGATACTGCATTGGTATCTACACCACACATTCTCAGAAATCTCTTCAACACTCGTATGCCTGCTCTAAAACTACCTTCTTCATAGTAACGGGCACCGAGGGTTTTAACCAATATCTCAGCGTAAAGATTCACACTCTCAATATTAGTTTCCTTTAAAATCTCAATGAGAGGTACGGATATTACTGAATCGATAATAATTCCAGCATTTGAGCTGTCTGTTGTAGATAATTTTGTATCACTCTTCTTTAAGACATTACCATGAAGTTTTATATTTGTATATAACAATCTTTCTTTAAAGTATTGTCCCATAAACATCGCAGGATCTTTTACTGTAACCTCAATATCTTTTTTATGATTCTCACCAATTCCACCATCAACATAAATTACATTCGCTTCTGGCCTGCGCAAAATAATAATACTATCTTCGCCTTGCTTGGTTATCATGTTATTGATCAATCGGACATAATCTGTTTCAGGCTCGATTGTAACGTCTGCATAATCCCCAGGTTTAGTCGATTTCATCTTTACGTTGACACAATTCTTATTCATTGAAAGCGCTGAAATCTCCGGTGCATAACGTGCATCCAGATAATGCCATGCCCATCCTATCGGCAGTCTCTCAAATGTAAATGAATTACCATTTAAACTAATGTCCGTAAAATAACTGTCATCTAAGATAATATTACCGGTAATTTCTTTGATCTTGTGTTTTTGAATAGTTAAAACAAACTGTTCCAGATTCTCCAGGCTGAATGTGGGATCGCCGCCCCCGGTAATTATAATATCACCGTGCAGTTTATTCTTTTCTATCTTGCCGTTGATCGCAAGCATGGTCTTAAAACGATATTCCGGGCCAAGAAAACATAAACTTGCACCTGTTGTAATAATCTTCATATTAGATGCCGGAACGAGTAGCTTCTGACTATTTCGTACATACACTACGCGATCATGGCTGAGGTCTAAAACACAAATACCAAATTGCGCATTACTGAGTTCTGGCGGTGTTAAAATACTATCTATAGAAAGTATCGAAATGAACAAAAGAACAATCATTTTTTCTTAGCCCTTTTGGTTTTACCTTTTTTCTTCTTAGGAATTGGTATAAAAAGACCTGCTTTTTCAATTTTACAGTCGCATTTTTCTTTATTCTTATTTTTACCACAGACCGGACATAAACCACGACAATTATCCTTACATAATTCTGCTATAGGAATAGAGAGCACAATTGCCTCTCGTATTCCAATACTTAAATCAACATGTGAACCAGTATAGTAAATTCTATCGGCGTCTGTTGTTGCCAGATTTGCCTTTTCAACATTTGCATGAGGATCTCTACCTTCAATATACTCGAAATGTAACCGCGCTTTAAACTCTTTGGAAAATGTATCTAAGCAGCGAGCACATATTAAATCAGCAATGAAGTGTACATTGAAATCTGCATTTAATCCGATTGCAGAACTACAAATTTTTATTCTTGCATCAACCTGCTTAAATTTCCTGACAACATCGATTTCTAATTTAAGTTCGGCGGGCGCTAATTCATTAAATTCAAAAAATGTTTCTCCTTCTAATTCTGTTACAGGAATTATAAATTTAGAGGTGGTTATGTTTTTTGCTCCTTTTTCCTTGCAGCAGGAAAAAGAACATTGTTAAGAATCAACCGGTACCCGGGGGAATTTTTATGATATTTCAACTCAGTCGGTGGATCACCAACAAAATGTTGATAGTCCTCGGGGTCATGTCCGGCAAGGTAAGTAAATGTCCCTTTTCCTAAATTACCATGCAGGTATTTAACCTCTTCGGTTCCGCTTACCTCTGCTAAAATCAAAACCGATGGTTTGATCGTATTTCTTCTGAAACCTGAGCATTGCCCCAAATACTCCTTTACCAATGCAGTATGGTTCTGAACAAGCATACAGGGTACTGGATCGAACTTCGCTGAAAAATCAAATAGAGAAAAATAAGTTTCTGGACCACGCGCTACTGCCTCGAGCGTCACATCGATTGTTGAATGTTCATATTGAAATGGGTTGAGTATCACCTGAAAATTTTCAAATGCCAAACACTGAGAAAAATCTAATTTGCTATTGGCACTCGCATCATATGGGTCACCATCATAGACACTATGGCATATATCAGTATTATGTGCAGCAAATCCAACGTCATATGTATCACAGGCAGAACACATTGAAAATACGAATCCACCTTTTTCTATATAATTTTTTATTACCAGTGCTACAGCCCATTTCATTTTTGAAACCTTATTAAATCCCAATCTTTTTGCCATTTCTTCGTTTATCCTTACCTCTTCTTTGTACCAATCTGTATTCCTCTGAGTGGCATAAAATTTCCCATATTGCCCAGTGAAATCCTCATGATGGAGATGAAGCCAGTCATACTTCATTAAATTTCCTTTCAGGACATCCTCATCCCATACCTGGTCATAAGGGATTTTCGCATATTCTAATGCAAGTGTCACAGCATCGTCCCATGGTTCAAAATTTCCAGGGATATAGACAACGATTTTTGGTGCCTTCTCAAGGAAAATCGTCTCCATGTTGTTCGCTTCGATTGTTTGGTAAATAGCTAATATCTTATCCGGTGCTATAACCTCCCATAAAACACTGTTCATAGCACAATCCTTCTCAATGCTTTTGTCATAATCCATCAGGAAAGAACCACTCCGGTAATTCAATAACCACTCTACATTAACCCCAATCACAAGGGCACGATAAGCTATACCATATGCCTTTAAATGATCAATCTGCGTTACGTCCATTGGAATAAGAATTTTATTGGCAAAGATGAATATAGGAACTAACAATAACATACCCATTGCTAACAAACGTTCTGCGCAATACACTCTACATCCTACGCTTTTCATTCTTCATTTTTCTTTATGATATCCAATATTTCCTTGGGGCTATCTGCATTTTTCAGCTGCTCACGCACCTCATGTTTCCGCAATAACCTTGAAAGTTTAGCCAACGACACAACATATTCGGATTTTTTATCTTCGGACGAGGCAATAAGAAAGATAAGATGTGATGGTTTTCCATCAATTGCGGAAAAATCAACTCCTTCGGTTGAACGCGCAAATGCCAAAACAAGATCTTTAACCGCATTGGTTAGGGCATGAGGAATAGCAATCCCATCCCCAATACCTGTAGATTCAAGATTTTCTCTCTTTCCTAAAGCCTTAATAAATTTCTCACCATCCTCAACAAATTTATTTGCAATCAGATGATCGACCATTTCCTTTATTGCCGCAAGCTTTTCTTTGGATTTTATTTCCATCATGATTGCCTTGGGCTTTAGGAACTCAGATATTTTTAAAAGCATTACACCCCCTTACAGATTCGTTAATCGTTGTTGGGCATCGCTGCCTGTATTATAAATCGTTGTCTGTTTGTTATTTTTTCGCCGTATAACGACGCCGAAAAACCATACGGGCAGCCATGCCATAAAACGAACGACCATATTTTCACAACCCTATCACCGGCACAGGAGATGAAACAAATATTATTTGTGTCTCATCTTTTCTTTTTGTAAGCACAATATTAATATCATATGCTTCTACATATTTTTTAATAACATCCATCAAATTACCATTTTCAAGGTGAAGCGATGTCCACACGTCATTCTCAACAGCTTCGTCCTCAATAAGGTAAAGAAGTTTCCACCCACCTTCTTCTATCTCTTGATTAATGGTATCAGTTTTCTGATGGGTAAGTCGGGCTAATCGAGCAACTTTGTTTGTTTCAATGATAAAAAGGACAAAAAGCTTACTTTTAAATTTTTTACAAAGTTCAACTGCCTGACTTATAATCATCTGATCAGTATCCTCTGTTAAGACAAGAACAACCTTTTTAAACTTCATGTCCTCTTTTCACAACTTCCTAACTTCAAAACTTCCTTTCTCTCTGTTACTCCCAGTCCCCTTGTCTCCTTGTCACCCCATCTCCTTGTCTTTATTATATGCCCCTAATTGCCCACAAATTTTGCTCACATCTTTGATGTGACTGCAAAATTCGTGCCCAGCTCTTTTAGCAAAAGGGCTGTGGCAGTGTCCCGCTATTAGTCTCGAACATAGTGAGAGGAACTTCCAGTAGGAAGTGAGGGGCTCGAGGCCTCTCACAATATATACCGTGACATATCAACATCACTAACAATATCGCTTAATTTTCTGTTTACATCTTCACCTTTAATCATAATTTTCTTCGTGCTTATATTTGGTGCAGCATAAAGTATATCCTCAAGAAGCTTTGTCATTACAGTATGCAGCCTCCGGGCACCAATATTCTCAGTTGATTCATTAACCTTTGAAGCGATCGTTGCGATTACTTCGATTGCATCATCAGAAAATTCAAGTGTTACTCCTTCAGTAGCCACTAGTGCGCTGTACTGCTTGATTAAAGAATTCTCAGGCTCAACAAGAATTCTTTGAAAATCTTCCTTGGTCAATGCAGACAGCTCCACCCTGATAGGAAAACGTCCTTGCATTTCAGGGATAAGGTCTGAAGGCTTTTTATTATGGAAAGCACCTGCTGCTATGAATAAAATATGATTAGTTTTTACCATCCCGTGTTTGGTCATTACACTCGACCCTTCAACTACTGGCAGGAGGTCACGTTGAACACCTTCGCGTGAAACATCAGGGCCACTTGTAGCACCACTGCCGGCAATTTTATCTATCTCATCAATAAATATTATGCCCGAATTCTCTGCACGCTTTCTGGCTTCATTAATCACCTCATCCATATCGATTAACTTATCTGCCTCTTCATTTTGAATATACCGCAATGCTTCCTTAACAGGCATTTTTATTTTCTTTTTCTTCTTCGGTAATCTACTACCAAACGCTTGTTCAAGGGCACCACTCAGATCTTCAATACCGGCTTGACTGAAAATTTCAACAAACGGCATCTTTTGTCTCGTAACATCCAATTCGATGATTCTATCATCTAATTTCCCATCACGCAAAAGTGCTCTCATTTTTTCCCGTGTAGAATCAATCGATTTAACACTATCTTGAATATCTAAATCAGTCATTTTTACGATTGGAGGAACTGGTAGAAGAATATCAAGAATTCGTTCTTCAGCAAATTGTTTAGCCTTTTCTTCAACCATCTTGGTCTTTTCCTGGCGAACCATATTTACAGAAATTTCGACAAGGTCACGAACCATTGACTCAACATCTCTGCCCACATAACCAACCTCAGTAAACCGAGACGCCTCGACTTTAATGAATGGCGCCAGAGCAATCCCGGCCAACCTGCGGGCAATTTCAGTCTTGCCTACACCAGTTGGACCAATAAGAATAATATTATTGGGGTAAATTTCGTCTTTGATATCACCAATAACACGCTGCCTGCGCCATCGGTTTCTTAGCGCAATAGCAACTGCTTTCTTTGCCTCAGATTGTCCAATTATGTATTTATCAAGTCTGGCAACAATCTTTTCAGGCGTGGGAAAAGCGTTAGACATTACGTCATTTTTTAACGCTTCATCCTCCATCATAATAATTATATAGAATTATTCAAAAATGTCAAGCAAAATAATATCAAAAACATTTACGTTTTTAAAACTTACAATCATTTTAATATTGACAAAGTAAGTAAATTATGTAAAATTCTATATGCAGCGGTTACTTGGTACAATAATCGTGTTTTTATTACCTCAACTAAGTAATGCAATTGACCCTGCTGATGTTTTCCACAACTCAAACAGCATATTTTACGTAAACCCTTCTGTTGGTGAAATAAAACTAAAAGTAAAAAAGGGTAGCATAATTGATGCACAAGTTATCATTAATTCGGACAGTGCTAAAATGGAAATCTGGTATCGCAATGGTGATTTCGATTATTTTGCAGCAAGATTGAATAAGTTTGATACAACAGCTACGTATCGTTTTATACTAAAAAACACAGGAGATTCATTAATATTCCCTGCGACTGATGAATTCAAACCTGATGTACCACTACTCACACCACCTGCATGGGCATTTGGTAAAATCTATTATTCAATATTTATTGATGGTTTTTATAATGGTGTCCTGACAAATGACCCTGAAGAAAAACTAATCTGGGGCACAAAACCAGAAAAATGGCGTTCCTATGGCGGTGATTTAAAAGGGGTGCTGCGGAAAATCGCATATATTGATTCATTTAATCCCGACATAATTATTTTACAACCAATTTTCTCAGCATCTTCAAATCATAAATTCAATCCAAAAGACTATGCCTCAATAGACTCATGTTTTGGCGATACAATGGATTTAAAGAACCTCATCGATGAAGTACACAAAAGAGATAAAAAAATAATTTTAAGCGTCATCTTCACCCATACTGGAATAGACTTCCCGGCATTTGTAGATGTCGTAAAAAAAGGCAAAGAATCAAAGTACATTGAGTGGTATTTCATCAAATCAACACCGATAACAACGTCTCCACTAAATTATGAATGCTGGCGCTCTGACTCTCGTTTTCCCAAACTTAATCTTCGTAATCCTCAAGTTGCAAATTATCTAATCGGTTTTTTGGAATACTGGAAGCACTTTGGTTTTGATGGTTTTTATATCGGTGAAGATGAAAAGATAGATGCCGATTTCATTTTAACATTACGAACCCATTTGAAAACCAAATATCCGGACATTCTTTTACTTGGAAGCGACGTACGTTTTCTTGATGGTAATGGGTTTGATGGCAGTACCAATAGAAACTTCCTTGATATATTAATGAAATATTTCGTCAAAAACACACTAACCACGAGTGATTTTGATAATTTACTACAAAAAATGTTCTTTTTTAATGCACCCCAGGTTAATTGTATGAATCTTATTAGTCTTTCAGACTACGACAAGAGAATCCTTGGTGAAGCCGACATCATAAAAAATCTTTATGCTTTTATTTTTACCTGTGTCGGTTCACCAACCATTTTATATGGAGATGAAATCGGGCTGTCCGATTATGCATCGCTCAACCAGGGTAGTTTTATCTGGAATATAGACAATCAAAATCGTGACCTCTTAAAAGAAATCAAACAACTTATTGAAATTCGTAACACAAATCCACAAATCTTAAGTAATGTTTTCTTTTCACTCTATGCGAATGATATTACTAAAGTTTATGCATACGACCGCGGTGGTTTAATCGTGGTGCTGAATTCTGGTGACAAACAGTCTTTTGTTGAACTTCCTGCCTGGGACGGATTATATCTCGATTTAATAACCGGTGAGAAATTGACCGCTTACACACAAAAATTAAGATTGTCAATTAGTCCAAAATCCTATCGAATACTCAGGCGTGAAATTTAAACTTCACTCCACATTCACTCCTAAAGGTGATCAACCTGAAGCAATCAATAGTTTAGTCGATGAAATAAAAAATGGCTCAAAATTTCAAACACTTTTAGGTGTCACAGGTTCAGGTAAGACGTTCACAATAGCTAATGTAATAAATAAAGTTCAAAAACCCACGCTCATTATATCCCATAACAAAACTTTAGCAGCACAATTATATGGTGAATTCAAATACTTTTTTCCTGATAATGCTGTTGAATATTTTATTTCCTATTATGATTATTATCAGCCCGAGGCTTATGTTCCAGCAACTGATTTATATATTGAAAAAGATGCTTCAATAAATGAAGAAATTGAAAGACTCAGACTCAGGGCGACCTCTGCCCTACTTACGAGAAATGATGTAATCATTATTGCATCGGTTTCCTGCATTTATAATATCGGTTCACCCGAAGAAGTAAAAGAACTTGTTGTGTATCTGGAAAAAGGGAAAGAAAAAGACAGAGATTCATTGCTTAACTCGTTAGTTTCAGTTCAATACAGTAGGAATGATATTGAATTTGCCAGAGGAACATTCCGGGTCCGTGGCGATGTTGTTGATATACATCCTGCTGATGAAGAATACGGTGTAAAGGTTGAGTTGTTCAATGACTTTGTCGAAAAAATTCAGATCTTTGAGCCAACATCCGGCCACATAAAAAAAGAGCTGGATAACATCGTTATCTTCCCGGCAAAACATTTCATTACAACCCGACCCAGAATAGAAACCGCAGTTAAATATATTAAAAAAGAACTCAAAGAAAGAATCGAACAATTTCAATCTCAGGGCAAACTTCTCGAAGCACAAAGATTATTACAGAGGACAAAATTTGATATCGAGATGCTTCTGGAATTGGGTTATTGTTCAGGTATTGAAAATTATTCAATGCATCTTTCCAGTAGAAAAACCGGTGAAAGGCCATTTTGCCTCATCGACTATTTTCCAAAAGATTTTTTAATCATAATAGATGAATCGCATGTTAGTATACCGCAATTAAACGCGATGTATGAAGGTGACCATTCGCGCAAGTTAAATCTTGTTGAATACGGTTTCCGATTACCTTCAGCATTAGAAAATAGACCCTTGAAATTCAGCGAGTTTGAAGCTTTAATCAACCAGGCAATCTGTATCTCAGCCACACCTAGCCAATGGGAAATTACGAAATCAAAATACCGTATAGTTGAACAAATTGTCAGGCCCACCGGCATTGTAGACCCGAAGGTTACTGTTAAACCGGCAAAAAATCAGGTCGATGACTTAATTAATGAAATTCAAAAAAGGGTGAATAATAAAGAACGAGTTCTGGTGACAACACTTACTAAAAGAATGGCTGAGGACCTTGCCCAGTATTTAAACGAAATTGATATCAGGGTCAGATACATGCATTCTGAAATTAACGTCATCCAGCGCATCGAAATTATCAGGGGACTAAGGCTCGGCGAATTTGATGTCCTTGTCGGCATCAATCTTTTAAGAGAGGGACTTGACCTGCCAGAAGTAGCACTCGTTGCCATCCTCGATGCAGACAGAGAAGGATTTCTGAGGAGTGAAAGAGCTTTAATTCAAACCGCAGGCAGAGCAGCACGAAATGTCCGTAGTGAAGTAATAATGTATGCAGATGAAATTACCGGTTCAATGAAAAGGGCGATAAAAGAGATGGAAAGAAGACGAAACAAACAAATCGAATATAATAAAAAACATAATATCACACCCGCGAGTATAGTTAAAAGTCCGGAGGAAATCCTGCGGGCAACGTCGGTTGCAGATCGTATTACAACGAGCAGCAAAGAAGAAATAAATATTGACGAGCTTGCGAAATTGCATAAAGAAATGGCAGAGGCAGTTTCATTAATGGAATTTGAGCGCGCGGCAATGATTCGCGATAAAATCAAATCGGTTCAACGCAAATTAGAAAGGACTGAAGGGAGAAAATATCAAAGTAAAAAACATTCAGGAAAAGCAAATAAAGCAATTTCTCAAAATAGTTAAAAAGGCGCTAAAAGAAGATATCGGCAGGGGTGATATTACCACAGACCCTATTGTTGACCAAAATGAGCAAGCACTTGGAATAATATTCGCCAAGCAGGACGGTATTTTATGTGGAGTTGAAATCGCACAGATGGTTTTTAACGAAATTGATGAAAAAGTAAATTTTCAAATAAAGCTAAATGATGGCGATAATTTCTCTCCGGGGATAACAATCGCCACTGTTGTTGGCGCGGCATCCACGTGCCTAAAAGGAGAACGGACTGCACTCAATTTTCTACAGCATCTCAGCGGAATTGCTACATTGACAAGAAAATTTGTAAATGCTACAAAGGGTACGATTAAAATACTCGATACGCGGAAAACATTACCCGGATTAAGAATAATGGAAAAATATGCGGTGCGTGCAGGAGGTGGCTATAACCACCGTTTTGGTCTTTATGATATGGTATTGATCAAAGACAATCATATTGAAATTGCCGGCAGCATTACGAAAGCCGTACGTAAAGTTAGGAAACGAAGAAAAAAAATATTTATAGAGGTAGAAATAAAAACATTCGAAGAATTAAATGAGGCTCTGTCTCTCAGGGTAAACAGAGTAATGCTCGACAATATGAATGTAAATCAGATTAAACGGGCAGTCGAAATCATTCATCAAACAAACCTCAATATAGAAATTGAATTGAGTGGTAGCATGAATTTAAGTAATATCGAAGAGTTCTCAAATTGTGGTATTGATTTTATTTCTGTAGGAGCGCTGACGCACTCAGCACCAGCAATAGATATTGCAATGAAATTAAAACCATTAGGACAATGTGAACCCTGAAGAATTTTTTAATTCCCTGGTCGATTACGAAAAAATTCCTGGTTATAACTACAAACTTAATGACTTCATAGAATTTTTAGCAAAATTTGACTCGCCCCAAAAAAAATTAAATAATGTTATACATATTGCAGGAACAAAGGGAAAAGGTTCCACTGCGGCAATGATTAGTTCATGTTTAGAATCCTGCGGGTACCGGGTTGGACTATTTACTTCACCCCACCTTAAACGAATAAACGAAAGAATAAAAATCAATAATATTGAGATTTCAAACCAGGATTTAATGAAATATATAAAGCTAATAAGACCTTATATTAAAAGAAAACACGGAGCAAGCCCTGTAAAATATAGAAAATTATCTGGGACACCCCTTATTAAACAACATGAATTTCACGGGGCAAGTACATTCTTTGAAGTACTTACCACAATTGCATTCTTACATTTTTTAAAGAAAAAAACAGATTTCTCAATTCTTGAGGTTGGACTGGGTGGCAGGCTTGATTCAACAAATGTTACATACCCGATAATATCAGTAATAACAAAAATCGGTTATGACCATACAGATCTACTTGGTAATAGATTATCCCAGATCGCCAGAGAAAAAGCAGGAATTATTAAACCCCCACACTTCCCTCGCCCACAAGTGGACATTTTGAAAAACTCCCATTTTCCTGGGAGTAGAGCCTTTAGGCTCGTTAAATCTCATGAAATTCCAGCACATTCTGACGGGCGTAAACGCCCTACTCCAGAAAATCGACAGCCTGAAGTGGAAAGGGATAAAACCAGGTATGGTCAATTGATTACCATTCACCAGCGATCGAGTGTAGAACAAGTAATAAAAAAAGTAGCTAAAAAACAACGCAATAAAATCACTTTTGCCGAAAACCAACATAATATTAAGATTTTAAATCAAAGAATAAAAGGCAGCCATTTAAAAATTAACGGAGAAATCGGTAAATTTAATACTTTTTTACCTTTACCAGGAAGCCATCAGGTTGAAAATCTACAAATAGCAATGTCTGTATTAAATGAATTAAGAAAAAAAGGATTTAAGATAACTGTACCAGCCATACAAAAAGGTATTAGACGAACAGACCTGCATGGCAGATTTGAAATTATATCTCCGAAGAGCCTCGCTCTTCGAGAACGGGCAAAAAAACCTCTGATAATCTTTGACTGTGCACATAATCAGGATTCATTTGAAGCCCTGGAAAAAAACCTGAATCTCTTAAATCTTAAAGATCTCTATTTAATATTTGGCACTAACAGGAATAAAGATATCAAATATTGCCTGAAATACATTTTTCCAAGAGCAAAAGAAGTATTACTTGTTAAGGCAGATAACCCAAGGGTAATGGAACCAATTGATTTATACAAAAAAGCGAAAAAATATCAAAAAAAACTTACAATTGCTCCATCAGTTCAGAGCGCAATAGAGTATATAAAGACAAAAGCAAATTATAATCCAACCATTATTATCACTGGTTCTTTTTATTTGTGGCCATTATAAAACAAGATAAACCAAACCCCGTTAGAGCTGAAAAAGATAATTATTGCACAATCAGAAAAGTTATATACGCAAGATGATATGCTATGTTTATTTATTAACTACATCTGTTCATCTCTAACGGGGAAACAAACTAAAAAAGCCAGATCAACCAGAATCGATTCAACCCCATTGCACATTGCACCTATTCTCCTATTCTAATTTAGGTATTTGCCTTTCATCCGTTTCTTAGGAAAGGTTTAACCCCACTTCCCTTTAGTCCTTTTTTAACCTTTTGGCATTTTATCTGGTTCCTTGATAAATGCCGAGAGGATGATTGATACAATGCTCACAATGAGCGCACCCAGGAAAGCAGACCAGAAGCCATCCACGTAAAAGCCGACATGGAACCAGTTGATCGCGATGGACGAGGCCAGCCACAAGGTGAGCCCATTAATCACCAGCACGAACAGACCCAGGGTGAGGATGATGAGCGAACAAGTGAGTAATTTAAGTAGCGGGCGTACAACTGCGTTAACGAGCCCGAGGATAACCGCCATTACCGAATAGATGAGCCACGCGTTTCCCTCGACGCGGATACCCGGCACGAGCCAGGCTGCCACAAAAAGCGAAAAAGCAACGATTATCCAACGAAGAAGTAATTTCATTTTGATCTCCTTTTTTGTTTTTTAACTAAAAAATTTCACGATAATAATTCTTTTCATCTTTTCCCTTATTCCCATTATTATATTTAGTATTTATACTATTTCAAGAATCTAATTCAACTCACCAGGATGGGTTGGTATCGAGTGAATCGCTGCCAAAGGTCTCGCTATAGTCTCGAGTCTAACGAAGTTAGAGAGAGGAGGGTAGCGAGATGTTAAAAATCTCGCAGAGACCGAAGGTCTCGTAGAGGTTGAAGATCTCGCTATAGTCTCGAGTCTAACGAAGTTAAGGAGAGGAAGTAATGAGAGGAACAAAGTGAGAGGCAATCTTTTCCACTAGCATCTAGTATCCAGTATCTATCATCTGTATTTATGGATTTGACCCCACTTACTCCACTTACTTCTTACTCCGATACTCCCATGCTCTGTTTCTCCGATACGCAGTTCAGTTTTTAAAACAAAACCTTCCAGATAAAAATACCGATCATCACACAACCAATAATAAATCTAAATAGCCCACCGAATAATAGACCTATGAAAGCACCGGTGCCGGCTCTTAGAGCTTTGCCTCCCCTTCTTCCAGCGATCAATTCAAAAACAACCGCAAACAAAAAAGGAAATAGGATAATTGCGAACCAATGGACAAAAATCCCAATAAGCAAACCGATCACAGCGCCAATGGCGCCGGCTGTTCCTCCGCCCATTTTCTTTACTGAAAAATAATTGGCAAAATAATCGAATACAAGACTTATTACAGTTAGACCAGCAAAAATCAGCAACAGGTTAAAAGATATTTCTTCAAATCCAGTTAGAATTCCGTAAAGAGCTCCTGCGGCAAAGATAAGCGGAACACCAGGCAGAATTGGAAGAATAACGCCAGCCAATCCCACTGCCATGATTATCAGCGCACTAATAAATATCATGATTTCTAAGAAACTCATCACCAGATTATCATGAATTCTCAAACGATGTCAACACGTATTTTGCCTAAATCTCTGATTTGGTTGAGCCCTGGGAGCCCTGGGGACGGTGCTTGACATTTTGACATTTTCCTCGCGGATTTATGACTTTGTGCTTTAAATCAAAATCGATCATAATAGCAATATAAGATGATGTCAAAATGTCAAGCACCGTCCCCACTGATCCCTTCATTCTGATCCTCTGATGTCCTGATTTCCTAGCCCTTCCACATCTTTATTTCTCCAACCTTTCCACCACCCTTTTTTTATGGTTTTGGTATTTCTAACCTTTTGGTTATTTTAATGACTAACTTCTTCGTAATTTCTGTGTGCCGTGGTATTGCTTCTATAATACCGTTCCTTGGATTCAACCAAAGAGAATGATTGGTACCTTCGCGCTTCAAAATGCAACCATGACGACGAAGATGTCGCAATAATTTTATCCTTTTCACTTATATTGAAATTGTTTCCTTGATAGCCTTGGCTGGCACGCCTTTTAGTGAATCCTCAAGACGGTCTCGTAGAATTAGTTTAATGGCTTCGGTCAAGTTTTTTCGACATTCTTCCAACGTGCTCCCTTGACCATTTGCACCAGGAACTTCCGGACAATAACCAATCCACCATTTACCGTCCTTTTCATAGATTGCATGAAATAGATTTGCCATTTTGCACCTCTTTTTTTCAAAAATTTTAAACCCTATTTCTCCTTCATTATATATGAAGTTAATTAAAAGTCAATAATCCGATTTTCACTAACTCTATCACTGTAATCTTCTTTGCAATTTGCATAATTGAAAGAAAACAGGTCTCGTTGTATTTAATTTAACAAAAAGATAAAGACCATCACAAATTTTGCCTAAATCTCTGACTTAATTCCGCGCTACATATGATTGGAATTTCCAAGGATTTCTAATTTCATAACAAATGTCAGTGCTGCTCGATAATGTATAGTTTCATCCCCAAAAGCATCCCCATATATCTTTTTTGACTTCTCTAATACAATCGTCGATCGTATATATTGATCGCTCAGGAACGTAAGGCCACCATATATGAAATTTTCTCATCCAATACAGATGCCAACGATTATTAAAATTGGTGTAGCGAACTTGAAATACTTCGAGGCAACACGTCTCAGAAGGATCACCAAAAAGTGGCCTTTTCTCAAAAACTGTGATTCGATTACCCTGGGTTTTTACAATAAACCCAATTTGTGAACGGAGGTGAACTGATATTTTTTTAGAAAGATACTCATTAATTTTTTCTAATGCCTGTTCGCGTGTCTTGGCAGACATCTTTTTCCGATATGTAAGTGCCTTTAACCCCGACTCTCCAGCAGCCTCATAAGCGTTTGAATAATACCCAAGCCACCTTGTTCCCAGATGACTTTCTCTTGCCATTTTATAAAATTTTGCAATGCCATTTTCTGTTTCCATATTTAGCATAGCAGCTTTCTTTGCCCATAAACACTTCTTTGAAAAACTCATCTTCATTGTATATTGTTTCGTTTCCTTTTTCTAATATTTGTATTAAAAATAGGGGTGGCTATCATAATGAGGTTGGCGCTCCAGTTTTCTGGATTGCAACTTGAATTTCAAGTTTGTTCTAACGCCCTGATCTTTTTC
>JABUBN010000082.1_pt1 | contig 23338 bp, 23 predicted proteins | sample 7240341 | NCBI WGS metagenome assembly JABUBN01 (sample SAMN07256345, study PRJNA390944) | subsurface metagenome | isolation source: Methane hydrate marine sediment | place: Pacific Ocean: Eastern North Pacific, ODP site | reverse complement strand
ACAAAAAAGTCCTAAATATGATTCAGGTTATGCACTGCGATTTGCTCGTGTAAAGCATATTAGACAGGACAAAAAACCGAATGAGATCAACACAATATTGGATCTGGCAAAATTGACAAGGATGAGAGGCGGTAACGAAATATGAGGAGAGGAAGAGATCGAGTTCGATATATGGATCGGCAAACAGCATCAGAAAATAATTTGTTATATTTGTAAATAGAGGAGTAAGTATGCCAAGATTGGAAAAATATGTGAAAGCAGCAAAATCCATGGGGGTATCGAGGGCAAAGATAATCGATGCCAAAAGTGTTGTGGTTGGATATTGGGTAAGGTTAAAGTGTCAGTTTGGGTGTGGTGGTTATAATAAACGTCTGACGTGTCCTCCTTATTCACCCATGCCTGAATACATGAAAAAAGTGATCAAAGAGTATTCTAAGGGTCTTTTAATGCAGATTGAAGATATTCCTCCTTCAAAGGAATTAAAAATGAGTAAGAAATTGAAAAAAATTGTCGCTGATCTTGAGAGAAAAATCTTCTTGGATGGCTATTACAAGGCCTTTGGTACGGCTTCAGGTCCATGTAGGTTCTGTCGAACGTGCAATACAAAAAAGCCATGCAAGTATCCTTATGAAGCAAGACCTGCTATGGAGGCGTGTGGTATCGATGTATATAAGACTGCACGGAATAATGGTTTCAAATTGGAAGTTGTTCGGCTTGAAGATGAACCATGCTCATATGTGGGCCTGATCTTGATTGAATGAAAAATCTGTGTAATCATTTTTTAAATCGGTGTTATCTGTGTAACCTATGATTGAAATCGATGGTTCTTATCTTGAAGGCGGCGGCCAGATCCTCCGCACCGCAATTGCCCTTTCTACAATAACCAAGCAGAGCGTGCGCATTTTCAATATAAGAAAAGGCAGAGAAAAACCAGGATTAAGACCGCAGCATTTCCAGGGTATTGCAGCAGCTGCTAAAATATGTAGTGCTGCAGTACAGGGTCTGAAAATCAATTCAACAGAAGTAGACTTTACTCCGGCACAAATCAAAGGCGGAACATATACAATTGATACTAAAACTGCTGGTTCAGTAACCCTGATTCTCCAGACATTAATACCAATAGGAATATTTTCAGAATCGGCTCTTGAACTCATAATAAAGGGCGGTACAGCAGTGCCTTTTAGCCCAACTATTGAATATTTTCAACATATTGCGTGTCATATTTTTAGAATAATGGGTGTTTCAATCTTTTTAGACATTCGCAGGCACGGTTTTTATCCAAGAGGTGGTGGAGAAATTTTTGTAAAGATTAAACCATGTGAAATAAGAAATATAAATTTAATGGATCGTGGTGGATTACAAAAGACAGATGTAGTATCTATTGCTTCAAAACATTTGAGGGATGCAAAGGTTGCCGAGAGAATGGTTAATGGATTTAAAAAGATTTTTCCAGATGCAAATACAAAAATTCAATATGTAGATGCTTTTTCTCCTGGTTGTTTTATAAGAAGCTATGCCCATTTTGATAATGGGAAACTGGGTGCGGATGCATTGGGGAGAAAGGGGAAAAGGGCAGAGGATGTGGGCGAGGATGCAGCAAGAGCGCTTAAAAAAGAGATCGAATCCAATGCGCCAATAGATTTATGGATGGTTGATCAGATAATACCGTATATGGCATTGGCGACCATTAACACAAATGAAATTTCAAAAGTAAGGATTCCATGTTTAACAAAGCACGCCCAAACAAACATCTGGGTAACAAAAAAATTCCTGCCTGTGGAATTTGAAATTCAAAACAATATCATGATTTGTTCTAAGAAGGAGTAGCGAGACTTGTTCCGCGTCATTTCCACTCTTGATTTCCCTTTCTTGATGGGAAGGGATAAAGGGGTGGGTGAAAATAGAACTACCTCACCACAACAAATTTCTTAAAACACACTCCTTTTACTATTATACAAAAAATAGTGTGCGAATCAATATTAACCTGCACCGGATATTCTTTTAAATTTCAGCCAGGATGGAGTTCGGAAATTTCTGGATTTTTTCAGAAAATTTCTGGGTTACTATTGACAATTGATTTAGATTTCATACAATAACTTCTTGGAGATATCATCGTGAATTTATACAAAGGGTTTGCGCACCTTTATACAAAAGGACCATATATATACAGTGAGCAAATGGCAAAATATTTGCCTAAGATTCTAAAGAAGTTCAGGGCAAAGCCAAAAACATTACTTGATATTGCCTGTGGTGATGGCAGGTTTGCAAATATAATGGCAAAAAAAGGAATAGAAGTTACGGGACTTGATAGTTCATCACATATGTTAAAGTATGCTAAGATGAGGGCAAAAAAAGCAGGGGTCAAAATTGATTTTATTCATCAAAAAATGCAAAATCTATGTATCAACAAAAAATTTGATCTGGTTACTTGCTGGTTTGATAGTTTAAATTATTTGCTTACGAAGAAAGAACTAATCAGGACTTTTAGAAATGTCAGCAAGGTTTTAGATAAGAATGGTTTATTCATATTTGATATGAATACGATCTACGGGCTTTCTGTGAATTGGCAGGATAATTCTCCTTGTGTTATACAGGATACTGATAAGTTATTTGAGGTTCACATCTGTCCGCCTATTTTTAAAAGGAATATCGCCACATTAAGAATTATTGGTTTTATAAAAAAAGGTAAATCCTGGCAGCGAATAAAAGAGATTCACAGGCAAAGGGGTTATACATTAAAAGATATAAGGGAATGTCTGAAAAAGGCTCATTTAAAAGAACTTGCATCCTGGGAAAATCTTAGAAAAAAGACTGTACCATTGCGGACAAGCGGCAAGGTTTGGTTTATTACAAGGAGAAAAAAATAGAGATAATTGAGCGGGACTGGAACTGGTGGGCATATTTCTGGCGTATAATACACCGCCAGACAATAAAAGGAATAGATAAATGGGATAGAAATGTAGTAAAATTTATTATAAAAGTGTTAGGTTGTAAAAGAAGAGACAAAATTTTAGACCTTGGGTCAGGCAGTGGAGAACATACAAGACTTTTTGCCAAAAAGGGAATAAAATGCGTAGGTGTAGAAATTGCGCCATCATTAGTAAGTCATGCAAGAAAAAAAGCAAAAAAAGAAAATGTAAAAGTAAAATATATTATTCAGGATATGCGAAAGATTAATTACAAAGAAAAATTTGATTACTGTATAATAATCAGCGGCAGATTTGGATTTTTTAGTGATTATGAAAATTTTAAGCTACTGCAGAAAATAAGAAGAGTACTAAAACCAGAAGGAAAAGTATTGTTCGACATTAAAAATGCAAAAAATCCAAGTAACGGTGGAGGGAGCTGGATACAGATAAATAACGGCTATCTTCTTAGTGAAAGCAAATACGATTCCCTGAATCATCGCGAAAGCGGGGAGTACATGTTCATAGATAAAACTGGTAAACTTAATGTTATGAAGAAAGATTTAAAAAGAGAATCACAAAGATTATATACAATTTCAGAAATTAAACAAATGCTACACAAAGCAGGGCTAAAATTCCTAAATGCCTATTGTGGATATAAACTCATATCAAAAAAAATTACACCAAAAAAATATACTCCCTCATACAAACACAACATCGTAATCACCGCCCAAAGACCCAGATAAATTCTCCATACTTTCCAGCATTATAAAATTACACCATTGTATCATTATAACATTTTATCATTATATAATATTCGAATGGCTGTATTGACTTTTTTGAAATGGATTGTATAATGTTTTGTATAATGAAAATGAAATAAGAAAAAATATTTGATAGAGTGGTTTTTTGGAATGGTCTTTTACTAATGAAAATAGGTTTTAAAATATAAAAGGAGGAAATATGCGAAGCAAGGTTGTAGGTAAAAAACCGATGTTAGAGCTTTTGTATAGAGAGTCTCGTGTCGCCCGGGCATTGGGTGAACCAGCCAAATTTGCGATTATCAGTTTATTGCTAAAACAAGGGACATTGACGTTATCTGAAATAGCCAAGCTTATTCATCGTTCAAAAGCAACAACATGTTACCATTTGTCAAAGCTAAAAAGTTTAGAAATTGTAAGGTACGAAACAAAAGAGGATGGTGTCAATTACTGGATAAAATATGAAAACGAGCTGCGGTATATTATGAAATCACTTACCAAATTCGTCAACCGGTCACTAAAAGGCATCCATAGTGAAACTTAATCACATTCGAACATTCTAACATATTAGAATGCTAAAATGTTAACATGTTGCCATGTTGATAAGCAAATTTGAGGTGAGCGGTATCCTATAGGAGAAAGTACTTTATGAAAAAGCAGGTGATGAGAAAGTAGTCTGTAAGGAGGTGATTATGAAAGAGGCTTTGTTTGATAGGGTGGCGAGGTTTTATGATTATGAGAATGAAGATCTTGTTAATCGCATTAATGATATACCATTCTATATCGATTATGCCAAGAAGTGTAGGGGAGAGGTGTTTGAACTTGCCTGCGGAACCGGCCGTGCACTAATCCCGCTTGTCAAAGAAGGATTCAACATTACTGGACTTGATGCATCAGAAGAAATGCTTGAGATCGCGAAAAAGAAAGCAGAGAAGTTGGATACAGAAGTGCGAAACAATGTTAAATTTGTACACGGTGATATGAGTAGATTTGATTTGAATAAACAATTTTCGCTTATCTTTTGCACTTTTCGGTCGTTTCAACACCTGGTCACAAAAGAAGAGCAGGCAGCTTGTCTCGAGTGTGTGAATAAACATCTTACAGACAATGGGATTTTCATCATCCATCTGTTTGTACCTTTACACCGTCTTCTTGCCCAGGGCAAAAGAAGTTTATATCTCGGGAAATTCTGGGATAAAGAAAATGATGTATATGTTTTACGTCGCTCTGAAGTTACGTACAATTTGGCTGAACAAACACTTCATGAAGATAGATTTTACGAGTGGACTGATAAAAATGATAAGTTTCATCGTGAGATATGGTCTTTCGAACTGGCTTATCTATTCAGATACGAGGCAGAATTGCTTTTGGAAAAATATGGATTCAAAATCGAGAATATTTTTGGTAATTTTGATAAGTCACCGTATAATTATCATTCGGGCGAACAGATTTTTGTAGCAAGGAAAGTTTCTTAATGCAGGTACGTTTTTTTGCAGGGCGGTGAAGAGAAAAAGTGGTGTGATTTAATGGATGAAGAATTTAGCGAGTCTTTTACACAGTTGTCTGATTATCGTTTGCAGAGCCATATAGTTGTTGAGGAAGATAATAGATTTATCGGTGGTATGGAATTGATTATAGATTATCCTGAACAGATTTTTTTGTTTAACCCAATTGTCAAAGGCAAAGATACGCCGAGTGTGTTTGAACACCTGTTACACAACGGAATTGAAGCAGCGCATTCATTAGATGTTCAAAAAATCTTTAGTCTTATTCATGAAAGCAATGATAAATTCAAGATAATTCAAGCTGTGTTATTAAAGCTTAAATTCAGTTTGGGATTGAAAAAAGTGCTATATCAACGTAAGCCAATTCCTCTTTTCGTATATAAATCCAATTTACATCTTGTTTATAAATCTCTCGGGCAAGTTGGTGAAGAAGACTTTGTCAAAATGTTAGGAAAAATTTATCAACCTGATATTTTTGAATCTGATCCCAAAAAATGCTTTTTTGGATTAAAAAGAGAGGCTGGTAAAACCGGGCGATTTTATCCTGAAGATTGGGAAGTAGCGTATATTGAAAACCAGGCAGTTGGAGTTACAATGCCTCAGCTTCATGATGAAAAGGGTGAATGCGGTAGTAATTTTTATGTCGGTGTTATTTCTGGGTTAAGAAAAAAGGGTATTGGAAAAATGCTGCAAAGACGGGCAATTGAGAGGTTGATAAAACGAGAAGCGAAGTCGATCTTGGGGTCAACCTCTGTTCAAAATACTTCGATGATTAAAATATTTAAGTCCCTAAGATATGAATTTATGGAATATCAGTATTTTTATTGTTATAAAGGCAAATGCAAATCGTGTTAACACCAGCGGTCTAAAAGAATAACCTTTTTAAGTTGAATTTAATTTCTACGGGCCGATATATCCGGTGCTCAGGGCAACATCATCAAACCAGCATATGTTATCTTTCGGATTGTTATGGATATAGATTCCCAGACTGATACGTTTTATCTTTAATTCGTTTGTTGTTCTCCAGTTAAAATCAGTAAGGTGCATGTATAGCTCGCCATCAATCCAGGCAGCGATTTCACCATTGTCATGTCCTGCGTCATTTGCCTTTATCATCATTTCCATACAATACCAGCGACCTCTTTCTGGAATAATAACTGTGTCAGGATGAAATACATTCCCCCAATAAGGACCGCTATTATCCGGAAGCATTTCGTGCCAGTAGGCATAGAATTGCATTCTACCAGGTGGAGTCAGGGTTTCCCAGTTACACCAGGGTTCAAAACCAGAACCAAATCTATCATCGCCATCAGGTTTTATTCCAGCCTGTCCCATTTGATTCCATTTGTTATCGCCTTCAACTGCATACAGGGAACAGAAGTGCATGCCCCAGCCCTGGTCAAAGGTCGAATCGAATTTGCAGTACCAGCGGAAATAAACCTTATCATAACCAGGATGGAACCAGTATTTAATACTGGAAGTGGATGAATTGCCATCATTGTGTATTGCAGTACATTTTAATGCCCGACTGCCTGAATGGGCAGTCTGGGTATTATCAATGACCTCAGGAGGACCATATGCATCAAACCAGTCATCATAATCACCGTCTTCAAAATCATCTTCGAAAAAAATGGTTCCTGGTTCTTCTAAGGCACTTTCAGGTTCTTTTGTACAGCCGGATAATGCCAACAATGCGACCAATGCACATAAAATATATAATGGTTTATGATTAATTCTTGTATTTATCATTTTTTACTCCATATGATTATACAAAATGTTCGTTTGATGTCAATATTGTAAATCCGCCATATTTATTAGAAAGCATGTTATTTGTAGAGTATCATGCCATAGGCAGATCCGCCTCAGGCGGAAACTCTGCCACTACAATTCTTCGGAAAATTGAACAATTGCAGATATTCACAGGTTACTGAAAAAGGTATGCATCAACGTAAATTATCATGCTTATTTCAGCATCCTGATTTTCATCAGGACAGGTCCTAATAAAATCAATGAATTGTGAGACCCTGAAATCAGTTCAGGGTGACAGAAAATTACGGTGATAACAGAAAGATTGCAGAGATTTCTGGTCTTTTTCAGCAACCTCATTTACTTTTCTTGACAATCTTCTTAAATTCTATACAATGGAAATTATGAATAATTGGATGTGGTCAGCTTTTGTATTTATTATAATTTTGATAATAGCCATTGTATTTAATATTCCTTTCTGGATATTTTTATTCATTGTTATTCCGCTTTTGATAATTGCATTTACCTATGGCTCATTTAATTATAGTTTCAGAAAAACCTTAAAGCCTGAGTCTATTTCTAATAAAGAATATTGCAAAACAAGAATTTTAACAATATTTTTTGAAGAATATTCATGAATATGCTGAGTGCGTGAGTAGGAGTATAAAATCAAATCGATACTTTTATCCTACAGGATGGTGCAGTTACAGTTTGGTGAGGTCGGGATTGTGTGGAAGGCAAAAAATAAAGACGCAATGATTACCAGGATATTTCTACCAGAATCAGGAAAGAAGATAAAGTACGTTATTAAAAAGGTATATCCAGATGCAGTGTTTGGTAGGGTGCCTATTATTAATAAGATTTGTAAAAAATTAGAAAATTTTTTAAAGGGTAAGCCAATCGTATTTTCGTTAGACAATATTGATTTTAAAAAGCTTAATAATTTTCAAAAAAAGGTTTTATTACTTGAAAGACAGATTCCTTATGGATGGGTGAGTACCTATGGCAGATTGGCAAAAAAAATCGGAGTACCCAGGGCAAGCCGCGCGGTTGGTCAGGCATTAGCAAGAAATCCATTTCCCATTATTATTCCGTGCCATCGTGTAATTAAAGCAAATGGTTCACTGGGGGGCTTTCAGGGTGGTTTGAAATTAAAACGTAACCTTTTAGAACTTGAAGGGGTTCAGTTCCATCGTAAAGGAAAAGTGATTATGGATAAGGTATGGTGAAGTAACTGGTTTTTTAAAAAATTCTTGACATTTAAGTTTAATTCGTATACAATCCAATGATATTTTCTTACAGGTAAGATATGACTCATATTCCAAGTAGTATATATTTTTGTAAGTCAGCAGGTATACAGAAACTTACTGGTAAGATTATAATAATTATGTGAAGGTAAATTGGTTATAATAAGATAAATAAGAAGAAAAACTGTATATTTAATATTTTAATTTGAGGTTTAGATTAGCTGTTTTCCAATGTAAATTCCCATCGGCAATAAAAATCTTCTGGATGGGGGTCAGGCGGGCAGGAAATACAACGTGTCTTAATGCGTGGATCAATTGTTTTTGCAAAATACGTATATTCAATAATACCGACTGGTTTGCAAGGAAAATCAGGCAGGTTTTTTCTTTTTCTTGCAGCCTGCACCCGGCAATCAACCATCTGGAATACGCAGCGATTCTCTGTAGCTTCCACGACTTCTTGAACATTTATAAAGGCATAGAACCGAAATTTCAGTGCTTGCATTAATGCCGGGATACCGCCGCCAGGTTCGATATTCAGTCTTTTCATTATACGTTTTGCCTCGATCTGGGTGAATTTTTCCCACGCTCTGCCATCAAGATCAATTGCGGTCTCTATGTCAAATTTATTTTCAACTGCCTGAAACCACAGACCGTCATGGGCAAGCCAGTTTTTTCCTGCATCAACCAATAAATTCAAGAGTTCTTCCTTGGTTAAATCTTTAGGTTCTATCATTGTACCTCCTTAGACACCCTCACCCTCTCCCATCGAGGGAGAGGAAATATGTGGAATGAAATCATCAGAGAATTTCATAGTAATTACGGGTGTTATGTTCGGTTAATTTTATTTTGTTGTCTCGACGCAATTGATCAAGATACTTTATTAATTCATTCCTATGTAGACCTGTTACACTACAAATATCATCAAGTGTTACTGGTCTTCTTTTTATTATATCAAAGATTGTTTTTTCTATATCTATGATATGGGCGGGTTCTCTTTTTGTTTTAGTACGGGCGATTATCTCTGCATCATTGCCGAGTATTTTTTTTACTTTCTGCAGTTCTTTGGTTGAGAGAGGAAGGGCATATTTTTCACTCGGTGGTCTTACTACAGTATTTAGATGAATTCTATCCGGAGCAATTTTTTCTACTACTTCTTTAAGTTTATTAATATCCTGTTGAGTATCATTTATATCTTTAATAAGCATAATCTCCAGCCAGATTTTTCCTTTATAGATTTTCCGAAAACTTATCAAACCGCGGATTACTTTTTCAATAGTAATATCTGGAATGGGTCTATTTATTTTTTTAAAAATTTCCAGTGTGGTTGCACATAAAGTTGGTAATACTACATCTGCATCAAAAAGTTCTTTTTGTACGTCAGCCATATAGAGTAATGAACCGTTGGTTAAAACAGCAACTGGTATTTTAGTCATTTTTTTGAGTTCAGTTATCAGATAACCGATCCTCGAATGCAAGGTTGGTTCTCCTGAACCCGAGAATGTTAAATAATCAATGTGGTCGCCCTTTTTTAATATCTCTTTTACTCCTTTTAATATTTCTTCAGTAGGTAAGTATTCTCTTCGTTCAATTGTTCTGTTTGTCGTTTTGCCTAACTGACAATAGATACAGTCAAAACTACAATTTTTAAAAGGAATAAGATCAATGCCAAGCGAAAATCCGAGCCGTCTTGAAGGAACTGGTCCATATGTGTATTTATCCTGCATGTTTATTTTTAATCAAGATAATACTACCTGTTTTGATGTCGATATCGCGGGCAATGACCGGACATTTCACTTTTAGCAAAAAGAAAATCGGTCGCGTTTGCCCGGATAGCGTTTCGTAATTACCCTGTCCTTTACTTATAATCAGGTCTGCATTTTCATATATTTTTCTGAATTCATCTGAGCACAAATCTAAAATTGTACCAGGGGCATCGCACCCAGAAGACACAATTTCTGCAATTTCATCAATCCCTGCATCATTTGCGTCTTCAATAGTTGCATCGTTTATTATTGGTTTGCTTCTTACAGCATATTTGACCGGCTTTTTAATTTGTTCTATTAGCAATTTGTCGAGCACTGTTTCGCCAGCATTGTCAGCAATATAAAGAATTTTTTTTGCCTTATTTAAACTTTCCTTAAATAAATCATATTCACATTCATCAAAATCTGTATCAAATATAGTATCCATGTCTTTTTCTAAATCAAAATCTGGGTTTGCACCAAAATCGATTGCATTTCCCAGGGCAGCAAATCTTAATGCTGTGAAGAGCGGATCTTTGGCTGATGTTATTTTCTTTTTTAAGTCTGGATAGATTGACAAAAGGTACTTTGTGCATTCCTTTTTGATCTCGCGGAATGGGTCTTCTATACCTGTAACATGGTAGATGGTTTTATAAACCATCATCCCGATCTCAGGAGGTGAGGAGTTTAACGAAATTTGAGGCAGGTGAAGAGCAATGCTATTGAGTACTTTTAGAATATCCTTTTCGTTCAGCTTTGCAATCCTCGCAGCTGTGAGTGCTTGTTTAAAAAAACAGGGTATACATTCTAAATAGGTCTTCGTTTTATCCTATTCCTTTTGTTAAGAATAACAATCACCGGTTTAATTTTTTTTGCTTCGGGAGTATTGATAAATATATAAGAAAGAATACAGAGTTTATCACCGACTTTACCTTTTTTTGATGCAGGGCCATAAAGAATAATTTTCCCGGAGCCAGATTTTTCCTCTATTGTATAGGTCTCTAACCGTTCACCATTATTATAATTTAAGACCTGAACTTTTTCTCCAGGGACCAATTTTGCAGCCTCCATAATCTTGCTATCAATCCCCATGCTTCCTTTGTAGAATAATTGTGTACGGGTTATGGTTGCTTCGGTGATTTTTGATTTTAATACTTCGATAAATGAAATTTTGTTTCCATTTTTTGCTATTCCATCCTTGATTATTGCGCGATGGCTTGCAAAGTGAATAACAGGTAGTTTATCGACACGGAAGAATTTGGTTTCTTCTGTGTCTGACCCAGGTTTGGGTTTCCCCCAAACAAAATTAATTTCATACCCAATTAGTAAAATATTGCCATAAAGCTTAGTTGGTTCAGTATAGACTCCAATTAGGTGCTTTAAGGTTCCTTTGATATTTGTTTCTTCTCTTAGTTCACGAAGAACTGCCTCTTCAGGTAATTCATTTTGCTCAATAAAACCTGAGGGTAATGCCCATTTTCCTTTACCTGGTGCAACACCTCTTTTAATTAAAAGAATTTCCCCATTATCATTACGAACAAATGCCGCAACACTTGGCAAGGGATTATGATAATAGACCCAACCACAATTATTGCAAGAAAGACGGCAACAGATACCATCTTTTGTTTTTGTTAAAACACATTTACATATTGGGCAAAATTTATAATTTTTCATCGATTTTTTGTTTTATTTCATTCAATTCTTTAACTATCTTATTAACGTCAACATTGTTCTGACGTGCCAGTTCATCAATAGTACCCCAAAAGGCTTCTCCGCATACTAAACAAGGAAGACCCAGTTCGATAAAAACTTTGGACAGTGAGGGATAACCTTGCAGCACATCTTCAACAGGTGTATCCTTAGTTATTTCCATGATTAATTATATTCAATATATGATGAAAAGCAACCCCTATTTTGTGAGTATTTTTACTTGACAGTTTATCAATTCTCGATATAATGTGTTATTATTTCAAAAAAAGTAACACGAACAGGAAGGAGGTAAAAAATGCTTAGATCGATGATAGTGTGTGCAGTCATATGTGTTTTTTGCGCTAACTATGCTACAGGTGAAGAGGTCTCCATAGATACAATAGGTCCATATTACCTTAACGAGATCGTGGTGACGGCAACAAGGTATGAAATGGCATTAAAAGACATCTCGGCAACCGTCAGTATTGTTACTGAAGAAGATATTGATGCGTTAAATCTTCATAATAGCACAGATGCATTGGCGAACTTACCAGGTATATTCATAAACAAAACAGGTGATTTTGGAAGAGCTGATGTTGATATACGAGGCATCGGTGATAGTGGAAGGTCAATCATGGTATTGATCGATGGTAGGCCTGTAAAAATGGGTTTATTCGGCTGTACAATTACTCACTCGTTACCTATGGATAATGTCAGGCGTATTGAAGTTATACGGGGTCCTGCATCAGTCCTTTACGGTTCAGATGCATTTGGCGGTGTTGTAAATATTATTACAAAAAAACCGCAGGAGCAATATGAGGGTGATGTTATTGCATCATTAGGTACTTTTAATACCCAACAATACAGATTAAGAATTGGTGGTAACCTTGACAAGATAAATTTCTATGCTACGGGTGACTATCGAATTAGTGATGGACACTTAGGTAACTCAGTGTATGATGGTAAAAACTTTACGGGTCGATGGGGTTATAAAGTTAATGACAATATTAATGCTGTAATTACCGGTAAGTATTTTGATGGTTACAAAGAAGAACCTTTGCGCTCAACTGATCCAGATACCATTACATCAGATATCTGGAATGATTATGAGCGTTGGGCAGTCGATTTTACAACTACTGGTAAATGGCAACAATTAGATTTAATGGTTAAGGCGTACCGTAATTTTGGTGAACATGAGTTTTCTGATGGTTGGCATTCAAGGGATTATACTAATGGATTTATGATGCAGGGTAGTGCTGGATTACTAAATGGTAATAAACTCACAATCGGTGGTGATTTTCGACAGCAAGGTGGTGAGAGGATTGAGACGGATTCTGCGCCTTGGCAAAAATACGAGTACGGTGTTTTCTTCCATGATGAACAGATTCTGTTTGATCGGATTGTCCTGACCTTCGGTGTCCGTTATAATAAAGACGAGATCGCCGGTGATGATATATGCCCTCAGGTTGGGTGTGTGATACATCCAATCGACGGGACAATTATCAGAGCAGCTGTAAATAAGGGGTTCCGTTCGCCACAGATTAATGAATTATATCTTTTTCCTTCTTCTAATACTGATCTGGAACCTGAGATTGTCTGGAATTATGAAGTGGGATTGAACCAGAGGATTATTCAGGGTTTAAATATTGAGGCAGCTGCCTTTTTAATGAAGGGAAAAAATCTGATTGAGCTTGAGCAAAATCCTGAGCCCCCTCCAATGTACCTGTTTATGAATACTGGAACTTTTGAATTCCGTGGTTTCGAGATTGGTTTAATAGCCCGTTTCAAAAATATCATATCAGCGAAAATCTTTCATTCATATCTTGATCCTCAAGAAAAAACAACAGGCAGGCCAATGAATAAGATCGATGTCAATGTAAAGTTGTCTTATGCCTCTTTTGGTCTTGGTTTAAATGGCCAGTATGTTACTGATTACTTTGCTGCTGATAGTTCACAGGAACCGATTGATGATTATTATGTTTTTAACGGTAAAATGATATATGAACTACCATTCGGTTTGCAACCTTTTTTTGCTGTTGATAATATATTAGATGAAGATTATGAGATATATGTTAATCTGCCCGGTGGTTCGGCGGGACTTTATAAAATGCCTGGGCGGACTTACACTTTTGGTATCCAGTGGAAGTTTTGATCCGGTGAGTTCATGATAAAACCTAAGAAAATAATTCTGTTGTTTCTGTGTTTATTTATCCTGGAAGTAAACCTTAGGTGTGAGACACCTTCAACTGGTAAGATTAAAATAACAACTACGACTTCCTTACTTGGGTTAATAGTCAAGGAGATTGGCAAGGAAAGAATCGATATTGTGACAATTGTGCCTGCCGGGATGTGTCCGGGACACTTTGATATTAAACCTGGTAGTGTCAAGAGCCTTACTGATTCAAGGGTTTTTCTTAATCATGGATGGGAGAAGTGGGTCAGTAAGCTGCTTGACGCAGCAGAAAATAAACCGGCACTCCATACGGTTGATGCAAAGGGCAATTTGATGGTACCCGAGACAAATAAGAGAGCAGCTGAGAATATTGCTGCTCTCTTATGCTCTCTTGATCAGGATCATAAAGCGTATTACACTCAAAATTTGGCTTTGTATAAAACGGTAATTGATTCCATAGGAAAATTAATCAAAGAAGAAGCAAGATCAATCCAGGACACCAAGGTCGTCAGTTCAGAACTCCAGGTGGAATTCTTGAAATGGGTGGGTCTTGATGTTGTAATGACCTATGGACGGGCGGAAGATTTAACGCCCAAGAAGCTTTCTCAACTAATCAATAAGGCAAAAAAAGAGGGAGTTAAACTCGTTATAGATAATCTACAAAGTGGTCCTGATACAGGTATGAATATTGCCGAGGAGATTGGTGCAAAACAGATTAATCTTACGAATTTTCCTTTAAAAGGGTCATATCCTGATGCCCTCGTAGAGAATTTCAAAACTATTATACAAGCATTACAATGATTTGGGATATCGAGATTGAAAAAGCAACAATCTCGTATCGTGAGCATATAGCTTTAAAAAATGTTTCATTAAATGTAAAAAAAGGTAGTTTTATCGCAGTCGTGGGTCCAAATGGTGCAGGAAAGACAACACTACTTACACTGATAAATGGTCTGGGCAGGTTACGGAGCGGTGCTGTGAGAATTTTTAATACAAGAATCAACAAAAATAATATTAACAGGATTCGTAAAGAAATTGGATATGTTCCACAACATATCATTGTTGACCCGCGTATGCCGATATCTGTATATGACGTTGTGATGCTGGGTAGATATGGGAAGATAGGATTATTTCGACGTCCTGATAAAAGGGACCGTAAGTTTGTTGATAAAGTTTGTGAAAGAGTTGGAATAAACCAACTGAGGGAAAAACCTATTGGTCACCTGTCTGGTGGTGAACAGCAAAAGGTTTCTCTGGCAAGGGCATTAGCTCAAGAACCCAGGATTTTGCTCCTTGATGAACCTACTGCAAATCTTGACCCAAGGGCGCAGAATGATATGGTTAATTTAATAGAGCAGATATATACGAAAGAGAAAATAACCATAGTTTTTGTTACACATTTACTCAGTCATCTGCCGCACGTGTGTTCTGATGCGATTTTGTTAAAGGAAGGAAAAATTATTGCTTCGGGAATGATCAGTGAAATCTTTACAGAGAAAAGACTTTCAGAATTGTACGATTATAAAATTATGCCTCCACATATGAACAGGGTTGGATACGATGTTTGAGATATTCCAGTATCACTTTATTCAGCGTGCAATTGTCGCCTCAATTATTGGTGGTGCAACCTGTGGTCTTGTCGGAGTCTGGGTTATAATGATGCGTATACCATTTGTGGGTGTGGCAATGTCACACGCAGCCTTTGCCGGTGCGATTTTCGGACTTCTGCTACACATTAACCCCTTGCTAATGGCAATAATTTTCTGCCTTGCCTCGACTGCACTCATCGGGCCGATTGCAGATCGCGGCGATTTTGATCCGAATATCTCCATTGGTATAATCTTTTCTCTTGTGCTGGGTATAGCATTTTTAGGTATGGGTATGATTCCGGGGCCAAAGACCGAGGCACTAAATTTTATCTGGGGTAATATTTTGATAATCTCATCACAAGATTTACTATTTCTACTGGGTGTTGCAGTAATTGTTGTTATTTTTCTTGTATTATTGTACAAAGAGATCCAGGCGATTCTTTTTAACCGCGAACTTGCTCGTGCTGCAGGTATTCCTGAGACACTATTATTTTACTGCCTGCTCTTTCTCTGCGGTGCCACGGTCACATTTAATCTTAATATTATTGGCGGTCTTTTGATATTTAGTCTTATTGTTAATCCGCCGTCAGCGGCATATCAACTTACGTATAATCTTAAAACCATGTACGTATTATCAGCTATTTTTGGAGTCAGTTCTTGTCTTATGGGACTTTTTTTTTCGTATATCTTTAATGTCCCTTCGGGTGCAGTGATCATTATTGTTTCGAGTTTGATATTTGGTATAAGTTTGGTCTTTTCACCAAAAAGGAGAGTAAAAAAATATGAAGTTTCCAAGACCTGAGATTTTAAGTTATGAACAAGCAATAAGATTTCACGGACATAACGGGCCATTCCTTGCCCTGGGATATAAACTTGGGACATACCTGAATCAGGGTCTCAAACCCAAAGGCATTATGGATTTTAAGATTACAGTTATAATAAAGTTTGAAAAACCTTTTACTTGTTTGATTGATGGATTGCAATGTTCGACGTTTGCGACTTTTGGTAAATCAAATATGATGGTTAAGAAAAGTAAGAGCAATGATATTTTAGTTTTCGTACAGAAAGGCGCGAAAAATTTTACAATTCAAATTACCAAAAAAGCAATGGACATATGTTTCAATACAAAGGATCTGGGAAAAGCGGCAAAGGAGATTTTTAAGACACCACCAAAAAAGCTGTGGAAAATAATTTGAACAAAGTATATCCAGTGCTGAATAGTATTCAGACAGAATGATTAGTTATGAATAATGCGCTGCATTAAATTGTTGACTACGATAAATTTCAAAGTATAATTAAAAAAGATGGGATTACAAGGTATGTCGAATATTCATAGTTTAGTGAAAGGAGGTGATAAGATATGAAGTAATTTAGCATTTTTTTGTGTTGGTTAAAGGAGGAAGGAGGTAAAACATGAAAAAAATATTGTGTCTCGTTATTGGGGTTTTAATAATTGGGATGCCAGCAGTTCTGAATGCGCAAGCAGAATATCGTTATGCGGTTATTGTCAGCTCTACTACACTTGCTGATCCGAACTGGGCAGAGGTTGTTGATAGTCTCATAGCACGACATTCAGCCCAGGTATTTTCTTATACAAGCAATGTCTGGGAGACCCAGGCCCAGGTGAGTGAATTTCGACCCGATTATATTGGCTTTGTCTGCCAGGTAGGTGAGGCAAATTATAGTTTTGTTACGAGCAGTTTCTGGCCATATTTAAGGCAATTAGACTCAGATCCATACCCCGATGCAATTTGTGGAATAATTACTGGTTGTGATGCAGCAGATGCCTTAAGGATTGTAACCGGACCATCCCAGCTTACGATAAAGACCATGCTTGGCGGTACCAGTTCCTGTAATGTTAATTACTATCCCCAGGGAATAGGTACTAATGAAGCGACATATGGTATGTATTATCTCAAGCATCCTGATTCAGTAAAGGCAGTAACCTGTACTGATGGGCCACAGGATAGAGTCGCGTGGCTTGTAAATATGCTCAATGGTGACAGTTTGATCTTTGGTGATTCAGTCGATATTTTTGTGACCTCGGGTCATGGAAGCCCCACTTCATGGATGCTGCATTATGGTACTCCCAATCTTGAAGGTTATTTCCGCTCTAATGGCATTGGTCATTTATATGGAGACCAGTATTCAGGTCCAGACATAGATATAATTTCACCCCATGCCAAGATCTATTTTGGATTGGGTAATTGTCAGATTGGTCGAATTAATAATGCAGGTTGTATGGCACCTGCCTGGATTCGTAATGGTGGTGCATATTTCTATACGGGATATGTTATTAATGAGGGTGCATCCAGTTATCAACACGGTTCGACCAAGGCATATTTCTGTTTACAGGACCATTATTCCTGGGCTACTGCGTATATGTTGGGTAATTGTTGTTTTGTTTTTGATTTGGCGAACAGTACTCCAGGAATCGGTAGTCCGCCAGATCTGAACGGATCCGCGTTATACGGTGATCCAGCGATTGACGCCCGAATACCTGAAGAGGGCGTGTATGATACCTTGCTTTATACAAAGGAATTGATTGTGCATGAGGGTGTGGAGCGTGATACGATCACCTTCAAGATAACAATGAATAAAATTGGAAAGCCGGGTTATACGAGTAAATGGGGTTTTCGTTCGCCAATATGTCTATTTCCATTCAGGATTGACCCGGATTCAATTGAAATTATCGACACAAATGCAGATACCTCGGTTATAATGGATAACTTTGTACTTATGTATATCTGGCACCAGGGTCAGGCAGATCTTCCAGCCGGCACTGAGCGCTGGGTAACATTTACTGCTAAGGTGGTTGGTGTTGTTGAAAAAGAGATTGCTCTATCCTTTCCGGGTCGGGCAGTTATTCTTGAAAACTTCCCTAATCCATTTTCCAATCATACAACTTTAAGATTCTTTTTGAATAAAAGCACAAAAGTTAATCTAAAGGTGTATGATCAGAGTGGCAGATTGGTAAAGACGCTTATTAATGATTGTGTAATGGATGCAGGTTATGGTGAGATAAGATGGGATGGCTGTGATTTCCATGGCAGAGAACTATCATCCGGCGTTTATTTCTATCGATTAATGAGTGAGGCAGTAACACAGACCAGAAAATTGGTATTGTTGAAGTAATAGCGATCAAGACAAAGAGATGGAAAGACGTGGTGATAAAGAGAATCTCCTTGTCACCCCGTCACCAAGTCTCCCATTCTTTTCGTATTGAAAGGAGCAGAGATGAATAGATTTGTTATATTAATTTTAGCAATAGGCAGTCTTTGGGCGCAATGGGAAGTGAAGGATTCAGTTTCATTTACAATTCGCATCCCGGCAGATGATAATTGCTACTTGTATTGTGATTATGCGGCAGAAACCTTATGTGTTGTCAAACCACCAAGCGGTGTAATTCAGGTTGCACAGAATGCAGTGGCTTATGCTCCGGATTGGCTGAAGGTTGAACTCGAGGACAATTTTTCAAGATTGGACAGTAGTTATCAAGATTTATATGCAAATATGATCCTTGGTACCCAGGATCCTTATGTGGATGAGATTGCTTTTTGTATTGCCCATTTGGCACCGCAAACCTTGACCAATGCCCAATTTTATCCTGATGTTCTAGTAGAAAATGCCGAGTATGTTTATCGTAATGATACAGTGCTTGAGTATGTAACAATTATTGATTCTGGCAGTGCTGCGATCGGTGGCAATTACTACTCAACAACGTGGTATCGCGTCTGCGAAGATGGCGATACTACAGATTATTATATGCCCAGGGATATTTATTACTGGTTTATTGTTCATCCGAAATTACAAGAGGAATTGCCGACCTATATCGATCCAGTGAGCGGTTCTCCAGCTCCGCCACCCACAGGTAAGTTCTGGCGTAATTATCTATTTAATCATGCGGATGCAGGTTATCCTTTACTCCGGGATACCATGGTAGGATTCCAGACACTGTGGAATTGTGAACAGAACAATCCAGATGCTAATGGTGCGCTTGGTCGTCTGAACCGCTGGATTACTACAGTCCAGCCCTGGGGAAGTCCTCATTACCCGAGGTTACCTCAACCCGTATATCAGTATCACTGGCATACTGGTACATGTAGTGAACACGGTTGGTTTTCTGATGGTGCAGCGCGGACCGTTTTGATTCCGGCAACTTTGTCAGTTGCCTATAGATATAATCATAAATGGAATGAGTTTTATGAAAGGAGATGGATACAGTGGGAATCTATTAATGGATGGATTGATTATTATCCATACGACCACTGGGGTAGTGGCGACAATATACCGGGTTGTTTTAACTGGCGTGGCGATGGTTATATCTGGACTACAACTGAACGATATACTCTTGTGTGTACACTAAATGTACATATTAATGATGCCCAGGGAAATCCGGTTGACGGAGCAAGGATTAAGATTGATTGTTCTGGTTTTCCTGGTCCATGGGTAACGCTTGGTTGGACTACAAGTTCTGGTGATTGTCAATTCTTACTCGGTGATTCAATTTCTTATTTCACTGGTGCAGTGCAGAGTGCGGTTGGATATATTTCAACAACGACAATCATCAATAATCCTCAACCTAATGTTACTTATTATTGGAATCCTACGCTTTCCGGAACCATTGGTCAATTAAAGGCAATGCCTGATACTTTGCCCTCAAGTCCCCTTGATGATTACAAATTTGAATACACAATTGAAGTGCCAAACGAGATTCTTTATGGAACGAATCCGGTTGATTACAACGAGTTCTCAGATTTTTCTCATACCGGGAATATTGATTTCTTTATTTGCGATTCGACTAACTTTGCGGCTTATGTATCCGGGGATTCATTCTATGCCTTCCAGATAATCGAAGATGTTTCTTCTCTGGATAGTTCGTTCACACTGCCTGCTGATGGGGATTGGTATATTGTCCTATCTAATGAAGATCAGGTAGTAAATAAAGCAGTTGCAAATATTACTGTAAAGTTACTCGAGAATCCTGAAGGTATTGCAGAAGAGTTTGTCACGAACCAATTTAATGGTCTACACATAACACCAAATCCATTCAGTCAGACAACGGAAATAAAAATTCAGATGCAAGATGTAAGAAACAATCTCTCGACTTCGCTCGGGACAGGGACGCAAGATATTTCTTTGAAAATATTTGACGTAAGTGGAAGAATAGTAAAAGTATTTAATCTTGCTTCTGGCATCTTGTCTCTTGCTTCTGCTGTATCGTGGTCTGGTACAGACCAACTTGACCGTCCTGTTCCTGCTGGTGTCTATTTTGTGCGATTGGAAACCGAAACAAGGAGTTTAACCAGAAAAGTAATACTGCTCAAGTAAGAGAATAATACATACAGAAAAGTTATATACGCAAGAGGATATGCTATGTTTATCTATAAGCCACATTTGTCCATCTCTAACAGGGTAAACCAAAGAAACTAAATCAACGATAATAACACACAAAACAAAACCATATATCTTGACAACTAAATATAAATTGTGTAGAATAACAACAATGGTTAGTCTATATAGGTTACATAAATCCACGTTAAAAAGAATTCTACCGATGGTTGTATTTCTACTCTGCATGGTAATTACTGCAATAATGATAAAAAATCAGATCAATAACCAGCAAAGACTTGTGCATCAACATACCAATACAGCAGCAGAACAAGTATGTATTCGATTAGAGGAATTTATGGAATCGCGGCTTTCGGCTTTAGCAGTATTTGCCGAACGTTGGGTTCAACGCCCTGATTTCAGTCAGAAACGCTTTCTCCAGTTTGCTGAACTTTACTACTTAAGTTATCCCGGGTTCCAGGCTATAAACTGGGTCGATACTAATGGTGTCATTCGCTGGGTATATCCTGAAGAATTGAATCGCAGAGCAATTGGTATGGACATACACGAGCATCCTGACCCAGTATGTCGAGAGATATTTGCCCGGGTTGAGAAGACACAGGAATATGGAATTACGCCCTGTATGGAATTATTCCAGGGAGGCGAGGGTTTTGCTACGGACTGGCCCCTAATTTATAAGGGGAAAATTCAGGGTTATTTGAACGCAGTCTTTCAGGTTAAACCGTTAATTGATATTTGTCTAGCAAAGGGTGTGTTTGACGATTTCTGGTTAAGTGTATACGAGGGAGACAGACTTATTTACCAATATAGACCTGTGGATGGCAAAAATAGATCAGAAGTCTGGTATGTTCAAAAAGAAATCCAGTTTCGCGGGAAAAACTGGCTACTTATGATAGAACCAAAACCAAAATTGTATGCTGCTACAACTGTGATAGCTAATCTTCCATTACTCTTCTTTGGTTTGTTGGTCTCAATTGGTATGGGCTTATTGGTTTATAGCCTTATATGACGGGCTAATACATGCCGGCTCGCACTTGAAGAACGTGAATTTGTAGAAGAATCTCTTGTCAAAAGTGAGGAACGTTTTCGTCAGGTTGTAGATAGCACAGGAGATTGGGTTTGGGAAATGAATGCCAGTGGGCTATACATATATTCAAGCCATAATATTGAGAATATCCTTGGCTATACATCTGCAGAGGTTATTGGTAGACACTTTTATGATTTTTTTCTTCCTGAGGATTATGAAAAACAAAAAAAACAGGTATTTGAAATGTTCGGAAGGAGAGAACCATTCCGCCATTTTGTCAGCCGTAATGTACACAAGGACGGCCACACAGTTATTTTAGATACTACCGGTGTTCCATTAACTGGCATAAGGGGTGAGTTAATTGGGTATCGTGGATGCGACCGCGATATTACTGCACGCGTGCGAGCAGAGGAAGAATCAAAAAAGAGTTTTGAGAGATTAAAGAAAATTACCGAAGGTATTGTCCATGCTATGGCTTTAGCCGTTGAAATGAAAGATCCATATACAGCTGGCCATCAACGTAGAGTCGCTCAACTCGCTTGTGTTATTGCAAAGGAGATGAGACTTACAGAAAAAAAGATTGAAGGGATCCGCATAGCTGCCATTCTTCATGATGTCGGTAAGATACTAACTCCCCATGAGATTCTTAATAAGCCCGGCATGTTATCAGATGCTGAAATGGATGAAATCAAAGAGCATCCGCGGATTGGTGCTGAGATATTAAAAACAATAGAATTTGGTTTGCCAATCGCCGATGTTGTACTTCAACATCACGAGAGGATTAATGAAAGTGGCTATCCTCAAAAGCTTAGTGGCAAAAATATTATGATTGAGGCAAAAATCGTTGCTGTGGCAGATGTGGTTGAAGCGATGTGCTTTGAGCGTCCGTACCGACCAGCCTTTAGTACAGAGCGAGCACTCAAGGAAATATCCCAAAATAAAGGTATACTATATGACAGCGATGTAGTAGATACTTGCATAAAGATTTTTTCTGAAAAAGGTTTTACATTTGATTGACAGGGAGTCGAATTTCACAATGTTTGATACTCGATTGGTAAGTAAACGTATTTTTTTTTAATTATTTATAAATGAATAAAATAGGCAAAGAATACATCGATGATTTAACCGGGTTCTACAACCGGCGCTATCTCCTTACATATATACCAAAAAAACTTAAAGAAACCCAACGTGATAAAAAACCTTTATCAATAGTTTTAATTGATTTAGATCATTTTAAGAATGTGAATGACACCTATAGCCATACCCGTGGTGATGCGGTGCTCAAAGAGTTTGCCGTATTTCTAAAAACATTATTAAGGACCGATGATACAGTATTCCGTTATGGCGGTGATGAATTTGTGTGTGTCCTTCCTAATGCTGATTACGAGCAGGCAAAAAGGATTTCTCAACGATTTATTGAAGAGTGTCGAAACAGGGAGTTTGCTCAGATAAGATTAACCGCGAGTATTGGTATAGCTTCATATCCTGAGAATGCTGGTGATTGGCAAACGCTCTTTGAAATTGCTGATCGAAATCTATTTAGTGCAAAAAGGCATGGTAGAGATCGGATTAGTATTTTAGAAAAAGAAAAAAAAAGAATT
>JABUBN010000081.1_pt1 | contig 23371 bp, 19 predicted proteins | sample 7240341 | NCBI WGS metagenome assembly JABUBN01 (sample SAMN07256345, study PRJNA390944) | subsurface metagenome | isolation source: Methane hydrate marine sediment | place: Pacific Ocean: Eastern North Pacific, ODP site | reverse complement strand
GAGATTGTAGGTCATTATACAGCACATCACTTATTAAATTTCTTTTTTGCAAACGATTCAACCAAAATTGCGCTTCATACAGAGAACCCCTGGCATTATAATAAAATTTCAGAGAATCTTTGTAATGAAATCTTCCGTAACCTTCTGAAATGTTTGCACCGATTGAATCTGAAGAATCCAAAAATTGTTGGTTTGTTGAATATTTAAATTCCTTTGGTAACGTTTTGTATATCTCCCAGGCTAAATCACTAATCTTTAAGGCAATCTGATATATCTCCAAATCTTCTAAAGTCATGATTTTAATTAAAAACTACACAATAACTAACTAACCTACTAACTAACTAACCTACTAACTAACTAACCTACTAACTTACTAACCTACTAACTAACTAACCTACTAACTAACTAACCTACTAACTTAATAACTTACTAACTAACTAACCCACTAACTTACTAACTACTAACCTACTAACTAACTAACCCACTAACTTTCAGTCTCAAACTCTGCCCCGCCTTCGCATACTACGGGCGGGCAGGCAGGTCACCCTTCCCTGCAAGCCTGCCCACAGACCCTGGCAGGTTTACTAACCTACTAACTTACTAACTCATCTCCTTCGTCCCTTCGCTCTTTCGCCATTTCGCATCTTCTCCCCTTCTCCTTCACAGACTCTGCCCCGCCTTCGCATGCTACGTCGGGCAGGCAGGTCCTTCGGACGCTGGCAGGTCTCTCCCCAGCCGAATACAATTCGGCGCTACATTTTTTACTCCACTTTTTAGCCTGCATTGGTAATTACATTCAAACTCTTTGGTAAAATATTAAATTCAACCGGAGTATGTCCAAGGGATTCCCCATCTGCTTCGAGGTAAGCTGCAGGATCGGTATTGATAAGGATATTCCTGCCCGTGAAGCTTTCTACTCTTGGATGTTTCAAGATTGTACCATTATATAGTTTTGGTAAACTCCGGATGATTTCAATTTTTTTCATTTTTTTGATAACGGTTAAATCAAATGATCCATTATCAGGAATTGCATTGGGTGTCAGCATCATACCTCCTCCGGCATATTTGCCAATACCTAAACATACGGTGAATATTTCATCTTCTATCTTATTTCCGTCAATGATTATTTCCGCTTTAACATCCTTATATTTAAAAAGAGTGGTAAGAATATTGATTAAATAGATCAGTACTCCTGAACGCCCTTTTTCTTTTTGCCGGTTTGTTTTCTTAACGACTTTGGCATCAAACCCTAATCCGGCGATATTAATAAAGTATCTTCTTTCTTGCTTACCTGGGCTGTAATATTGTACAACCCCGATATCCTGTTTAACGGTTTTACAGGTTTTCAGGATAGATATTGCTTCTTTGTAGTTTTTCGGAATGTTATACATCCTTCCCCAGTCATTGCCGGTTCCCACTGTTATCATTCCCAGGGCGATTTCTTCAGTGGGGTATTTGTTTTGAGTAAAAACACCGTTAACAACTTCATTCAAGGTCCCATCTCCGCTGACTACAATAATATTTTTATAGCCTTGCTCGATATTTTGAACTGTCAGATGCGTAGCGTGCAATTTCCGTTCAGTAAAGAAACAGGTGAACTTTATTCCGGATTCACCCAAAAGCCGCGAAATCTTTTCCCAGTCTTTTCCTCCTCTTCTCCTTCCGGCATTTGGATTTACGATAACTAACCATTCTTTGTTGGGATCGCGGGACATATTTTCAAGAATTTAAGGATTTTGTGATAATGAAGGTAGTAAATTATATTTAAGGTTAAAATTCAGACTATCAGGGAGACTGATGGATGTTAATAATATGTTTATAAAAGAGCAAAAATTGTTTACAAATCTGCCTGACATAAAAATTAAAAATATTTTTAAAATCTTAATTTTGAGCATTTGTAAATAAAGTTACGATTATTGAAAAAGATTAATAAGTAAAGCGTTTATTAATGGGTAAAACAATCGCGATAGCGAATCAGAAAGGGGGAGTGGGTAAAACCACCACAGTAATAAATTTGGCAGCAAGTCTTGCTGCTCTTGAAAGTAAAGTTTTAATTGTGGATGCAGATCCGCAGGCAAATGCCACCTCCGGCATTGGTTTTGATGTCAAAAACATTAAAACCAGCATATATGAATGCCTGATCGATGATGTAAACCCTAAAGATATCGTATTAACTTCGGAGGATAATCTATATCTTGTCCCATCACATATTGACCTGGTTGGAGCCGAAATAGAAATGCTGAATTTGCCTAACCGCGAGCAGAAGCTAAAACAGGTTATCGGGAAGGTTAAAGATGACTATGATTTTGTTCTTGTTGATTGTTCTCCTTCTTTGGGTTTGTTAACGGTTAACGCTTTAACAGCCGCCGATTCAGTTATTATCCCGGTTCAATGTGAGTATTTTGCACTTGAAGGCCTGGGAAAATTGTTAAATACAATAAAAATAATTCAAAGCAGGCTTAATCAGGATCTTGAAATTGAAGGCTTTCTTCTCACAATGTATGATTCAAGATTACGGTTATCGAACCAGGTAATGGAAGAGGTAAAAAAGCATTTTCAGCAAATGGTTTTTGATACTATTATTCTACGTAATATAAAGTTAAGTGAAGCGCCCAGTTTTGGGAAACCGGTCTTAATGTACGACGTAAATTCAAAAGGATCAATTAACCACCTGAACCTTGCAAGGGAGTTGCTTCAGAAGAACGAGAAAACCAGGATCAAAAATGCAGAAAGGATAATGGAATAGAAATAATACGCTATGTTTTTTATAATATTATGATTTATTTAGTATTTATATCATTATCTATATTATAAATGCTCAGGAATAATGGAGTAATGGAATATTGGAATTCCCAGTATTCCATTACTCCAACATTCCATAATTCCATGTTATATCATATAATATTTAAAATACAGCCAAATTTTATTACACATGGCTAGAAAGAATGCATTAGGGAGGGGACTGGGAGCGTTGATCGAGGATGCCGACAGGGAAAACCTCGAACAAGTTGGTTCCATAAATGAAGTAGATATTGACAATATTGAATTGAATCCATTCCAACCAAGGTCCAGGGTCAATGAAGAAGGACTGGTTGAATTGGCATCATCAATTAAAGAACTGGGTATCATTCAACCCATTACCGTAAGAAAACTGGGACATAATAAATTCCAGTTGATTACCGGAGAACGTCGATACAGGGCTTCAAAAATGGTCGGATTACTGGCAATTCCTGCTTATATTCGCACCGCTGATGATCAGGCTATGCTGGAATTGGCGCTTGTTGAAAATATACAGCGGGAGGACCTGGATGCTATTGAAGTGGCTATCAGCTATCAGCGGTTAATTGAAGAATGTAACCTGACACAGGAGAACTTAAGTGAAAGAGTCGGAAAAAAACGATCAACCATTGCCAATTATCTCCGGTTAATAAAATTACCTGCCGAAATTCAACTAGGTATTCGTGACGGTAGAATATCAATGGGACATGCCCGTACCCTTGTCAACATCGAAGATCCGAAGACTCAAATTACCATTTATTATCAAATTTTGGAGAATGAGCTTTCGGTAAGAAGAGTCGAAGAACTGGTCAGAGGGTTGAATAATAAACCAGGCAAAAACCATGATAAAGTCGAAAGAAAACGGCAATTAAATGCTGAATACACTCAGTTACAAAACCATCTTTCAAAATTCTTCGAAACAAATGTTCAGTTCAGGGTAAATGGACAAGGTCATGGTAAAATTGTAATTCCTTTTGAATCCGATGAAGAACTCGAACGGATTCTTGGTATTTTGGATAAACTAAATGTTTAAATTCCTTATATTTGCTGCCATATCAGGTTGTAGCATAATTTAATGGAATTATTATTTTGAGGATATCCACACTTCGAACATATTTATTCAGTATTCTTTTCCTTTTCCTGATTGTCTCCGGTGAACCTTTTTTCGCTCAACAAACTAACAGTTCTATATCCGGGGATTCCATTGCATTACGCGGTCATTCACCCCAAAGAGCTAGCTATTATTCAATGGTGATACCGGGACTTGGCCAAATCTATAATAAAAAATACTGGAAAGTCCCGGTTATATACGCGGGTTTTGGGACCCTGGCTTACCTGGTTAAATTAAATGGCACGAAATTTACGAAGTATATCAATGCTTACGGCGATTTTATCGATAATGATACCTTGACAACCAGTTACCTTACAATCATAAATGAAAGAGGATTGGATGAGAGAGAAATTGTTAAAGAATTATATGAAAATGAGGAGACTTATGATCCTTCTAAGTACGACTGGTTTAAAAACGCTTTAGAATTAAATAAAGATTACTTCAGGCGAAACAGGGATCTGTCATACATTGGTATAGGATTATGGTATATCCTGAATATTGTGGATGCTTCGGTAGATGCTCATTTATTTGATTACGATATAAGTGATGAATTAACTTTACACATCGAGCCGGAACTATTCCCGACTTCAAGGTATACTCATACAATGGGAATAAAATTCAGCTTTCGTTTTTAACGGGGTAAATTATTACTTTTGCAGAATTCTAAAATCAAGAAAATGCTACAAAAAATTAAATATATTACTGTAATTCTGCTTATGGTGACTGGTAATTTCACTTATGGATTTAAAACAGCTACGGATACCATTCCCATTTCCGAAGAAATACATTTGTTGAATTTTAAGAGGAATCTGGACAGCCTGGTTCATATGTGGTATGTTCAGCATTCCCGGAAACAGGATAGTTTACAATTGTCAGAAATCATTGATAACGATTCCCTGGTACCGGATTTCCCTGATTCAGTGTATGTGGAACGAATAGGGAAAATTCCTTCAGTGGTTGATTTGCAGTATAACCGGATTGTGAGAAACTTTATCAATGTATATACGAAAGAGCGCCGTGAAAATCTTGAAGCAATGCTGGGTTTGACTGATTTTTATTTCCCGGTTTTTAAGGAGATTTTCGATATCTATGGACTTCCAACAGAATTAGTTTACATGACAATTGTTGAATCGGCCCTGAATCCACGGGCTGTCTCAAGGGCAGGGGCAACCGGGATATGGCAGTTTATGTATGGTACAGGCAGGATGTACGGATTAACAATAAATTCCCTGATCGATGAAAGACGCGACCCGGTAAAATCCACCCATGCAGCCGCCAAGTATCTGAAAGACCTCTATAATATTTATGAAGATTGGATACTGGTAATAGCAGCCTATAATTGTGGGCCGGGCAATGTTCGAAAAGCAATCAGGCGGGCAGGCCGGAAACAAAATTATTGGGACATTTACTACTATTTACCCAGGGAAACACGAGGTCACATTCCGGCATACATAGCAGCAACCTATATAATGAATTATTATCCTGAACATAATTTACATCCGGGGGAGATCGACTTGCCTCTTATCAGGGATACAATCATGATCCATGAAGATCTTCATTTAAAACAAGTTGCTGAGGTATTGGATATCCCTGTTAAAATGCTTAGGGATTTGAATCCGCAGTACAGAAGGGATATTATTCCTGGCAATACAAATAGCTTAGCTATAACATTGCCCTTTGAGTATTCCTTGTCATTTATTGACCTGCAGGATTCCATTTTTGCATATAAAGATTCAGTTTATTTTAATCCCCGGGAAAAAATAACCAATCCTACCCGTTCAAGATATATGCATGAACCGCCCACGGGTAAAACAAAACTTTTTTATACCGTTAAATCGGGTGATAATCTTGGTTATATTGCCGAGTGGTATCATGTAAGAGCATCAGATCTCAGGTATTGGAATAATATTCGCAGAAATCTCATCAGAACCGGACAAAAACTGGAGGTGTATGTTTCTCCAAAAAATGCTCAGAAGTATAAGAAAATCAACTCAATGACTTTTGAAGAGAAACAACGAAGCATTGGCAAAAATTCCACCCGGCCGGAAGAAATTCTGGCGGCTAAGGAACCATTGGATGATCGTTATATTTATTATAGGATAAAACACGGCGATACGCTTTGGGAGATTGCAAAGAAATATCCGGGAGTAACAGAAACCGATCTGATGAGGATAAATAATCTGAAGAATGCCAAACGAATCATGCCGGGTCAGACCATTAAGATCAGGAAAAAAAGTTGAATAAATTAAAATAACGGCTCATAAAACAATCTCATTTTCTACTTTAGCAGTACCATTTTTTTTGAAAGAAAGGCATCATCTGTTTGTAAAATACATATATACATGCCGGCTGAAACAGGATGCCCGGAATTGTTCCTCCCATCCCATTCTATTTGGTTGGTTCCCGGGGGAAAGATTTGATTTACCAGATATTTTACCAACCCGTTAAACAATGTGCCTATCCAAATATCATTATTCTTGTCTATTTCAATATTACTTATACCTCCGGAAAAAAGACTATTTGTAAAAGAAAAGAAATTTTGTCCATCGAACTTTACTAATTTTGCACCACATGCAAACCACATAACACCTGATGAGGAAAATTTGATGCTACGTATAACATTTCCTGGAATAGTTGAATTGGAAGTATTATAAGTTAGAAAGGTATTTTTATTATATTTTATTAATCCCTGCCCATTTGTACCAATCCACAAATTATTGTTTTTATCCGTTTCGAGGGAGAATACATCTTTTTCAATTTCAGTAAAAGTTTGAACTGCAATTCCGGTGAATTTTCCGAGTCCCCAACTGGCGCCTAACCACATGTTTCCATTATTATCCTCTGCTAAATCATTAATGGAAAAATATGCTGAAGCACGATTTCCTGTTTCCCATTTTTTCCAGTTTTTGTCATCAAACTTAACTAACCACATTAAAGAACCTATCCACTTGTTACCAGCTTCATCAATTAGAACTTTCATATTCCACTGGTTAGAAGGCAAGCCGGAATTTTGTGAGTTAAATATGATACATTTGTTACCGTAAAAGCAACCTATACCACGGAAATGTGAAGTTAGCCATATTTGCCCATACTTATCTTTTGCCAGACTTCGCAAATGATTGTCGGGCAGGTTTGCATTCGCCCTGCTAAAAAATGTGTATTGTTCCGTAACTTTATTGTATTTGTAAAGTCCACCATCTGTTGCCACCCATAAATAATCGCCATCTGTTAATATTTCGGCTACTTTATTGGTATAGGTATAGTTAATCCAATCTGTGTGCTGACCGAATAAACTAATCTGAATAACAAATAAAAAAGCAATAAATAATTTATTTCTTGTTATTATGTCAAAAAAAGACATGGGATTCATCGGGAGGGATTTTTATCTCCATAGATACATAGATCCTTCAAGAGGATTAATTTCTCTTGTAAGCTCGAAATCTTTTCCGAAATTATTATACCACCAGTTTTTGTAGAGATTATACACTTCTGTTAATTGATTTTCATCAAGTGAAGGTTTATTTGTATTTTCTATATCAATTAATTGAGGAACCAAAGAAGGGAATTTAAGCATGTTATCTTCAACATCATATTTTAGCCTAATGGATTCAATTGTCCACAATAAGCATTCACCTACAGTTAAACGTTCTGGATAAAATGATGATATTGGATTAACCGGGAATTTGCTTATTACACTAAAATCGCCAGCATATTTTAATAATGTCGGAATATCATTAGGGGCAAAATTAGGTAAATACGCTAAATCGTACTTGTCTTTTTTTACCAGTTCGACAAATTTTTTTACATCCGGGTTAATTGGATCAAATTTATCATTTTCTTTATTTATTAAGTTGAACATGATTATTTGCATTTTTAAGTCCGGTATAAAAAGGTTTGATTACCAGATGCAGCAGCGGTTTGACGACTTTTTTAATGAATTGATTATATGATGTTTAACTTTTATAATTTATTTGATACAGTCGTCTGACCGCTTTTTAAACTGGACTCATTTTTCAAAATATAGTTTTTTACCGTAGTCGGTTTATTCTTTAAAAAGAATACGTAAGAATTTAGACTTTCTACACCTTAATTCCGAAAAACCGCGAATTTTGACACTTTTTTTCGACATTTTTTCAATAAAACAGTAATTTATACTCATTCTGAATATTTATTGTTGATAATCTGCAACTTAATAATTTACTTGTTTTTGAGGTAAACTGACTAAATCCATGTATTAATTGATTTAACTCACCAGGTGACTCGAAGTCATCCGGTGAGTAACCAAAAAAATTAAAGGTCAAACAATAAGAATAGACCCTAACCCGGATAAACCGGAAAAATCAATAAACAAACACCAAATATCAAATAAAATCCAAAACACAATCATCAAATTTCAAATACATTTTTTCGGTCATTAGAATTTAGTATTTGAGATTTATTTGATTTTTTAAGATTTGTTGTTTGTGATTTTCTAAAAAAAATGACAGATTTTAAATTTTAAAGTACTTAATTTTTTTAAGGACAAGCTTGGAAAAAGCCGGTTATAGTGGAATAAAAACAATATGCAAAATATAGACAACATGTTGGTAAATATTTTAGCCTAAGAGCCTTAGGAATTAGGTAACTCTTAGGGTCTTTTCCGTTGAAGAAATAAAAATTATATTCCATATCTTTAGAACAATTTCCGATTCAAATTGTTAATGTTTAGCTCAGGAATTTATGCATAATATTCCCCAAATCAGTATTATTATTCCACTTTACAATGAGGAGCAGAACCTGCCCGTATTATACAGGGAACTTATAGCCGTATTAAAAGACCTGAACAAATCCTACGAAATAATATTTGTTGACGATGGAAGCAGGGACAACTCATTTGAGACAATTAAAGGCCTTCTCAGGGAGGATGATAATATTGTCGGTCTGTCGCTTTCCAGGAATTTTGGCCATCAGGTTGCATTGCTGGCAGGGATAGAACATTCGAGTGGAGAGACAGTGATTATGATGGATGCCGATTTTCAGCATCCGCCGGGCATCATAGAAGACCTGTATAATAAATATTCAGAAGGTTATGATATTGTTAATACCCGCAGGATAGACTCAAAGAAGACCGGATTCCTGAAAAGGGCAACATCTAAACTTTATTATAAACTGATTAATTTACTTTCTGATGTAAAGATTGAACCCGCATCGTCTGATTTCCGTTTAATGAACCGCAAAGCAGTTGAAGCATTTCTCCGGTTCAGGGAAAAGAACCGTTTTACCAGGGGATTGATCAGTTGGATGGGGTTCAGGCAAACCATTGTTGAATACGAAGCATCTGAACGTTTTTCCGGGAAATCAAAATATACGGTTCGAAAGATGCTCGGTTTTGGCATGGATGGTATTACTTCATTTTCATCTAAACCATTGCGTGTTACCTACTATATAGGTTTTGTTATTGTTATTCTGGGTTTATTTTATGCTTTGTATGCAATTGTACAGCATTTCAGAGGGGCAACTGATCCGGGATGGACATCCATACTGGTATCGGTGTTGATCATCGGTGGTGTTCAGCTCCTGAGTCTGGGCATTATCGGGGAATATATCGCCCGGATCTATAATGAAGCCAAAGGAAGACCGGTCTATTTTATCAGGGAAACTGCCACTAAATAACCTGACACCATTTTGTGTAAGAAACTTGTCTGAAATTGAGGGAAAGAGTACAAATTATTCTATTATAGGTTTTCTGGTATTTCTGTCGAACTGGTATTCCCCGAATTTAAGTATTTTGAGATCGCCGCACCGGAAATCTTTTTCGGGTTTGTCTAATACATTCCTGATAGCAAGCGTATCAAGATTGTTTGTGATCACAAAATTAAATTCAGGTTCCCCGTATCGGCCTTTTCCGTTCTTAAAATACCAGTTCTGATTTGTTACATGATACCAGATAGCCATATCGTGGTGAACCGTATAAACCCTGACATCCTTTCCGGAAAACATGGTGATCAGTTTTGCATTCCAGTAATGTGCCACTCCATATCTTAAATTGTGTTTTTCTGCCATTTCATCCACACACCTGACAATTTCCGGATAATAGTTCAGAAAATCCGCCATCCCTTTCTTTATATTGTGATTCTTAATGTATGATATGGTATATACCATTAAATAAACTGAAACAATCAAAATAACGGGATTAAAGACGAGGCGAAAAATCTTGTTTTTTGAGAAATAAAAAAAGATATAGGCATAATTGAAAATTCCAAGATAAATAAAGTAAATGTTATACCGTAATATAGCCGGGCTATAATAGGTCCCGTTTATTACCGGCGTAAACAATACAATTACACTAAATACAACAGAAAATAACACGTACCCGGTTTCCTGGAAAAACTGTATATCAATACCTGTTTGTTTTATTATCTTACGTAATTGAATTATCAGAATATAGGTTAAAATAAAAAAAGAGAATACAGTCAGCAGTACGATCAGACTACGATAATCTACAGAGGATAAATAATACTTGTATTGTCCTATCATCGTGTGAAAGGAATCCCCGATGTTTTCAAAATTGAATATCTTACCTTTTGTGCCTATGATATGTACAAAACCTGAGTTTTTTATAAGCAGGAACAGGGAATAACCGGTTAGAAAATATGCGATATTAACTGTCAATATCCTAATAACCCTTTGCCTGTATTCCTTTATGAAGAGAAAAAAAGTAAAAACAAATACTGGAATTGTATACATAACTACAAAGAGCCTGTCAGAGATTGTTCCTGAAAACCCAAATATAAACAACAGGACCAGGTAATGTTTTTTTTCAAGGTTCAGGTATTTAAAAGTGAAAAGAAGACAAATGAGCGTATTGATAAAAGCACCTAAATGGTAACTTATGCTTAATAAGTAGAAGGTGAAAACGAAATCATCGTTTTTTAGGGTTACCATGAAAAAAAGCAACATCAGAAAATTGGCTGCAGATAAATAATTTAGCGAGATCACCCTGAAAACAAACCTAAACAAATGGTAAATAAGAAGCAGAATGATAAGGTATTGTGCAATACTGTAAACAAGCGAGGCTAAAATGAAATCACCAAAAATTTTATGAAAAATAAAAAAGAAGATCATATCAGGGGAAAAGTTAGGCGCAGCATTCAGGTGCCAGCCACTTATTCCGGATTTGTCAAGAAAAATGTCCTTGTAGATTGATTGTAAATACAGAGTATCGGAATTAAAATATGTGTTTAGCTGGTTTTCAGTTAAACCGGAAAAAACAAAAACCACAAATCCAATGTTTACCAAAACACTGAACAGGTATATAACCAGATCCCATCTCCGGTAAATTACCCCGGGAAATTTCATAATAGTTATTTAAAAAAACCATAATATACGAATTTCCGGAAGATTTTATTTCCGGATAGTGATATTTGTAAAGAAAGACTGAAAAGAATAACAGAGATAAGGCTACGGGACAACGTAATTGAACATGGTATCTGTGCGACAGGAATCCCGTAAAAGTTTATTCTTTTTATATAACCGGATATTAAATAGTATCAATACATTTGTATTTTCTTAACAAAACTTTTTTTAATTAGATTGGTTTGAGCCAAATAAAGATCATTTACCGGATACTGCTTTATTTGTCGATATTTTTTTTTGTACTATATCTCTATAATGCAGATTATATAGTATTTTCTCAATTCCGGTTCAATTATCTCTATCTGATCCTGTCTTTAATCTTACTCTGGGGAGGGTTTGTATTAAGCACGGTCAGTTGGTGGAATGCTCTTAAAGTACATCATGTAAAGATTAAAGTCAAACCCGCGATAGTATCTCACGGTATTTTAGTTTTCGCAAAATATATTCCGGGGAAAATTTGGGTTATACTGGGAAGAGCATCAAAGATTGTACAAGAGGGTATATCACTTAAACTAACATCCATGGTATCCCTCAAGGAGCAATTAATATATGTCCTGCTGGGATTGGTTATCAGTTTTATTCCAATGGTATTGTATTATGGATTCGGGTATTTTTCCCTTATTGTATCTCTCACGATTATCTTATTGGTTATAATACTATTTTCAAAGTATATTCATAACCTTACCCTGAAAATTTTAACCCGGTTATTTAAAAGAGAATTTAATTTACCACTTCTTCAATACAGGGATGCACTGAATATTGGATATTTTATTTTACTTTATTGGGGATTTTGGATTATTGCATTTTACTTTTTTTTAAAATCCGTTTTACCCGGTGCTTCTTTTGACCTTTCATTTGCCTTCCCATTGAGTGTATCATACGGTGTATTAGCTGTTTTTGTCCCGGGAGGAATTGGAGTACGAGAAAGCATTTTAGCCGGTTATTTGATCACAGCGGGTGTTAATACTGAAATGTCGGTAACAATCTCAATAGTATCAAGACTATGGTTTATTACCGGAGAGATTTTTTTATTTTCTCTTGCCGTTTTATTGAATAATTTAAACAGGGATTACAAGATAAAAAAATCATCAGCCTGAAAAATTCATTTATACAGCCTCTCATTATCCTGCATGTCCATCCACATAGCAAATAACAGGGACTGGAATCCGCTTATGAACAAGAAAACAAATGCCAATACCGTTGTAGGATTGGCATCAATCCCTAAAATTACCAGTCGTAATATTTTGATGATGTAGGGTATGGATATCAGCAATAATACCAGGGCCATATGGTAAAGGATAAACAAGGGATGAAAGTCCCTGAACAGATATTTTATCCATAATCGTTTGAAAAAAGATCTTAGCAACATCATGCTGATTGGCAAAATAATTTTAAATATTTTCATTTTAGACTTTTCACCTATGGAATAAACAGGTTTTATTTCCACTTCTTTCAGGGTGCGGAAAGCAATGTTTAACTTTACCAGAATATCATTTGGGTATCCATAGCTTTTATAAAGCTTCTTTAAGTCAATAGCATGCAAGGCATCTTTTGAAATAGCGGTAAAGGCGGTTTGTGTATCTGATACATGCCAATATCCTGATGCAATTTTTGTAAGTATTGATAATATTGAATTTCCCAGAAATCGTATACGTGGAATAACTAACCAGGCACTTCTGTGTAAAAGTCTGTTACCCTTTACATAATCAATTCCTTCTTCTATTACCGGTTTGCAGATATTATTAATTTCTCCCGGATCCATTTGACCGTCACCATCTATTTTAACAATACAGTCAATATCATGATCCTTGCACCACTTGTATCCAGTGGCAACAACAGCTCCTACACCGGCATTTTTCTTATGATTTATAAGTATTATTCTGTCATCATCGGGATTTTTATTTACCACTTCACTTGGTGTGAAAGCTTGAATTTCAGCTACTAATTCCTGTTGGATCAGAATGTCAGCAAGATTATATTTATTGGGTTCAATTTTGTTATAAACATTCTTTATCTTAATTGTTTTTGTTTTATCTTTACCAATATACTTTTCTATCACATTACCTGTATTATCTTTTGAAAAGTCATTTACGATGACTATTCTGTCAACAAAATCAGGTATGGTTTCGATAACCTTCCCGATTTGCTTTTCTTCATTGTAAGCTGTAATAACTACTGCAATTGTTTTATTATTTAACATTAGTATTGATTGTTTTCGAATAACCAAACTGCATCAAGGTAAATCATTGAATCAAGATCAATATTACGTTTTATCGCCTTCTTTTCTATATATTTCATCATATCAGGCTTAGACCTGATTGATTCTTCTAATTTATTAACAATAATTTGCTTTTTATACTTCTCAAGTTCTGAATTTTTAAAAATGCTCTTTGCATGATTTGAAATCATTGTATCCAAAGGAATTGATTCAATTTCTGATTTTTTTTGCAACGAGTCGATTAATGCACTATTTGATCTGATTTCTTTTTTGATCTCTCTCATTATCTCTTTTGCGGAAGCTGATAAGCTGGCTTTTTTCTTTTTTTCAGGTTTAATTTCAACATAAATTCCTTCCCTGGCTTTTTCATAATCCGGTAGAGTAATAATTTCCCAATAGTGTGTAGTGGGTTTTAGCCGTAGAAAATTTTCCCAGTAAGCTTTCTTATTCATCCACCAATAATGTATGGCCTGGTGATTATACTGGCTGATCTGAAATGTATTGTACCATATCAGGCAAGCGATAAAAATCAGCGATACAATTCTGATAATTTTCTTTTTTCTTAATGCAAAATCAACGAATGCTGCAAATGGTATTGCCAGGATCCCGTATGAATCAATAAAAGACCTCAGGCCAAAAGCTCCTCCATACCACCAGCACCACCACGAAGAAAGAACATAAATGTTTAAAACGGTAAAAATTAAAATTGGAATAAAAAGCCCTTTTGCTTTTTTTATCAGGAGAAAAATTCCAGCTAATGCAAGAATCATCAGGGGTGTATATACCAGCCATCCTTTTTTATAGCTTATTAATATGTTAAATATCTGTGGATTGTTGAAAAAGAATTTTCCTCCGGCCTCACCATAGGAGTAGTACAGATAGCTTCCTGAAACGTACTTCCAGTATAGAAATTGTGGAACCCAAACCGCGATAAATGCCAGAATCATCAGGAGTATCCAGTGAAAATTCTTAATATAAAAAAGTATCCGGTCCTTAAATTCTTTTATTGATTTTATGTTCCATAAAAGCAGGAGAATAAGAACAAGTATGTTGGTCGGACGAATAAGGGTGATCAGGCCGCTTAAAAGACCTATTGATAAACCGGTAATTACACATGGCCTTTCATAATATTTGATCACAAGGTAAATGAAGGCCGTGATAAGTGCGAAATTATAAACATGGGGCATAGCTGCACTGTAGGAGGCGTAATACAACAAATTTGTTCCGATTACTATGGCAAAGAGAGTGATAGCGGATACATATTCAGAATAATACCGGGCAAGGATCTTTCTTAAAAAGTGTAAGCCTGAAGCAAGGTAGAAAAGAGCACTGAACACTAAAGCGAATCTGTACGGTTTTGTATATCCATCAGCTTCATAATCAGAAAGTCTGGCATATCCGTGTGCCACCAGGAAAAAAGGAGAATAGAGGATTGACATTCCCATAGTGGTAATAATGGCATTTTTCCTGGTAGGAGTGCTGACAGGCCATATTAAATCGCCGAATTTGTCAATATTCTCTTTCCTGAAGTCCAGTGAGATATCCTTGTAGATAAATACAGCAGGCAGATAAGCGTAATAAGACTTAATGTCCCATTCGATTACCCTTTCTTCCGAATCCCATTGATGATGCTGGAAATTCAGAAATATTATGCAAATTATAATTACACAGTTTGTAATTTTGGGGAGATTGTTTTTAATGACAGAATATATGCCGGGTGTATTCATGAACAGACCAGAAATCGTTAATTCGGGTAATTTATTGAAACCTGTTTTCTAATTTTTTGCGATCGGGTGAGCAAAAGCGATCACATCCTTTCCGGTGATTTGTTTTTCGCAGAGAATAATCAACCGTTCCAAAACGTTGCGGAATTCCCTGATGTTTCCCGACCAGTTGATTTTCTGAAGTTCTTTTATGGCATCACCGGTGATGCTTTTTGTGTTTATACCATACTCCTCACAAATCAGCTCGTTGAAATGCCCGGCAAGTAAAGGTATATCTTCTTTCCGGTCATTAAGCGGAGGCACGTCTATTAAAATTACGCTTATCCTGTGATAAAGGTCCTCCCTGAAGTGGTTTTCCCTGATTTCTTCCTGTATGTTTTTATTGGTTGCCGCTATAATTCTCACATCAACGTTGATGTCCTTGTCGCTGCCTACACGGGTGATCTTGTTTTCCTGCAACGCCCTGAGAACCTTGGATTGGGCCGAAAGACTCATATCGCCTATTTCATCAAGGAATAAAGTGCCGCCATGAGCCTGTTCGAATTTCCCTTTTCGTTGCTTTATGGCTGAGGTAAAGGAACCTTTTTCATGCCCAAACAGTTCACTTTCGATTAGTTCAGAAGGTATAGCGGCGCAATTCACTTCAATAAAAGGCATTTCAGCACGTTTACTTTTTTCGTGCAGCCATCGTGCAACCAGTTCTTTACCTGTTCCGTTATCTCCGGTAATCAAAACTTTGGCATCCGTTGGAGCAACACGTTCGATCATTTCCTTTACCTTATTGATCGCTTTGGAATCCCCGATCATTTCATGTGTTTTGGATACCTTTCGTTTTAATACCCTGGTTTCAGTTATCAATGTAAATTTATCCAGGGCATTCCGGATGGTTATAAGGAGACGGTTTAGATCAAGGGGTTTTTCAAGAAAGTCAAATGCACCTTTTTTTATTGCTTCAACGGCAGTATCGATATTACCATGACCGGAAATCATAATTACCGGAACCTCAGTTGAGATTTCGAAAATTTTTTCCAACACCTCGATGCCGTCCATTTTTGGCATTTTAATATCACAAAGAACAATATCATATTGATTATTCCTGAATAATTCAAGGGCTTCCATTCCTTCGATCGCGAGACCGACAGTATGTTTTTCGTATTCGAGAACCTCTTTCAGGGTATTCCTTATACTTTGTTCATCATCTATAACCAATATATTTGGCATTGTTGAAGATTTAGTTTTTGTACCGGATCCATTTCCATATTTCTTTATACGAAGGTTTCTTTCCGTATAAAAGAATTCCTGTCCGGTATATCTTTGCCGCCAACCAGGTAGTACCAATAAAAGTCAGAATTAGCAATATCATGGAGAGACCCAATTCCCAAAGTGGTACACCAAACGGAATACGTGCCATCATAACGATGGGAGAGGTTAAGGGAATGAGGGAAAACCAGAAAACAATTGAACTTTCCGGGTTTTGGAAAGCCCCCATGGCAACAAACAACCCAATCAGCAAAGGAATGGTAATTGGCATCATGAATTGTTGAGTATCCGTTTCATTGTCAACTGCTGCTCCTACTGCGGCAAACAGTGATGCATATAATAGATAACCACCCAGAAAAAAGAAAATAAATGAAAAGATAATGGTTAACCAGGGTATGTTCCCCAATGTGCTGAAGATTTCCTGTATTTCATTCATTTCCTGAATCTCGAAAACCTGAGTTTGACCAACAGGACTTGATGATAAAATATTTTCAGTTAATGGTTGTTCGGTTATTGCACTTATATCAGGAATTAAAACGGATTGCGCAATGGAAATAATGACAAACGTAATTAAAATCCAAAAGAAAAATTGTGTCAGGCCAACCAATGCAATACCAATGATCTTTCCCATCATTAACTGAAAGGGTTTTATGGAGGAGATAATAATCTCAACTATACGGCTGGTTTTTTCTTCAATGACTCCTCTCATCACCTGTGCCCCAAAAATGAAGGTAAGCATGTAAATCAGGATGCCGCTTATATAAGCTAAACCCATTGCAATACCCGTACTCGTTTCTTTTTCTTCACCTGTATCACTTATCTTGATGGTTTGAATTTTAACATCCGTATCAATTTCTTTAAGGATTTCATCAAGATCCTCTATGTCATAGGTAAGCAGTTTAAGCCTTTCGATTTCTTTTTCAATCGCGTTCGAAATGTGCCCCGTAATATCGAGTGGGGGTTGCTTGTGGGATAATAGCTGAATGGCGCTTGGGAGATAGGTAACCTTAGGAGAAATATGTAAGATGCCATAATAACCCAGCTCGCCGAAATTGCCTTTGATTTCCTGAAGGTTCACATTCTCAAGGTATTCAAATTTCAGGTATTTTGTTCCTGGTATTTTTCCTTTAAACATCTCTGTTCCGTCTTCAATTACAGCTATGGTTTTTTCATCGGTGTCTTTACGTGTCATTACCCAAACAGGAATAATAAACATAGCCGCCATAAACAAGGGCGCCAGAAGTGTCATTATGATAAATGATTTCTTTTTTACCCTGGTAGTGTATTCTCTCCTGATAATAATGGATACCTTATTCATTGTATTGGAATTAGTTTTAAAACTATGTTCTTCTTATCGTTTGTTCTTCCTGAACAACACGGATAAAAATATCATTCATGCCAGGGACAATTTCATTGAATGAAACAATTTTTCCGGACTGTAGCAGTGATTTCAATATATCGTTGGTTGAAAAGCTGTCCTGAAGTTTTATTCTAACGATACTTTGACCATTTACTTTTTTGTGTTCAAGAATTTTATATTGCGAACTCAGGGTAGCCGTTAACAGGTTTGCTTCTCCCTCAAATCCGATTTCGTACTCATTGGAGGCATACCTTTTTCGTATTTCATCGATACTCCCTACGAGCAATGTACGGGCTTTGTTTATTAAGGTAATATGGCTGCAAAGTTCTTCAACCGATCCCATATCATGAGTTGAAAAAATAATGGTTGCCCCCTGGTCCTTAAGCTTCAGAATTTCCTTCTTTAAAATTTTAACATTGATGGGATCAAATCCGGTAAAAGGTTCATCAAAAATAAGTAGTTTGGGTTCATGAAGGACCGTAATAATAAACTGAACTTTCTGTTGCATTCCTTTTGAAAGTTCTTCAACCTTCTTGTCCCACCATGCCTCGATCTCAAATTTCTCAAACCAAACCTTTAATTTTTTCAAAGCATCTTGTCTTGACAAGCCTTTAAGCCGGGCGAGGTAAACGGATTGTTCACCAACCTTCATTTTTCTATATAAGCCTCGTTCCTCGGGTAAATAACCGATATCATAAATATCATCTGATTTAAGTTTATTCCCTTTGAAAAATAATTCGCCGCTATCGGGTGCAGTTATTTGATTGATAATTCTAATCAGGGTGGTTTTCCCTGCGCCATTTGGCCCAAGTAATCCGTAAATGCTCCCCTCGGGAACCGATACGGTTATCTGATCCAGGGCGAGATGATTGGCAAATTGCTTTACAATGTGCTGAGCTTTAAAAAGTTCCATAAATATATCAATTCTTTGGTTTTGGGTTACAAAGATAAAAAATTTGAAAGAATAAAAAAGATTAGCAAGTGTAAGGTAAATATAACTCCGCGAGTAATTAAAGAATTTTCAGATAGGCTAAGGTCTAAGAAAAGCATTTATTTAATATCCAATGAAGATAATACTCAATTGCTCTGCCCGACTTAGACAGGCTGACTGCTTTGTCAATCAGAGAACAGCTTTTATGAAATTAAGATTGAATCGCTTGAATTATATCTTAATTGATATGAATTATTCTGTGCCGGTAAAAATTTATTCAAAATAGCTTCTCATTTTTTCAAAAAAGCTTTTATCAGACTTATCGGGCCGTGGGATAAAATTTTCCGATTCGTTTAGTTTAACCAGAATTCTTTTTTCTTCTTTCGTCAGATATTTTGGTATCCACACATTGATATTAACAAGGAGATCACCTTTTCCATAACCATTTACTTCAGGTAGTCCTTTTCCCTTTAATCTCAGAATTTTTCCGGGTTGGGTTCCGGGATCAATCCGAATCTTGACTTTTCCGTCAACCGTTGGTATTTCGGCATTGGTTCCAATAGCCGCGTCAGAAATACTCAGGAATAAAGAGTATAGTAAATTGTTTCCATCACGAATTAATTCAGGATGTATAATTTCGTCAACCAAAATCATCAAATCGCCGTTAATTCCACCACGCCTGGCTGCATTTCCTTTACCTGTAACCGTCATTTGCATTCCACGGGAAACACCTGCCGGTATATTTATTGATACGATTTCATTATCTCTGATAATACCTTCTCCGGCACAATGAGGACATTTTCTTGTAATAGCTTTCCCTTCACCTCCGCAAGCCGGGCAGGTTGTACTGGTTTGTATTTGCCCAAAAAAAGTATTGGAAATCCTGGTAACCTGGCCACTTCCGCGACAAGTATGACAATTCGAATAAGCTGATCCATCCGCGGCTCCGGTTCCACTACAATTATTGCAGGAAATGTATTTTTTCAGCTTTAATTTCTTTTCAACGCCCGTTGCTATTTCTTCCAGATTAAGAGCGACTTTTACTCTTAAGTTGGTTCCTTTATTAACACTTCTTGACCTTCTGCTGCTCCCAAACCCTCCAAATCCAAATCCACCAAATATGTCACCGAATTGAGAAAAAATATCATCAATAGTCATTCCTCCTGCTCCAAAACCCTGACCTGATCCACTTAATCCGGCATGGCCAAATTGATCGTATCTGGCCCTTTTTTGATCATCACTTAAAACTTCATAGGCTTCAGCTGCTTCTTTAAACTTATCCTCCGCATTTTTATCACCGGGATTTTTATCGGGGTGATATCTTAATGCCAGCTTCCGGTATGCTTTTTTAATTTCTTCTTTTGATGCATCCCTGGATACTCCTAATACTTCATAGTAATCTCTTTTCGCCATCGTATTATTCTCCTATAACCACTTTGGAATAACGTATTACTTTGTCATTCAGGAAATATCCTTTTTCCACTACATCTACTATTTTTCCCTTTAGCTTTTTATCAGGAGCCGGAATCTTGCTGATTGCCTCGTGGTAATCAATGTCAAAACTTTTGTGCAGGGCATCAATTTCCTTTACACCATTTGATTGTATGAATTCTTTGAATTTTCCGTATATCAAGTCGATACCCTCTTTCATGGCAATACAATCGGTTGTTTCGTTCATTGATTGTATGGCTCTGTCAAAATCATCCATTACAGGCAATAGTTTTATGAAAATCTCTTCGTTAGCCAACTTAGTTAATTCAATTTTTTCACGAAGTGTGCGTTTCCTGTAATTATCAAATTCTGCCGAGAGTCTTAAATATTTATCCTGAAGTTCCTTTATTTTTGATTCATTCGACTTTTCCTTTTTAACCGTTGTCTTTGCCTTTTTTTTCAAACCGTCGACCTTAACTTTTACCTTGTCTTTTTTTGTTTTTTTTGCTGCCTTGCCTGATGATGCTTTTATTGGATCATCGTTTTGACTCTTCTTTTCACTTTTTTCAGTTGTACTGCTTTTATTCATATATTTAAATTTTTCTGTTCAAAATATTTTGAAATAATAAACTTAATCATAACCCCTGCCTGTCCGGCAACTGGCGGATGTATGTCGGTTATAACTGTTTCATCTTCTCAAATGGTTTATTGTTTCAATATGTGGGTATAGGATCATTGCCCAATCAACAAATAATTTGCCATACTTACAACTACGACAAATTGGCATGTAGAAAAAAAGGTGAAAAGGGTTATTTTTCTCTCTTAATATCAGCTCCAATCTTGTTTAATCGCTTGTCGATAGCCTGATAGCCCCTGTCAATTTGCTCGATATTATGAATGATGCTTGTTCCTTCGGCGGAAAGGGCAGCGATTAAAAGCGCGATGCCAGCCCGAATATCGGGGGAGGACATGGTAGTACCACGAAGTTTTAATTGTTTATCAAGCCCGATAACTGTTGCCCGGTGAGGATCACATAAAATGATTTGGGCGCCCATATCGATGAGTTTGTCGACAAAAAACAAACGACTCTCGAACATCTTCTGATGAATAAGGACACTTCCTTTTGCCTGTGTTGCAACAACCAGAAAGACACTTAAAAGGTCAGGGGTCAGACCCGGCCAGATAGCATCGGAAATTGTTAAAATGGATCCATCAATAAATGTTTCAATCTCATAGTGCTCCTGCCGGGGAATATAGATATCTCCATTTCTATGTTCCATTTTTATACCAAGTCTTTTAAAGGATTCGGGGATAATCCCTAAATCCTTAATTGAAACATTTTTTATGGTTATTTCCGACCCGGTAATAGCGGCAAGACCAATAAAGCTGCCAATTTCGATCATATCGGGCAGTAATGTATGGCTGCAACCCGTTAAATGGTCGACACCTTCGATAGTTAATAAATTTGAACCTACACCTGTGATTTTGGCTCCCATATTAATGAGCATCCGGCAAAGTTGTTGAACATAAGGCTCACAGGCAGCATTATAAATGGTTGTTGTACCCTTAGCTAAAACAGCAGCCATTATAATGTTTGCCGTACCTGTAACTGAGGCTTCCTCAAGATGAATATACGTTCCTTTAAGGTTTTGTGCTTCGACTTTGTAAAAGTTTTCTTTTGTGTCGAACTCAAATTTTGCTCCTAACTTCTGAAAACCGGTAAAATGAGTATCGAGCCTTCTTCTGCCAATTTTATCTCCACCTGGCTTGGGAATATAACCTTTTCCAAATCTTGCCAGAAGTGGACCGATAATCATAATGGAACCGCGAAGTTCTAATGCTTGTTCCTGAAATTCCCGGGTGAGCAGATATTCAATATGAATATTAGCAGCCTTGAAAGAGTATTCTGAATTTGATGTTTTTTGAACGGTAACCCCAAGACCTTCTAAAAGATTAATTAATCTATTAACATCCCTGATATCCGGTATGTTTTTAACAGTAAGTTTTTCGGAGGTAAGCAATGTTGCACAAATGATTTGCAAAGCTTCATTTTTTGCCCCCTGTGGCATGATCTCGCCCCGGAGTCGATTGCCCCCGTTTATGATAAAGGTACCCATAAAGAGTGGTAGAGTGTTGTCTTATAACAAAGCCTTCGGTATAGCTGATAACTTCAACTTGAAACCTGTAACTATTACTATTTACTTTTCCGAACCGTTCTCTTTTTCTTAGATCGGGCAAGAATTTCCCTGGTTTCCATTAGTTTCATGTCATCAGGTATTTCGATTTTCCCGTCTGACAGTTCATTCATATTATCAATAATGAGTTCATCGCTAACCTGGTTTCTGTTCCAGTTGAGGTAGGATTTTTTCATGTGATTCAAAATGAGCTCAATCAACTTATTTTTTTCTTCTCCTTCCTCGAGTTCAGCAGCTACGTGAATTAATTTTTCGATTAGCCTGCCAAAATGTAAATATTTTATTTTCCTATGATGATAAGGGATTCTCTTCGGTTTTTCAAGGAGGGTCTCTTTTGCAATGGTTTCATAAGGAGAATCGATATCCAGTTTGAAATCTGAAATCAATGCTAAATGATCCCACAGTTTATGCTTAAAATCACTTATATCCCTTAAATGGGGATTCACGTTTCCCATGATCGAAATAATTGTCTTTGCCGCCCTGTTTCGTTCTTCCCTGTCTTTAATATTTATAATATGCTCTATCATCTTCTGAATATTCCTGCCGTACTCAGGAAGTACCAGTTTCTTTCGTTGGGTATTATAATCGAATTTCATAACCTAATATTTTTCTGCAAAGCTAATTTTTTAACACTATATAACAAAGAATTATTAATTGATTGTATCGGAATTTACTCTCCACCGGCCCTGTGAAATAGCTTCGCATCACTTTGTGAATTTCACAGGGCCAGCTGGCGGATCATGAGATCGTCACGATAGCCATCGGGGCTAAGTTCAAAAATTTCCCTTATCATATGGATGATTCCGTAGAGATTTAAAAAATCCAAAGTTCAAAATCCAAAATTCAAAATAAATTCCAAACCCCAAATCCCAAGTTCAAAACTATTGCTTTGAAAAGCAGGATTAACTTCTTTTTCCACCAGTTGACTTGTTAATCATGCTGCTCATAATATTAATTATCTCTTCAGC
>JABUBN010000080.1_pt1 | contig 23559 bp, 18 predicted proteins | sample 7240341 | NCBI WGS metagenome assembly JABUBN01 (sample SAMN07256345, study PRJNA390944) | subsurface metagenome | isolation source: Methane hydrate marine sediment | place: Pacific Ocean: Eastern North Pacific, ODP site | reverse complement strand
CGCATACTCTCTTAACATATTTCAGATCCAAACTGCCATTATCATTACTCGGTGTACCTACACAAATCATAGATATTTCAGAATTTTTTACTGCCTGTTTACTATCTCTGGTAGCGATTAATTTCTTAGCCGTTACAACTTCCTTAATGATGCTATCGATATCCTTTTCTACAACCGGACTTTTTCCACTATTTATGATATCTACTTTATTTTGGTTTATATCCACTCCTATAACCTTGTGTCCATTCTCTGCCAAACAGGCAGCAGATACACATCCCACATATCCTAATCCGAAAACGCTTATGTTCATCCCGAAAGCTCCTTATCGATTACCAGTCTCTCGCTTACCCTAACCTTGCTTTAAAATATCTTGGCGCATAGAGCTTAACAAGGTATCTTGGTATTAGGTTCTTTTTATAGACTTTTAAAGCAATATTGAATAGTCTGCTTTTTGCTGTTTTCTTTTTACATCTTGATTTTATCCTGGAAATTTTTTTCTCTGCTTCCATTTCAGCAATTTCCACAGGACTCACATTCTTTTTCTTGGAAACTTCGATTATTTCTGATATTTTGTTACCGATTTCTTGAATAATGAAATTTTCGATGAACTGGCCGTTTAGCCCTGCATTCTCCATATTACTCCCCAATATTCCCCCGCAATTTGTGACGAAGTCTGGAAGATATAATTTTCCCTTCCGCCATAGAACCCGCTCTGCTTCAGGAGTCACTGGAATGTTAGCGCCAGCACAAATAATCTTAGCTTTTATTTTCTCCACGTTTTTTAGATTGACACTGTGATGTCTGGCACAAGGTGATAGTATGTCTACGTTTAACGTGAGTAATTTACTTTTTTCAATTTTCATCGCTTGTGTATAAATATTTACTACATCTTCCCCAACCTCATTCCTTAGCTGAATCAACTTATCTACATCTAACCCATCTGGGTTATATATTGCTCCCTTGATTGTGGAGATGGCCACTACCCTCGTTCCCTTCTGTGAGAAAACTTTAGCTACGGAACTTCCTACTTTTCCCAAACCTTCTATTGCCAGGGTAGATTGAGATAAGTCTAAGTTTATATGGCGTGCGGCTCTCTCGGCGCCTGCCAGAACGGAAAGAGCAACATAGAATTCCCCCTTTTCCTTTATTCCAACCTTATTTTGTGGCACTTTTAAACCTATTGACTTTAACATATATCTGATTTCTTGGTTATTAGTCCCCATATCAGATGCAGGGACGTAAGCATGGGTTTTCAAGAGGGGACTTGCAATCTCTGCAAAAGTTCTAAGCAAAGCCAATTTTTCTTCATGCGGCATAGATGGATTGGCAACTATTCCTGCCTTTGCTCCACCTTCGTTCATTCCTAAAAAACTAAATTTTAAAGTCATTGCCCTGGCCAGACCTTGCAGTTCAGGAATAGAAACATCGGGTAACATTCTTAGTCCCCCGCAAGATTGCCCGTTAATAGTGGAATCTATGACTATATAGCCTAATAAGCCTAACTTCTCATCTATAATGTTACATATCAGCTGGGAACCAGATTTAACTTTGTAGTCTTCCATCTAATAATTTTTACTCCTTTCAAAGATTTACGGGTATTTTAGATACTATCGGTCGCACCTTACCCGATTTTTCTCTGGGTATTTCACTCACAATGTTTACATTAATCCGGGTTTTCCTGTTCAGTATTTCCGTTAATAAGCGCTTCACTTCTTCTATAGTGGTCTCTTTGAAATTCTGCCCCTTAACTATTTGAACGTCAAATACGTTTATGTTTTCCTGTATCAGTTTAAATTGGCTAATTCCCTCTATCTCCTCCAAGGTAATTATGAGAAGTATAGGAGGCAAGATTTTCCCCGAAGGTAAAGTTACGAAATCATTAGACCTGCCCTCTATCAATCTTATCAGCGGAAAATTCCTTCCACAATTATGTTTCTCTTTACTCAAAATAACTATATCTTCTACAGCATATCTTATGAGAGGCATCGTATAATTAATTAAATCAGTGCAAACCATTTTCCCCTCTTCTCCGTACACTTGCTGATTATTTTTTATTGCTTCCACCAGCACAATATCACTATTAATGTGATATCCTTGATGTCTGTCGCATTCCCAGGCAACAATGCCGAATTCAATAATCCCGTAAAGGTCAGTTAATCTGGTGCCAAAAACAGTCTCTATTTGTTTTCTATCCTCTCTGCTTAATAGCTCTGCCCTGGTGAAGATTGATTTAGGGGAAATCCCGGTGATATTATTTTCCCTTACAAATTCAGATATCAACTTCAATGTTGACGGCTGAGTCTCTATAACATCAGGTTTAATTTCCAATAGTTTTGAGACCAATTCGCCGGGTTCCTCGAAAAGTGAAAAGTAATACCTCCTCCATAATCCCAGATGATTCAAACATTGCTTAAGTTTTCTAAAAATCGTTGCTGGTGAGCCTTGGGGAGGAAGATGCGTGCGATCAAGTATGTTTACTTTTTTCTCTGTTAAGTTCAATCCATAGACTCTGGTTTGCATAGCAACTCTATAACTCAATTCTCTCTTGTTAAGGAATACATCCAAAGGCTCTCCTGTAGAACCACTGGTCCTGCATTTTATACATTTATTTATGTTCACACCCTTTGCCACCCGTTCGCTAATGGATAATCTCTGGAGGACTTGTTTAGTAGTTATTGGTATTTTGACTAAGTCTTCCTTTGTTTTAATATCTTCCGGTTTTAACTCGGCAGAATTGAATAACTCATGGTAATAAGGGACATTTTCGTAAGCGTGTTTAACTACGGCTCTTAATTTTCTGTTTTGTAACTTTTCCAGTTCAGATGGACTGAGCCGTTGAGCCTTTCTTATTTTCCACAAATAATAAAGAAGACAAGGTGCAGTTCGTAGAGGCAATTTGCATCCTCCTTTTACAGGAATTGCCTTTTTTCTATTTTCCTCCCACTTTTCTCAATCTAAATAAGCACATATTCCCCAAAGACCTAATAACAGGGACATTTGAAAATTTTTCCAAAAAAGTAGTTATATTTATGCTTATTCCCTCCGGAAAAATATTTCGACCAAAAAATGTCAATGGTCCGTATTGAACCGTCGTACAAGCTAATTCTGTAAACCTGGCAGTTCTTAGTGCATTTCTTAAACTTGGAATAAAATAGCTTTTTATGACAAAGCGATTTTCTTCAATTTCAGCTCTCTTTTGCCAGGACACAATCCTATTACCCGCTATCCTTTGCAGTCTTCGTTTTACAAGAACTGATATGTCCAGACACTTGGCTAAAGAAAATTTATTTAGAATACTCAGAATCATCGTCCCCCCGGGTTTTAGAATCCTGGACATTTCCTGTAATGCCTTTTGTTCAGATTTTAGATATGTAATCACGCCCAGGCACAACACCATATCAAAAACTGAATCCTTAAATGGCAAGGATTCTATATCTCCTTGTAAAAAATTTGTATCGAATTTCATATTAACATTACAGATGGTCTTAGCCTTTCTAATCATATTATAAGAATAATCCATTCCCCAAATTTCATATCCTCTGTTTGCAACTTCCTTGGCGATCATACCCGCACCACAGCCAACATCTAAAATTTTGGAATTTTCAGATAAATTCGAATTACCTAACCATGATAGTGCCTGGTACATTCTTCTCCGGTAACAAACTCCCAGAAAATCTTGTCGATTGTAAACGGATTCCCAATAATCTATATTGGTCCGATTAGAAAATAATTTATGAAAATATTCTTTTTTCTTGAGTTTTTCTGATTTTTCTTTTAAAAACATTTAGTTCTCCACAGAAATTCAATAAGCCGTCCCCGTCTTGCTGTATGAAAGTGAATATAATCTATTTACCAAAGCTTCCGTAAGTTTACAGGCCCGGCCTTTGTTAAACACACCACAAACACATTGTTTACTCATCACTCGTACTGCATCCTCGTGGGATATCTTTCCGTTCTCTATATCGTTTGCCAGTTTTTCTACCAGATTTGGTGATATCATATGATGGCCGCACATAGTAGTTATTTCCAGAATCTCTCCCTTTGGTAATAACTCTTTTTTGCCAAAGATTCCCAGGGAGAATTGAACGGTATGGGGAGATAGGTTTAACTCCTTCAGGCAGTCGTTGACTTCGTCAAACAGTCCAGAGACAACCACAGACTTCCCCGTGTTTCTTTCTTTTAATTCTTTCAGATAACTGGTTAATTCTTTCTTGTTATTAAATACAAGGCCTCCATGTGCCACGACTGGTTTGGTTCTTTTAATAATCCTGAGCATCTTAGGAATTCCAAAGTATAAAAATGTTCTTTTAACTATTGCATAGATACGGGGAAATTTTCTGCGGAAGCGCATTCTATGTCTGCCCAAGGGAACATCAGTACCTATAATAAGTACAGGATAGTCCTCCTTTAACGAGTCTACGCTTCCCTGTCGATGCAAAGTGTGTGTCATAAACATCCTTCCTTGTTATGGAGCCAATGGACGTCCCAGTCCAATGTTAATCTTCCCGTTTGGTCGATAAAAGATGCCCGCTTCCTCTAACATAGTTTTAACAGGTATCGTGCCATCAGGTCTACACCTAGAAATACAACCCACGCTAAAAACCGTGTTAACCGACTTAGAAACATCCATAAGAGCATTTATAACGGAGACTGCTTTAGAATCCTTGGTTTTGAATTCTAATATACATGAGAGTAATCGCTCTCTCTTTATATCGTCTCTGAGTTTGCCTGTAGTCTTATCGGTCATAAGTTTTGTCACCGGGTTCATCTGTTCAAATTCAACACCTACTTTAGCCACTGCCAGGGAAATTTTTTCCACATCCTCAAAAGTCGTGCCTACGCCAGGTCTCCCTACATCTACTGTGAACCCCACTTCGCCGTGACGGTAACGGCCGGTAACATCATTAGTCTTCATTTCAGCAGTTCCTCTCCCATCTATTCCCGTCCATTTATGCGCCATAGTCACTGAGCTAAAGATATGCCTTAATATTCTCGGCCATTTTAATGGTACTTTCTCCAAGGCGTCTACAGGACAAATTCCCGATGTAAGGCAGGTATAACATTCAAAGCATCTCTGTTCATCAACCGCGCACTTGCTCCCCGTTGCTATTATTGCCCTCGCAGGACAATAGGGTATGCATTCCATACAGCCAATACATTTCTCAAGGTTTATACGCATTTTTTAGCTTCTTCCTATGATTTTTAGCGTTTGTCAGAACGCGGATTACTTTTTACTAAATTTTTAAACTTCTCTGGTAAGAATTTCTCTTTATTCTCCTCAAACTCATCTATGGCTCTTTGGTAATCATCATAACGCCCAATATCTAACCAGTAGTCGTTGTTGGGATAACCAATGACCTTTTCATTATTTCCCAGTAACTTTTTTACTAAATCCGGGAAGTCTAATTTCTCGTTTGGCTTGATATAACGCAGAACCCTGGTTTCAAAGATATAAATTCCCATACTCACCAGATATTTTAAGTTAGGCTTCTCAATATAATTGGTAATCTCACTGTTCGTATTTAACTCGATAACACCGAAATCAACATCGACTGTTCTTTTATGCATAGCAATTGTGGCAATAGCCTCTTTTTCTTTATGATAATTAATAAGTGCTGAATAATTAAGCGTTGTCAAAATATCCCCGTTCATAACCAAAAAAGGACTTGTTAAGTTTTCAATTAGAGAAAGAGGTCCCGCGGTTCCCAGTGGTTTACTTTCGTGCGAATATTGAATATCGATTCCGTATTTGCTTCCCTTCCCAAAATAAGTCTCCAGAAGTTGCTTCCCTTCCCAAAATAAGTCTCCAGAAGTTTCGCTAAGTAACCTACCGCCATAATTACCTTGGTAAATCCGTGACCCTTCAATTGCCGCAAAACTACATCCAGAATAGGCACATCTCCTATGGGCATTAACGGTTTGGGGAAAATCGTTGTATATGGCGCTAATCTCGTTCCTTTGCCCCCTGCCAGAATAATTGCATCCATATTTCTCTCCTAAATATTGTAGATATCGGGTCTATATCTGTTTTGAAATTTTAAAAACCAGTCTATCGTTTTTCGTAAACCTTCGTCTAAAGAAACCTTAGGTTCCCAACCGAGTAAATTTTTTGCCTTAGAATTATCAGCCATTAGTCTTCCCACTTCACTTTTTGGTGGTCTGACCCGTTTTGGATCGGAAACTATGTTTACCTTTTTCCCTATCAAAGAAATAATCTTATTTGCTAAATCATTAATAGAAATCTCAAAACCAGAGCCTATATTAATAACTTCGCCAGTAGACCTTTCCGATTCCGCTGCTTTAATGAAGCCATCAACCACATCGTCCACATAAGACAAATCCCTTGTTGGCTCTAAAGAGCCAAGTAATACTTTGTTTTGAGCCAATGCTTGAGTAATAATGGTGGGAATAACCGCTCTTGCCGATTGTCTTGGGCCATAGGTGTTAAATGGTCTTAACGTGGTGATTGGTAAATCGTATGACCTATAAAAGCTTTCGGCAAGCTTATCCGCACCTATTTTACTAGCTGAATATGGCGATTGCCCCTGCAGTGGATGTTTCTCGTCAATGGGTACGTATTGAGCTGTTCCATAAACTTCGCTTGTAGAAGTATGAATTATTTTTTCTGGCTTGTATTCTTTTGCAGCATTTAAAATATTTAAGGTTCCCATAATATTAGTTTCCACCACTTCTCTGGGATGAATATAAGAGTAAGGAATAGCGATTAGAGCTCCCAGATGGAAAACTGCATCAACATCTTTCATCACACTTCTGATGGTTTCGGGGTCTCTTAAATCTCCCATAATCACTTCAATTTTCTCTTTTGTATGTGAAGGCAAAATCCCTATTAAGCCCCAATCGTTACGGGAGTTGTAACGAACAAAAGCTTTAACTTTCGCTCCTGAGTCAACTAACTTTTCTGTTAAATGGCTGCCAATAAATCCACCAGCTCCAGTTACGAGAACCGTTTTTCGTTTCCAGTCCATAAATTCTTTCCCCTTGTCTATCAAACTTTTTGCCGCCAGTAGTTCAGCAAGTCTTTTAATATTTGTACAAGAGATATAATAGGCATCCAGCCCGTTTGCTTGTGAAATTTTTCGAAACTTCCAACTTGTAAAGGGATATCGGATGGCCGCATTCTTTTTTGGTCCTGTGTAACAGTGATATCCTTTTTCGTCATCCCTAACAGAATGTCCAAGATTTCGCCTATGGAGTGTGCCTTTCCTGAACAGAGGTTATAAACTTCTCCTGAGATTCCTTTGTCTAATGCTAACCAATAGCCTTTCACAACATCTCTAATGTCTATAAAGTCTCTTTTGGCTTCTAAATTACCAACATAAATTATTGCCTCTTGTCTGCCTTTTTCAATCAGTGCTATTTGGCGAGCAAAGTTAGAACAGACGAAATTTTCCTTTTCTCCTGGTCCGGTGATATTAAAAGCTCTTGTGCGAATAATTTTTAATCCATAATTCTCATAATATTGATACCCAACCATATCTTGAGCAAGCTTACTTATCGCATATGGGCTTATTGGACGAAAATGGTTAGTTTCCCTGATAGGATTCTCATTTTCAAGTATCAATCCATATTCAGCACTTGAGCAAGCAATATGGATTAATGGACTAATTCCTAATTGTTTAACTGCTTCCAGCAAATTGATAGTCCCGAAAACATTTGTAATATAAAATTTCTCAGGAGACTGGTAGGAATTGGGGTCAAAAGTTAAACCTGCTAAGTGGAAGATCTTATCAGGTTTAATCTCCTCTAACGTTTTTTTTATTTCTTCTTCATCCAAGATATCGCAAGCAAGGACTTTTACCTTGTCTAAGAAGGGTTGGGCATCTTTGCTAACATTTCTTACAATGTCAATACCATACAAATTTATATTGTCGTTGTACCTATCTGGAGACAATAGGTATTCTGCTAAATGGATTCCTGTAAAACCGGCTATTCCGGTGATTAGTGTTCTCATAAAATACCTTAGATTATTTCTCTATAAACTTCCATTATCTCACTTGTAATTTTCTTTGATGATAAATATTTGATATTATTTCTTCCCGCAGTTCTTATACCATTATTGAGAACTAATTTTATCCTTTCAGCAATATTAACGGGCTCTTGCTGGCAAATGTAGCAGTTCGTAGCATCTTTAATTACTTCCCGGGCATCACCAACGTCAACAGAGACAATAGGCAAGTTACAGGCCAGGGCCTCTTTTATCACTGTAGGGGAACCTTCTGAGTCAGAGGTTAACACTAATACATCACAAGCATTCATAACCAAGGGAACTTCAGAATAAGGGCGCCTATTATTACTCAAGATTACGGGCATAATATTGTGATTCTCTTTCTGAAGCAATTCTACGGCTCTGTTAAAGATATCGAATCTTTTTTCAATTCTTTGGGGATTACTGGGGAACAAAACAAGTTTCTTATCAGATGGAAAACCTAATTTTTCTCTCGCTCTAGCCTGGGGTATTGGTTTAAAAAGGTCAAAATCGATTCCAAAAGTAATCACCGATATCCTATCAGAGTCTGCTCCTAAATCAGAAATAAGGATGTCTCTTATCTTACTGCTCACAGCAATGATATGGTTAGCCCGAGATACAACAAATCTTTGTAAGATACGATAGACTTTATTACGTGAAGGTTCTTTTACAGCATCACTTCCCACAAAAGTTATTATAAGAGGTCTTCTTTTTACGATTGCTGCAAACAGGGCAGAGTGAAACCCGTAGTATGCATGAACTATGTCGTAAGAACCCAAAAGCAAATAAAAGATATTTTTCAAAATAAAAGGCACGTAGGCAATAGAACCTTTCCGGTTCTTCACCACTTTTATTGTGCTCAAACCCTCATTTTCCATATCTTCTACTTGTTGCTTTATAAAAATTCCCAGGTAGGAACTTTTTCCGGGATACATATTGCTAATAACTAAAACTTTCATCTTTTATATTCCGCCTTAGTGTCTTAGGAGTAGCAGACTTCAGTCTGCGTCTGGAGTAGCAGACTTTAGTCTGCGTCTAGGAATAGCAGACTTCAGTCTGCGTCTAGGAATAGCAGACTTCAGTCTGCGTCTAGGAATAGCAGACTTCAGTCTGCGTTTGGAGTAGCAGACTTTAGTCTGCGTATTAACGCAACCTAAAGGTTGCGGCTACCTTGTTATTTAATTTGGTAGTCGCAGACTTCAGTCTGCGTTCTAAAACGCTCCGATGAATCGGAACTACTCCAATAACTATCTAATGGATAAAAAGTCGACTCCATAACTCAAAAGTTAAAAGTCTGGAGATAAGTTCCATATGATTGGATTTGCCTCTAATATGTTCTTCCAGGATACGTTCCACGGTTTTAATATTCAGAATACTTTTACTATAACCTTTTCCATCTAATAATGTACTGTAAATAAAGCTGATCAAATTTTCATTTTCCCTCGACCATTGAGTATACTTAGCGAAGAGATTAATCGAAGGAGCCTTAAAATACCTTTTGTCAGTCATCTTCCTATCGACAGTGCCCATCTTTTTCTTTAAACGTTTCTTAATTAAACATAGAGTCATTTTAACAAAGGTATTGGTAGCATCAACGGGCAATCCGGTTTTTTCCCAGGGAATTTTAGAGAGTTCAGGAAAAAGCTGTGAAAAAGTTCGAGTGTAAAGAAATTGATATCTTCTTTCCTGAGGTGGAGTATTAACTATGAAGTCAACGAGGTCATTGTCAAAAAAAGGACTTCTAACTTCCACATGAGCTCTCTTAACAAGATTGCCATAATTTACAAAGCGGCGCACGTATTGAGTAGCAATAGAATAATCTATGATGCTACTGGTAGATGTCGATTTACATTTCCGGGAAATATTTTCCACAATTTGCCTTGGATAATCTCTGATTTTTTTGTAATAAGAACGGATAAAAAGAGACTTTGCCAAATCTGTGGAAATTGGCCGGAAAAGATAATCAGCAATTAATAACTTCTCTTTTCTTTTGAAAATAGCAACGGGACTGAAAAAACTGCCAAAGGGCTGCATTCCGTCGAGGCAAACATTGGTGTAATCTTTTATTAATTCAAATTTCATATTTCCGGTAGAATGGAGAAAAGATATCATTCCATCAGTTATATTTACTATCTTTTTCGCATTATTAATAATGTCCTCGGGCAAAATCTCAAGGTAATGATGGTTAGCCCCTGATGCATCGGATACTCGCTGGGCAATTTTGACATCATCCATATCTTTTGTTCCAAAGGTAACGGTATTTATTGGATAATGTTCTTTAGGTATACTTGCTAAAATAGTCCGGGAATCTAATCCACCACTCAAAGGAACAGTAATTCTAACGATATCTTTTACATGTCTTTGTATTGCTTGTAATATAAGGTTTCCCAGTCTTTGTTCATAATAGCCTTGAGTTTTGCCTTCGTTTCTGTCTAAAAAATTGAAGTCCCAATAATTAGAGATAGAAATTTTATTATTTTTAAAGACTAACAAAGATGCAGGCGGCAGCAATTTGATTGATTCAAAATAAGTTTTATTTTCCATTACGAAGCCAAAGAAAAATAAGCTGGCAATAGCAGAGTCATCAACATTTTTTGAAACATCATTACAGGTCAAAATTGCTTTCACTTCTGAAGCCAGGTATAATCCATTGTTATGTTGTGAGTAATAGATAGGCCGTAGCCCATACCGGTCATTGATAACAGTTAATTTTTTTTCTTTCCCATCCCAGATAATTATGTTAAAGGCTCCTTTTAATTTAAAAACAAGATCGTTTCTATATTTTTCATAAAGGGTCAGGAGAAGTTTTGAAGTGGAAAGAGATTCTTCGGCGCCAATTTCGTCTTTTAGTTCCTTATAATTGTAGATTTCCCCGTGGAAGAGTAATGTATAACGGCCATCATTACTATTTACAGGCTGTAAATCTCTGTTAAGTATCCCCACCAAAAAAGGGGACAGGCTACTTTTTTTCATGCCTTTCCCTCCCTCTTCCAAATTGTTACACTTTCTCTTTGCTCATAATCGGGTGGGTTTCTCTGGATGTTTGTTATCTCCTTATTATTTATATAAATCCGGGTTTTATCTTTATCGGGAACATAAAACGTGATACCCTGTAAATGTTGAATAGTGGGAACGAATGAACCAAAAACCGGGTCTTCCACACTGGAGATGGTAATAATTATTTCATCACCTTTAGTCTCATATGACCAGTTTAAATACTTGTGATTAAGATAATAGTTTAATAGCTTGGAAGTGGTAGTAACATAAATATTTCCTCTTTCGTATTCGCTGGCTAAATCTCGCAATGCAATTTGTGTTTCTTTTGCAATTACCTGTGAGCAATCAGAATTTTTTCCTAAATGGGTATAAACAACCATATATCCACCAATTTTCTTTAACCTTTCCAGGGTCTGTTTGGAAATTACGTACGCCAAGCGCTTAGAAGTAGCGCCCGTGGCAATTCCTTTCCAATAGTTATCGAATCTTAAGAATTCATAGGCTTTTTGACCGTCGTCTAATTTGGCTATTCTGATAAGGTCGTAATTCTTATGCATAGCGTATTTCTTATTTCCAAAGACAGCCAGGACATTTTTTGCAAATTCTTTTCCCATATTTATCAAAGATTGAACAGGATGACGAGAATCGTAAACTGAAGAAAATGTTTTCAAAGTTATAGGTACAGACTGCCCGATAACCGTGGTAACTCTGCCCAGCCAGACAAATTTTATCCCATATGCTAATGTAAGGTCAGAATGGTAAGCGATTGAGCCAGGGTGGTCGCCTAAACCAAAAGTGCGGTCATCACCTAAGTTGTCGGGAGTTTTGGCATGGTCAACCCATACATCAACTTTGTACTGGTTATTATTTAATTCTTCAATTGCTTTTATTGCATCTTTTCGAGTAAAATCGTCCTTTTCTCCATAAGAATGCAAAAAATCTATATATCCGGCCTTAATAAATTTTCCAATAATTTGAGCACTGCCTGGATTTCCTGAGAAATACGAAAACGCACAGGTTGGTGGCGCATACATCATAAAACTATTACCGATTTCTAACCCCACCCCTTCTCCCATACTGGTTTCTTCTTTGGTATTAAGAAATTTTTGAATTTCTAAGAATTCTTCTTTAGTGGTAGTTCCGTCAATATCGCTACAAATCGTCATTGCAGCTCTGTAAGGATAAGGAAACTTACGTAAAGCAACCTTACCTTCGGCATTGTATGCTTGATAATAAGACCGATCTATGTTGTAAATGTTTATTAAATAGATACTGGCAAACGCCAATATTACTACTGCAAAAGATAAAAGAAGAATGTATAGTGTTTTTCTAAATCTTTTAGACTTCAAATCGAATCCTTTCCCGGTATTTAATGAGAGCTTTTACACCTATCGGAAAGTGCTTTTTTATATACTTCGATTGTTTTTACTGCAATATTATCCCAGGAGAGTTCTTCTTCTGTTTTCTTATAACCATTCTCACCCATTTCTCTTCGCTTTTCTTTATCTCTTAGCAGGTCAATTATAGCTTCTGCCAATTTCTCCGGATCTTTTGGAGGAACAATATAACCTGTTTTTCCATTATCAACAACTTCGGGAATGCTTCCCACATCGGTTACCACTACTGGTTTTTTGAACGCATAGGCTAAGGGAACTATTCCACTTTGCGATGCTTCTATATAAGGAACTACAACAACACTTGCTTTTTGGAATAACTGTCCTACCATACTGCTAGGTATTAACCGATTATGAACAATAAATTTTTCCTTATGTACCATCATTCTTGTATATTTTCTAAAGTCTTCGCCCGTACCGGCTATAACTATTTTTGCCGTAGGAACCTTCTCTGTAATAAGCGGTTCTGCCTCAATTAAATATTGTAATCCTTTATATTCCCAGATCCTGCCAAAGAACAAAATCAAATTGTCTTCCTCTCTTACTTCATTTTTGAGAAATCTCTTATAGATGGAATTAACACCGCGTGGTAGAACATGAACATTGTTAACCAATTTATTAGATTTTTCCATCATCTGCTTCTTTAATTTCTCACCGTGGACAATTATCTCATCTGCGTATCTCGTGGACAATTTATGTACGAATGAGGGAATTTTTCTGGATTTTGTGTCGCCAACGTGCAGCACAACATCATGGACTGTGATAACTAAAGGGTATCTTCGCCTTAAGAATGGCAACGTTAAGTTCAACCACGGATGCTCTCCCTGTAAGTGCACGATGTCAGGGTTAAAACTATTTATTTTCTTAATTATTCCATAGAGAGTCAGTAGATTCGTTGGATAGCGAAGCCTGGGTTGACGATAAGACTCCATATTTAAATCATCTCCCAATATTTCTACAAACCAATCTGCCTTATGTTGGGGCAGCATAAGCATTACCTCTTCCAGCCTTGATAATGCTTCGGCCAATTGTATGGTGTATTCAATATGGTCAAATGCGTATAAAACAATTCGCATAACTAAATATCCCTTTTTTTTGCCAAAATATTATTTTTTCGAAGGATTATGCTCACCTGACTTCTGACTTTGTAATGTAACTAACCCCTTTTCTCTTTCCCAGAGCCTCCGGAAAAGTTGTATGTCAGTTGGCGAAAATGGCCTGAGTGTCAGTAAAAATAAGACGTAAGCTAATGCTGCAATAGGTACTATAAGAAACAGGTTAAGCTGTCTAAGTAGCAAAATAATCGTTCCCATCAAAGCTGCAGAAATAACTGGTTTTCCGGCAATTTGAAAAAAGTTGAGTCTAAATAGGTTCTTAGAAATAAAACCATATTGCAAACTTAAAAATATACAGATTGAGATAAGGGTAGCTATAGCTGCGCCTAAGAAACTAAATCTGGGTATTAATAGCAGATTCAAGGTAACATTACACATCATACTAATGAGGAGTGAGCGCAAGTTTATCTTTTGATTATTACTGGCAATCAAGGCGTGAGCTAATGTTATATTTATGGTGTAAGGAACCAATGTCCAGATGAGAATGGACAAAGCATTTGCCGAAGCCAAAAAGCGCTCTTTAAAGAAAAGGAGTATAAAATTATTGCTCAAAAGCGTGGCTCCCACAGCAATGGGCAACATCACCATAAACAGGTATCTGATTGAGTTGGTGCAGGCTATCTTAAATTTTTCTAAAGATGACTCAAATAATCTGGAGATAACGGGTTGTAATGCCATAAGGTAAGCCAGGGGGATTACCTTCCACACATTCATTAATTTGTAGGCTGCACTATAGAAACCGACTTCCGTTGACCCTTTAATTTTAGATAGCATAAGAATATCCACGTTCCAATAAATAGTAGCGAAAATAAAAATAAGAGCAAAAGTGGGAGCAGTCTTAACAATCCATTTGCAAAAGCCAAAATCTATTTTAAAAAGTGGTTTTCCAATGCACCTAAGGGTAAAGTATAAACTTATAAACAAAATTAAGAGATGACTTCCTAAGATTACCGCCATCAGTTCCACTAACCCATAGCCTTTAAATAAAATGAGTAAACCAACGAGGACTTTGAATAAATTTCCTGTTATAAGCGGAATACTAACATATTCGAGTTTTTCAAAGGCTCTACATATCGAGTGACAAATCAAAGAAAATACCACAGGTATTAAGGCAAAACTGAGAATATAAATGGCCAGAGCAGTATCTGCCGAATAATTCAATAGATAGCCTGTCAGACACATCGCTCCCGCCGTCAGGATTGAAAAGAAAAATCCAACAAAAGAGGCGTTAATTAAGTATTTACCCGCTTTTGACCTATCCCGGGCAACTTCTCTTGTAATCAGGTGTGTAAAACCCAAAGAAGAAATAGTCTGAAAAATGAAAAAAAGCGAGATGGCAATAGAAAATTTACCCAACCCAGAGACCCCTAAGGAACGGGCGATGAACAATACCAATATAAAAGAACATACTGGTTCTGCAACCTGTGCTAATAACATAGTTCCTGCATTTTTAACTAATCTCTTGACTGTGTTCATTCACTCAAGCTCCAGATTAAAAATAAAACCTCAATAGGTAATGCTAAAATTATGCAGTAATAGAAGGTTTTGCCTGCGATTCAATTTTTCTTATCGCAATAACAATGCCGGTGAAAAACCAAAATATAAGAAATAAGTGGTTTCCCAGAGACGCTGCATCCACCAGGCCATGGATTAAAAAAGCTGAGGTTCCAGCAATAATACCTATAACTATACCTGACATTGTGCCTTCACTTGATTTAATATAGGTCAATCCTTCCTTATAAACCATCAATATAAGCCAGATGAAGATAACCAGACCCATAATGCCCATCTCTGCTGCGATTTGCAAGAATATATTGTGTACCTGGTGTCGGGTTATGGATGTAAGTTTAATGTCGCTCGTATCATAATCTTGCATAACTTCTGTGTAGTTATTAATACCTACACCCAAAAAGGGATTAGTCTTTATTATATTCAATGCTACTTGCATTTGAGGAATTCGGGACCGTGCGGCATCGTAATCGTCGCTAAAGGTTCGACGATTGACGATGTTTGAGAATTGAGGGTTTACAGTGCCAATAATCGAGATAATAATCAAAATAGCAAAAATCGATGTTGCAAAATTATTTAAGCCCGTTTTCCCTTTAGTTTTTGAAAAATTCAATAATAATACTATTAAGGCAGCTATTACAAAACTGGACCATCCTGCCCTTGAGAGAGTGCATATCAGCGCACCAATCCCAGCAACTAATGTTAAACCACACATTAACTTATAAATTCCCTTTATTCCGGAGAAAAGCAAACTCATGGAAATGGGCAGCATAAATGTGAGATACCAGGCAAAATCATTGTAAGATGCCCATGTGCCTGAAATCCTGGACAACGGCTCACCAAGTCTTATGTATCCTAACTTTTCCGGACCACCCAATATACTGGGAACAAAAGGACGGTCAAACTTGTATTGGGCAAGGCCAAGTACACTTTCTAAAAAAAGACCTAAAAGCAAAAAAACAATCACAAATTGGATTTCTTTTCTGTTTTTAATGTTATTTACTATATAAAGGAATCCCAGATACATTTTGAGCACTTGAACTATCTCAAACAGGCTCAATTTCGGGGAGGATGCGTTTACCATCGACAATGTGGCAATACCAATCAGAAGAAAGAAAGGTAGGCTTATACTGGGGAAAAAGTTAATTTTTCTCTTATTTCTTACAAGTTCGCTAATCCAAAGTATGTATAGAATAGCCAGAGTGATATCAAACAGAGATATTATGAATCCGGCTGCTCCACCGAGATGTCCGCTGTGTCGGATAGTTATATCCAGTTGTATTGGTAAAGCAAACACTAATATCGCCAAAAAGAAACGCTTCACATCTCCTGTCAGCACTGCAATAAATGGAACCATCATTCCTATGACGCCAAGCACTCCCCACTTGGTTGGAAGGAAGGTGAGGAACAATATAAATAATCCGCAGATTATTCCCCCGAGAATAACGAGCACCGGCCAGCCAATTTTATATCGTTCACTTATCCCCAAATCAGAAAAGAACATGGTTTTCCCCAATTTTAGAATCTTACACCCAAACTTACCCGATGACCATTTTCTAATATATTCGCCAGTCCGAAGGCATAGTTAATAAAATAGTTCTGATATGTAAAACCCATACCCAGAGTCAATCCAGTATCGTCAATGTTGAATTTATAGCCAATTCTCCCTTGAACCATCTCTCGCCAGTCAAACTCAACACCCACTGCAGGAGTAAGTATCTGTTCATAAACCAGAAAAGGAAGATCTATGCTCAGGAGGATTTTTTGGTTGCCAAAAGACCTCTCGTAAGCACCCCCAAGACAAATTGTTAAGGGCAAAGGATCGCTTTTACCAATGAACTTAAGCTTTGTCCCCAGATTCCGAATCGCCAAACCTATATCCAACCCTGCAAGCGGTGGATGATAGAGACCTCCAAAATCTACTGCAAAGGCTGTACTATTCTCTACCTCTACCAGTTTTGAGGAGATTATCTTGAGATTTATACCCATTGGCCAATTCTCTAAAACTTCGCGGGCAAAGCCAGCCAATAATACAAAATCCTGTTCTGCCTTTACCGTCCACTCATTGCCATCAAGGTCGATCAGCTCAATGTCTCCAGCTGTATAATAGGAGAAAGCCCCACCAATTACTCCTACACCAATTGGCTGGCCATAAAGAAGACTCATGAAATTATCATCAGCCAATCCTCGTTGATAACTGAATGAAGCCTCTCGATGGGAAAGAGAAATCAAGCTCGCCGGATTATAATGGAGCACACCTATCTCTCCCCTAACTGCAGTATAAGCCTCAGCCATCCCGCAAGCTCTTGCCCCTACGGGCTGCTCGAGTATAATCGCACCCGATGTCCCTGCTCCTTTTGCCCATAAACCAGTTGTCAGAACTGTAATCAGAAAAACAGAAAGAATAAAAGCTCTTTTCACCTTTTTTCCTCCTTCAGGACCGCTATCTTTTTAGTCTGTTATCGTAGGGGACGGACTCTGTGCCGTCCCTGCATTTGGGTGGCCACTGAGTGCCACCCCTACATTCCTCTCGTTTTATTTTAGAACCGCTACCTTTTTGGTAGCCTTTATTCCCGGACCTTCTACATAGACTACATAAATTCCCGAGGCCACCACATCATTTTCAGTGTTTCTGCAATTCCATTCAATGAAATCCTGAACTGGAGACACATCTTTACTTTTCTCCCAGACAAGTAGTCCTATCAACGTAAAAATCTTAACATTTACTGTCCCTGGACCGCTGGGCTCGAAATGAATCTTTGCCTTCTCTCCTTTCAGGGGATTAACATAACCATTTTGTCCTCCCTGAATCTTTACCTCACCGTTTACAAAAAATCCGATAGGAGTGATGCTTACGGTTACTGTCTCCACGCCTCCGGTTGAATCTATGGTTACCCTCCCTGTATATTTCCTCCATGCTTCTAACGTATCCGTATTTACGGTTACCGACACTGTCAAATAATTATCGCTGAAACTCGGAGGAGCCACGCTTATCCATGCCTTATCAGTGGTAATTGTTCCCTTGAGAGTGCCTGGACCTAAATTGGAGATAGTAAAGGTTTTTACCCTTGTCTCACCTTTTACTACCACACCGAAGTCTAATGAGGAAGGGTCAACTTTAAGAACCGGAGGGCTGCTTTCTACAATCGGGCCGTCGAGAGGAGTGATTGGCTCGCCCGTTGCCGGACTATTCCAGATATCTTTTGCCTCAAAGTAATAAGTATAGTCCTTACCTGGCGCTAAGCTATCTTTGGTGTAAGTATAAAGTTTCCCATCGCTGTAAGTCGTATCTCCTGGATCTACCGCGCTCATAGCAAAGGGACTTCCGTCTATCTCTGCCCCGCCTTTCATAATATGGACCTTAGGATAACCTGATGCCGGTCCATCATTGTCCACATCCGTATACTTCACCCTGTAAACAAAATTAAGACCGGGATAACCTTCTTCAGGGCCTAAACCATCATCAGTGTAATCTGTTTCTCCTGTCCAGGATAATGCAGGAGCGCGGTTTCCAACGTCCGGTCCATCCTGAGGAGTGGTTGGTGCACCCGTTGCCGGACCGTCCCAGATATCTCTTGCCTCAAAGTAATAAATATAGTCCTCACCCGGCCCCAATCTACTCTTGGTGTAAGTATAAAGTTTCCCATCGCTGTAAGTCGTATCTCCCGCATCTACTTCGCCCATAGCAAATGGACTTCCGGCTATCTCTATCCCGCCTTTCATAATATGTAGTTCAGGATAACCTGATGCTGGTGCATCATTATCTACGTCTGTATACTTTACCCTGTAAACAAAATTAGTATTGGGATAGCCAGTTTCGGGATTTAAACCATCACCAATGTAATTTGCTTCTCCTGTCCAGGATAATATAGGAGTGCGGTTTGCAACGTCCGGAGCATCTTGAGGGCTGATGGGCTCGCCTGTTGCCAGACCATTCCAGATATCTTTTGCCTCAAAGTAGTAAGTATAGTCTGTTCCTGGCCCTAATCTATTCTTGGTGAAAGCATAAAGTTTCCCATCGCTGTAAGTCGTATCTCCCGCATCTACTTCATCCATTGCAAATGGACTTCCGTCTATCTCTACCCCGCCCTTTTTAATATGTACCCTGGGATAACCTGACGCTGGCCCATCGTTGTCCACGTCCGTATACTTCACCCTGTAAACAAAATTAGTATCGGGATAGCCAGTTTCGGGATGTAAACCATCAGTAGTGTAATCTGTTTCTCCTGTCCAGGATAGTGCAGGAGCGCGGTTGGTAACGTCTGGAGCGTCTTGAGGACTGGTGGGCTCGCCTGTTGCTGAACCATTCCAGATATCTTTTGCCTCAAAGTAGTAAGTATAGTCTGTTCCTGGCCCTAATCTATTCTTGGTGAAAGTATAAAGTTTCCCATCGCTGTAAGTCGTATCTCCCGCATCTACTTCATCCATGGCAAAGGGACTTCCGGCTATCTCTACCCCGCCTTTCATAATATGTAGTTCAGGATAACCTGATGCTGGTGTATCATTGTCCACATCTGTATACTTTACCCTGTAGACAAAATCAGTACTGGGATAGCCAGTTTCGGGATGTAAACCATCAGTAGTGTAATTTGTTTCTCCTGTCCAGGATAATGCAGGAGCGCGGTTTCCAACGTCCGGAGCATCAACAGGACTGGTTGGGTCCCCTGTTGCCGAACCGTCCCAGAGGTCTTTTGCCTCAAAGTAGTAAGTATAATCTGTTCCTGGCCCTAAACCACTTTTGGTTAAAGCATAAAGTTTCCCATCGCTGTAAGTCGTATCTCCCGCATCTACTTCGTTCATGGCAAAGGGACTTCCGGTTATTGGTATTCCTGCCTTTATAATATGTACCTTAGGATAACCTGATGCTGGTGCATCATTATCTACGTCTGTATACTTTACCCTGTAAATAAAATCAGTATTGGGATAGCCAGTTTCAGGATTTAAACCATCGCCAATGTAATTTGCTTCTCCTGTCCAGGATAATGCAGGAGCGCGGTTTCCAACGTCCGGAGCATCAACAGGACTGGTTGGGTCCCCTGTTGCCGGAGTATTCCAGAGGTCTTTTGCCTCAAAGTAATAAGTGTAATCCTCACCTGGTGCCACTAATCCACTTTTGGTATAGGTATAAAGTTTCCCATCGTTGTAAGTCGTATCTCCTGCATCTACTTCGTCCATAACAAACGGACTTCCGGTTATCTCTATCCCTCCTTTCATAATATGTATCTTAGGATAACCTGACGCTGGACCATCATTGTTCACGTCGGTATACTTTACCTTGTAAATAAAATCAGTATCGCGATAGCCAGCTTCGGGATGTAAGCCATCGCTGGTGTAGTTTGTTTCTCCTGTCCAGGATAATGCAGGAGCATCGTTCCATTTGAGATAATAAATATCATAGTTTCCCGGAGTCTTATCTTTCCAGGCAATATGAGGATTTCCCGAACTATCTAAATAAAGGGAAGGATTCTCGGAAGTCCCATCATTATTTGAGATGTTTATCGATTCCTGTCCCGAACCATCACCATCTACCCATTCCGTGCCATTCCATTTAAGATAATAAATATCATTGCTTCCGGAAGAATTGTGCCAGGCAATGTGAGGATTACCAGAATTGTCTAAATAAAGAGAAGGATAAATAGAAATGCCATCATTATTGGAGACGTTTATTGCTTCCTGTCCTGAAGAACCAGCCACATCTACCCAGGCTGCGCCATTCCACTTAAGATAATAAATATCATTCTTTCCTGAAGCAAAATCATACCAGGCAATGTGGGGCTTTCCCGAACTATCTAAACAAAGAGAAGCATACCCGGAATCTCCAGGCCTATTGGAGACGTTTATTGCTTCCTGTCCTGAAGAACCAGCCACATCTACCCATTCCGTGCCATCCCACTTAAGATAATAAATCTCCTCGTTTCCTGAAGTAGAATTATGCCAGACAATGTGAGGATACCCCGAACTGTCTAAGTAAAGGGAAGGGTCCTCAGAACTACCAGTATTAGTAGAGACGTTTATCGATTCTCTTCCTGAAGAACCATCAGCATCTACCCATTCTGTTCCATTCCACTTAAGATAATAAATCTCATTATTTCCTGAAGGATTTTCAAACCAGGCAATGTGAGGATTCCCCGAACTGTCTAAACAAAGAGAAGGATGAAAAGAATCCGTGCTACTATTTGAAATGTTTATCGATTCCTTTCCTGAAGAACCAGCCACATCTACCCAGGCTGTGCCATTCCACTTAAGATAGTAAATCTCGAAGTTTCCCGGAGTATAATCTTTCCAGGCAATGTGGGGATTCTCCGAACTATCTAAATAAAGAGATGGCTGATAGGAACTCCCGATAGTATTGGAGATGTTTATCGACCCTTGTCCCGAACCATCGGCATCTACCCATTCCATGCCATTCCATTTAAGATAATAAATCTGCTCGTTTCCTGAAGTAGAATCAAACCAGGCAATGTGGGGATTCCCCGAACTATCTAAATAAAGGGAAGGATACTCAGAATTCCCGGTATTAGTGGAGATGTTTACTGATTCCTGTCCTGAGCCATCAGCGTCTACCCATATTGCCCAGACAAGATTTGTAAATACTAAAATAAAGAAAAAAGATAAAACACCAAGATACAGGTGTTTTTTGAAAGTCATTTCAAAACCTCCCTAAAAAAGGTGACAGGTACTTTTTCTAACGGCTACCAAATAACAAAATGTAGCCGCAGACTAAAGTCTGCTACTCCTTTCCACCACTATTATTAAAACCGGCGTTTATATATTCTATCAGGAACGAAATGTTTTTGCTTATTTAACACTACGCCTAATACTTTGGCTTGATTATCCTGTAAGGTGGCCTGGACTCGCTGGATATCCTCCCGGCGGGTCCTACCTGATGCCACGACGAGTAAGATTCCATCCGTCTGGGAGCTCAACACACTTGCATCGCTATATGGAATAAGCGGGGCTGAGTCTACCAGAATTAGGTCAAATTCTGATTTTAGTTTTTTGATAAGGTCCTTTAATCTCTCTGATTCGAGTAATTCTACTGGATAAGATGGCAAATTTCCCGAGGTTATTATTTTGAGATTTTCCTTTTCGGTGTCCATTATCCCTGAATTTAAGCTTGCACTTCCCTCTAAAATTTCGGTTAACCCGGGACTTTGCATGAGGCCTAATCTATTATGTATGGTTGGATATCGCAAATCTGAATCAACCAAAAGCGTTCTATACCCGGGAACATCAGACATAGCTAAGGCTAAGTTAATGGCCGTGGTAGTTTTACCCTCATAATGGTTGGCACTGGTAATTAAGATGGCCTTTATCGATTTATCCTGGGTGGCTCGTAAAATGTTTGTTCGTAAGGCCCTATATGCTTCTCCGGTGGGGGATTTCTCATCAGGTAAAGTTAATGATGTGTGATGCCTTATGCGTTTATTCATTTACATTTACTCCTCTCGATTAATAGTAAAAATCTCTTCTCTGAAAACTCAGCGTTTAAAGCCTAAAAAGTATTTTCTTATCTTTTTTGGTGTTGAAGGAATAGTTCCTAAAACTCTTGAGTGTAAGGATTGTTCTATATCCTTAGAACTCTTTATGGAAGAATCCCGGTATTCAGCAAAGAACGCCATACCCAGACCGAACACCAAACTCATAATACTTCCCAGGAGGATAAATATTGCCCTTTTTCGTCTCAGTGGATAAGGGGGTGGAACAGCAGGGTCGATTACCCTTGCGCTTCCCATTCCCTGCATTTCAGCGACTTCAGAGATGCGAGCGTTTTCCATTTTTTTCAATAGTATTAAGTAGATTTCTTCATTACTCTTAACCGCTCGGGCTAACCGAGCCAGCTCCAGTTCCTTCTGAGGCAAACTCTCAAGTTTAACAGTGAGTTTCTCTATTTCTTCCTTAGTACGAACTACTCGTGGATCTTTCTCAGAATACTCAGCCAACTCGCCAGATAACGAAGCATCAAGCGCTGATAGCCTACCCAAAATATGAGCTGTCTCCGCCCTCAAATCGGCCATTTTCTCCCTCTGTTTGAACTCTCGTAGAGCTCTGTCAGAATCGTTAAGTTTCCGCTGGGATATTTTGACCTGTTCGGCAATAAAATTATAAACGCCACGAGTCTTCCTGAGCGAAGCCTTATATCTGTAATCGATGTACACTTTGGCCACAGCGTTTACTATGCGAGCACCTTCTATGGGGTCTTCGGCCTTTATGCCAATCTCAATTATATTGGGACCACTGGTCGAACCCACAAATAGGCTTCTCCGCAATCCACGAACTGCTTTTTCAAAAGGACCGGGATTGGTTTGAAAAAATTTATTAAGTAGGATGCTAAGGAAAGATGGAGGGCCGAGTTTCTCATGTAAGCGAAGTTGTCTGACGACTTCTTCGGCAATAGTTCGACTCCTTATTATCTCTTTCTCGTTGGAGATAAATGCTGCTCTGGCACCAAAAGAAAGAGAACCTCGCTCAAGATAAGATATCTCTGTTGGCTGTACCATAAGCGTGGTAGAAACTTCATAGACAGGCGACATACGAAAACTTCCTATAGTGGTAA
>JABUBN010000079.1_pt1 | contig 23579 bp, 24 predicted proteins | sample 7240341 | NCBI WGS metagenome assembly JABUBN01 (sample SAMN07256345, study PRJNA390944) | subsurface metagenome | isolation source: Methane hydrate marine sediment | place: Pacific Ocean: Eastern North Pacific, ODP site | reverse complement strand
CGGTGGGATTGAAGTACGATGAGAATGATGGTCGCTGGCAAGGAAGATGGCCGGTCCCCTGGAATGCTCCTGAAGGAGAGTACAGGGTTAAAATCTGGTTACCTCCTGAACCAAAAAATAGAATGCGCCTACGGGAATGTAGATTTTTCATTGCCCGTCGGAAGCCTCAAAAGTTGAATCCTGGCTTATGTGTTATGACCATGGAGAATATGCGTTCATTGAAAACAATGAGGGTGAGGGGACCGGATGGAGAATGGGGCGATTGGAAGAAGCTCTTCGATTGGGTAGAGTTTTCTGGAGCTAATACTTTCTGGTATATGGCAGGTCAGACTTCAGCTTATGTGGAGAAGTTGCCTGATGATTTTCCCTGGAACAGAGAAAATCTCGATTTTATCGATGCTTTAGCTAAAGAGGCTGAGAAGAGGGGTATCGATTTTGGCTATTGGGTTCAGTGTTACATCGTCCTTGGCCCCAGAAGATATAGACCTAATTATGAGTATGGGTGGGATTATAAATATGAGCTGGAGAAATCTATCCCTACCCGTGGTATCTCTGTCGGGGATAAGAAGCGGATAGAAGACATAATTAAATTTATTAAAGGATTAAACAGAATTGAAGAAGTTGATTATATTGGGTTGGATTATATTCGCACAGCAAAAGGTGGGCTGGAGTTGGTGGATGAGTTTGTTAGAGAAATGGAAGTGGATGTTCCTGAGAAGTGGGAAAAATTTTCTAAAAGGGAACGAATGGAGTGGTTGGGAAGGATAGCGGAGCGTACGCGGGGAAGAGATATCCCGCTTATAGACCAGTGGAATTGGTGGAGGGCAAGACAAACAGCAATAATATTGAAGAGAATAAAAGAGGAGGCAGGTTTTACCAAGCCCCTGTGGGTGTTCAATCTGAGCTGGGAGAAGGGTTGGCAGCACGGTCAGGATGTGGTGATGAAGAACGATGCTGGTGCTGACATAATTGCCGTAATGCTCTACGAGTCAGACCTTAAGCAGTTAGATTGCTTGATTGAGGACTGGAAGGAATATGTAAATAGGGGAGATGCCAATTTGATTGTTGGCGATGATTACGATTGGCCACTCCATCAATATACTCTGAATCCTGCTGGGCCGGAGGATTTTTATAACCGCACATTAAAAGCAATGAAGAATATTTATGGAGATGGTCCGGTCTCAGGAATATTTACTCATGATTTAGCCCGGGCTCTCTGGGGAAGGAGAGGTCCCTATCTGCCTCAAGAGTGGATATTGGCTGGCGCCTCCTGTTTTTCCCGACTAAGGGAAAAATGGGAGATAATTCCTATCCACACTGAGATTGAGATTCCGGAGAAGGTCCTTTTTAATACAGAATTTCTTGCAAATGTAGTGGTGAAAAATTGTGGCCCCCTTGAGGTGAAGAAGATAGAAGTTTCTATACTGCCTCAGGAAGGAATTAAAATTGTTTCTGGAAATTATAAAGAGATAGGATCCCTGGCTTCTGGTGAGAGTGAGAGAGTGGAATTCAAGTTAAAGATAAATGAGTTCGATTATGAACGGGGATTTCGACATATGGTAGCCTCAAGGACAGAGTGGGAATCTGGTGAATTTCCCAGTTATGCTTTTAAATATCTGAGCTTGATTGAGGAGCCCCTTCTGTTTCCTGCCACAACATTTGCAATGTTGGAATGAAATATGGGTAAATGGCTGTTAAAAATAATTCTAATATGTTTATTATCAATTTTCCTTACAGGATGTTTCTCAGGCGAAGAAAAAGGTGGAAAAAAAGGAGCGGAGATGAAGATTTATCTTATACCAATTGGAGATGTTGAGAAAGATACCCTTTTGAAATTGTGTTGGGTTTTGCGAGAGAAGTTTGAGGCAGTCTTTGAGGTGGGTGAGCCATTGTCACTTCTTGAGGATGCTTACAGGCCTCGGCGGGGACAATATTTTACCACTCCTATCCTGGAAGAATTAAAACAAAATATCCCGGAAGAGGCGGATAAAGTCTTGGGTGTTCTCGATATGGACATCTTCGTTCCCGCACTGAACTTCATCTTTGGTCAGGCAGACCTGGGTGGAAAGGTGGCTTTGATTTCTTTAACTCGCTTGCGGGAAGAGTTTTACGGAAATAGTAAGAATGAGAAACTCTTCTTGGAGAGGGTACTTACGGAAGCGGCTCATGAATTGGGACATACTTTCGGTTTAAGGCACTGTGACAATCAGAAATGTGTGATGCGCTTTTCCAATGATATTCGGGACACTGATATAAAAGGAGCAGATTTTTGTGAACAGTGCAGAGAAAAACTGGAGATAAAGCTAAGATGAGAAAAAAAGTTGTTCTTTTTTTGATAATATCCTGTTTAATGGTCCTCAACTGTTGCCGAAAAAAAGTGGTCAAAGTCAATTATAAAGAGCTGGAGAAGAAAAGAAAGGCAATGGTGGTTGAGCAGATTGAGAAGAGGGGAGTAAAGGATAAGCGGGTTCTGGAAGCAATGGAAAGGGTTCTCAGACACGAGTTTGTCCCGGAAAAATATAGAGCTTTTGCCTATGAGGATTCTCCTCTTCCCATAGGGGAAGGTCAGACTATTTCCCAGCCTTATATTGTTGCCTTAATGACAGAATGTTTGAATCTGGAAGGCGAGGAGAAGGTATTGGAAGTGGGCACGGGCTCAGGTTACCAGGCAGCTATACTTTCCGAATTGTCTAAGGAAGTTTATACAATTGAGATACTGGAACCGTTGGCTAAAAAGGCGGAAGAGCTTCTTAAGAAATTGGGTTATAGAAATGTGAAGGTAAAGTATGGTGATGGGTATCTGGGTTGGGAGGAGTATGCGCCTTTTGATGGAATTATAGTGACCTGCGCACCTGAGCATATTCCCCAGCCTCTAATTGACCAACTTGCCGAAGGTGGCAGGATGGTGATACCTGTGGGGGAAGTCCATTTTACCCAGTTTCTTAAGCTCGTAGAAAAAAGAGAAGGAAAAGTGACTATGCGGAATGTAATTCCTGTCAGGTTTGTTCCTATGACTGGCGATGAGGTGGAAAAACAGAAGAGGTGAATTTACACAATGGAGTATCAGGGCTTCATTACTAAAGGTTCTGTTCCTTTCGATCCCCTTGAGTTAGCAAGGGAGACCGAAAAACTATGTATAAAGAGTTCTTCCCGTAAATATACAAATTTCTACTGTACAGGGGTATATGGGGGAATTTCTACTGGTTATCTTGTGGGTTGCTGTTTAAGATGTGTGTTTTGTTGGGTTTCCTTCTCCCGCGATTTCCCAGACAAATATGGGAAATTCTTTACTCCTGAGGAGATTTTTGAGAGGCTCGTTTCCAATGCCAGAAAGGCAAAGGTTAAGAAATTACGCGTATCTGGTGGAGAGCCAACTCTGGGGAAAGCGCATCTACTTAGACTTCTGGACCTGGTTGAGGATACTAATTTCTTCTTTGTTCTGGAGACAAATGGGATTCTTTTGGGTAAAGAGCCAGAATATGTGAGGGCTCTAAAGAAATATAGAAATCTCTATGTCAGAGTCTCCATAAAGGCGGGCACTCCCGAAGGGTTTGAGAGGAGGACAGGGGGGAAGGGTGAGTTTTATGAACTGCCCTATCTGGCTGTGGAGACCTTGAAGAGAGAAGACTTATACTTTCGGGTGGCCCCAATGAGTGATTCCCGGTTGATGCCTAAAGAGGAAAGAAGAGAAATGATAAGAAAATTGAAGGAGATTGGCTATAAAGACTATCTGGAAGAAGAGACTTGTGATCCCTATGATACTTCGGTTAAAAGGTTGAGAAAGGCTGGCTTTTCCATATTTTAGCCTTATTGGAGTCCCCCCGAAAGGGAGGTATAACCGGAACCTTGCTTTCGCAAGGACTCCAGGTTTTTGGAGTCCTCCCGAGAGAGAGGGATATGTTGAAAGAAGCAATTCTTTACCAGGTTTTGAAAGATGGCAGGGTGAGATGTGGCGTCTGTCAGAGAAGGTGCACAATTGCAGAAGAAGAAACCGGGTGGTGCAGGACGAGGAAGAATGTCAGAGGGAAACTGTACACTCTTATCTACGGCAGGGTATCCACCTGGGCCGTATCTCCAATAGAGAAGAAACCTCTCTTCCACTTCTATCCAGGCTCGAGATGGCTCTCTTTAGGCACTCTCGGCTGCAATTTTCGCTGTCCAGGTTGCCAGAACTACGACATCTCCCATGTTGATTATGAGGGAGAGGCTCAATATTTTTCTCCAGAAGAGATTGTAAAACTGGCAAAGAAAAGACACTCTCTGGGAATCTCCTGGACTTACAATGAACCAACAATCTGGTTCGAATATACCTTAGATTCTGCTAAACTGGCGAAGAAGAAGGGGCTACTTACAAATTATGTCACCAATGGCTACATTACACCCGAGGCGCTGGATGAGATTGGTCCATATCTCGACTCTTTCAGAGTGGATATTAAAGGGTTTAGAAAAGAGAGTTATCGGAAGATTGGAAACATTCCCGATTTTAGTGGAATTCTCGAGGTTACCAGAAGGGCAAAGAAGAAATGGGGGATGTGGGTAGAGGTTGTAACCAATATTATTCCAGGATATAATGACGATAGGAAAGAGTGGGGAGGGATTGCCTCCTGGATAGTTGAGGAGCTTGGGGAGGATACACCCTGGCATGTAACTCAATTCGTTCCCCATTTGAAATTATCCCATCTCCCCTTCACATCTGTAGAGACCCTGGAAGAGGCCATGAAGATTGGGCTTGAGAAGGGTCTCCACTATGTCTACATTGGCAATATTCCCGGACATACGGGGGAGAATACCTATTGCCACCACTGTGGAAAATTAGTTATTAAAAGAGATGGGTTCTCTATGGCGGAGATGAAAATTGAAGATAGTAATTGCCCGTATTGTAAAAAACCCATCCCCATAAGAATGTGAAATCGTGACTGAAGTCCTCCCGAAAGGGAGGTATAACCGGACCCCCCGATGAAATCGGGGGAGTCCAGGAAAATGTAATGAGAGTAGTTATGGTTAAGGTTGGTTGTTGTGGATTTGCTGTGGCCAGGGAGAGGTATTATGAGAATTTTGAAGTTCTGGAGATACAGAAAACCTTCTACCAGTTCCCCAGGCTGGGAACTGTCCTTAAGTGGAGGGAAGAGGCTCCTAAGGGATTCGAATTTACCTTAAAGGCTCCCCAGTTGATAACTCACTTGCCATCCAGCCCGACCTACAGGAAACTGGGCTATTTAATTCCGGAAAAAGAGAAGGCAAACTATGGGTTTTTCAAGCCAACCGATGCGGTCTTTGAAGCGTGGGAGAAGACTCAGAAAATAGCCCAACTTCTGGAAGCGAAAATAGTTATTTTTCAGATGCCCCCCAGCTTCCAACCCACAGTGGAAAATAAGAGGAATATGAAAAAATTCTTCAGGAAAATTAAAAGGCAGGGTCTCCGTTTACTCTGGGAGCCAAGGGGAAAATGGGAGGGGAAGGATATAAAGAGTCTCTGTTCTGAACTGGGACTGGTTCACTGTGTTGACCCTTTTAAGGCTGAGGCTATTCCTGGAGAGTTTGCCTATTTTCGCCTGCATGGGATGAGTGGGTACAGATATCGTTATACTGATAGAGACCTCAGAAAACTTAGAGTAAAATGTAAAGAAAAAAAGGAAATATATTGTATGTTTAATAATATCTATATGTTTGAAGATGCCTCGAGATTCAAGAAGGTGATGGGGAAATAGCAGGAGGAGTATGGAGTGTCTCAATTGTAAACAGGAGTCTCCCTTAATTGCGAAAATTCTGGGCGTCTGTGTGGAATGTATAAGGCAAGACTTCAAGAAAGTTCTGCCTTTAATAGAGAAAGCACATAAAGTCTCAAGAAGCAAATTTTGCCTTCCGGAGGGAATTCCCAGGGATAAAGGGGGAGTAAAATGTAATATCTGTGCCAACGAATGCCAGATTCCCCAAGGAGGTTTTGGCTACTGTGGCTTGAGAACTAACCATCTGGGAAAGTTGCTCCACCTGGTAAATGGAGAAAGGGGGAGCCTTTCCTGGTACTACGACCCACTGCCAACCAATTGTGTGGCTGAATGGGTTTGTGGAGAGAAAGGAAGCTATGGATACAAGAATTTAGCGGTGTTCTACCATGGCTGCTCTTTCGATTGCCTGTTCTGCCAGAACTGGCACTACCGGGAGGAGGTTGAACGAATAATGGAGCAGGCAACTCCATCCGTTCTGGAGAATCCTGAGAACTTGAAAGACGGAAATTTCGTAACTTCAGAGGAGCTGGCTAATTGTGTAGATGGAAGGACAAATTGCATCTGTTATTTTGGCGGCGACCCTACTCCCCATATATACCATGCTTTAGAGACTTCCCGGCTCGCTCTGCAGAAGAAGAGAGTGCGCATCTGCTGGGAAACGAATGGCTGTATGAATTCTAAATTCTTAAAAGATATGGCAGAACTGTCTCTTGATTCGGGTGGCTGTATAAAATTTGACTTGAAAGCTTTCAATGAACAGGTAAACATTGCCTTATGCGGGGTTTCTAACAGAAGGACACTGGAGAACTTCTCTTTTCTGGCTGATTATACTAAGAAGAGGAGGGAGCCGCCTTTTCTTGTGGCTTCAACGCTTCTCGTGCCCGGTTATATTGACAGGTTTGAGGTCTCCAAGATTGCTAAATTTATAGCATCCTTAGACTCGGAGATTCCCTACTCTCTTCTGGCTTTCCATCCCCATTTCTATATGTCGGATATCCCTACAACCTCCAGAGTCCACGCTGAGGAATGTTTGGAAGAGGCAAGGAGTGTTGGTCTAAAAAGAGTTAAAATAGGTAACATTCACCTTTTGAGCGATGTTTATTAGGATGAATCCCGCCCCTCAGGGAGGGGCTGGATGAATGTCAAAGGAGTTTAAAATGTGTTTTACAAGAACTTTTCTTTCTTTTGTCTTTCTCTTTTTCTGTATTTCCTCTCAAGGGGTAGCAGAGGCTTATGAGTCTAAGGTTCGTCGAGCTCGCTGGAGTGGCCAGTTCTATGACAGCTCACCCAAGGTATTAAGAGATTCCGTTGAGGGTTTTCTTAAAAATGTCGACCAGGAGAAACTCCCCGGAAAATTGATAGCACTAATTTCACCCCATGCAGGCTACGTATATTCAGGTCAGGTGGCAGCCTATGCCTACCGTCAGCTTGAAGGGGAGAATTTTGACACTGTAATTCTTCTGGGACCGAGCCACCGTGTCCCTGTTAAGGGGGCTTCTGTTTATGCTAAAGGGTGGTGGAAAACCCCGTTGGGAAAAGTTAAAGTAGATTCTGAACTTGCTAAAGAAATTATTAGTAAACATCAATTGTTCCATTTTGATAAGAAAGCCCACAAGGATGAACATTCCCTGGAAGTACAGCTTCCGTTTCTTCAGGAGACTTTAAAAGACTTCAAGATAGTTCCCATTGTTGTCAATGATAGTTCTGAACAGTTCTGTCAGCTTTTGGCAGATGCTATTGTGAGTTCAAAAGGCAAGAAGAAAATACTCATAGTTGCTTCTACAGATATGTCCCATTTCCACCCCTACGGGAAAGCATGTCTGGTAGATGGGGTAGCAATCCGGGACTTAGAGAATTTTAATCTGGATAGTTTAAGGAAACATCTCAGTGGTGGAGAGGCAGAGCTTTGCGGTGGGGCAGCTGTATTTACTGCAGTTCTGGCTGCAAAAGCATGCGGAGCAAATAGAATAAAGCTATTGAGATATGCAAATTCTGGAGATGTGACTGGAGATAAGAGAAGAGTGGTGGGGTATGGTGCTTTTGCCATAATGCACCTGAAAGATGAAGAGATGACTCCTGAATTGGAGAAAGAAAAAGGAGGTAAGAAAATGTTAAATGAAAAACAACAGAAAGTTCTCCTGGGTATCGCACGGAAGACAATCGAGGAGTATATACAGACGGGGAAGATACCAGAGTTTAATGTAGAGGACCCTCTGTTGAAAGAGAAAAGAGGTGTCTTCGTAACTTTACATAAAAAGGGAATGCTTCGCGGCTGCATCGGGTATATTATGCCTCTGGAAGAACTGTACAAGGCTGTTTCCAAAATGGCGATTCAGTCATCCACTGGTGACCCTCGCTTTCCACCAGTGAGGCCCGAAGAGTTTGACGAGATTGAAATTGAGATTTCTGTGTTGACGGTGCCAGAAAGAATTAACAGCGTAGATGAGATAGAAATGGGGAAACATGGTGTGATTGTAAAGAAAGGCTACCAGCAGGGGGTCTTTCTGCCCCAGGTGGCTACTGAAACTGGCTGGTCAAAAGAGGAGTTCCTGAATCGGCTCTGTTATGACAAGGCGCATTTGCCAGCGGATGCTTGGAAAGATAAAGAGACAGAAATATATACTTTTTCCGCTCAGGTCTTTGAAGAAGAGAAATAGATATAGCATCAAAAAAGGAGAGAGTTGAATATGCTAATCGGGGGTTTGACAGGAGGAATATCTTCAGGGAAAAGCACGGTCCTCAAGATATTCAAGAATTTTGGTTGTAAAACTATTGATGCCGACGAAATTGCTCACCAGTTAACCACGCCAGGCACAAAAGTTTTGAGAGAGATAGTCAAGAAATTCGGCCAGGAAGTATTAAATAAGAAGGGGACATTGAACCGAAAAAGACTGGCTGAGGCAATATTTAGAGATAGACAGAAGAGAAAATCTCTAAATGTAATTATGCACCCTAAGATTATTGCCGAAATGAAAAAGAGAATAAAAGGAGTTCAAAAACTCACAGCACAATCGAGGAGGAAAATTGTCCTGGTAGATATGCCTCTTCTTTTTGAGGCTAAACTCGAGTATTTAGTGGATAAGATAATTCTGGTTTATGTGCCTCAGAAAATACAAATTGAGAGGTTACAGAGGGACGATAATCTTACTCTTAAGGAGGCCAAAGCCAGAATAAGTGCGCAAATTCCTCTCTATAAAAAGAAGAAATATGCAGACTATGTAATTAATGGTGACTTGGATTCTACCAGTTTACGAAAGCAGGTGGAATCAGTCTATAAAGAGCTAATTAGTTTATGATTGTAGCTCTGCGTTGTAGGGGCGACATGAGAAAACAGACTAAGGAATTTATAAAATGGAAATAAAAAGTAAAAAATACTGGTTAACATTTCTTGCCTTAAGTGTTTTTTCCGGTTTTCTAATTCGCTTTTTTTTCTTATTACATATTCCCATGATTGAAACCGATGGAGTATTTTATGCAACACTGGGGAAAAAATTGGTTTCTCTCCATCCCTGGGAAGGAATAGATGCTTATTGGCCTCCCTTTTATCCCGTTTTAATTGGGTTTTCTTCTTTTATATTTAAAGATTTAGAATTTTCAGGAAGGATAGTTTCAGCAATAATAGGTTCTATTTTAATAATTCCAGCATTTTTTTTAATCCGTGAAATCTTTCAGGAAAAAGTTGCCAAACTTTCAGTTATCCTGATGATTTTTCATCCCCGACTGGTGATTTCTTCTCAGCAGGTATCAACTGAAATCACTTATGCCTTTTTAGTAGTCACAGGAATTTTTACAGGATTGATCGCTTTCAAAAAAAAGAAAATATGGCTTTTCTTACTGGCTGGTCTTATCTTTGGTCTTTCCTATCTTACCAGACCGGAAGGATTTTTAATTTATATTTTGATGGTATTCTGGATACTATTCTTTCCTCAATTGTTTTTGAAGAATAACCAGACTAAAAATAAAAAAAGTTTAATATTCCTTACTTTTAGTTTAGGCTTTTTTATTTTTGCACTGCCCTACCTCTTTTTTGTCAAGAAAGAATTGGAATATTGGGCGATTAGTGAAAAAAGCAGCTATAATTTTTACACCTCTTTTCGGTCGGAATACCAAAAATATGGATTAGCTCCTGCCCATCTTCAGACCAGCCATCAGGAAAGTAAAGAAATAGCAATAAAATCGGATAAATTTAATTATAAACCGTTATCTTTCACTCTCCATCATCCCTGGACTATCGGGAAAAAAGCAATGAAAAATATTTTACGCATTCTCTTTGACAAAATACCGAGCAGTTTGACCTATAATTTTGCTCTGGTTTTGCTTTTCGGTATATTCTTAAAAAGAAGGGGAATACCCCGCAAAAAGGAAGAAATTTTTCTTTGCTCTTTTGTGATTTTAGCAATTTTACAATATTCTTTGTTTACTGTTTATAACCGATTTTTCATATTTTTACTTCCTCTCTTAATTGCCTGGACAGTTGTTGGATTCCTTGAATTGGAAAGGATTATAGGAAGAAAATGGGGAAATTATGTTTTTCTTTTTCTGGTTTTGCCATCGATTTTTTATTTTTCTTATAAATCAATGACCAAAAAATATGATTTGGAGCATAAGGAAGCGGGAATCTGGCTGAAAAATAATGCAGAGAAATTTTCTGTGATTATGTCCAGAAAACCGTATGCCGCATTTTATTCAGGAAACCTCATTGCTTCTATTCCTGAGGGTTCCTATAAAGAGGTAACTATCTATGCAAAAGAGCGCAAAGCTGATTATCTGGTGATAGATGAACAATACATTCCTACACGAAGACCAGAGTTAAAGTTTTTGCTTAATACTTATTCGCTCCCCAAAGAACTGGAAATGGTCTATCAGGGAAAATATGAGGGGAAAAGAATAATAATCTATAGATGGCTTCTTTAACCCAGATTTTATTAGAAAAATCTGTCCTTCCTAATCCGAACAACAATAGAATATTTAAAACAGGAGTTATTTGAAATGGATGAGGTTTCTCCCACTTTTTTATTTTGGAAGTATAAACGAAGTAGTTCGGATATTTTAAATTAGGTAAAATGTTGCTTAAAAAATCAATGTTAAAGAGACTGTATTTATGAATTGGTCAGAAGTTTTAACAAAAGACCCTATATACTTTAATCTTGGGGGAAGCAATAATTGTCACCCCAAAGTTGGCTATGAAAACTACATATCAGCGGATATTAATCCTCCTAGTGAAGGTTGGTCAGTCAAACAAGATCTAAAAAAACCTATCCCTCTTCCTGACAACTCCGTCACTAGAATTCTCTCTGAAGATTTCTTAGAACATATTAAGGCAGAAGAGATTAAGACGCTCCTTGTTGAATGTTTTCGATTACTTAAACCTGGAGGAATGATGAGAATTGGAGTTCCGGATTATAATAATCCAAAGGATTACCCTTATCTCAAAAAAGGCAGTGACCCTAGATTTCCACGTCATATTACACTGACAAATTATAAGCTGATGAAAAAGATAATTGAAGAGTCGCCATTCTCTCGTTATGAGTTTTACCACTATTGGGATGATGGAAAATTTATTTGCAAAAAAATCGACTATTCATTTGGTGTGATAAAACGAACGCCAGACAATGACCCTAGATGTCGAACGACTAGCCTAAAACAAAAGATCGAGGTGGCTCTCAAGGACTTTATGTATAAACTTTTACGAGGTTTTCGGGTTTCTGAGGAGGATTTGTTGGTACGACGAGGTCGTCGTCTCCACGTAACCTCTCTAGTTGTAGATCTTTTCAAAGATTAGTACTGAGATCCTTTGGTTCTGGTCAGCACTTCGCTTAGCTTCTATTCCTGAGGGCTCCTATAAAGAGGTAACTATCTATGCAAAAAAGCGTAAGGCTGATTATCTGGTGATAGACGAACGATACATTCCTACACGAAGACCAGAGTTAAAGTTTTTGCTTAATACTTATTCTCTTCCCAAAGAACTGGAAATGGTCTATCAGGGAAAATATGAGGGGAAAAGAATAATAATCTATAGATGGCTTCTTTAACCCGGATTTTTCATTAGGAAAATCTGTCTTTCCCAATCTAAACGACAGTGAAATATTTAAAAGAAAAGTTATTCAGAATAGATTGGGTTTCTCCCACTTTTTAATTTATGGTAGTTAATATGATAATTGACAATATCTGCAATAATGTGAGTAATATGCCAATTTAAAAGTATCTCTGAACTAGTTCGGATATGAACAAGTTATATGACATTGAGTTCCAGAAAAGGAGAATACTTACATGTATTTTTGGAATCAGCCTGCCTTGGAAAAGCAATTGGCGAATGAAGAAATATCTGAATGGGATAAAGCTAAGTATTATATTGCTTTTGCCATTTTAAATGTACTTGGCTCATTGAGTATTTACATCCCGTTCCCAAGTTATAAACAACAGGGTATTGAATCACTTATTGGATTCTTCGTTACAATTGGGTTTGTTGTAATAGTTTTCAAAGGTATTAAATCCGTGTTTATGGTTAATAAGAAAATAGATAATTCGCACTTTATAGAACGGATTACTTGTTTATCCTTTCCCTTAGCAATTAAATTTATCATTGTTCTTGTTACGATAATTCTGATTCTGGCTTTTGGAGGAGATGCTGTAAAGCGAATATGGGTGTACGGAGACATTTTCTCAAGAATATTGATAAGAGTCTTGAATTTATTCTGGATTTACGTATTCTATATATTTCTTAGAAAGTCTTTTACAAGATTTGGCGATTTTATCTACAGGAAGAATAAAGAGCTCAACGTCACATAACATGTGATACACATTTGGCTTACGCCGACCCTTCAGGAAATGTTTCGCATTTCGTATATCATTATCCCTTAAATGCTATAGTTCAGGCCATTTAGAAAGGAGGCAACAAATATGTTAAAAAAATATTTATTAGTAATGACAATAGTTTTCGTACTATTGCTACCAGGATGTGTTGTAAAAGATAATATCCCACCGGAAGTCATCGGCACGATTCCTCAAAATGGGACACAAGATGTTGACCCTGCACTAGCGGAGATATCGGTAACTTTTAATGAACCAATGATGGATGAAAACTGGTCATGGTGCTATGAAGAAAAGGACAAGTTTCCCCCAATGGGGGGTCAACCATATTATATAGAAGATAATACAAAGAATGTATTGCCGGTAAAGCTAAAGCCGAATAAAGAATATGTTATTTGGATAAATACGGTAAACTTTAAGAATTTTAAAGATAAAGCTGGCAATCCAACAGAACCGTATAGATTCACTTTCAAAACAAGATAAAATTGAGGCCTGAACTACAAGGCTCTAACGCGGTGTAAAAGACCTAGGGTAGAGATGGCCTTCGTCAAAATAGCGATAGCTCTGCTAAAAAGGGAAGCAAAGCTTACGCTTTGCTGCTACAAGAATGGTATAAAAGGGGAAAAGAATAATAATCTATAGATGGCTTCTTTAACCCAGATTTTTCATCAAAAGAGGCCGCTCTTCGCGTCTACGAAAGGAGGAGGGTCGTGAAAACAAGAAAATTAGGCTGGACAGACCTTAACCTGTCGAATATTGGACTGGGTACGTGGGCAATCGGAGGCAGTGGCTGGAAATTCAGCTGGGGTCCCCAGGATGACAGAGAGTCGATTTCTGCCATTCACCGCGCTCTCGATTTGGGAATCAACTGGATAGACACAGCAGCAATTTATGGACTTGGCCACTCCGAAGAAATTGTGGGAAAAGCCATCAGAGGATTACGCGATAAGCCTATCATTGCTACTAAATGCGGACGGTTGGGAGATAGGAAAGGAAACTTATTCGGGCGCCTCAAAAAGGAAAGTATCCGTTCTGAAGTTGAAGCAAGTCTGAAAAGACTCAAAATAGAAGTTATTGACCTGTACCAGATTCACTGGCCAGAGCCTGACGAAGACATTGAGGAAGCCTGGACCACCTTAGGAGATTTGATAAAAGAAGGTAAAATTCGTTATGCCGGGGTGTCTAATTTTAATATAAAACAATTGAAACGTGTCCAACCAATTCATCTTGTAGCCTCTTTTCAACCGCCTTATAGTATGCTGGAGCGTGGTATTGAGGGAAAAATTCTCCAATACTGTTCAGCAAACAATATCGGAGTAATCGTCTACAGTCCCATGCAGAAAGGCCTTTTAGCAGGGAAATTTACCAGGGAGCGCGTGCAGAATTTGTCTCAGGATGACCACCGACGTATAGACCCTCGCTTTCAGGAACCCGAGTTGAGTGCTAATCTTAAATTGGTTGAAGACCTGCGGCCTATTGCCGAAAAGAGTGGTAGAACTGTAGCCCAGTTAGCAATAGCCTGGGTCTTGCGGCATCCTGAGGTAACTGCAGCCATTGTGGGTGCAAGACGTCCATCTCAGATTGAGGAAACCGTTGTTGCTGGAGATTGGGTGCTTTCTAAGGAAGATGTCGCAGCCATTGAGGCGTTACTTGACCGGCGTCAAAAGGCGTCGTATCAATAATGTACTTGACAAATTTAGTCTCTTATGGCATTATTTGAATCAGACAACCGACGGAGGAAGAGGCTATAGTATGGTCAAGGATTACAAGCGTTTTAGGTCAGAGGTAAGAAAGGGTTTACATAAGGTTACTATAACCATTCCAGATGAGGCTCTTGATTGGTTCTACAAGCTATCGAAGATGATGAAAAAGAAGAAAGGCTATAAATTGCCGCGGTCTTATATAATAAGGTCCTTGATTAATGTCTGTATGAAATTGGACATTAATGTCGAAGGCGTCAGAACAGAGAAAGACCTGGAAGAAAGGATATTACGGGCTATCAAAAAATACTAATAGCGTGAAGCACTTGCTGTTTTTTTTGTTCGGATGAAATATTGATTTCAATATTACCAAGGGGAAATTAAACTATGATTTCGCGCAAAGTCAAACAAACCTCCGTTTTATTACAGAAAACACAAATCGACTTTTTGAGGAATTTGGCAAAAAGGATAGAAAAGGAAAGCCATAAGAAGATGTCGCGTTCTGAGATTGTGAAGGTGTTGATGAAAACTCTGACATGCATAAAGCCGGACATTGGCGAGTGCAGAAGCGAAGAGGAAATTGAAAGGGAGCTTCTCAAGTGCCTTAAAAAAGCCGTAAGGGAACTGAAAAGGTAATAAAGTCGAAGGCGTCTCTTCAAGTAAAAACCTCAATGTTACAAATCACTCCAATAAGCATTCTCTCCAGTAGAATGAAACAAATATTCGTATTATTGGAAAAAAATCTTGCAGAAGCAGAAAGAATTTATCCACACTGCTCCATATCCAAGCCATAGTCCCTTGTTATCATAAGACTCTACGCTTGCGCCCGCCTGTTGCCACTTTTTTTTATTTTCCGGATATCGAAAGAGGGTCCCCAGCGCTTTATCAAGTAATTATGCGAAACGGAGGCAAATACAAAGTGAGGAGGTGAAACAAAATCAAGAGCGGATTTAGCATGCGCTGAGTCATACATCGAACGGAGGGTCCCGATGAATAAATCGGGACGAATAAGGAGGAACGGGCCAGCGACGTTCCGATGAATGAATCGGAAACTGAAGCGAAAAGAAAGGAGAATGAAAAATGCGTAAAATTGGAAAGATCTTCAGCTTTTTAATTCCTGTCATTGCCGTAGCTGTTTTAGTGGTATTTATGATTGGAGCGGGGAGACGGAGAAGGGCAAAAGAAATCAGGGCCAAACTTCGGATAATTGAGGAAGCCTGGAGTACGCAGAACCTGGACCTATTCGGCGAAGCTTATGCTCCCCACCTTGTCTCGCATAGTGCTCCCTTTCCGGATACAGAAGGCCTCGAGGCCTTCAAACAAAAGGCCGCAGAGATCTTCAAGGCTTTTCCGGACTTTCAATTGACGTTTCACGGGATAATCGTTGAAGGGGACACACATGCTGCACCGTGGACCTGGCGGGGCACACACACAGGGCGATCGGCTCTCTTTCCTCCGCCCACGGGCAAGCACATAACAGGCATGGGATTGTGCTATGGTCGCTGGGAAGACGGCAAAATAGTCGAAGCGCGGGAATATGAGGATCATCTAGGCGTAATGCAACAGCTCGGGTTTAAGTTGGTCCCTGCGAAGTAGCACGGCGGGAAGTAATCCCTATAGCCTACCTTTCTGTTGAGGTAGGTTAGGAAATAGGTCAAAGATGGTTGCCGCCACATGTCTAACACGGGGTTGCCGACTTCGCTGGGCTCCGTCCAAATTGACTCCTTTTGGCTGGCGACTTCGGCAACCCCGGAAACATTAGGCGAAACGGTAGCAACCAGCAATACCAGCGGACTCAGACATGCGCTGAGTCACACATCTTCTTTAATCATAGGTTTGATTATCGGAATAATTATGGGTATTCTATTTCCGTTTTTTCCAGCCAAAAAAAATTTATTAATCTGATGCTCATTTCACAAACCCTCCTGCCCCAAACAAAAAACTCTTGCAAAAGAAAAATATTTATGGTAAACTTACAGGCAACAAATATTAAAGAGAAAGGATTTTAATGCTTTCCATTGGATTGAGCAGTGCAGTTTTAGGAATTGAGGCTTATCTTGTAAAGGTGGAAGTAGATATCTCTTCCGGACTTCCCCATTTCTCTACGGTCGGTCTTCCCGATACGGCGATCAAGGAGAGTAAGAACAGAGTCCTGGCGGCGATTAAGAATTCTGGATACGAATTTTCTATGAGGAGGATTACGGTCAATTTGGCTCCAGCGGCAGTAAAGAAGGAGGGTGCTGCTTTTGATTTGTCCATTGCCTTAGGGATTTTAGCTGCTAATGGTCAGTTATCTCAGGATAGGCTCGAGAGGTATATAGTTCTGGGAGAACTATCGTTGGATGGTAGTGTGCGTAAAGTCAAAGGTACCTTGCCCATTGCCCTGGCGGCAAGAGAGGCTGATGTAGATGGTCTAATTATTCCTGAAGGGAATAGAAAAGAAGCCTCAGTGGTGAAAGGTTTAAATGTTTTCCCGGTTAGAAATTTGAAAGAGACAGTCGATTTTTTGAATGGAAAAGATGAGCTTTCTTCCTTCTCTATAGATTTGGAAGAGGAATTTGAAGATAGGCGTAATTATGAGACAGATTTTGCTGACGTTAAAGGTCAGGAATATGCCAAGCGAGCCCTGGAAGTTGCTGCCAGTGGGGGACATAACATACTTCTCATTGGTCCGCCTGGGTCTGGAAAGACCATGCTGGCTAAGAGGTTGCCATCCATTTTGCCTACAATAACCTTAGATGAGGCATTGGAGACCACAAAAATTCACAGTGTCATTGGTCTAATCTCTTCAAGGTCGGCAATTGTAGGTACCAGGCCTTTTCGTTCTCCCCACCATACCATCTCTGATGTGGCATTGATAGGAGGCGGTTCTTTTCCCAGGCCTGGCGAGGTTAGCTTAGCCCATAACGGGGTCCTCTTTCTGGATGAGTTTCCTGAATTTCACCGCAATGTTTTGGAAGTAGCACGACAGTTACACCTTATAAGAAGGATTGCACATATCAGTTCGTCTTACAAGGAACTATATGAGTAACTTAATAAAGGGGGAAAATATGGGAAAAACCTGTAAATATTGTAGAAAACAAATAGACAAAAAAGCGAAAAAATGCGAATTCTGTGGAGAATTAATTGGTTTTAGAGGGTTCCTGAGAAACAACGGAAACTACGTGACCTGTTTCAACATACTTATTTCTTTGGGGCTTTTAAGTATGGCTTATCTTCACTATCACGCTAGAGAGAAAGCTGTTAGAGATAAAGAAATAATTAAAAGTAAATTGGAATCAAAAAATGAGATTTTGAGAAAGATGCCACGTGAAAATATTTCAAAGGCAGCGAGAGAAGACTTGAAACCAAAGAGGGAACGGAGGTTTGAGACTGTTTTTCCCGATGAAGAATCCCGAGAAGAAGCGAAAAAAATTGAAGAGTTGATTTTGAAGGGAGACGAAAGCCTTGAAGCTGGGCGTGGGGACGTAGCCCAGCAATTCTATCTTGAAGCGGCACGTTTAGAAAGAGCCTCACCTCTCATTCGACAGACTCCAGAAACCCTTGTTCCTAAAGCAGTAGGTTATTCTTACATTGAAAGAGGCGAACCCGAAAGAGCCAGAGAAGAATTTGAAAAGGCTTTAAGGCGAAACCCCAGAGACATAGAAGCACAGAGGGGCGCAGCCTATTCGGAAATCTTGGGCTGGTAACACGCTAATTACATCTTATCAGAAGAATTGCACATATCAGTTATTCTTATCAGATACTTTGTGATTGACTTATTATAGGTATAAACGAATGTAAAACCCAATGTGACCCTTAACAAAATATCTAAAGCGGGAGTTATTCAAAATAGATTGGGTTTCTCCCGCTTTTTTATTCGAATGCTCTCCAGTTAGATAGAGTAGCGGTTTCCTAATGCGATAAAGTCTCGACGAGAAATTATCCTTATCGTCGATAGATGTTCATTCTACTTCACCCAATTTATGCCAATTTCATTGATTTTCCGCTAACGAATGACACTGGGAATGACACTTAAAAATGTTATGGTCGTTTGGACATTCCAGCCCACCGAGAAAATAACAAAATTTTGCTTGACCTCTTTGTGATTTTTTGTTATTTTAGTATAGCTTAAAGATTTTAATAGATACTTCAAAAATCCACAAAATACACTTCGTTTAGGCACTTCTTAAACACTATTTTTTACACACCGAAAGTAATTTTTTTTCTTCGCTCGAATTATAGATTTCAATACTACATTCAAGTCTAAGTGTCTTTCAATTCTACGCCCGTTTCGCACATACTAACAAGGACTTTTATAGGCACTTTTTGAAGAAGAAAATGGAATGACCTCTCGCTCTAAAACATCAAAATAATTGGGAGGATAGTAAGGATTATTAAGCGAGTCTAAGAAGGTGAAAAATGAGAAAAGTTTTATTATTGGGCTTTGTCTTTTTCTTATTATCGAGTGTTGTCTACGGGCAAGAGCCCAGAGTTTCTGGTGGTTTAAAAATTGGTGGCAATCTTAATTTCCCAAATTGGGACCCAGATGTGCCAATTGGGAGTTTAAGTTCTGGGTTATCTTTTAATTTTGGCGGTATGATAGATTTTAATATTTCAAAAAATTTCGGAATTGAAGTTAATATTCTTTATAATAATTTTAGAACTAATTGGGATTATTCTGAAACCGTGCTTGGTATTCTAGTAAATTATGAAACAATTTTCAGTTTAACTACGCTTTCTTTTCCTATATTAGCTAAAGTTAAATTCCCTTCAAAACAAGCTACTCCATTTTTAGGATTGGGTCCTGAATTAGGATTTATTTTAGCACATAAAGGGAAACTTAAAATAACTGCACTTGGCGAAAGTATAGAAGAAACTGAAGATTTAATGTATCTTACTGGTAGTTTTAATTTTGCGTTGATATTAGCAGGAGGAGTAGATATTGATTTAGGACAAGTAAAGTTAACTCCTGAATTAAGATTTAATTTAGGATTAACAAATTATAGAAGTGGAAATTCAGTAAGTAGAAAAAATAGTCAAATAATTTTATTCTTTGGTGTGAAATTTTAATAATGTCCCCAACAGTCTACAAAAGAGGAAATATCTGGTGGCTTCAATGGTATTAGAAATTTCAGGGCCTATCCTTGAAGAGCCGTGTCCTCTTGAACCCTACCAAGGATAAGTGAAATATGAGTTCAAAAACCAACCCTTCTCTCGACAATCGCCTCAGAAAAGATGGCATCCGCTTTTGCTTCCGGCTTGCTTGGAACTCCCCGTTAAATGAAGTAGCCAAGTGGAAAGAAAAACGCAAAATCAAGGAGGTGATCATGACAAAGCACCTAAAAGAAAGACGCTTAAGTATCTGTAAAGCTTTCGCAGCAGTCCTTCTCATTTCTTTTACCCTTACGGCTTGTGTAACAACTCGGGCAGTGAAGCTCGGCACTTCGATTAGTAGGCCGTCAGTCTACTGGAAGGATGTCCTCGTTTACAGATCAGCCGACCAAGTTTCTGGTAAGTATGAGGAGATCGCTCTACTCTCGGCTACTGGGGATTCGTCTTGGACCAGCGAGGAAACAATGTGGAACTCGATGAGGAAGAAAGCAGGGGAGCTCGGGGCTAATGCCATTATTCTTGACGCTATGAGTGAGCCAAGCGCAGGAGCCAAGGTGGCAGCAGCCTTTCTTCTCGGTGCAGGAGCTGAGAGGAAAGGGAAAGCGGTTGCCATTTACGTCTTTCCCAAAGAAGAATAGACCCACACGTAGGTAAACTCCCTTCTGAAAGTGCCGAAAAACCCCACTTTCAGAGCCTCATTTTCCAGGTTCCAAAAATAGCCTTCTAATTAACATTTTTGCTGGTTAGAGCAAAAAAATCTTTCAAAATTTTAATTTTTGTGCTATATCACTTAAAAATGAGCAATCTCTGGAGTGTGAGGTCGCCCTGCTTTTTTTATTTATTATGAGAGACTTCAAAGCAGAAGAAATCGGGAAAACATGAAAAACCTAATCGTTCAAATGAGGTGGAAATAATCGGGAAAGTGGTTAGGGTTATTAAGAGGGTTTGAAAGGAGGGTAAATGAGTGAAAAAACAGAGACAGCGTCGGCTTTAATGATAGCAGGTTTTATATTCTTGGGATTATTTTTCATTAGAGAAATAATTTATCTCAGTAAATTTGTTCATACAATTCAAATTGAAAGTAATTTATCTTCCTTTGAAATATTATTCCGAAAAGTTTTTATTGGGTTTTTAGCCGATATGGTTACAAGTCCTTCTGTTTGGTTAGGAGCAGTTCTTCTTTTTATCGCCCATAGAATAAAAATAAAAGGAAAGAAAAGTGAACAAAATTAAATGGTGGCAGTGGATTTTAATTATTATTGCGGTGGGATTTGTGTTTTACCATTTCTATCCAAAATATGAGTTTACAGTTAACGGACTTATTCGTTGCAATAAGATAACTGGAAAAGTTGAGATAGCAGTTCGAGGGAAAACTGGAGAACTTATATTAAGGTTACAAGAATAAAATGTCCCCAACAGTCTACAAAAGAGGAAATATCTGGTGGCTTCACTTTCGGACACTTTTTGGAAGAGGGTAATGACTTCGCACAGACAACCGAATAAGGGTTTATTAAATCGGGGTCTTTTACGGGAAGTCGCCCCGCTTTTTTACCTGTCGTTGCTAATATGATGCCTGATAATATCTGCGATAGTGTGGGTAATTGCCAATTTTGAAATATATCTTGACTGGCTATGGTATGAATAGGTTAGGTGGAATCAGGAGCTAATGTGGGATTCTCTAAAGAAACACGTCTTCGCGCTTTAGTTGCAGCAGCACGGCACTGTTGTGTATGTCATCGCTATAAGGGGGTGAAAGTAGAGGTTCATCATATTGTATCTGAAACTGAGGGTGGAAGTGATGAATTCGATAACGCGATAGTGCTCTGTTTTGATTGCCACTGTGATGCAGGACATTATAACACAGGGCATCCACGAGGTAGCAAATTTTCAGTTGAAGAACTTAGGGCTGCGCGCGATAAATGGTATAAGCTAGTTCGAGAGAAAAATATTCATCCGCCAAGTGAGCCGGACTACTTGTACTGCAGGTATCTTATTTGCAAGAATTGGGAAATCCTAAGGGAAATCACTGCAGGAGACCTATCTAAATTTCCTCTCAAAAATCCAGTCCTGGTTAATAATTCTGTTTTGGCATTCCTCCGCAAAGTGACCGCTGTTCACCGTGAATCATATCGCCATGCTCGAGAATGGGGTGAAAGCTATCGGGATGAAAATGCATACAAAGAGGCCTATCCAGATGCAGTTAAAGTTGATAAAGGATTGTTCGGGTTTCCATATTTTGAACTCGTTCGTACTCCGAGTAAATCCGAAGTGAAGAAACGCATAGCGAATCTTGATGGTGTAACAGGCCTGCTTTTGCAGGCCGGAATTCCCATAGGAGAAATTGCCACAGCAATGGGATACTGGGAAGTTTGTGGTGAGCCCTGTTTTCAAGAAGTATATCGACTGCGCCCTGTTCGGGGTGTATTCCTAGCGGTTACGAATATTAGTGACAGAGTTATCAGGCTTACGTCAGTTGAAGGTAATGTTTGGGGGAAGGATATTCGAGATTACCGAAGCTTTATGGAGAAAAAGCACGAAGTTGTAAGTGAAGTAACATTGCCGGTATCTCCGCTGGCTCAGGACATGACAGTTTTAATCCCTATCGGCACAATCTTGGCGCCCCTTAATTATATACCAGAAGAAGTTGCGTCTAGTTCCTCCGAAGGCCTTGAAACCGGGTTATATCAAGTGCTGTCACATGTGTATTACTCAGAAGACTGTGTACAAGAATTTCATGCGTGGGGACCGCTGATTCGCCCTAAACGAATAAAACTAGAGATTTCTAGTCTCCCATTCTACCAGGAGCTACACGAACTTGACTTACAAAATCTTTATACTATTGACCGGTCTTGGGCGGCGGGTTGTTGTCCTCATCTTTTCTTCGTGCACTATCCAGCAGGTCGTATTTCCTATGCGGGTGAACTTTTTACTCGAAAACCAGGCAAGCTATCTTATAATAATGTTGAGATACCAAAGGATGTTAACAAGATTGTTATCGCCGAATTAGAACAAGAACGCACCACTGTAAAATGTGTAAGCTCTCAGGGTAAACTTTTGCTCAAGAAATTTGAATTGGTTAAAGACCAGACGCTAGAGTTGCAAGTGTACAGTAATAGTTTGGTGCGGATTTCGGGTTTTTATGTTCCAAGTCAAAAATTGAAAAGGAGTTTAATGGACCCTTGGGGTCGTAATTGCCTAATCGGGAACTTCATTGCTCAAAGAGCAAAGTAACCAATGAGGTCCGGAGCCCTCAAGGCTACTTGTAATTTGAGCTAGGTTTGTAGTTATGCAATATTTCAGTAGGGAGTCATAGTCTCAATATTTTTCACAGCCGTAGCAATGATTGTTGTTGCAATTTACAGCGGGCTAATTAGCAGATAGTCTTTGTGCTGATGAATTTGATGTAATAAATATTAAGAATAGGTTGTTTATACAAATAGCAATCTGGAGTTTTATTCAGCAATATATGGGAGGCAATTGTGTACTTTAGGAAACCGCTAACACGACACGCGAGGCGGTTTTTTTATTGGCTTTTCCGGCCATTTTTTGCTATATTGGGGCAAAGAGAAGTACAAAACCATACTAAGGATACGGAATGAAAAAGATACCAAATTATTATGCGTTTATTCTGACATTATTGATAGGGATTGCGGGCTGTGCCACGATTCCCAAAGAGTCGGTAAAGCTTAGCGAGAACCTATCCGTAATGATAGAGAGCGCGAAAGCGAGCCACGTAAACCTGGTGAATAAGTATTTTGAGGAGAAGAAAAACGAAGTCAAGCGATTTGTGATGGAAGAGTACAAGCCTGTTTTCATAAAAAACGTCGGAGAAAGGCTTAAAGCCCAGAACAAAGAGTTCACCTTTGAATTGTATGATAGAGCTATGGAGAGAATTTTGAAGAAGATGGACCAATGGGTGGGAGAAGTTGAAGAAATGAGAATCGAAGTATTGAATGAATTGGACGAGCATTATTATCTAATGAGCCAAACGAACGAAGCCATTACCGGCCTTCTTCGTTCTGCCTCAAAGGTGGAGGAAGTAAGAAAGGAATTAATAGAACGTTCTCGAATAGAAGCCGAGAAGATCATAGACTTTGGCAAATTGGAAGAAAAGATTCAAGGGATTATGGATAAGATTAGCGAAGCGAAAAAGATGGGCGGAAAGGAGAAATAGATGTCAAATAGTGAGGAATTTGATTTTGATAGTGTGCTAGACGAAGCGGAAGCTGCTACCGATGCTGAATTGACT